>Ga0364858_10009_pt1 | contig 90816 bp, 64 predicted proteins | sample SorcelAu500001C7_2_FD_206914 | JGI IMG/M metagenome (GOLD analysis project Ga0364858, IMG submission 206914) | Enriched cells from Trout Bog Lake Hypolimnion, Wisconsin, USA - BchlTB.Aug20.5000.01 .C7 | ecosystem: Environmental > Aquatic > Freshwater > Lake > Hypolimnion/Profundal zone | place... | reverse complement strand
ACAATTGAATTCTTCCGGAGGAAATTCCTACAATTGGAGTGGCCCAAATGCTTATAGCAGTAATTCACAAAACCCTGTTATTGGTTCTTCAAGCACTTCTATGAGTGGTGTTTATACCGTCACGGTTACCAATATAGCAGGTTGTTCTGCAACTGCGTCGACCAGCGTCTCGGTAAACAGTTCACTAATCCCGGTAGCTACAAACACAGGCCCATATTGTACCGGAGGAACTATTCATTTGAGCATAGCCGGTGGAAATATGTACAGCTGGAGTGGCCCGAATGGTTTTACAAGCAATAACGGCTCACCCACACTGAGCAATGCATCTAATTTAATGAATGGCACCTATACGGTTACAGCTACGGACCTTAACGGTTGTTCTGGTACAGCCTCAACGAGTGTTGCAGTAAATAATAATCCAACGCTTGCGCCAGCAGCATCACCAGCGGCAATATGCAATGGACAAAGCACAACGCTAGTCGCCAATGCCACCGCCGGCAGCGGCACAATTTCAACATACAATTGGAGTAGTGGATTAGTTGGCAATGTTTCAGGCGGCAGTGTATCACCATCTTCAAACACAACTTATGCAGTAACTGTAACAAACAGTAATTCTTGTACAGCTACTGGAACGGTTTCAGTAAATGTGAATGCAAATCCAACAATTGCTCCATCAGCATCGCCAACCGCAATATGCAATGGCCAAAGCACAACGCTCGCGGCTAATGCAACACCTGGTAGCGGAACTATCTCCAGTTACACATGGAGTAGTGGACTAGCAGGCGATGTATCCGGTGGAAACGTTTCTCCATCGTCAAGCATCTCTTACACGGTTACGGTAACAAATTCCAATTCATGTACTGCAATGGGAACAGTTTCTGTTTTGGTAAACCCGCTACCTAATGCTGAGGCCACTAATAATGGCCCTTATTGCGCCGGGGCGGATATACAGTTAAATTCATCCGGAGGCGCTAGTTATGCATGGAGCGGCCCTAATTCATACATTAGCAATAATCAAAATCCGGTTATTAGTTCGTCTACAACATTAATGAACGGTGTTTATACAACTACTGTAACAGACTATAATGGCTGTTCCTCCACCGCTTCAACTACGGTTGTTGTAAACAATTCATTGATTCCGGTAGTTTCAAACAACGGGCCGTACTGCGTCGGCGGAACTATATTATTGAGTGTGACCGGTGGAAATATTTATAACTGGAGCGGGCCTGGTGGTTTTTCTGCTTCAAGTGATTCTAATTCTATTAGCGACGCATCATCATTAATGAATGGCTCCTATTCGGTAACTGCAATAGATGTAAATGGATGTTCTGGTACCGCAACAACAGAAGTTACTATAAATGCGAACCCTGTAATTTCGCCGCTTGCTCTACCGGATACCCTCTGCACCGGAGGAAGCACGTTGCTTTCAGCTAATGCTGCAGCCGGCAGTGGTACTATTTCTGCTTATACATGGAGTAGCGGATTGGCTGACAATATTTCAAGCGGAAGTATTTCTCCGTTATCAAGTACTGTTTATGAGGTTACCGTCTCTAATTCCAATTTGTGTTCGGCAACCGGCAGTGTTTCGGTGATTGTGAATGCCGGGCCTATGCTTGCACCTTCCGCTGCACCTACGTCGATCTGCGCCGGGCAGAGTACGGTTCTTTCCGCGAACGCAATTGCTGGCACCGGTTCAATTTCCACATATGCCTGGAGCAGCGACCTCGCAGGAAACGTATCCAGCGGAATAGTTTCACCAATTGCAAATGCTAATTATATAATTACAGTAACTGATATTAATTTGTGTTCTGCCACCGGAATGGTTTCTGTTTCTGTAAATTCTAATCCAAGCGTTGCGCCTGTGGCCTCGCCATCCATAATATGTAGTGGACAGCCTTCAGTGCTTTCAGCAAACGCAACGGCTGGTGCGGGCTCAATTTCTGATTATACATGGAGCGCTGGGCTAGCAGGGAATGTTTCGGGCGGCGTGGTTTCTCCGCTTTCAAATACTGATTATAGTGTTACAGTTACTAATATTAATGGATGTTCGGCCACCGCGGCTGTTAACATTATTGTTAATGTTAACCCAATTCTTTCACCGGTGGCTTCACCAGCAGCTATTTGCAATGGACAGAGTGCTATGCTTTCGGCAAATGCAATAGCCGGTAGTGGTGCAATTTCAACTTATAGCTGGAGCAGCGGTTTAGCAGGTAATATTCCCGGCGGGAATGTTACTCCAATTTCTACCACCGCCTATTCAGTAACGGTTACTGATAGTAATACATGCTCCGCAACCGCAGCGGTTTCGGTTGTTGTGAACGCTAATCCAAGCCTTTCACCCGTTGCTTCGCCCGCATCAATTTGTAATGGACAAAGTACAACGCTTGCAGCAAATGCAGCAGCCGGTGATGGAAATATTGTATTCTATACATGGAGTAGTGGATTGCAGAGCAATGTTTCAGGTGGCAATGTTTCTCCAACATCAAATACTACCTATTCGGTGACTGTTACTGACAGTAATACTTGTACGGCAAGTGCATCAGTTTCGGTTGAAGTAAATGCTAACCCAAGCCTTTCGCCTGAAGCTTCTCCCGCTGTTATTTGTAATGGGCAGGATGCAACGCTTTCTGCAAATGCCACTGCCGGTGATGGAAATATCAATAACTATACCTGGAGTAGCGGACTTGCAGGAAATGTTTCGAGCGGAAATGTTTCCCCAGGCTCAAATACCACCTATTCGGTGACTGTTACTGACGGTAATACTTGTACGGCAAGTGCATCAGTTTCGGTTGAAGTAAATGCTAATCCAAGCCTTTCGCCTGAAGCTTCTCCCGCCGTTATTTGTAATGGGCAGAGTACTATGCTTTCGGCAAATGCAACAGCCGGCGATGGGGATATTGTTTCTTATTCATGGAGCAATGGCCTGGATGGAAATGTTACCGGTGGGAGTGTTTCACCGATTTTGAATGCCACTTACAGCGTAACTGTTGTTGATGTTAATAGCTGTTCGGCTGCAGGAGATGTTACGGTGGTTGTGAATGCGACACCTGAGGCGATTGCTGACAATACCGGGCCTTATTGTGCCGGTTCCGATATTCAGCTTATATCTTCTGGTGGAACTTCTTATTCATGGAATGGCCCGGATGGATATAGTAGTAACTTTCAAAATGCAAGCATTGATTCTGCCAGGATTTCGATGTCAGGAGTATATACGGTTACAGTTACTGATTCTAACGGATGTTCGGCAACCGCGTCTACAAGTGTTGTAGTAAATAATTCATTAATTCCGGTGGCTTCAAATACAGGCCCATATTGTGTGGGCGCAACGCTTCAACTTAATGTGATAGGAGGCAATACTTATAGTTGGAGTGGGCCTAACGGTTTTTCAAGCAACGAGGCTGCTCCAAATATCGACAGTGCTACCAATTACATGAACGGATACTACTCTGTGACAGCTACCGATTTTAATGGTTGTTCCGGAACGGCTTCTACTTATGTTGCTGTAAATAATAATCCAACTATAAATGCAACTGCGTCTCCTGTTTCTATCTGCAATGGACAGAGTGCTATGCTAGCTGCAAATGCGTCGGCTGGCAGCGGTAATATTTCCAGCTATAGCTGGAGTGCGGGATTAGAAGGTAATATTTCGGGAGGAAGCATTTCACCTTCATTAAATACAACTTATACCGTTACAGTTACTAATTCTAATTCATGTACAACCGCTGGGTCAGTTTTGGTAAATGTAAATGCAATTCCTACGGTTGCTCCAAGTGCAGCACCGAGTGCAATATGTTATGGTCAGAGTACCATACTTGCAGCAAATGCGACTGCTGGTAGTGGAAGTATTTCAACATATGCATGGAGCACGGGTTTGGCAGGTAACGTTTCTGGCGGATATATTAGCCCTACATCAACCGCTGGCTATACGGTTACAGTTACAAACAGCAATAACTGCTCGGTAACCGGTTCGGTTTTTGTAACAGTAAATGCTAATCCAACAGTTGCACCAAGTGCCAACCCTGGTTCAATTTGTACCGGTCAAAGCACTGCGCTTGCGGCAAATGCGACCGCCGGTAGTGGAAATATTTCAACATATGCATGGAGTACCGGCTTAGAGGGTAATGTTTCGGGAGGAGATATTACCCCTTCATCAAATGGAAGTTATACAGTTACTGTTACCAATAGTAATAACTGCTCTGCCTTAGGAACGGTTTCTGTTATGGTAAATGCTAATCCTACGGTAGCGCCAAGTGCAAGCCCCTCCGCAATTTGTGCAGGACAAACAGCAATGCTTGCCGCAAATGCTGCGCCGGGAAGCGGCACTATTTCGACATACAGTTGGAGTAGCGATTTGGCGGGAAATATACCTGGTGGAAATGTTTCTCCGTTATCGTCAACTAATTATATTGTTACTGTAACTAATAGCAATAACTGTTCGTCAACAGGAGCAGTTTCCGTAAATGTAAATGCTATTCCAACTCTTGCACCGACCGCTTCGCCATCCTCAATATGTGCCGGACAAAGTACTTCCCTTGTAGCCAATGCTTCGGCAGGCAGTGGTAGTATTTCTACTTATGCCTGGAGCACCGGCTTGGCCGGAAATGTTTCTGGTGGAAATGTTTCTCCATCATCAAACGCTACTTACACCATCACGGTTACAAATAGTAATAATTGCTCTACCATGGATTCCGTTTCTGTGGCAGTGAACGCTTTGCCTACTATTACGCCTTCTGCATCGCCAAATGTAATTTGTAGTGGACAGAGTACTGCGCTTGCAGCTAATGCTAGCGCCGGAAGTGGCTTTATTTCAAATTATTCATGGAGTTCGGGACTTGCAGGTAATGTTCCCGGTGGAAATATCACTCCTTCTTCAAATACTACATATACTGTTACTGTAACCAATAGTAATACTTGTTCTATAAGCGGAACAGTTTCGGTATCCGTAAATGCAAAGCCTCAAGTGGCCCCAATGGCACTGCCAGATACCATTTGTTACGGACAAACAACAACTTTAAGTGCTAATGCTACTGCCGGTAGTGGTAGTATTTCTATTTATGCTTGGAGCAATGGATTGATTGGAAATATTTCAGGTGGGGTGGTTGCGCCATCTACAAATACTTCTTACGTTGTTACTGTAACAAATTCTAATTCATGTAAGGGCGTAGGAATGGTTTCGGTAGTGGTTAATGCCAAACCGGTCGTTTCACCGGCTGCAATTCCGGCTATAATATGTAGCGGCAAGATTGCATCCCTGTCTGCTAATGCTACCGCCGGCAGTGGAACTATTTCTTCTTATGCTTGGAGTAGCGGTTTGTCGGGTAGTGTAACGGGCGGCGCGGTATCGCCCTCTTCCAACACCACTTATATTGTAACTGTTACCAACAGCAATACATGCTCAGCAACGGCGTCTGTTTCAGTTACTGTAAATGCCAAGCCTACAGTGGCGCCAAACGCAGCACCGGCGGCAATTTGTAAGGGTAAAAGCACCACCCTAACCGCTAATGCAACAGCCGGCAGCGGCAATATCACTTCTTATGCTTGGAGCGGCGGTTTAACAGGTAACGTTTCCGGAGGAAGCGTATCTCCATCTGTAAATACTACCTACGTAGTTACTGTTACTAATTCAAATGGTTGCGTAGTGGTATCCAATCCGATCAGCGTTATTGTACATCAAATTGCACCGGTGACTATTTCTGCGAACCGCGATTCTATTTGTCCTACCGATAGTTCTCATATTTGTGCAACTTCCGGCTTTACGTTTTATGCATGGAACAACGGCCCTCATACACCTTGCATAGAGGCAAAAGGCGCTGGCAATTATTACGTAACTGTAACCGACATCAATGGCTGTACTGCGGAATCGAATCACATTGGCATTACCTCACTTCCTGCGCCACCGGTTACACTTACTGTTAGTGGAGATACGCTTAGAGTATACAACGCTGCCAGCACGCAGTGGTATCTTAATAATAATCCAATACCCGGTGCAACTTCTAATGTCTATATTGCTACTACCTCTGGAAATTATGAGGTTGAGGTGACCGACCCCAATGGTTGTACCTCATCATCTACGCCTCTTGTATATACCGGGATTGAAAATTTGTTGAATAATGAAATTGTTTCTATTTATCCTAATCCTTTAAATGCAGGCAGTTGGCAGTTAGTAGTAGGTAGCAACTTATTAGGAAGCAACGCAGAATTGTTTGATGACAATGGCAGATTGGTATATAAAACAGAAATTAGTAATACACATTCCGATATTCCGGCTCCGCTTGCCAGTGGCATTTATTTGCTGCGAATTACATGGGGTGAAAATATAATTGTTCGAAAACTTGTAAGGCTTTGAGAATAATAAATCCCTATCTTTTGGATTGAATTTGCGCTGAGTTTTGAATTTTCTATGGCTAATATTATTTAGAAAACATAAATCTTACTTTCTGTTAAATAAAAGACTATATTTGCAATCCCTAAATCGCGGGGTGGAGCAGTTGGTAGCTCGTTGGGCTCATAACCCAAAGGTCGTAGGTTCGAGTCCTACCCCCGCAACACTTTCAAAACCCTTGTTGGCGTAAGCTTTCAGGGGTTTTGTTTTTATGGAAAATAAAATAACATGTCGTCGCGTTTAAACATTTTGGCCCTTCGGGGACATCCAGGCAATGGTTTATAGCTGCTCTAAATAACTATTAAATACCCTCTAGGCTGCCAATAGGAATTTTTTTCATTTTTTTTGCAGAATCCTTTCAATATATAGAATTTTAGAACAGATTAATCTTGGTCATTTTACTATATTCCGTAAATTTTTCAGGACAAATCAACCCCTTTGCTTCGGCACGAGTGTGCTTACGGCCATCTCAATAAATCTTTGAAAAATTTCAATTACTTTTTTTAACAAGTTAGTTGCTGACATTGAAGCACCCTCAAAAAATGTGCACCCATTATTATAGTATGACCCCGACCGACTTTGACAAAGAATAATTAGAAGTTATCCATTGTTGAAGAGTATTAAGAGAATTTTGTTTAAGCCTACTAAACAACATTTATAAAGGTCGATTTTATATAAGTTATTAGAGAGACAAACAAATAAGCACCAATTGCACTTAAGTTCTGCCTTTTAAGGTATTGGTTATTAATTACATATAAACCGAAATTTTAAAATTTGCTTTCCACAAATGGCTTTTGTATATTGTTAACGACACACAAGTAGTTATTCAGGAACTTCTTAAACCCATGCTGCATGATGAATAATTTTACTAACCCGAAAGGCACGTACTTCAATATCCTCTTTAAGTGCCTGTTTTTTTTACTTTTTTTCAGCGCTACAGGCGTCAAAGCACAGGTATTAATTACCGGCGATACTGCTATTTGCAAAGGTGGTACAGCCCCGTATAGTGTACCTTCGGCAGCCGGTAATACTTACGGTTGGAGTGTTAGCGGTTTGGGGGGTATTGTTGGTGCATCAAATATTAACCCTATTTCTATCAACTGGGATAGCGCAGGTACTGCTACTGTTTTTGTAAGCGTAACTAACAACTTTATAACCACCACAGGTTCCTTGCATGTAACTATTCACCTCAATCCAAACCCGGTTATTACATGGCCTGCATATCCCACTTGCCCGTCAAGTAACAACAATTCCGGAAATCCGAACGGGGGTGGCAGCTCAGGAGGCCAGGGGCATAATAGCAATCCCTGTATTAATGTTTGTAAAAACTCCACCATAGTTTATTCAACCCCCTTAGATGCGGGTTCCACATATGTATGGGTAGTAAGTGGTGCCAACAATTTTACCGGTCAGGGTACGAATAGCGTTACCGTAAATTGGGATAGTTCTTCAATAGGCCAGATAATGGTGGTTGAAACCAACCAGTGGGGTTGTGTTGATTCAAACACAGTATGTATCCAGAAAGTTGATGTTCCTACCGCACTGTTCAGCACTCAAAGCAATATTTGCTTAAACACTGCTGATAATTTTACCAACCTATCTACCGGTGCAACTTCTTACCAATGGTATTTTGGCGATGGTGGTTCTTCCACTGCTACTAACCCTTCTCATTCTTATGCAATTGCAGGTACTTATACCATCACCTTGATTGCCATGAATGCCTGCCATTGCAGCGATACTTTCAGAACAACGGTAACTGTTAATTCAGAACCGGGACCGGATATTGAATGCCCCTCAACAGTATGCGCGTATGATACACAAACTTATTATACCAGCGCTGCCGGTTGTAATTACAATTGGATTGTTAGTGGAGGTACCATCATTGCAGGGGCAAACACCTCATCCATTACGGTAGCATGGGGGCCGGGAATGCTGGGTACGGTTTCGTTGTATGTAACCGGTTGCGGAAACTTTTGTGCGGATACCACTACGGTAGAAGTTCCTATTATCCCTTCAGTAGCTACCATCAGTGGCCCGATTATAGTTTGCCCCGGTGATTGCCATACCTATACTTTACCACCTTTTGCAGGAGGTGTTTTTAGCTGGAGCATCAGCGGAACCGGTATGGGTGCCATCAGTTCGGGCGGTTGTAATTGTTGCAACGGAATAGAAATTTGCTGGCCCTCTTACGTCTTCTCCGGCAATGATACGCTGAATGTAAGCTACTTCGATTCTTTTCTGAACTGTGGCGGAACCGGGCAATTGATAATTCACTTACGGCCTCAACTTTCTTTGTTGGGTAGCGCACAGGCTTGCGTTAACAGCCCGTCAAGCATTTACGCTTTTCCAGGCGTTAATTGTAATTGGAGCGTTTCGCCATCCGGGCCTGTAATTACGGGTAATGGCTCTCCTAATGCTACGATTAACTGGGTGGGCATGACCGGTAATTTTACAGTTACAGCAGTTGCTGTAAATCCGTTCCAAACCTGCAACGATTCGGCTAGTACGCAGATACAGGTGTTCGCTGTTCCCCCGAGCCCGGTAATAACGGGCGATACAATTGTATGCCCAAATAGCACCAATAGTTATTGTTCCAGTTCCACTAATGTTAGCTGGATTATTACCGGAGGTACACCGGCAACCGGCAATGGCAGTTGCATTAATGTGCAGTGGGGCAATACGGGGCCATATATGGTTCAGGCTATACAACAAATGAGCGCAACGCCACATTGTAATTCAGATACTGCAACACAAATGGTTTATCCGGTTCCGCCTGCTTCAAACCCGGTGATAACCGGTGTTGGAACAGTTTGTGCCAATGGCACGAATACTTTTACCAATACAACTTCATATCCGCCAGCCGCAAATCTTAGCTGGAGTATCAGTCCTGCAAATGCCGGTAGTATTACCGGAGGGCAGGGTACTAATACTGTTACTATTCAGTGGGGCAACAACGCGCCTTCTTCCGCAATTATTACTTTAACAGTAACGGTTTGCAGCCAAACTTTGACCGGCAACCACCCGGTAAACTTACTTCCGGCACCCGCACCAACAATAGTGGTGAATGGAACGTTTTGCGCGGGTGACTCTATAACACTTTCAGCTACCGGCGGCTCTTACATTGGCTATCATTGGACCGGGCCAGGAGCATTTAATTCAACCTCAAATCCATCGTCCTATATAACACAGCAGGGTTTCTACCAGGTTACTGTAACTGATGCAAATAATTGTACCGGTAACGCTACCAAGCAGGTAAATTATTTGCCCGGGCCGGTTGCCAATATTTCAACCGGCGACCCCACGCATTATTGCATAGGCGCAACATTCAGTGTGCAGCTCAATGCGCTTGCTAACCCAAATTATACTTACAATTGGAGTAATGGCAACACCGGCGACCCCATCTCAGTTTCGGTTGGTGGAACTTATGTCGTTACTATAACCGATATTAATGGTTGTACCGCGCTTTCAAATGCTATCACCATTACGGTGGATAGTTGCCTCACCACCACAGGTGATACCGGTGCGCCTTGCGTACCCAATGGTTCGATATCATTTACTCACACCGGGTGCAACCCCGTTTCTTTTACTAATACCTCGGTTAATGGCAACACATTTAGCTGGACTTTTGGCGACTTGGGAATATCCGGGGCTACCAATCCTACTCATACATACGCTCTGCCAGGATTTTATTTAGTTACTTTAAGCGGTTATGTGCCCAATTCCGCTTCGTCAGACTCATGTTTGTTGACAGATACCGCGCAGCTTAAAGTTCCTTTAGCGCCAGCTTTCAGTTTTGTTGCAGGCTGTTCAACCAGTCCGGTGTGCTTTACTGACCTTTCAACTTTTACACCCGGCGATAATATCACATCCTGGAGTTGGAATTTTGGTGATAGTGATACTTCCACTTCGCAAAATCCTTGTCATACCTACGCTACCGGTGGCACTTATATTGTGACGCTGACGGTAGGTAACGGAAGCTGTTTTTCTACAGTTGCAGATACAGTTGTAGTATTAACGCAGCCGGTGGCCGCATTTACCTTCAGTAATCCTTCATGTGTTAACAGCAATATTCCTTTTACTGATTTGTCAACACCTGCCATCAATATCAATTCATGGAACTGGTCATTTGGCGATGCAGGTACTTCGCTTAATCAAAATCCAAACCATAGTTATAGCTCTCCGGGTAGTTATAATGTTCAACTCATTGTAAGCAACTCGTTTGGCTGCAAGGATACCGCCAGTGCCATAATAAACATTATTGCCCCAAGCATATCGGGAAATATCACCGCATATCCCGACACTATTGTTTGTGCAGGATCAAGTATATTATTAGTAGGCCCCGCCTGCGCCGGATGCACTTATGCCTGGAGTAACACCGGTACCGGTGATTCAATAACCGTGAGCACTACCGGTACATATTCACTTACTATTACTGATACTCACGGTTGCGCTGTAGTATATACTATCAATGTTGTTATAAAACCGGCACCTTCTGTTGCTATCTCGAACAATGGGGCCGCTAAATTTTGTTTAGGAAGTTTTACCTCTTTGTCTGGCTTCTCTTCACCCAACTATTTATATTACTGGACTTCGAATGATACAATTAATAACGGAAGTACCAACAGCACTATTTCCGTTATTCCATCAGCGGCTGGCGTTTATTATTATATACTTGCAGTTACTGACACTACCACTGGTTGCTCTGATACTTCTTTGCCATATATTATTACAGTAAATGACACCCCTTCTGCACCCGTAATTACTGCCATAGGCCCAACTACGGTTTGCGCGGGAACTCCTATTACATTAGTAGTCACCCATCCGGCCTCGGTTTCCGTGCAATGGAATACCGGTGATATAACCGATACCATTATTGTAACTGCCACCGGTTGTTACACTGCTACGGTTACAGACAGTAACGGCTGCACTAACTCTGCCACAATATGTGTTACTGTTAACCCAATGCCTGAAACTTGTGCGTTCTGGACAGGATGCCTTGACACCTGCAATCCATTTATTATTCACGGGCCCTCAGGTGATGCTTATTATCAGTGGTTGTTGAATGGCGTGCCCATTGCCGGAGCTACTTCGCAAAACTATACGGCTACGGTGAGCGGTACTTATTCGTTGATACTTACCAATTCGTTCGGATGTACTGATACTACCGGAAATTTAAATTTAACGCTTCACGCTTGTCCGAATAACGCCTGCGTTGATCTGATTGCCGATACAGTTTATTGCGATGCTAATGGCGATTATATTTTCAAGTATCAAATCATCAACAATTCGGGCCATACTATTCAACAAGAAAACTTACAGGTGCTGCCTCCTAACGTGGGCATGGCATACGGGCCGGTGACAACTACAGATTCTATTTTAAATGGTGATACTTCAGCCGTTCTTACCGATACCATTTATAATATGTCGGCAGGCACCCAGGTTTGTTTCATTACCCACGTTATTGGAACCGACACTGTGGGCGAAATCCTTTTCAACTGTAATTCTGATACGGCATGTATTACACTGCCGAAGTGTAACACTTGTTGCAATCTTAATATTCTGTCAGACTCTGTTTGGTGCACCGGTAATAATGCAGCAGGCCAGCCTACCTATGCTTACCAGTTGGTAATAAGCGGATGCGGGAATTTGACCATACAAACTATTGATGGGGAAAATTCCACAACCACTAATTATACGCTTGCTACCGATAGCACCTTAGTAATTAACGGCTCGCCAACGCCAACACAAATAAGTAGCGGCAAATTGTGCTTCTCATTTATTATGACAAGTGGCAATGTGATTTGTGCTGACACAACTATTTGTATTCCCCTTCCCAAATGCAGCAATTGTTGTAACCTGGACATCATTTCTGACTCAGTTTGGTGTACCGGCACTAATGCAGCCGGTTTGCCCACTTATGGCTACCAACTAATAGTAAGCGGATGCGGCAAGCTTATTTTGCAAACTACCAGCGGCAAAACCATTATTAGTACGAACGGTTACACTTTAACGGCGGACAGCACTGAAGTAATTCAAGGTTCATTGACGCTGACTCAAACAACCACCAAAACGATATGTTTCACTTTTGTAATGGAGAATGGAACAGTGATTTGCGCTGATACAACAATTTGCCTTCCTATTCCGCCTTGTAACAACAATTGCTGTTATCTTGATATTCTCTCCGACTCGATTTGGTGCACCGGTACTAATCCTGCGGGACTACCGACTTATGGTTACCAGATCGTGTTAAATGGTTGTGGTAATTTAGTTTTACAAACTATTAATGGAGAAGATGTCACTACAACCAACTACTCCTTAACCGCTGATAGTATTCTGGTAATTAGCGGTTCGGCCACACCGGCCCAAATAGCGCAAGGCTCATTATGTTTCACTTTTGTGATGCAAGGTGGCGCAGGCGTTGTTTGCGCTGATACGACTATATGTTTGCCTCTTCCAAAATGCAGCAATTGCTGTAACTTCAATATTATATCCGACTCGGTTTGGTGCACCGGCACCAATGCGGTAGGTTTACCTACCTACGGTTACCAGATAGTTGTAAATGGTTGCGGTAATCTTGTTGTACAAACCACCACCGGCGGAACCACCACCATTGGTTCAACAACCAGCAGTGATACTGCGGCAATCAATGATAAGATTGTTTCAGATAGTGCAATTACTGCTAACACCGGTAACTACACGCTTACAAGCGATAGTGTGGAATTGATTAATGGTACTTTCACCGGCGGCAGCGACACTTTGTTATGCCTGAATCTATTAATTGTGAATAGTGACGGGTTGGCTTGCGCAGACACAACCATATGTGTGCCGCTTCCACCGTGCAATACTAATTGCTGTTACCTCAATATACTATCAGACTCTGTTTGGTGCACCGGTATTAATCCTGCCGGGTTGCAAACTTATGGGTATCAGGTTTTGGTAAGTGGCTGCGGTAGCCTTACAGTGCAAAGCTCTGATGGAGAATTTACCAGCACTACAAATTATACGCTTGCCGCCGGTAGCGATACGCTTATTACAGGTACTTTCACATCAATACCTACAATTAATGACAGTTTATTGTGCCTTACCTTCATCATGCAAGGCGGAGGAGTGGTTTGTGCAGATACAACATTATGCATTCCGCTTCCGCCATGCAATAGTAATTGCTGCTATCTCAATATTTTGTCGGATTCAGTTTGGTGCACCGGTGTAAATCCAGCCGGTTTGCAGACATACGCCTTCCAGGTAGTGGTAAGTGGTTGCGGAAATCTTATCATAGAAAGCGATGACGATAATATTATAGTTAATTCCAATTACATCCTGACGGCAGGAAATGATACGGTGATTAGCGGAACATTTACAGAGATACCGCCCGTTGGCAGCGAGATATGCCTCGCCTTTGTAATGCTGGGCAGTGGTGGTGTTGCCTGTGCTGACACAACAATTTGTATCCCTATTCCGCCTTGTAATAGCAATTGTTGCTACCTTAATATTTTGTCCGACTCGGTTTGGTGCGCCGGTACCAGTATTAATGGAGGAAATACTTTCGGCTACCAGATACTAGTAGAAGGCTGCGGCAATCTTACGGTGGCATCGAATAATGGGATCACCACAAGTTATACGCTCACTTCAAATATCACCCTAATAACCGGCACTTATACAGAGCCGGTGGGAACAGAAGGTATTATATGTTTAACCTTTGTGATGCAAGGTGGTGGTGTAGTTTGTGCAGATACAACTATATGCCTGCCTTTGCCTAAATGCCAAAGCAATTGTTGTTATCTGAATATTTTATCAGATTCTGTTTGGTGCGTAGCTTCTGATATTGAAGGTGGAACGATTTATAACTACCAGGTAGTTGTTGAAGGTTGTGGCAATCTTACGGTTACATCGAATAATGGCATTACTACAAGTTATATCCTCAGTTCAAATACCACGGTAATAACCGGTACTTATTCGGAGCCACAGGGAACCGAAGGCATTATATGTTTGACATTTGTAATGCAGGGCGGCGGAGTAGTTTGTGCCGATACTACTATATGCCTGCCCTTGCCCAAATGCCAAAGCAATTGTTGTTACCTGAATATTTTATCCGACTCAGTTTGGTGTGCGGGTATAAGTATCGAAGGAGGAGGAAATACATTTGGCTACCAGGTACTGGTTGAGGGATGTGGAAACCTTACTGTAAAATCAAATACCGGAGTTAGCACAACCTATACGCTTTCATCAAATACCACATTAATAACAGGCTCCTATACAGAGCCGCAAGGAACCGAAGGTATTATATGTTTAACTTTCGTGATGCAAGGAGGTGGGGTGGTTTGTGCAGATACCACGATATGCTTGCCGCTACCAAAATGCAAAACTCCTCCGCCATGCAATCTGAAATTCCCTAAGTATATTTGTGTAGGACAGTCTGCGGTTTTCAGCTATGCAGGTGATACCACCGGATATACTTTTAACTGGTCATTCACCAATGGCACTCCTTCAACTGCAACCGGGCCCGGCCCACACAGCGTAATTTATACCAGCATTGGCTGTTTCCCGGTAACACTAACCATTACGGATGGAGAGCAGGAGTATGTTTGCCATGATACTATTTGCGTGGTGGCCTATCCAATTGCCACAATAACCCCTGCAAGCAGCACTATCCTCTGCCAGGGCGGAAGTGTTGTTTTGGTAGCCGGCGGTGGAACTGATTATGTATGGTCTAATGATGAAGATACCTCTGAGGTTGTAACCGAAACATCGGGCATTTACACGGTAACGGTTACTAATATATATGGGTGTTTGACTACAGCGACTATAACAGTTTCAGTAAATCCAAATCCGGTACCGGTAATTACCACCAGCGGGGCAACCACATTTTGCACCGGTGATTCTGTTATTCTCGATGCTGGAAGCTATAACAGTTATTTATGGAACAATGGGGCAACCACTGAAAAAATCACTGTTTATTCATCAGGAGTTTATTCAGTTACTGTCAGCGACACTAATGGTTGCAGTGGCACGTCCACTATTTCTGTAAAAGTAAATTCCAATCCATCACCCCTGATTACAGCAAACGGGGCCACAAAATTCTGCCAGGGTGATTCAGTTACTCTTGATGCCGGAACTTATAGTGGATATATATGGAACAACGAAGCAAATACCGAAACAATCACGGTTTATTCTACAGGAACCTATATTGTTACTGTAAGCGATACCAACGGTTGTAGCGGCACTGCGGCTATATCAGTAAAAGTATATCCAAATCCTTCCCCTGTTATTAAGTCGAATGGCGAGACTACATTCTGCGACGGTGGCTCGGTTACGCTTGATGCAGGCAGCTATAATGGATATATATGGAACAATGGCGACACCAGTGAAACAATTACAGTCTATTCATCGGGAACGTATACAGTTACAGTTACTGATGCCAATGGCTGTACGGGAACTGCATCGCAAACCGTAACAGTAAATCCGGTGCCTATTGTCGGTATTACCGGTGTTACCACTGCCTGTGGTTCGGTGACCCTGACAGCCACCGGTGGAGGCAGCTATTCATGGAGTGGAGGCAATAGCCCGAATACTGCTATAAATACATTTACAAGTAGCGGAACATATACGGTTACGGTTACTAATAGCTACAAGTGCACAGCAACTGCTTCGGATAGCGTAACTATAAAAGCGGTTCCAATTGCTGGCATTACCGGCAATACCAAAGGTTGCAAATCAGTTACTTTAAAAGCTACCGGTGGGGGCACCTATTCATGGAGTGGCGGAAGCACCCCTACCACTGCCGGAAATACATTTACCAGCAGTGGTATTTACACGGTTACCGTTACTGGTGCCGACGGATGCACAGCAACCGCTTCGGATACTGTAGTTGTTAGTCCGGTTCCAACTGCCAGTATCACCGGCACAGCTACCGGCTGCGGCTCGGTTACCTTAACTGCCAGCGGCGGAACTACGTATGCTTGGAGCGGGGGCAACAGTCTGGTAACTGCAACTAACACCTTTACGGTTAGCGGCACATATACGGTTACCGTTACAAATGCCGGCGGATGCACTGCAACCACTTCGCAGAAAGTGACGATAAATCCTGTTCCTGCTGCTGCAATAACAGGGGTAGATACGGGGTGCGGAAAGGTTACATTGAAAGCCACAGGGGGTGGCACCTACTTATGGAATGGCGGAAGCACACCGACCACCGCCGGAAACACTTTCACCAGTAGTGGCATTTATACTGTTACTGTTACCGGTGCTGATGGTTGCACGGCAACTGCTTCTGATACCGTGATTGTAAATCCGATTCCGATTGTCAACATCACCGGTATAACTACCGGTTGTGGTTCTGTTACTTTGACCGCAACAGGAGGAGGCACCTATGAATGGAATGGAGGCAGCAGCCCTGGAAGCGCAACGAACACATTTACCAGCAGCGGCACTTACACCGTTACCGTTACTAATAGCAGCGGCTGCACGGCCACTGCTTCTCAAAAAGTAACGGTGAACCCGATCCCAACAGCGGGCATCACCGGTATTACAACCGGCTGCGGAAAGGTTACATTGAAAGCCACAGGGGGTGGCACCTACTTATGGAATGGCGGAAGCACACCGACCACCGCCGGAAACACTTTCACCAGTAGTGGCATTTATACTGTTACTGTTACCGGTGCTGATGGTTGCACGGCAACTGCTTCTGATACCGTGATTGTAAATCCGATTCCGATTGTCAACATCACCGGTATAACTACCGGTTGTGGTTCTGTTACTTTGACCGCAACAGGAGGAGGCACCTATGAATGGAATGGAGGCAGCAGCTCCGGAAGCGCAACGAACACATTTACCAGCAGCGGCACTTACACCGTTACCGTTACTAATAGTTACGGTTGCACTGCCACAGCTTCTCAAAAGGTGAATGTTAATCCGATTCCAAACGCAAACATCACCGGTACGACAACGGCCTGCGGCTCGGTTACCTTAAAGGCTACAGGTGGCAGCACTTACGCCTGGAGTGGCGGAAGCAGTCCTTTATCCGCTACGAATACTTTCTCCAGCAGCGGTACTTATACTGTTACTGTAACAAACTCCAGTGGCTGCACGGCTACTGCATCTGCTAGGGTGGTAGTTGACTCGGTGCCTGTTCAACCGGGGCCAATAACCGGTCCAACAAATGTTTGTAAAACTCAGACAGCAGATGTTTATTCGATTACACCGGTAGCTGGGGCAACTTCCTATAGTTGGTCAATTACCGATGGAGGCGTTTTTGTTGGCGCTACAACCGGAACATCCGTTACTGTCAGTTATACTGGGGCTGCTGTGGGTACTGCAAAAATATCTGTAAAAGCTGTTAATGTGTGCGGGGCTTCGACTGCTTCAATACTTACTATTACTGTTACGGCAACCTGCTCAACCCTTAAAGATGATGAAACAGATAACCCGAAGGATGACAACAGGCAAAGCACCACTACCGGAGAAACAGATATACCGGCTGGCTTAAACGCCGATGGATTTATGGTTAAAGTATATCCGAATCCGTTCTCTAACACATTCCATCTGCGCGTTGAAAGCTCAAGCGATGAAAATTTGCAGCTGAAGATATACAATACATTAGGTCAATTAATAGAAAGGAAAACTACTGAAAGCTATTACGGTACTGATATTACTTTGGGTAATAACATTGCGGGTGGCGTGTACTTCTTAGAGGTTCAACAAGGTGAGAATAAGAAAGTATTACGTATCGTGAAATCGGAATAAGGGCAAAAATTCTATCGTTTATGTAAAAAGTCCCTTTTTACTTATGAGTAAGGGACATTTTGAATTATTTAAAAGAACAGGAGTTAAAATAATTAGCCGGACAATTAAATGGTTAAAATCTTGTGTAATTAAATTGAATGTGAATTTAACCTGCAAATAGAACTGGTACCAGTCATTGGTTTTAGGTAATTGCGGCGAACATACGCTTGATTTAAGCTTGTATAAACACTGGCATTATATTGGATAGGTCCAAAATTATTTGCGAGGTTTAATCTTAAAATCCTTTGGCACTTAAATGCCGTTCGGGTTCAATTCTCGCCCGCGGTACGAGCCAGATAAGGGTTTCAGAACGCTGAAACCTTTTATTTTTTTAAAGTGAAAGAGTAAATATAGAGGTTCCTTATGTTGGCTTAAATGATTTTAGTTAGGCTAATGCATGGGTAAAATCAATTTGCTATAACTGGGTTTTATATTGCAGATAGCTTAATGCGCATAAAGACACGGCAAGGTTATTTAAGCCACTTGCTTTTCTTTCTGATTTGATAAATTGCCCATTGCGGTGTTAGAAGGGTTAGGAACAACATGAGTTTAGTTATAATTCCGGGAATTACCACTGCCTTGTTCTTAAATAAACCCTCTATACCCTGCCTAGCTACTTTTTCAGCGGTCATCATTATACCCAGCCTTTTCCCCAGTGCTACATTAATCACATTAGGGTCGTAAAGATTGGTTTCAGTAGCGCCGGGACATAGACAAGTTACGTTAACTCCATAGAAATTTAATTCGGTGCGCAGGCTTCTAGTAAAACTTTTGATATATGATTTGGTAGCCCCGTAATATGCAATGCCGGGAAAATCTTTGTATGCTGAAATGGATGACATGTTGAGAATAAACCCCCGCTTTCGCTTTTTCATTTCGTTTCCGAAATAAGTACATAGAAGTGAGGTGGTTAGCACATGTAACAAAATTTTCCGTTCTGCTTTTGAAACATCAGCACTTGTGGCTTCGCCAAAAAAGAAAAAGCCGGCATTGTTTATCAGCACTTCAACTTCTAAATTTTTCTGTTGGCAGAAATTAAAAACGGATTTTGCTGAATCATTTCGTGCCAAATCGATGTAAAGAGTTTCTATACTGGTTTGGTAACTTAATTCAAATTCTGATTTCAGTTGCCGTAATTTTTCTTCCTCGTTGCTTACCAAAACCAGTGCATATTTTCGCAAGGCCAGCTGCCTGGCTATTTCCAAGCCAATGCCTGATGAGGCACCGGTAACTAATGCATATTTTTCAGCCATTATTTAAAGCGTTAATTTTTTGTTGCAGCTCTGCAGGTAATTCTTTTTCATTAAAATGACAGGCCATTGGGCCACTATACATTTTTGCTACGCAGTAATTACAGATTGTACAGCCCGATCTTCGAACAGTTTCGCTTCGCAATTCGTTGATAAAATTTGTATTGTGAATCAGCGCCCGGGCCATAGCAATAAATTGAAAACCTTGCTGCATAGCCCGGTCAATGGCTTCAATACTGTTCATTCCACCCACCAGCACCACCGGAATTTTTATCTGTTCCTGAATTCGTTTGGCTTCCTGCATAAAATATCCCTCTGTGAAAGGGAAGGATGGAATAAGTTTTTCGCCTGCCAGTTTTACAAAAAATTTCTTCCATTTTTCGCGAATAAACCAGGCCATAATATCTACTGGCATTTTGCCGCGCATAATATACATCGGTGCCCGGCTCACAAATCCTCCGCTTACCACTATTCCATCTGCTCCGCATTGTTCAATGGCCTTAGCTGTTAGCAATCCTTCTTCTTTGGTAATACCCTTTTCAAAACCATCCCAGCAATTCATTTTTACCAAAAGCGCCATACGGGGAGGAAGTGTTTCGCGCACAGCTGTTAGTATTTCAGTCATAAATCTTTTCCGGTTCTCAAAACTGCCCCCGTACTCGTCGTTTCTTTTATTGGTGTAGGGCGAAAGAAACTGGCTGATGAGATAGCCATGCCCAGCATGAACTTCTATAGCGTCGAAACCACTTTCTGCAGCAATGTATACTGCATTTTTGAAATCCTTTTTTATACTCTCAATATCCCGGTAATTCATGCTGCGGGGAAAAGTGGGGCCATACCAATTAATACCACCGGTTGGAGCAATAGGCCGAGTGCCGCTTACAGACCTGTTTGCCATATTACCGCAATGCCCTATTTGTACTGACGCAGCTGCACCTTCTGTATGAACTGCATTGGTTAAGTTTTTTAATGCGCCTGTTATTTCTTTCCGCATATAAAGTTGGTGCTGAAATGATAGCCCGCTTTTATTAACGGAAGCATAAGCCAAAGTAGTCATGCCAACACCACCTTTAGCAACGGCTGCATGATAATTTATCAGCTCACCGCTAACATTATGATTTTGACTCATGCCTTCAAAAGCTGCGGCCCTTATACTGCGGTTGCGTAAGCTTAGGGGGCCAAGTTTGCCTGGCGTAAAAAATGAATGGGCGTTCATATTGTAAATGTAACAAAGAAGAGAAAGACAAACATATCCTGGAAGTGCCGGGTTTAGGGTTCAATCCGGGCCGTGGTGAATTGGCCACAAATTTGAAAAGATTTCAGCACTATAGCTCAACTATAAAATAATGAATAATAAGATGTTACTTTCATTTAGCAAGTGGTCAAAAATTTCCGACCCTCGTAGATTTGCAGTTTCGGACTGAAGTGGTCAAAGCCTCCGGCGCTTCTACTTATTATTGCCGAACATCGCCAAATAAAGTGATTACCCAATACTATAGGGAGCAAAAAAAAAGATACTTCAGGCTATTTTCTGTAATGAATAGTGCAACCGATAGAGCGCCCAGAAATTACAGCTACCGGTTTGTTGTTTAATAAATCTCGAAGCGCATTTGCAACATAGGACGTTTTTACTTCCTCTGGATGTGCGCCGTTGTCATCAATGGCGCCGCTGTATTTAATTACCCACTGATTTTTCTCTTTCCAGATTACAAATGCATGAGGCGTTTTTTCAGCATTAAAATCTCGCGCTACTTTTTGTGAGGGGTCGAATAGATAGGGGAAAGTATATTTTTTTGTCTTTGCAGCCTTTACCATATTGGCTAAGGACTCATTGGGAAACATGATAGTATCTGATGAATTAATCAGCAGCAATGGAACGTGAAGTCTGCTGTATTTGGCGTTTAATTGGTTCAGTCGCTCATCATATAATTTGGCAAAAGGGCAATGTAAACAGGTAAACACTACCACAAACCCTTTGGCATCCGTGTAATTTCTGGTAGATATTATTTTACCATCTGTACTTGTCAATTCAAAATCGCTTACCGTCTTGGTAGGTTCCGGTACTTTGAATGCGCTGATAGCTATGAAAAACAGTAAAACGATAAAGGTGTATTTCTCTTTTTTCATCATGCACATCTATTTCTATTTCATTACTTCTTCACAAATGGTTTGGTTGTGGTATTTAATTTTGAATCAGTTAATGCCACAAAATAAACGCCGTCAGCGAGGCATGAAATGTCTATTCCATTTGTAACTTGCGGCTGCGGCAACATATAAATTGTTCTACCGGCAAAATCACTTAGGCGCACATAATAAATACCAGTGTTTCCTTCAGGCATTTGTATAAATAAACGGCTGCTGGCCGGGTTTGGATACAGTTTAAAATCAGTGCCTGTCTTTTCAACCGCATTAATACCGGTGGCGGTAATTGAGTCTTGTACAATAAACTGGCCCATCATTCCGCCATCTTCATGCGGAGCAAAATGGCAATGATACATAAAAGGGTGTATGGAATCTGAATAGTCGGAAAATTTAGCAACAAAAACGGCTGTTGAATTAATGGGCAGGTATAATACATCTTTCCATCCGGTTTCATATGCACCTACGGTACCCGGGCTACGAGACACAATTTTAAATTCAACATCGTGTATATGGAAAGTGTGGCCGAAAACATTACTGTTGGTGATAGTCCATTTTTCAATGTCGTTTAGATTTACCGTTTTATTGATAACGTTAAAACTAAAGGCAGCATTGTCCAGATTAAATGGTATACCGGAACCGGGTACGCCATTGGTAACAGTAACTGATTTATTGACTGTCGCATCGGCGGCCGTCCAGTAGGTATTATTTGCCAGCGTTGAGGGCATGCCGGTAACAGCATTGCCTGTGGTAGCTGCTACGTTAATGTGTAGGACGGTAAAAGTGGTATTGTTGAGTAAACTACCAAACTGTCCGCTCTGATTAGGCTCGCCCCCGGGAAACCCCAGCGGAAAGCCTGAATTGAAGGCTTGTAAGTCCAGGGCTGCATTAAGCGTATCGCCACTTAAATCAACGAGAATTTCTATACGTTCGCCAACTGCTAAAATTACCCGGGTAACGGCCACCGGTGTATCTACCAGGCCACCATCGGTTGCAATGATATGAAAAGTTCGGCCGTCGCTAAAACCAAGATTGTAAGCCCGCTCCATTTCGGCATTTAAAATGCGCAATCGTACCATTTGTTTAGGCAAACTAACCTGGGCGTTCGGAGTGCCGTTAGTGAGCATGTAATCGCCGTACGAGGTATTGGCGTATACAAAGGCATTATTGGAATCGTACCTCCGACTGGTTAATACCAAAGGAATATCATCTACCCCATAAGTGCGGGGCAGGGCCAGCGCTGCTTCCTGCTGATCGCGAACAATGATAAAACCGCCAAGACCCTTGGTCATTTGCTCTTGTGTCATTTGGTGTAAGTGCGGGTGATACCAATAAGTAGCCGCGTTGTTGGTTACTTTCCAGTAAGGCTGCCAGATTGTTCCAGGTGGTATTATCTGGTGAGGGCCACCGTCCATTACGGCGGGTAAATGCATGCCGTGCCAGTGAAGCGTAGTTGAATCATTCAGGTAATTGTGCACGTTCATATGCACCGTATCGCCCTTGTTAAAAAACAAAGTGGGCCCCCAAAAATCGCTGTTTATACCAGCCGTTATGGTTTGATTGCCTGAGCGCAACTGTTTAAACGTGTCAATCATATTTAGATTGAAAGTAGTTCCAGAAAGCGTATCGGGAATCCATAAATTGGTATACTGGCTAAATGTTTTAGTTGCAACTAAAAGCAGGAATAACATTCCTGATAATCGACTTGCCGTTCTATTCATGGGTAATTTTATTTTAAAAATAGAGAAATACTTTTATGCTTATTAGACGTCAATAATAACTAATACTTGTGTGCTGGCTGAAATAAATCCATTTCGCTGCCAAAATGATGGTATTGTCGAAGCACTTTAGGCTTTGCCCATTTCAGGCGCCAATTCCAAACCAAGGAAGAGGGAAATTACTGACCCCATGGTATGAGAATCTAACATATTATTATTCATGATTATATAGTTTGCGTTATACTCCTTTGGTTTTTTCGAAATTGAGGGTCAATTGGCTATGGGCTTAGTTGAACTGCAGCACTAGCTTATGCACCTTTAACCACCTTCAGCAAGGCATCATCCGTATCCTTATGCATGAAGTTTCCCTGACACACTGCAGTTGTATTCATTGATTTATGATTTATTTAAAATCGTTAGCGACCGTTAAAGTCCTTGGTATCTTGGGCCCATAACCCAAAGGTCGTAGGTTCGGATCATACCCCCGCAACACTTTCAAAATCCTTGTTGGCGTAAGCTTTCAGGGGTTTGTTATTTATAGAAAATAAAATAATGTGTTGCCAGGTTTAAATATTTTGACATCTAATTGTCTGTCAGGCCCCCTGAATTATAGGCATGTGCCACTGAAATCTACTGTCTTTAGTTTAACGACATTCTGCTTTGAACATAACAATTGGATGCAAAACCAATTTTAGCTTTTTTAGAGAAAAGGGAGCTTGACTTGACAAAGCGGTGGTTAACTTAACAAATCTAACCCCATTTTACTATACAAATTACCCCGGAAAAATGTTCCAGCCCCGACATTTGTTATGGCGATTTTACAATTCAATGCATTGTAATTTTCGAAAATCCGGGTTTATTTAAAACTCCCGATTATTTATTTTGTCTGCAAACTCAAACAAAGGTTCTTTTAAATCATTGTCTAACGAAACCTTCTTCAACGATTCTATAGCCGATAAATAAAGGGCTTCTGCTTTCCGGGTGGTTTCCTGCCGGGCACCGGTGCTTTCGAAGATTTTTTTTACAGATGTTATTTTATTGATTTCATCCTTTTCTTTAAGTAAGGCCATCAACTCCTTTTTTTGTTCTGTGTTGGCCCTGTTCCAGGCAGACACAAACAGGTAGGTTTTTTTATTCATTAAAATATCGCCGCCAATGCGTTTGCCTACTTTCTCTGCTTCACCAAAAGAGTCTAAGTAGTCATCTTTTATTTGGAAAGATAGCCCCAGTTTTCTTCCAAACTCATATATCAATTGCTGGTTTTCCTCACTGGCACCGGCAAGAATAGCGCCCATTTGCAGGCAACAGCCTAAAAGGACCGAGGTTTTATATTCAATCATGTGCAGGTATTCAATTTCACTTACGTCCTGCCGCTTTTCAAAATCAATATCCATTTGCTGGCCTTCGAAAATTTGAATGGTAGTATTATTAAAAACCTGAAATAAGCCCGGAATATATTCCGGCGAAACCATAGCCAGAAATTTATAGGCATAAGAAAGCATTACATCACCCGCAAGTATTCCGGAATTGATGCCAAATAATTTATGCACCGTAGGAACGCCCCTCCTAAGGCCTGCATTGTCCATGATATCATCGTGTACTAAAGTGAAATTGTGAAACACTTCAACCGCAAATGCAGGGTTTAAAGCTTCTTCAATATTTCCGCCAAACATATCGCAACTCATTAAAAGCAGTAAGGGGCGAATGCATTTACCCTTCATACTCATAATATGATTTACCGGCTTATAAAGGCCCGGCGGGAATGTATTAAAATTGTTTATTGATGCTTTTTCTTCGAAAAGCGAAAGAAGTTGCTGCGGCGTTAAAATATCTTTCGTAAGCATATCATTTCAGTTTTAAGAAACGTTTTGTTTATGGTTCAGATTTGAAAGTAAAGAATCAAAGGCGACATTCTCTCCGCTTTTTGCCCATTCGTACAGCGTAATATTCATGGCAAGCAAAGTTGCACTGTAAAAAAAATCTTCAACAGGAATGGAACCAATACGGATGCCCAGGTTTTGAGTATTATTATAAATTACTACCGGTAACCAGGTAAGCAGGCCATTTACCAAAGCCATTGGAATAAGCGATAAAAGGTAGGTTATTAGAAAAAATTTAACCTGCCGACGCGATAAAATCAATGTGGCAACCGGAAAAAATAATCCAAAACTCAATAATGCAGTAAACGTGTAAATTTTATTATGAAAGAATAATGCTGTGATGACTGCAATGCCACTTAACCATCTTAAAAAAAGCTTTTCTTTTCCAGGTACAATTTTATTGTTTAAAAAATGAGAAACATTTTCATACATAAAAGTACAGGCATAAGGTACGGTTATGAAAAACAAAAACTCTTCTAATGGCAATCCCAATAATTTCCATCCCAATATATACTTCTTATTAAAGGACCAAATATTGCTTTGAATCATAAAATAATCCCATGTAATAAAAACTATTGCAGTAACTATCATCCCGGGTAAAAGATATTTCCACTTTCTGTAAAACTTTATCCGGGGCTCAGCCGAATAAAGCAGCGGAACCAGAATGGTAAAAAAGTTAATCAACAAATAGGTGAACCTCATTTTTTCTGTATCGTCTAATTAATATGAACTATTATATCCATTTATAAATGCGGCATGTTTAACTCAATAATTGATTGAAATTTTTTACTGCCAGGGTTTCAACTAACAAGGTTAACTTTTGAAAATCAGATACGCGTATCCGGGTTTCATTTATTTTGAACGCCGGCGATTTTTTGATTTGTTCGAATAACCTGAGATAATATGAATAGGCCAACATAACCCCCGATTTGGAACCCGCGGGCAATTGCAATATGCCTTCGTAAGCCTTTGCAAAATCAGCGCTTACTTCTACCTCAATTAGCCTTTTGGCGTCCTCTTGGAAATTAGTGAAATCAACGCCCGGAAAATACACCCTGCCCCGTTCATCAAAATCACTTTTCATATCCCTTAAAAAATTTACTTTCTGAAAAGCAGCACCCAGTGCACGTGCTGTAGATTCAAGTTTATTATACATCGCCTCATCGCCATTACTAAAAACCTTCAGGCACATTAAACCTACTACCTCAGCCGAACCATAGATGTATTCATTATACCCCTGGCGGCCGAATGCAGTTTGATGTAAATCTGTTTCCATGCTATTGAAGAAGGCTTCTATCAGGTGCCGCGGAATTTTATATTTGTTTACCGTTTTTTGGAAAGAAAAAAGTACCGGATTTAAACTTATTTTCTGCTCAATGGCTTCAAAGGTGTCTTGCTTAAATTTTTTGAGCAAAGCCTCTTTATCGAAATCATGAAAGGTGTCAACAATTTCATCAGCAAAACGCACCATGCCGTAAATACCGTAAATAGGTTCCCGCAATTCCCTGCTCAATGTTTTAATGCCCAGCGAGAATGATGTGCTGTATGCCTGTGTAACAGTCTTGCTACATTCAGCCGCTGTTTTTTCATATAATTGAAACATAGTAATGCAGTTTATTAATTATAAAATATTATTATGTATTTGTTGATTAATTTCCTTAGCTACTATTTGGCCCGAAATGATAGAAGGCGGAACACCAGGCCCGGGAACGGTTAGCTGGCCGGTAAAAAAAAGATTTTTAACCTTAGGCGAAATCATTTTAGGTTTCAGTATGGCTGTTTGTTTTAAAGTATTGGCCAGGCCGTAGGCATTACCTTTGTACGAGTGATAGTCCTTCTCAAAATCTTTAATACAATAGCTGCGGTTTACAACTATATTTTCCTTAAAAGTTATGCCAATCTTTTTCTCTATTCTATCTATAATTAAGTCGAAATATTTGGCGCGTAATGCCTCTGAGTCTTCAATTCCCGGTGCAAGCGGCATCAGCAGAAATAAATTTTCCATGCCCTCTGGCGCAACTGAGGGGTCTGTTTTAGAAGTTACACAAGCATAAAACAGCGGGTCGCTGGGCCATTTGGGCTGGTTATAAATTTCGTGAGAGTGCAAAGTAAAATCGGCATCAAAAAAGAGATTGTGATGCAGAAGGCCCGGAAGCTTTTTATTTATTCCCAAATAAAACAATAACGAGGATGGCGATAAGGTGCGGTTTTCCCAATAAGTACTGTCATACGTTCTGTATTCCTGGTCAAGCAGAAACTGCTCGGTGTGATTATAGTCGCTGCCGGCAACAATAACATCTGCTTCGTAAGTGCCATTTAAAGTATGTACACATTTTGCTTTTTTATTATTGATTTCAATTTTTGTAACCTCCTGGTTAAACAAAAATTTTACTCCGTGCTCCTCTGCAATATTTACCATCGCCTGCACAATCCTGCTCATGCCTCCCATGGGGTACCAGGTACCTAAAACCAGGTCGGCATAGTTCATCATACTATACATGGAGGGTGTTTTATCGGGTGTGGAACCAAGAAACAGAACAGGAAATTCGAGCAGACTTATCAGCGATGGGTTGGTAAATTTTTTCCTGACCTCTTTACTCAAAGATTTAAAAATCTGCAACTGAAAACTTTTAATAATTAATTTAAGGTCGAAATACTCGGTTACCGAATTGGATATACGATGAACATAATTGCTCATTGCCGTTTGATACTTATATTTAGCATCATGCAAAAACTCGCGAAGCTTTTGCCCGCTACCGGGCTCTTTATCTTCAAATAACTTCATTAGTTCCTCAGCCGATGCCGGAACGTCAATGGTTTCTTCCCCTTTAAAATAAATTCGATAGCCAGGGTCAAGGCGTTTAAGATTATAAAAATCTGATGTACTTTTACCGAAGAGGTTAAAATAGTTTTCAAATACTTCCGGCATCCAATACCAGCTTGGCCCCATGTCAAAAACAAAGCCGTCCTTCTCCCAGGTACGTGCACGCCCTCCCGGTTGGTCATTTTTTTCCAATACCACCACGTCGTTGCCAGCCTTTGCAAGCACCCCCGCTGCTGATAGGCCCGCAAATCCGCTGCCAATAACCACTATCTTTCTTTTACTGTGCATGATGCCTATTTGCTGTTGGAAATTCAGCCTATTGTATTTCTAATTTTTTAGTGTGTCATTAACTCATTGCAAATGGAAATACCGATTATGTTCATATTAACTTTAAAAGTACATTTTCACACTAACCGATAGCAAAATAACACCTCACTGAAAACCTCCCATCTATAACAAAAAAAACATGCAAAAGTTCACCCAAAAAGCCAGAAAATTTCATACTTATTAAAAAGGCAAATAAATAGTCCGAATTCACTACACTAAAAGAAAACCATATGGCATATTTGAATGAGTAAGATAACAAATACAATCGTATATTTTATAATAATTTTGCACCAAATGTTTGATTGTTTTAACTAAGCGGCCATGGAATTATCTCAATTAAATTTTATTCCTAGTCAACTAGAACATTTAGAAGTTTTTTTTGTTTTATACTAAATCTTTTACATGTTCCATTTGTTAATGGCCATTACAATGATACTTGCTTGTTCTTTTAAAGCGCCTGGTTCGAAACCCGATTTAATTATCACCCTCAATAACATAAAAGACACTGATCATGATATATATATATCGGTAAATAAGGAGAGCGATAACTTTCCCCAAAAGCTAAACATGGTTAAAGCCTATGTTATGAACCCGGCAGGAAAGACTTCTCTCAAAGTTACAGTTACTGATTTGTCTTTTGGCAAATACGCCGTTACAGTTTATCAGGATATAAATGGCAATAAAAAATTGGATACCGGCCTTTGGGGAGTTCCAATTGAGCCGGTTGCGTTTTCAAACAATGTGCACCCCAGGTTTAGTGCGCCTAAATGGAAGGATTGTGAGTTCGACTATAACGCAAAAAACAATGTAGTGGAAATTAACGGCCTTGTCAAGGTGTTATAGCGGGAATGATTTTCAGGGTTTATTAAACGATGTTTATTAATTGGATAGTTTTACAGGTACGTACTTATTTATTAATTTGATGTGATGATAACCAACCAGTGGTATTTAGTTTGCTTTGAAGACGAGCTCAAAAAAGGAGCAATCCTTAAACGGAAAATTATTGGTGAAGAGTTGGTGGTATTTAAAACCGAAAGTGGTGAGGTAGCTGTATTGCAGGACCGATGTTGCCATAGAAACGTCCATCTTTCCCTGGGTTACGTAAAAGGGGAGCATATAAAATGTGGCTATCACGGATGGGAATTTGGGGCCACCGGTAAATGCGAACATATCCCATCGCTGCCACCTGAGGAAAAAATCCCCAAAGCGGCTTGCATAAAAAGCTATGATGCCGTGATAAAACATAAAGCGGTATGGGCATATTTTGGCGACCCTGAAAAAAAGGCGGACACTGAAATACCCCCGTTTCATGAACTTGATAAGTGGCCCATGGTATATAATTACCATGTAGTAAAGGGAAATATAAAGTTAGTAGCAGAAAGCCTGTTTGATTCGCACCACATTAACCATGTGCATAGAAAAAGTATTAAAACACTAATGGGCAACCTGCATCATGAAAAGCCCGACTATCATCTTTCACTTACCGATAAATCGCTTAAAGGATGGTATTTAAGGGACAATGAAAACAGCGCCTTCGAAAAAATATATTTTGGTTTTGATGATAAGGTAGAAACGCATTTTGCATTTTGGTTTCCCAACAGCAGCAAGTTAGACCTTAGGTTCCCGGCCCATCTTACCATGCCCGCCAGGCAGATGGTTATTTACGAACATTTTTACGAGATAGATGAAGAAAATGTGATGATGATACAAATTACTACATGGCACCGCATTTTTCAATACACGCCCTGGTTTGCCAAGTGGTTTATGCTTAAAAAAAGCATGAAGATTGTTGAAGAAGATATTGCATTTTTGGAAAGCAACAAGTATTGGCACACCAAAGAAAAACTGAATGATTTACTTATAAAGCCCGATGAACTCACTTTTGAGTTCACTAAATTGTGGAATAAAAACCTAAAGGAAAATGCTTCGACAACTTATCAGAAAGAAGCTGCAGAATTATAGAATTGATCTTAATACTCCTGATACATCTCTTCCACTTCATTTAATGCGGAAAAAAAGTGTGGCGGTAATAGGTGGTGGTATTGCGGGCATTAGTGCAGCATGTAATCTTAGCGAAAGAGGGTTTGAGGTGCATCTGTATGAAAAAGAAAATTTTCTTGGCGGCAAAGTAGGCAGTTGGCAATTTGAGTCGAATGGCGAAGTGTTAAGAACCGACCACGGCTTTCATGGTTTTTTCAGGCAATATCTTAACCTTAGAAATTTTTTGAAAAAAATCGGCGCTGAAAAACATCTCATCCCAATTGGAGACTATACTATTCTTTTTGAAAAAAATAAAAGACAAGGGTTCGAGGCGCTTGATAAAACGCCTTTGTTTAATGTGTGGGGCCTTAGAAAATCGGGAATCATAGATTGGAAAACGCTTATCAATCCCTACTTGTTGCCGTTTATTAATTTGTTGCAATTTGATTTTGCCACTACTTATAAAAAATTTGATTCGGAGAGTTTTGCATCATTTGCCAACCGCACCAAAATGAACGATAAGATGCGGCTGGTGTTTAGTTCATTTTCAAGAGCTTTTTTTGCTGAGCCGGAGGATATGTCAATGGCAGAACTTATCAAGAGCTTTCACTTTTATTTTTTAAGTAATGAAGATGGCCTGCAGTATGACTTTATGGATGATAATTTCCAACATAGCTTTATTTCTTATTGCGAGGATTTCCTTAAAAAGCATAATGCAAAAATTCATTATTCAACACCGGTAAATGAATTAGAAAAAACCGACAAGGGGTTTCTGGTAAACAATAAACTTTTTGATTATTGTGTGTTATGCACTGATGTAAAACATACCAAAAATTTGATGGCCAAAGCTAAAGGTTTTGAAGCTTATGAAAATACAGTATCAAAACTTATTTCACTAAAACAATCGGGCAGGTACGCTGTTCTGCGGCTTTGGACTGACCGGTTTGAATCAGACAATAACCTTCCCATTTTCGTTCTTACCGACAGGCTTAAATGCCTGGATAGTGTTACGTTTTACCACAAGGCTGAAAAAGAATCTGCCGAATGGAGTAAAAAACATAATGGCGGTATTTTTGAATTGCATAGTTACTCTGTGCCCAAAGATTTAATAACAGATGAAGAGGTGAAAGCACATTTACTCAATGAGCTTTATCATTATTTCCCCGAACTAAAAGACATGAACATTTTACATGAATATTTTCAGCATAGAGATGATTTCCCCGGCTTTCATACCAATCAATATGCCAAAAGGCCTGAAATAAAAACCGAAGTCCCCGGATTTTATGTAGCGGGCGATTGGGTGAAAATGAATAATTGTACGATGCTGATGGAGGCTGCTTATACATCGGGCGCTATTGCAGCAAACTACATTATGCAAACTGAGGCATTGCAGGAAAACAAATTAGTGTCCATGCCACTGAAGGGAATTTTTGCCTAGTATCAATTTGTTTTTAAGGAATATTTTCTTTAAATCAGTTAAAGCTCACAGGCTTATAATCGCTAATGTTTACTACACCGGGTTCTGTGCGTGATAGCGAAGACATATCGGGGTATTTCCTTTTCGCTAATTTTATAACTATTCCTTTTGCGCGTTTGTCCTCGTCATGCGTATTCACCACATGTTCTGCGTTCAATTGCTTCATAAGTTTAAGTGCCTTTTCCTTACCGGGGTTAATGAGGCCGCCTAAAAAAAATGGCAAAGTAAACTCTGCAAAAGTGGTGATGAGCAATTTTATTTTAAGGTGGCTGATTGTTGCAGCCTGTGCCTCATTTAGCATAAAGCCATGTGGGGCATAAACTATGGCTTCCCCATTATTTGCAATAACAATGGCATGATAAATGGGGTCTATCCACCGGTTAGGGCTAATGCGGGCCAGTTTCAGTGCACCTATATTAGCCCACGCCTCGCTGCTTGCCGGAATATTGAAAATCTCTCTTCCGGGCATTTCTTTTCTAATCCTTTTTAATGCAGAGGCTACAGCCCAAAGTGGCTTCCCGGAATTAAGTTGGCTAAGGGTAGCTGCGTGGCAGTGGTCGCTGTATGGCTGGGTAACAATAACAAAATCATAAGCGGGCAATTTATCAAGCGCCACAGCAGGGGTATTGTGCCATTGTTCATTAAACCAACTAAATCCGTCTATTTCACTACCGGTTAGCCAGGGGTCTAAAAGGAGCGAAGTGTTGCCCCAGTTAAGCCACCAGGTATTATCCATATTTAGTCTCTGAATAGTAAGCATTGTCAAAATTTAGAGTGCGGCCAATATTGCACCAAATATATCTTTTGTATTTTATGTATTTACCCTTAAAATTGCTTTTACCAGCTAAACAAACAGATGTAAATTTTTTAAGTGCCGGTTTTATATTGATACCACTTCTCGTTTTCTGTCAATCCTACCAAAGTTTCGCACCCTTTCCAAAACACATCCATTTTATTTTCATCATAACTTTCAGGCGAAGAGGCCACCGCTGTATTAAGGCTGAAATATTTTCCTGATTCATTAACCGATGTAATTAGTTTAGAAAGAAGCAATCCTGATTTATCGGGGGTGCTGCTGCCGTTAAAAAATTTGGCAATTACGGGTAGAATATAATACCAAACAAATTTGGTAAACGGGGGGCTGTTTTTACCCAGCCCTGTGCCGGCAAGTAAGCCGGGGTTAAATGCATTTACCAAAATATTACCGCGGTTATTGCTATGCAGCAGTGAATTAAGTTTATAGGTAAAGAAAAGGGCGCAAAGTTTACTGGTTACATATCTGGTGTTGCCGAGCTTATTCCAATCGGTTTTGCCGACATCGTTGGGATGCGCCAGCAGTTCGGGGGTAGTAAAAGCGGGTTGGCCAAAACGCCCCCCACCGGTTTTGGGGTTGTGTGCCGCGCTTGAAACGACGGCAATTCTTTGCAAAGAATTAAACTTTTTGAGCAAAAGATTAGTGAGCAAAAAATGGCCTAAAACATTTACACCGAATGTAAGTTCAAAACCATCCTGCGTATATTGAGTTGGCTGCGAATATTGAATGCCGGCATTACAAATAAGCCCGCAGGGAGTACCGTTTGTCCGTTCCACAAAATCTCTTATACTTTGAAGTGAAGCAAGATCTAATTGCTGGCACGAAATATTTTGGCTCCCGGTTTCTTCCTCCAATTTTTGTTTAGCTATTTCTGCCTTGACAGGATTCCGGCAGGCAAGTGTTACAGCACAGCCTTGTTGCAACAGATGTTTTGCAGTGGCCAACCCCAGGCCTGAATTTGCGCCGGTTATAATTACTTCTTGCATGGTTTTGATATTCAACTTTAAATATCAACTTTATAAGGCTAACATTCAATGATTAACATCATTTTTAATAGGATGTAATCCTAGCCTGTTCAACATAAATATCGGCTGTCAATTATAGGCGGCAGAATGAGTAATCCCTAAACTCTTCAGCTTGGCCTGTAAATCTTTTTTGGCAAAAAATATTCTGCTTTTTACCGTTCCTAAAGGAAGTTTTAACTTCTTAGCTATTTCATCATATTGAAAACCGTTGTAATGCATCATAAACGGAGCGGTAAAATCTTTACTTACTCCATCCATAGCTTTGTTAATGGCTTCTTCAAGCAATAAACGTTCTGCCCCATTTCTTTCAATCAGCCTGGAATTATTGGTAATAAAAAGCTGATCCAGGCTATCCGTACTATTTTTATTTGTTTTCTTCTGACGGTAATTATTAATAAAGATATTGCGCATAATGGTGAAGAGCCATCCTTTAATATTAGTGCCCTCGCTAAACTTATCCTGGTTAGCAAGTGCCCTGTAAAATGTATCCTGTATCAAATCATTTGTTTCTTCAATGTTTTTAGTAAGACTGAAGGCAAAGGGGCGAAGTAACTGCTCGTATTGCAGCAGGTCTGATTGTGATTGAAATGCAGCGATCATTTTTGTTTAATTTATGATATTAATAATTAAACAAAAATAAAGCCTATTTCCATAAAAGCAAGTTTATTGTGTAGTTATTTTGTTAAAAAGTTAAACAAATAAAACACCCTTAATGACATGAAATCTGTTAATTGGGGAAGGATTGCTATAAATTGATCGGTAGTCGGTCTGCGCTTTAACTTACAGCTGCCAAAAGCGACTCAATAGAAGTTACCGGTTTACAGTTAGATGGGATGCTTATTTTATCTGATGCCAATTGCGAACCGCCGACAATTACTTTGCAATCGGGAAAGGTAGCGCAAAGTTTTTCAAGATATTCCTCAAAAGCTATTTGCCCAACGGAAACCGTTTGGTAGGTTACTAAAAAATCGGGATTAAAAGCACTTTTGATGTATTCAAGTTCATTAAAGGGTAGTGAACTGCCCAGGTAAACCACTTCATGGTTATGCTTGCGTAGAAGATATTCTGTGAAAAGCAGGAGCATTTCATGAGTTTCTCCTTCCGGAAGGAATAGAATAAATTTTTTCGGGTTCTCATTTTTTTCGCCAAAAACAGAATCAGTTGCAACACAAATTTTTCTGCGTATCAGGTTAGAGATAAAATGTTCCTGCACTACGCGAACCGAACCGGTTAACCACAAAACCCCTGTGCGTACCAAAAAAGGGAAAATCAGTTCCACAAAGGTTTTTTCAAAACCTAGTTTGACAATGGCATTAGAAAGCGTTTTCTCAAACCGCTTTTCATCAAAGTCGAGCATTGCCAGAATAAGGGCTTCAAGCAGATCGTTGGATAAGAAAGCTTCTTCGTGAATTTTCAAAATTATGCTTGATAATTCATCTTTATCTAATGTTGCTATTTTCGAAATTTTCATTCCGCGGCGGTTAAGGGTAGCAACTTTAATAATCAATTTGAGCTGTTCATCGGTATAGTAGCGAATATTAGTATCCGTTCTTTCGGGTTTCAAAAATCCATAGCGTTGCTCCCAAATGCGAAGTGTATGAGCCTTTAGTCCGGATAAGGTTTCTACATCTTTTATTGAATATTGGCCCATTTAGTTTAGCGGTTTGTTATACAAAATTTTAGAAAATTTTTAAATCAGGTGCAGATTATTGGCGGCCTTTGATTTCCGTTTATATTTCTGGTTTTATTGAATTAAGTAGTTGTTTATATCAAAATTTACCGAATATTTTTTCTATCGCTGCTACGCGGTAATCAAATATATTTTTCAGTTGTTTTTTTATAATGATAGAGTTAGCGATATCGCCCACGAAACCTAAGGGCGGCTGATAATTGACAGTGTCGGTCATTAACACACCGCCTTCTGTTTTTTCTAACCGGTGCTGATGGTGCCAAAAACTATAAGGGCCAATGCGCTGCTCATCCACAAAAAATTCGTAATCGCTTACATGGGTAATTTCAGTAACCCAAAGCATTTTAATTCCAAGCAACGGAGTGATATTATACTTTATTATCATTCCGGGATACATTTTACCCGGCAATCCAGAGCTTTTAATATCAAACCCCATATAGGCAGGCGTAATTTTTTTGAGGTTTGCCGGTGAAGAAATGAAATGCCATACTTCATTTAAGGCTGCAGGTATTTTCTGCGTTTTTTTAAAAGTATAACATCCCATATTTCTCTATTATTAATAATATAATTGCAAAGCACAGCAATACCCTAATTGCCAAATCCAACGTAGTGCAAAAACTCGTTGCGCTGCTGTTCTGATAAAAATTTTCCCGAAAAGCTTGAAGTTATGGTTGAGGAACTAATGTCCTGTATGCCACGGGAAGCAACGCAATGGTGGTCGGCATCAATAACCACGGCAACATCTTCGGTTTTTAAAATCTCTTTCAATGCATTTGCAATTTGCATCGTTAAGCGCTCCTGTACCTGTGGCCGTTTGGCATAGAACTGCACAATGCGATTAATTTTTGAAAGGCCAATGATAAACCCACTGCTGATATACGCTACATGAGCTTTGCCCATTATAGGTACAAAATGATGTTCGCAGTTGCTGTAGAATGTAATATTTTTCTCTACCAGCATCTCCTTGTATTGGTATTTATTTTCGAAAAGCGTGGCAATGGGTTTATTCTCGGGATTGAGGCCGCTGAAAATTTCTTTTACATACATTTTAGCTACCCGCCTTGGGGTGCCTTTAAGGCTGTCGTCATTTAAATCTAAGCCCAGAATATTCATAATGTCTCTGAACTTTTCTTCTATAAGTTCAATTTTCAAATCATCATCCAAGGCAAAGGCATCTTCTCGTAATGGAGTTTCAATTGAGGTGGCAGTATGGTTATCGCCTATTTCATCGGGGTCTACGGAAATTTTCTGCTGCAACATTTATCTGCCGTTTAATAAATAGTGAAATATATTAAACAGGATATTTTGAAAAAAGTTCAATATGAATTTCGAAAAATTTTAAGGAGCATAGCACAACCTTTATAACTGCGAACCTGATAATAGGTTAGTTTTATTTATCCGCAGGTTACAAATTCCCTTACTCAACTGATTTGCAATTTTGGCCTAAACTATCGGAGGGGCCAGGTGCATCCAAATAAAGGTTGCATTAATTTAATTAATGGGTTTGTCGTATGCACTACGATCTGTTTTTCTGTAAGCCCATGCAAATATCAGCGGAAAAACCCAAAGCGAAAAAATCATGGCACATAATATACCGCCTATAACAACTCTTGCCAGGGGCCGTGAACTTTCAGAACCTATGCCTTGCGATAAAGCTGCAGGAAAGAGGCCGATGGCCGCCATCATAGCAGTCATCATTACCGGGCGTATCCGGGAATTTACTCCCAACCTGATTGCCTGATAAAGAGAACCTGGTTGTCCTTTAATTTTATCAATATTCTGCTTAAACACGGTTATAAGCAACACTCCGTCCTGAATACAAATACCGAACAAAGCGATGAAGCCTATACCTCCTGAAATACTGAAATTAGTACCGGTAATTAGCAAGGCCATAATACCGCCTACTATAGCAAACGGCACATTTAAAAATACAAGTGCTGCATCTTTAAAGTTGCCAAACATTATAAATAACAAGAAGAATATAAGCGATAAACTGATAGGAACTACCTGTGCCAGTCTTTTTGAGGCACGCTGCTGGTTTTCAAAGTCGCCCTGCCATGCTATGTTATAGCCCTTCTTCAAACTCACTTTTTTATTTACCAAATTTTGCGCTTCGGCAATGGTGCTGCCCATATCCCTGTCACGCACCGAAAATTTGAGCGTGGCATATCTTTCGTTTCCGTCTCTGAAAATAAGGCAGGGCCCGGTTTTTTGAGTAATGGTGGCCAATTCCCTGATAGGAACCTTAGACCCGCTTTGAGTAGGTACGAGCAAGTCGCCAATATTTTCAGTTGTTTTTCTATATTCTTCAGGAAGGCGTATTCTTATATCAAACGTTCTCACTCCTTCATATAATGTTGATGCGGCCAGGCCGCCAATTGCCATGGCCACCACAGCATTTGCATCGGCAGTAGCCACACCATAAAGTGCCATCTTTCGTTGATCCAGGTTTACATCAATTTCGGGTTGGCCGGTGCTATGTATCACTCCAAGGTCATCAATACCTCGCACACCTTTTAATATATTATAAACTTCATTTATTTTACCCTCCATATAGTCTAATGAATCTCCATATACTTTTACGCAAATAGAACCTTTTACACCCGACACGGCTTCTTCAACATTATCCATAATTGGCTGAGAAAAATTCAGGTTAGCACCCGGTATGGAAGATAATTTTTTAGTCATCTGTTCTATCAGTTCATCTTTAGTTATACGGGGCTTCCATTGGTCTTCGGGCAACATGAGTACATCAAACTCATTATTATAAAAACCGGTTACATCCGTTCCATCGTCCGGTCGTCCGGTTTGCGAAACCGCACATGTAACCTGTGGAAATGACATCAATATCTCTCGTACTTTTCTGGATACTTCCACACTTTTGTTAAGCGATATGCTGTATGGCAACTGCACCCGAAGCCATATAGAGCCTTCATTTAATTCAGGTAAAAACTCAGTTCCCAAAAATCTGAAAGAGTAAAGGCCAATTATCATGGCCATTGCAGAGGTAATTAGCACAACCTGTTTATGCCTGAACGCTTTTTCAAATCCAAAAAGCATGAAACCGGTTATATGCTTTACAAAAGGATTGTGCTTTTCATGTATATTCTTATTTAGTAAAATATTTATAAGCACCGGAACCAAGGTAAGAGTGGTTATAAGCGCACCCAACAAGGCAAAACCTAAAGTATAAGCAAGCGGGGAAAACATTTTGCCTTCTACTTTCTGAAAAGAAAACACAGGAAGCAAGCCGGTGATAATAATCAGCTTGGCAAAGAAAATTGCACGGCCCAGTTGTGCGCCATTCCTTTTTATGAGTCCTAACTTTGTTATTTTGTTGAAACGGTCCATGCCAATATCGCGGGCCTTATGATCAAGTATTACAAACATACCTTCCACCATTACCACGGCCCCATCTATAATAATTCCGAAGTCAACCGCGCCCAACGAAAGCAGGTTCGCACTCATGCCCATCATGTGAAGGCATATAAATGCAAACAGCAATGACATTGGAATGATGATGGATACAATAAGTGTAGTGCGCCAGTTAAACATAAACAGCGATACCAGGAAAGTAACCAACAGGATGCCTTCTACAAGATTATGCAATACAGTATGAGTGGCATATTCTATCAAGTCTGACCGGTCATAGTAGGGAACGATTTTTGTATCCTGCGGCAGTATTCTGTTGTTCAGATTATCAATTTCTTTTTTCAAATTATCAACCACTTCTGTCGGGTTTTCGCCTTTTCTCATTACCACTATGGCTTCCACCACATCATCTTCATCAGTTACAATTCGCTTTCCGGTTGGCTCGTTAAATCCATCACTTCTGCCAACCCAGCCTAAACGGGGTAAATTGGACATTTCTACAGTGGCAACATCTTTTACAAGCAAAGGCACACCATTATTATTCTGAATGATTACATTATTTATTTCATTAATGTCATTAAGAAGCCCGATGCCGCGCACTACAAAAGCCTCATCATTTTGAATGATCATATCGCCACCTATGTTGATATTGGTTTTTTGGACAGCGGTAAAAACATCGAGCGGCGTAATATTGAAAGAAGCCAGTTTGCCCGGGTCTACTTTTATCTCGTATGTTTTAGTTTTTCCGCCAAAGCTGTTAATGTCGCCAATGCCCTGAACTGCCCGCAACCTCCGGTCAATCACCCAGTCCTGTATAGTTTTCAATTCCCGCACATCTCTGAAAGTGCTTTTTAAAGTATATCGGTAAATTTCACCTGTAGGTCCTGTCGGTGGCTGTACTGAAGGTTGCACACTGGTGGGCAGGGCGGCATTTTGCAACAGGTTCATTACCTGTTGCCGGGCTTCAGGATCCTTAACACCATCTGCAAAAATGAGCTTTACATACGAAAGCCCGAATATACTTGTTGAACGCAGGTTTATTTTATTTTGCACCGGATTCATGGCAATTTCAACCGGAATGGTAACAAACTTTTCTACCTCTTCGGCACTGCGGCCCGGCCACTGGGTAATGATACTTATTTCGGTGTTGGTTACATCCGGAAAAGCTTCTATTGGCATTTCTTTAAAAACAATAATACCAACCACCGCCAGCATCAACGAAGCAAAAAGTATAAAGTATTTATTCTTTAGTGAATAGCCAATAATGCCCCTTAACAGTTTATTCATTTTATTGATTTAATCGAGAGAGCCCCGGATGTGTTTCTATAAAAATTTTGATGATGGAGTTTGTAATGAGCTTAGCAGTAGTTTTTTGCTACCAATGCAAAGGTTCGAGTGGCCTGCTTAAAGAAGACTTAAAACCGCGCTTAAAAATTCCTTAAAATTTTATTATGAGTAGCGAAAAAAAGTTAACCGTTCTATTATGGAAAGAAAGGTGAGCTCACTTTTTACACCTTGAAGGTTATGTCAACAAGGTTATGGTTTTCATCCGGTATGATATATTTAATATCGGCATTATGATATTGCATAATACGTTTTACAATGCTTAACCCCAGTCCGAAACCCTTATTCGGTATAGCATTACTGCCGCGCACAAACGACGCAAAAAGTTTTTCAGTATCTTTTTCATCCGGTACTGTGCCGCTATTAGCAATAAATACCTTGATACACCCTGATTGCTGGATAATTTTAATGTCAACCTCTTTGTCATCGCTATACAGGTAGGCATTTTTCAATAGATTAATGATCGCAATTTTAAGCAGCGCCTCATCGCCTTTAATTTCAAGTTTATCTTCTAACCCGGTTTCGTTGATAATTTCAAAGTGTACTTTAAGGTTATAATAATACTTTTTTAAAAACTCTACACTGCTGAAGATAATCTCGTCAATCCGAACATCCAGAAATGATTTAATGTGGTTCTGGTTTTCCAATTTCGACAAAATAAGAAGTGAGGTAACAATGTCGGAAAGCTGTTGAATATCTTCCTTCATGCTGGCAAGTGTGACTGAGAATTTTTCTGGAAGCTCGGTGTTTTGCATTAGGTTTTCAAGCTGGGCTGAAATTTTTGAAAGCGGCGTACGCAATTCATGCGAAGCACTTCCTACAAAACTTTTTTGATATTGGAATGAGTTATCAATGCGGGCAATCATAGTATTAAATGCGGAAGTCAGTTCTGATATTTCATCTTTACGCTCGGTAGTTTCCAGACGACTATTCAGATTGTTTTCGCTAATGTTTTGCACCTTATTCTTAAAAACATCAAGTGGTAAAAGCGCCTGCTTGCTTAGGTAAAACGAAAGAAACCATACTAAAAAAAGGCCAACAATAAATGCCGCGATAAAAAGGTATTTCAGGTAAATCAGGTTACGGTTGCCAAATGTGTCTTCTGCTGAAATCAGCACTGTATAATTTTTACCGGCCTGATTTATTTTTAATCCTACAATATCATATTCGTTCTCGGTTTTATACAAAAACTTTTGAGATTGAATTTTCCTCAGCATACCGGTGTCCCATTTTATTACTGCGTCATCTATGCTGCTGTATATAAGTGCAAGGCTGTCATTAAAAATTAGTGTTTTTTCATTATAAAGATTGTTGATTGTTTCGCGATCTATTAACTTTAGCAGCGTATAGTCCATCTGCTTTACTTCAACCAAAAGCTTAACGGTAGTCTGAGCTTTTTCAATCAGGCGGTTTTGTATTTCTTCCTTACGAAAATTAGAGAATAGGGTAAACACAATGAATAAAAGGGTGGCGAGGATGAGCGAAAACAACACACTGAAAGCAAGGGAGAACCGCTGTTTTAAATTCATGTTGAGTTTGAAATCCATCACCTAATTATTTGCCTTCAGGTAATATCCGAATCCATGACGGGTATTGATTAATTTAACCGGGTGGCCTTTGTCTATTTTATTTCTTAAGAAGTTTATGTAAACCTCAATAGTATTACCACCGGTATCAAAATTAATATCCCACACTTGTTCCGAAATTGTTTGCTTAGATACCGGCCGGCCTTTTGCTTTGGCAAGCAGTTCCAGCAGTTTAAATTCTTTGGGGGTTAACTCTATTATTTTATCTGCCCGAGTTACCTGCATTTGCGATGAATTTATTACCAGGTCATCAATTGTAATTATTTCTTCTGCTTCAGCTTGCGGACTTCCCGACCGGCGCAAAAGGGCGTTGACCCGGGCAAAAAGTTCATCAAAATGAAATGGCTTAACCATATAATCATCGGCACCCAGGTGAAGTGCTTCAACCTTATCGCTTACTTCGCCGAAGGCTGTTAGCATTAATATAGGAGTACTCTTGTCATCTTCTCTTATCTGCCTGCATACCTGCAGCCCGTTTAGTTGAGGTACATTGATATCAAGTATATAAATATCTGGTGAAGATTGTTTTCGTTGCTTAAGCAAAAGCATACCATCAAATGCTACATTGCAAGGGTAACCTTTTGAATTAAAATATTGACTTATTTCATTGGCCAATTTGAAATCATCTTCTAATAAAAGAATTTTATAATTCATAGTTACAAAAGTAATTCTTGTGAACGAAGCTGCTCATACTTGTATGACTGATTTTATCAATAAAAGTTAAAGGGAATATGGTTGTTGCGCTTTTTAAGCGGATTTAGCGTATTTCTTAATATTTTTTTAAGAAAGCTTTAAGGATTTTTTAATTATCTGTTTTTAGGTAGACTACTAAAGCTATTATAAAACGCTGAAAAGTTTATAGATTTTTCAATTTAATTATGTCAAGACCTCAGCAGAGCATGGGCTTCCAGTTGCCACAACTAAATTATAAAAAAGCAGATGTAACAATTGTCAAGAGAATAAAAGCAAAATAGCGCTTAATTTAATTTCGCTTTTTCAGAGGATATCCGCTTTTGAATATCGCTTAATTCGCCTTTGGGTATCGCTGCAATTAATTTTTGAGTGTATTCGCGTTGGGGATTATTATAAATATCATCGCTAATACCCATTTCTTCAACTTTTCCTTTGTTCATTACCACCATCCGGTCGCTCATAAATTTTACTACCGAAAGATCGTGTGAGATGAAGATGTAGGTAAACTTAAATTCCTCACGTAATTTTATAAGAAGATTTAGTACCTGAGCCTGCACAGATACATCAAGCGCCGAAACAGATTCATCGCAAATAATAAATTTTGGATTAAGTGCTAATGCCCGGGCTATACAAATTCTTTGGCGCTGGCCACCACTAAATTCATGGGGATACCGGTTAAAAAATTCTGGTCGCATATTTACTTTAGCAAGCAGTTCAAGTACTTTTTCTTTTCTTTCCTTATCGTTGGTATAAATTCCATGTACACTCATGGGCTCCATGATTGCGCTGCCAATGGTGATACGGGGATTGAGAGAGGAGTAGGGGTCTTGAAAAATAATCTGCATATGCTCGCGCATAGCTTTCATATCTTTGTTATTAAGGTCGAGAAGGTTTTTGCCATCAAAAACAATTTCACCGCCATGAGCTGGTGCCAAACGAAGGATGGTTCGACCAAGCGTGGTTTTTCCGCAGCCCGACTCGCCCACTAAACCCAATGTTTCGCCCTCGTAAACATCAAAGGTTACATCATCAACCGCTTTTACGTAATCTGTAGTTTTGCCAAGAAAATTTTTGCTTACCGGAAACCATGTTTGAACATTTTTTAGTTGTAGCAGTGTTTTACCGGCTAAAACTTTATTACGGCGTGCATTATTTTCTTCATTCGAAATAACAACGGCATCAATAGCTTCCTGAACTGAGGTATGCTTTTCAATGATATCACCGTTTTCGCTTTCAGTCATAAAGTCAACAACGGTAGGTAATTTGCGTAGCCGTTTACCCAGTGGCGGACGGCAAGCCAATAAACTACGGGTATAAGGATGTTTCGGATTGCTGAAAATTTCAAGCACGGTTCCCTGTTCAACTATTTTTCCTTTATACATTACCAGAACCTTGTCAGCAATTTCTGCAATTACGCCAAGGTCGTGTGTAATAAATACGATGGAACTATCAATTTCGCCTTTTAATTTCGCCATCAAATCAAGAATGGTGGCCTGAACCGTTACATCAAGTGCTGTGGTAGGTTCATCGGCTATAAGGATAGAAGGATTACAACTCATAGCCATAGCGATCATTACCCTTTGCTTTTGGCCACCGGATAATTGGTGCGGATACGCATCGAAAATTCGTTGCGGGTTCGGCAGTTTTACCTTTTCGAACATTTTTAAAGTTATATCAGTTGCCTGCTCTTTCGAAACTTTTTGATGCAGTTGTATCGCTTCCATAACCTGGTCGCCACAGGTAAAAACAGGATTTAGCGAGGTCATAGGCTCTTGAAATATCATTGCAATTTCGTTACCACGGTATTTGCGCATTTCATCTTCGCTGATTTTTGTAAGATCAACTTGTTTTCCATCTTTAGTATGAAAAATAATTTCGCCGGAAGCAATGCGACCCGGTGGGCTGGGAATTAAACGCATTATAGAAAGTGAGGTAACCGATTTACCCGAACCTGATTCGCCCACAATACCGATGGTTTCGCCACGGTTTAATGTAAAACTAATATCGTTTACTGCTTTAGTAATGCCATCATCGGTTTTAAATTCAGTTACTAAGTTTTTAACTTCAAGTAGTATTTTGCTTTCACTCATGCTTATAAAATTGCGCCCTTTTTTTAGCAGGACATTTTTCAAGAGGGCTAAAAATATCTTTAAATTGTTACTTTACAAAAAACCACGGGTTTTCAAGGTTTTTGACTTGTTAATGGCCTTTAACACAAGCGTAATTTTTACAAATTATAGCACAATATAAGCGGCAAATCGCTGTTATCTATACAAACATCCAACTTATGCATTACTGAACTATACTTATCTATTTCTTAATCTAAATCAACTAAGTATGGAAACCAATCAAAATGCATCTAGCAGCAAGAAAAAGCTTTATATAAGTGCGATAATCGCTTTGTTGCTTATTAATAGTGTTACACTTTATTTTCTTTTCTCTGAGAACCACGAGAAAATGGATGTTACTTCGCAGAAAACAGCACTTGAATCTAATTTCAAGAGCCTTTCTGATACACTTGACGTAAAGAACATGCAAATAGACCAGTATATTGGGAAGAATGCCGAGTTGGATAAAACTATTGCCGAAAAGCAGGAAATGCTGAGTAGAGAAAAGAAAGAAATATCGGGCTTGTTATCGAAGAATAAAATGACAAGTACAGAACTTGCTCAGGCAAAAGGAATGATTGCGCAATATGAAGCATCCATATCCGATTTGCAAGGAAAAGTAGATGAACTGACCAGGCAAAATCAAGCACTTGCTCAGCAAAATCAAAGCTTATCAACAGATTTAACCAGTGAAAAGCAAACCACGGCGCAATTAAGTGAGCAGAATAAGGGCTTAAGTAAAAAAGTAGAGGTGGGCTCGCTTTTGCAAGTGGCCAAATTAGATGTAGAGGCCATTAAAACCAGAGGTAACGGTAAAGAAGTTGAGGTTAAAAGGGCTAAAGTTGCCGAGAGCCTTCGTGTAAGTTTTGAAACAGGCGAAAATAAGGTGCTTGACCCAGGACAAGTAAGTATTTATATGCGGGTAATTAACCCAAAAGGCGAAACTATTGCAGTAGCCGATCAGGGTTCTGGAACACTCCAAACAGCGGATAATGCTGAGCCGGTTCAATATTCAAAAAAGGCTGATATTGAATATGACCAGAGCAACAAGAAAGTGATTTTATACTGGAGCCAGAACATTAAAGACCCAGGTATTTATAAAGTTCAATTATACCAAAGCGGGCACGTAATTGGACAAGGTGAAGTGAAACTGAGTTAATTGAACATGGTTTAGTATATAAAGATCCTTCCCGGGAAATACCGGGAAGGATTATTTATTTTGGATAATCTCTATAATCCTAATAGGGGAAAAGAAGATGTTTTGCCCACTTGGCGTTTAGATAGAAGTGTTGATAATTTAGAGCCATTTAAGAACAGGTGTAGATAAAGTTATAAGGGTTTGCTTTTACATTAGTATACTTTTGCCCTACATTTGGCAAACAAAATTTATAAAAATGGAAAATAATCCTAACGGGGGCAGTAAAAAAATATATATCACGGTTATAATCTTATTGCTTCTTATTAATGGGGTAGCATTTTATCTGCTTTACTCCGAAAACAAGGCAAAAACTGACCTTGGTGTACAAAAAGCTTCATTGGACCTGAAAGTTCAAACCCTGAATGATACACTTGATTCGAAAAGAATGCAATTGGAACAGTTTAGAGGAAAAAATGCTGAGCTGGATAGTGTTATTAACATGAAGGAGGCGGAAATAGATAAACAACAAAAGGAAATTGCAGCTGTAAAGGCTAAAGGCAAAATGACCGCCAGCGAACTTGCCAAAGCTAAAGAAATGATTAGCCAGGATGAAGCTTCAATTGCCGACTTGCAGAAAAAGATAGATGAACTCGGCAAACAGAACAAAGAGCTTACCAACCAAAACCAGCAACTCTCAACTGATTTAAGCACCGAAAAGCAAACTTCGGCCCAGCTTAATGAGCAAAATAAAGGTCTTTCGAAAAAGGTTCAATTAGGTTCGCTGCTGCAATTAAAAAATTTAGTTGTTGAAGGTATTGAGAAGAAAAAGAATGGCAAGGAAGTAGTTGAAAAGAGGGTTAAAAAAGTTGAGAAATTGAGAGTGACATTTGAAACAGGCGAAAATCAAGTGCTTGAGGCTGGCACATTAAGTCTTTATGTAAGAATTATTAATCCTAAGGGCGAAACTATTTCGGTTGCCGATGCGGGTTCGGGTACAATAAAAAATGCTGCGGGCGAAACTGTTCAGTACACTCAAAAGGCGGATATTGATTGGAACCAAGCTAATAAAAAAGTAGTCGTTGATTGGAGCCAGAATATTAAAGACCCCGGTGTGTACAAAGTAGAAGTTTACCAATATGGGTATGCTGTAGGTAAAGGACAGGTTGATTTGAAATAATATCTGTTAATTAATAATGTTGAAAAGCTCTCGGACAAAATCTGAGAGCTTTTTTTATTGGGGATTATCTGCTGAGGTTTTACAAGTGACCTTCAATACTAAGGTGTCAGTTCTACATTTCTTTCATAGCTACACATTAAATTCCTTATACCGGCGTTTTAAAAGTAAGTATCGCAGCATTTAAATTTTCTTTTTTTTAAACGTAAGATACTTTCGTAAATTAGAGCTATGCAGGACTTGGCAAAAAATTTGCTCGCTATTGGTATTACCATTGGCCTTTCGGATAGGGATGCTTTTGTAAAGAAGGTTACCGGCCTTATTGAAGAATACCAGCAGGACCCCGAAAAAGCTGAAAAATGGGCCAAAACAATTATTGACTATCTGGAACAAATGAAGGATGAAATAAGGATGCAGAGAGTTATCAAAAGTTCGATGGGAGGTTCAGATATACCGGGAAAGCAGGATATAGAAGAGTTGACTAAGGCGATTAGAGAATTGACAATTAAGTTGCAGGAAAAGAAAAACACATAAGCAGATGTTTAAAATATTCCGCCTGCCGATGTATTATCCCCGTGCCGTACGCGGCATCAGCATTGTTTTTATTCTTCTCAGATTTGTTATAGCTAACTGGCTTAGTTCTTACAGATTTACTTTACGTTTTGTGCCTAAGCAGTACCGGCGAAATGGTTCAGTTCAAACTTTGCCGGAACGTGTAAAAACGCTGGCCGAAGAGCTGGGCCCCACCTTTATAAAATTTGGACAAATATTGGCTGACAGGCCCGATATAGTTTCGGAAAAATTACGTGCGGAGCTAAAAAAATTACAATCGAAAGCTGATCCCTTTGATGATGATGAAGCCATTACTTTGATTGAGGAGGAATTAGGAAGCCCGATTGAAAATGTTTTCGAAAAATTTGAACGTAAAAATATTGCTTCGGCTTCAATAGGGCAGGTATATAAAGGTACCCTGAAAACCGGGGAAGATGTAATAATAAAAATTCAGCGGCCTAATATTGAAACCAAAATTAAGCTAGACCTGCATATCCTTAAATATTTTGCTGCCCAGTTGGTTAAAGAATTTCCGGGTTTACAGGCTGTTGATATTATTGGAGTGGTAGCTGAGTTTGGCAATGCCTTGATGCATGAACTGGATTACTTGAATGAGGCAGGTAATGCAGTGCGTTTTGGTGTCATGTTTAAGGATGTTGCATATTGCAAAATACCAAAGATTTATTTGCCGTTATGCACCACTAAATTGCTGGTTATGGAAGACGTAAGCGGTGTTCTTCCAGACAGTGTGGAAGATTTGGTTGCAAACGGGTACGACCCGAAAATAGTAGCCGAAAACGGAACCCGTATTTTATTGGAAATGATTTTTAAGCATGGTTTTTTTCATGCCGACCCGCATGCCGGTAATTTATTTATTCTACCAGGTAATACCATTGCATTGGTTGATTTTGGAATGGTGGGTACCCTTAAGCCATCGCACATGGAATTTCTTGCGGGGTTTACATTGGGTATGGCCAATATGAACGCCGAAACCATAACCGATGCCCTTTTGGTTTTATGCAATAAGAAGTTTTATGCCGAGAAAGGAGATTTGCAATTTTCGGTTCACGACATGCTTTCGCGTTACAGCTCGCTGAACTATGAAAAAATTAATTTCGGAAGTGTGCTTAATGAATGTGTAAAAATTATACTTAATTATAAATTAAAGCTACCGGCCAGCATTTATCTTTTATTAAAGGCGCTGGCCTCTATCGAAAAATTTGGTTACAATCTTGATCCTGAAATATCGTTACCGGCAATAGTTAAACCTTACGCTGAGGCGCTGGTAAAAGAAAAATTTTCACCGAGGCAAATAGCTGCAGATATATTTGACATGGCTAAGGATTACATGGCGCTGGTAAGGGATTTTCCGAGTGAGGTTAATGAAATTTTGTTCAGGCTTAAACAGGGTAAGTTAATTCACGATATTCAAATAAGCGATAAAGATTTGTTTACAAAAACTATCAGACAGTTCAGCGGGATAATTTCCATTACTATTATTGTAGGCTTTATGCTTGCCGGTTCAATTGTTAACAATATCTGGGGTCATGAATCGAGAACCGGAGATATTATGTTTGGCGTTTCACTGTTTTTTGCCATTTGGCTACTTATAAGGCTGTTTTTCAGAATACGGCTTTGAGTATTTTATTCCCCTCTTTTTGATGATTTAATTAACCGGTCGGTTAATGCTGCATGCCTGTTTTTAGGCGCTGGATGGCAGGTTACCTGTAGAAAGTAGCTGCTTAATTAATCGCGATTTAATAAAACAAAATGGCACGAAAGTAGTTATAATTGTAAGTAGCGCATGATTGCAACTCGTAGTTCTTTTTATGGTGTAACTATATGTAAAAAAAGGAGGGTATATGAAAACGTGCTTACTTTTTTATGCGACATTTATTTTTGTTTCCCCAATTTTTTCAGCTTCTGCTGAAAAGCAAATAAAACTGGTATTACAAGATAGTACAAGTGGCCAAAGCAGCCAGGCCTTTATTTATTTTGGGCAAGGGTTAAGCCGGGCTTATGTTCAACCACAGGATGAGGAAATGATATTTGATACTGTAATGCAGGTACCCGATATATATTCTTTTTCAAGTGATGGGGTTCCTTGTTACAACAATGGCTATGGCGATTTTACGCAAAGCACAACGTTACAACTGGGTATAAGGGTACAGGGCGGAAGTACTTATACCTTTTACGCAACAGGTATCGATAATTTCGACCCCGCTTCAATAGTTTTACTGCAAGACCGTATGTTGGGCACTTATACAGACCTAAGGCTCCGGTCGTATTCCGTAAATATTCCAACTGCAGGGCGGATAGATAATCGGTTTTATTTAATTATATCCTATCCTCCGCGAATAGCTATTACAGAATCAAACTGCAACAATACCGCCGGTGTTATTTCTATTGCCGAAGACAACAGTATTACCTGGACATCCTGTAACTTGTATAATTCTCAAGGTAGTCTGGTTAACCAGTACGCAAATATTACCGGTAATTTTGAGTTTCAGGGCCTGCCTGAAGACTCTTATAATATTCAGTTTACTTATGGCGGATATGGCTTTATTAAAAATCATTTTCTTCAGGGAAATGAAATTTCAGTTAATATAAGTACATCTTCAACTAACGCTGCTGTAGGCGAAAACATTAATTTTTTCTCCAACGCAATTAACGTTACCGATTATGAATGGCAAATGGGCGACAGCACTATTATTACCGGAGTTTCAAATCCAACATACGCTTATTCAGCTTCCGGTACATACAATGTGCAACTTAAATGTACCAACCCTTACGGCTGCCAGAGTGTTGGTTCGCTTACTATGAACATTTTAGATTTGCCTACTGCGGTAAATTCATTGAACAACGAAAACGTAAAAATTTTCAGCTACAATATGGATATCACCATACAGATAGATAATGCTATACCCGATTTGTATGATTATCAATTATATGACCTTTCGGGCAAAATGCTAGGCACCGGAGCGGTTAATTCCAGTACTTTTGTTCTTCATCAGGGCAATCTTCCTTCGGGGTATTATATATTAAAACTGCAGGATAGAACCACCAATCAAAGCATGTCGAAGAAGTTGAATTTAATGCAACAGTAGCGGGGATATATTAAAGTGCGAACGTTTAACGCTAATAGGTTCGCACTTTAATTCACGTCTATTTGCCTTCTTCTAAATGCTCTTTCAATTCTTTCTTTTCAACTTTGCGTTCAAGTTTGCGCACTGCAGGGTCGCATTGACCGTTTTTGTAAACAATTATTTTCACAGTCCTCATGCTAAAAATACCTCCGGTGATGCTGCTTACCAAAGCATCCCAAAAATTGAAGCATGACTTTACCTGATAGCCGCATTGCTGGGGAAGTACGGGTTGAGAGTGACCCAAGGGTATTAACCCCCAGACCAAATACATTTGTTTTACCTTGCTGAACTTCACACCGTCTATTTTGCCCATAGGCCCATCGCCAATGGTAGTTCTGTTTACATAGCAGGAGTTAAGAGAAAGCGTGATGCAAAAAGTAATTGCAATAAGGATATAGTTTTTCATGTGTCGGATTGTTTTGTTCAAATATAAAAAATACGAGCGAATATTAAGTTTTAACGGGCTAAGGCTTTTTGAAATACCCCTCGCGATGAAATGGTTATGGTTTTAATGTTGAATTAATTTAAATTGCCGCGAAATTTAAGCCCGATGTACATATACAATCATCAAATACGGGTGCGTTATGGCGATACTGACCAAATGGGTTATGTCTATTATGGTAATTATGCCTATTACTATGAGCAGGCTAGGGCAGAGGCTATACGTGCCAGAGGTATAACCTATAAAGAAATAGAGGCATCGGGTACTATGATGCCCATTACGCGAATGAGCACTAAGTATATTGGGCCCGCTTATTATGATGAATTACTTACTGTTAAAACTATTTTGCCTCATCTGCCCAATCGAATTATTACCTTCCATTATGAGGTATTGAATGAAAAAAATCAATTGGTAAATGAAGGCGAAACGCAGCTTATTTTTATGGATGCAAATACCCGAAAAATAAAAACTGCCCCGGCTTTTCTTATTGAAGTAATGAAGCCATATTTCCCCTAAAATTTTTGATGCTTCGCTTTGTTTTTCTGCGTATATTCACCAATATACGATTTCTATTTTTTTAGAGGTTCACTGATAAAAATCATCTGTTTTGATAAACGGTACCCCTTACTTTTGTAGTATAAAATTTTTATACCATGTTCTACCGCCAATACTATTCAGAATTAGGGAAGTTACTTTATTCCATTGCAAATGTCGACGGAGTAATTTCGGAAAAGGAGAAAAAAACTTTGAAAGAATTGGTGCGCAAAGAGCTAGCCCCCTCAGAGAAGCATACAGATAAGTTTGGTACTGATGCAGCTTATTATACTGAAATAGAATTTGATATTCTCGAAGATACAGATTCTGATTCGGAAGCTGCTTTCGATTCCTTTATTACTTTTTTAGAAAACCACCATACGGCGGTAGATGGGCATATGCGTGAAGCAACTTTAAAAATAACCAAGCAGCTGGCTAATATTTACCATAAACCCAGTAAAAAAGGCGGAGAGCTAATAAAGAAATTGGAAAAAGTTTTGAAAGCCCTGCCTACAAGTGCTGCTATTAAAACCGAGTAGTGAAAATTAATAAAGAATGGCATTTGGCACACCCGATGCCTAAGAACCCAAGCGTTGAACAACGCATTGAATGGCATATAGAACATGCTAAGAACTGCGCTTGTAGGGAGATTCCGGAAAAGTTGAAGACAGAGATAAAGAAACGGAAAATTAAAGTTTGATAATACTTATTTACTATCCCGCAATAATATTGATTACAAGCTTGCCATTTGTTTAATTCTTGCCAACCTTTCTTTTTCGTTTAGTTGAAGGAATTTATCTTGTGATAATAATTCGTAGGCTTTTTCGAAATGAAAAGATGATTTTAGTTTATCATTTTTCAGCAAAAATAATTCGCCTAATTCTTCATGCACATAGCCATCAGGCTTGCCGGTGGTAACTGCTTCTTCAAATAGTGCCAGTTGAATTTTAATAGCATCATCAATATGCGAGAGTGCGCGAAGAGCTCTTGCAACGCACCATTTGGCCAAAAATATTTCATCCGGCGATTTTCGCTCCTCACGCCACTGCAATGCGCGAAGAAAAATGCTTAAAGCCTTTTCGTATTCCGCCTTATCAAAATAGCTCCATCCAAGATTGTTGTACAATGAACCAAGCCAGCGTTTGGCGGATTCATTATTTGAACTTTCGGCAAAAATTATTGCTTCTTCATTAAGCCTAATGGCCTCGTCCGGTGGGGCAATAATGGCCAACATGTGTATGGCATCAATAGCATAACCATCTTCATTTAAACTTGCAGCAATTTGCCTGGCCTGTTCAAAGTGCGTTTTTGCTTCGGCTTTTTTTCCTGATGAATTAAAAGTTCTACCTCTTTCTAAATGATAGCGCACATGTTCAGCGCCCGGTGCAGCAGGAAGCTGCTTTTCAACTTCATTTAATAACTCGTGCGCTTCGGCAAACATAGTGCGAAGGCTATAGGTTCTTGCAATTTGAGTAAGCAGTTGCAACTGGTAGGAAATATTTTCTTCAGCAAATGAATCCAACAATGCCTCGCGGAATTTTATTTCAGTAGCAGCCGGGTCGTTATAGTTCCAGAGTTTATCAAAGTCTTGCATAGCGGGCGAAAAATAATGATATATCTTAGCTATCCCATTTCGATTTTCAAGAAAATTTTGAAACAAAAATAATTATTTATGAAGTTTAGGTTTAGCCCTCATATTGCAATACAGGTAGATAATCTTGGCAAAGCGAAGAAGTTCTATATGGATGTTTTGGGCATGGATTTTTTAGCTGAAAACAAGGGGGAAGCCAGGTTATCTGCATCCGGTGCCACTTTTTATGTTGAAGAGAATAAGGAGCACAAAGTGTTTTTTGCTTTCGAGGTGGATTCGTTACCAGAGGCTAAAAAGCTGTTGCTTAATAACAAATGCCTAATAACCTCGGAAAGTGAAGAAGGCTTTATGATTGATGACCCGCATGGGTTGTCGTATTTTGTTTCCGGACCTGCCAGACCGATTTAACCCAGGGGATCAAAAATGGAAACATGCTGCAGGCCATTAAACTTGTACCATTAAATTTACCATGCCTCGAAAAAACCGCTCAAATTATCTTCCAAGAATTCTAAAAATTCTTTTTCTGCCCATGCGCGATGCCATGTTTGCTTTCATTTTTTGGTTTTCCTGGTGCATGGCAACTTCTTCTCTATTATGGAAAATCTTTTCTTCTTTTTTGCTGTCATGTACCGGAGGGGGGGCGTCTTTAGAATGAACGGGGATAAAATGCTGGTTTTCGCCATGTGATATTATTTGAGGAACAAGGGGTTGCTCAAATAAATTTGTTGGTTGTGTGGCGGCAACATTTTCGACATTAGCAATTACTTGATTTTTGGGTTTTTTGCCAACCACGCGTTTAACTTTTGCGCGGGCGGGGCTTTTTGCTTTGCTTTTAACTGGAGTTTTTGTTTTTTTCCTGGTAGACGCTTTTGTTTTTTTAGCAGCGGAGCTTTTGGCTTTTGTACGGGCAGAACTTTTTGTTGCCTTTTTGATTGATTTTTTTGCTTTGCTTTTAATTGTTTTTTTTGTTTTAGCCGCAGGAGCTTTTGCTTTTTTTCGAGCTGAATTTTTTGTTTTCTTTATCATGACTCTAATTTTTAGTTAATTGAAAAAATCATCTTTTTTACTCTCTAAATATAACGCTAATAAAGGAGCTATTGATATAATAATTCTACAAAGATAGCCGGGTGTTGCGCTTAAGCGTTACACAATTATTGGGTTGAGTTATATATTTTATAACAAATGGTAATAGCCCAGGCAAGTGGAGCAGCGGATATGAATCTTGCACAGTGGAATTGCCAATTGCTATTTTAGCTTTGTAAGTGATTTATTTTGAGCCTATTATAAAGTGAAAGAATATTTCTAGTTGGCTGTATAGTTTCCTACTTACTGGATTTAGTGGCATGGGTCTTATTATATCAGCATAATTTTTAATTTAGCCACCCCAAATTTCGGCCGATAGTTTTTATAAAACTCATGCATTTTAACTTCGGATTAAGATAAGGGGTGTAGGCATTCATTAATTAAATATTAATATGACAGAGAACGGAACTAAAGAAGTAAAATCCATGAAAATAGGGATTGAAGCTATTGCTTTTGATATACCTGAACATTATTTAGAAATGTCGGAGCTTGCAAAAGCAAGAGGAGTGGAGCCGGCAAAATATACCTCGGGCCTTGGACAAAAGCAAATGGCAGTTGCTACGCCTTGCGAAGATACTGTGGTGTTGGCTGCCGGTGCTGGCCAAAGGCTGATAAAGAATTTTAATATTGACCCGAATTCCATTTCGATGTTAATTGTGGGAACTGAAACAGGTATTGACCACAGCAAACCGGTGTCGAGTTATGTGCATCAGATTTTGGGATTATCTAACCAATGCCGTGTTTTTGAAATTAAACATGCATGTTATGGCGCAATGGCGGGATTAACGACGGCAGTTAATTATATACTATCAGGTAGGGCAAAAGGACGCAAGGCGCTAGTAATAGCGAGCGACATTGCCCGGTATGGAAAGAATACAGTAGGTGAGCCAACGCAAGGGGCAGGAGCGGTGGCTATGCTAATTTCAGATGAACCGCGGTTACTTGAAATTGACTATAAGAATGAGGGATTTTATGCCACACAGGTAATGGATTTTTGGAGGCCACTATATAGTAAAGAGGCTTTTGCGGACGGGCATTTTTCTATTCAATGTTATTTAGATGCTTTATCGGGTGCATATAATTTATATAAAGCAGGGGCAGCTCACGAAACAAGTGCAAATGGTCAGTTTTCGAGCAAGTTTGAAGCTTGTTTATATCATGTTCCGTTTGTGAAGATGGCCCAAAAGGCACATCAAAGATTGTTAGAGACTGATGCAGGCAAAAAGTTCGAAAAAGACAGCCCTGAATTAAAAACAGCGTTGCTGGATTTTGAAAAAAGAGTAGCTCCGGCATTGGAACTTAACGCAAAGGTAGGTAATATATACACCGGTGCTTTATTTTTAGGCCTTGCCTATTTATTAGAGAGCTCGGCAGGTAAACTGGCCGGTAAGCCAATCAGTCTTTTTAGTTATGGTAGCGGGTGCGGTTCGGAATTTATGGGTGGGAAAATTGTGGAGGGTGCGGACCGGTTGATGAAGGTTGAATCGCACGAGGATATTTTGAGCAAAAGACGGCCTGTAGGCATGGCGAAGTATGAAGAGATTCTTGACGCCTGCGCTAAGATGGATTTGAATGGCGAAGAGAATATTTGCCAGCCTGAAAGGTGGGATCTTAAGCGTTCGGTACTCTACTTAGGAACTCAAAACCATAAAAGAATTTATAGTGTTGATGGCGTAGTATTAGTTGACCGTGCTGAGCAAAGCAAAACGGCGGTTGCCGCAAAAGCCTAAGTTTTAATCTGCTGGACTAATAATAGCCGTTATTTTACTGTTGAAAACAGTATAATTTCCAAAATGTTGAATTGTTACATGCGGCACTTGAGCAACCATCGGTCCAACATGAAGTGCCGCAACAAAAGCCAAAAGAATTTGAACCCCCAGGCGAACCCTGGTTGGACAGCGAACCGCTGGTGGAAGTCCAGAAACTGCAAGTACTGTTAGGATCGGTAGAAAGAATGGTGCCGCTTGTAGTGGTGTTTGAAATTACACCGGTATTTATAGTGAGGTTTCCATACTCATCGCGGTCTATTCCATTATTTCCAATAGTGCCATCGGTTAAGTCGGCCCAGCTAGTTGCGATTACGGTGCCGGTGGTCATTACGTAGGGCCCTGCATGGGTAAACCGGGTTGAGGGGCTGTTAGTGCCATCGCTCAGCCAAGCCATGTAGGTGCCGGTTAAACCCGCTGCTGATGCTTTAGACTGGCAAATAGCATCGGCACCTGTAAGTCCACCCACATCGGCACTTGAAAGGAAGCCGCTGATAATAAAAACTGTTTTTTGTGGATTATTTACAACTATGTTAGAAGTTGAAGACGCGCTGCAGCCATTGTTGGTTATGTTTAAAGTAACGGCATAGGTAGATGAACTGCTCCAGGTTACAGAGGGATTTTGCACTGTGCTGGATGATGGGGTGCCAGACTGGAATGTCCAGTTGTAAGATGTAGCTCCGTTTAGGTTAGGAGAGAACGTGATTGATGTATTTGGTGGTGCGGGATTGGGGCTATAGGTAAAAGTAGCATCGGGCAGGCTGTAAACAGTTGCGCTAACAGTGGCCGGTGTTGTTGAACATCCATTAACCGTTGCTGTAACCGTATAGGTTCCGGTTGCAACAGCTGTTGCCGAGCTGATGGAGGGGTTTTGCGAGCTGGACGTAAATCCATTTGGCCCTGTCCAGTTATATGTAGCCCCTGAAATGCTAGAAGCAGATAAAGTAAGTGTTGAGCCCTGGCAAATTGGGCTGTTGCTACTTAATGTAGGACTTGCCGGTGGAATGCAATTTCCGCATATAGCGTACCATTGGCTGGCATCGTAGTAATTATAACAGTGGGTAGAGATGTTATAGATAAGCAGCCCCTGTGCCGGATTGACAATGGAATCGCGTTGTGTGTTGCTCATACGTGGCACCAGTACCCCCTTACTGCTGGAAATAACATCTAACTCGGCAGAGTTATCGGGCGGTGCTCCAATTTCGCTAATCGAAATGCCCTGAGCGCTTACAAAGTGAGCCGGTAAAATTATAATTACAGTAAGTGCTATAAATCCTAAATGGAATAATTTTTTCATAGCGTTTTTTTAATAGCCAGTAAATAAATTAGTCGTTTTTGGTTGCCTTTTGTAACAGGGAGTTTAAATCTAATAATAGATTTTCTGAATTGCAAGAAAATACAAGTTTTTGCTAATGGAGGGCTGTGAAATCGAAATTTATTCCCTTTCATTTTGACGACTTTTGTTGCCCGAAACCACGCTTTGTGGGAGGTAAAAAAACGCGTAAATCCGCTCAAAAACCACTAAAAAGCAAGTTTTTACATTTGGTGCACATTTCTTCAATAAATACTTCGCTTTTTACAAAATATTCCGGTCAAAAACGCATTCAATTTAATAGATGATGTAATATGTTTTTTTTAGCTTTATATAAGTTATTGAGTTTGCTATTACTAACCTAAATTAAAAGCTATGAACTATTCCAGAATTCTTTTAGCTGCAATAATAGCCACCGGTGCAATGACAATATTTATGTTGATTGCTCCATTTATTGGTTTGCCCAATATGAATGTTGGCGCGGTATTAGGCGCTATATTTAAAGGAAATATGGCTGCGGGCTGGGTTTTACATTTTATAGCAGGAATTATTTTTGCATTTCCTTACGTATTTTTATTTAACCGGTGGTTGCCGGTAGAACATAAAATTGCCCGCGGAGCAATATATGGTATATTGCTTTTTGTTGTTTCAGAAATTGTTTTTGCCGGTGTTAATGTATTTTGGCATTTAGACTGGGTAAATAAGGAAGACATGGCTAAAATGGTTTTTGGCGATGCGCTGGCATGTATGATTTACGGTGCTGTACTGGGAATATTTGTAGATAGAATAGGTTCGGATGCAATGGAGGATACAAAACGCCATGCTTAGAGCCATTTTGAAATGGAAGAATATATTTTTACTGAGCCGCCTAATCTGTCGATAACAAATTTTTGGGATAGTTTGGCCCCGTTATCCTCTGGCTGGCGGTTGCGTTCCATAATAACCCGCAACCTGGCAAGTAAATCCTTATAACTAAAAATTGAAAAAGCCACTGCGATAGAGATTAACTTGCTTGCCTCGATTGATTTTTGATAATAAGGCCCGAAAATGACCGGTAAACCGTATACAACAGGTTCCAGTACGTTGTGCACACCGGCATTAAATCCACCACCCACATAAGCTATATTTCCGTAAGCGTAAAGTGATACTAATTGCCCGATACTATCAACAATAATTACCTGAGTAGATTCGGCATTAGCATCAGTTAATTCTGAAAAGAAAAGACAAGGCGCCTGAATATCTTTTTTCAATTCCCTTATCCGATCCAAATCTATCTCGTGCGGAGCTACAATATATTTATAATTTTCTGATGTGTTATCGTTAATAAGCTGGGTTATGAGCTTTTCATCTTTTTTCCAGGTACTTCCGGCTATAAATATTTTTAAATTGCCCTTAAATTTTGCAACTAAAGGCAGAGTATTTCTTTTTTCGGCTGCGTCGTAAACCCTGTCGAACCTGGTGTCATAGGCCATTTCTGAATCTACGCCAATAATTTCAAGCAATCTTTTCGACTCGATATTTTGCACAAATATTTTAGTAAACATTTGAAGCATTTCAACAAAGAAGGTTCCGTACCATTCAAAGAAAATTTGATCTCTTCTAAATACGGATGAAAATAGAATAGTTGGAATACGTCGAGATTTTAACTCGGACAAATAATGAAACCAAAATTCGTATTTTACGAAAAGTACAACACTGGGCCTGACTTTTGAAATAAATTTCCGGGCGTTGGATTTTGTATCCATTGGAAGATAATAAACCTCATCAGCGTACTCGTAATTTTTTCTGATTTCAAAACCGGAAGGGGAGAAGAATGAGAGAATAATTTTATGCTGAGGATGAAATCTTTTTATTTTTTCAATTAAAGGCCGGGCCTGTTCAAATTCGCCGAGCGATGCGCAGTGAAACCAAATGCGCTTAACTTTAGCCAATTCGGCTTCATCAATTAGCGGCGGTGTAATCTTTGCATTTCTCCGGCCTTTTACCCACATCCAGGCCTTTTTATTAAAAGGCGCAGCTATGAAAATACTAAGCCAGTAAAAGCGTATTACTATTTCATAAATAATGGGGCTTAATGTTTGTACTAAACGTTGGGTGAACATGTATTACAATGATGGGTGAATATACGCTAATAATAGAAAAATTCTTTTTCGCTGGTTTGAAGAAAAATTGGTATGATGTAGCCGATCTTTATTCCAAGAAAGAGGTCGAGACGGTTATCGTGCAGGGGTGCCATTAAATAAAAATCATATGGCCTTCTTCCTTGAGTGTAAGCCGCATCCAATTGTAGTCCGCCATAAAAGCTTAAATATTTTCTTCTGGCCATAAAAGTGCCGCCTACAAATTGCGAAATAACAGGTCCGTTTGAAAGCCTATCGTAGCCTTTTTTATAATCGGGGCTAAATTGAGGCAATTCGGAGGCTTTAACGTTAATGGAAATTTTATGCTCTAAGAAACCAGCTTCGGTCATAAGAATTAGTCCGGCATCGGGGTATTTCTCAGAAAAGGGAATGATTTTTCCGAAAGTGAATTTAATATTGAAGCCCAGCTCGCCAAGTGATATGCCGGTTATGCCGTTCTGCTGCGTTATAAACTGTCCGTATGAAGTTGCAATACCGCTAATTATGTAGCTTTCTTTCACATCAGTTCCGTATAAAACACCGCCTTCGCCGCCAAAAAGCCAGTTTTTTTTGTTTTTATACAATACTTGTCCACTAAACAAGGAGTTAAACCCAAAGCGCTGTTTCATACTTGCAAAAGGGAATTGAGCAGTATAATTGGGTACAATCATCACAGTTTCATTGGGTTCAAACCGGCTTTGTTTCTTTTTACTGGTTTCCAGCGTATCTTTTTGAGCAAAAGACGAAAGGGCTATGCTTAAGAAGACAAAAACAAGGAAGCTATGTTTCAACATTGAAGAATTGAAAGAAAGGACATAAGGCTTTGTTTTCGGCATATGGGTATTGAAACGATGTAAGTACAAAAGTATTATTTTAGCGCGCTCAAAAAATAGGCAAATGCAGGAAATACGGATGGTTGATCTTAAAACTCAGTACCAAAGGCTAAAAAGCGAGGTGGATGTGGCAATTTCTCAGGTTCTGGAATCTACTCAGTTTATCAAAGGGCCGGAGGTAAAGAAGTTTGAAGAAAACCTGGCGCGATATATGGGCGCAAAGCACGTAATTGCCTGTGCCAATGGCACTGACGCCCTGCAAATTGCTATGATGGCATTGGGTTATAAGCCAGGCGATGAAATAATAACAGCAGATTTTACTTACATAGCCACTGCCGAGGTTATTGCTTTACTGCACTTAAAGCCCGTTTTGGTGGATGTAAATCCCGATACTTTTACCATTGACCCAGCTGCATTGGAAAAAGCTATTACCCCTAAAACGCGTGGTATTGTGCCCGTGCATCTTTTCGGGCAAGCTGCGGATATGGAGAGCGTTATGAAAATTGCCAAAAAGCATAACCTTGATGTGATTGAGGATAACGCGCAGGCCATTGGGGCCGATTATACTTTTAGTAATGGCACAAAAATGAAAGCAGGCACTATTGGCACTGTTGGAACCACTTCGTTTTTTCCCTCGAAAAATTTAGGGTGTTATGGCGATGGCGGAGCAATATTTGCAAATGAGGATGCCATTGCAAATAAAATAAGAATGATAGCCAACCATGGCCAAAGCGTTCAATATATTCACGATGAAATTGGCGTTAATTCGCGCTTAGATACTTTGCAGGCTGCTATATTGGATGTAAAGCTGAAATACCTCGACGATTTTGCTGCAAGGCGCATTAAAGTGGCCGATTACTATGACAAGGCTTTTGGTGGATTAAAAAATGCCCAAATTCCTGTTCGTGCGCCGTATTCAAATCATGTTTTTCATCAATATACTTTGAAGATTAAAAACATAAGCCGTGATGAAGTACGGAAAAAGTTGGCCGATAAGGGTATTCCGTCTATGATTTATTATCCTTTGCCAATGCACGTGCAGAAAGCTTACAGGGATGATCGATACAAAGAGGGGGCTTTTCCTGTTTCTGAAGAATTGTGTACATCGGTTTTATCATTACCTATACACACAGAATTTAATGAAGACGAATTGAAATATATTACTGAAACTTTTATTAATATAGTTAAATGAAAATAGCCGTTGTTGGCACCGGATATGTTGGCCTGGTTACCGGAACCTGTTTTTCGGAAACGGGTAACGAGGTTATTTGTGTAGATGTAAATGCAGAAAAAGTTGCCCAGCTTAATAAAGGAATTGTGCCCATTTATGAGCCTGACCTTGAAACCATTTTTGAGCGCAATACCAAACAAGGAAGGCTAAAGTTTACTACTTCGCTGAAAGAAGGTATTGAAGGTGCTAAAGTTATTTTTCTTGCCCTGCCCACGCCGCCGGGAGAAGATGGCAGCGCCGATCTAAAATATATTTTACAAGTAGCCGGAGAACTGGGTAGCTTATTAAAACAGTACACCGTAGTAGTAAATAAAAGCACTGTGCCGGTGGGTACGGCTGATAAAGTACGCAATATTATTGCCGAGAAAGCAAAGGTTGAATTTGATGTTGTTTCGAACCCTGAGTTTTTGCGCGAAGGAGTGGCTGTGGATGATTTTATGAAACCGGAGAGAGTGGTGGTAGGCACACGGTCGGAACAAGCAAGGAAAGTGATGGAAGAACTTTATGAACCCTTTGTGCGCCAGGGCAACCCGATTATATTTATGGATGAGCGCAGCGCCGAAGTGACTAAGTATGCGGCGAATGCTTTTTTGGCTACTAAAATTTCATTTATGAATGAAATAGCTAATATGGCTGAGTTAGTGGGTGCTGATGTTGACCAGATACGGAAAGGGATTGGAACAGATACGCGCATTGGAAAAAGATTTTTATTTGCCGGTGTAGGTTACGGCGGCAGCTGTTTTCCGAAAGATGTGAAAGCGCTTTATCATACGGCTAAAGAAAATCACTACGAGTTCAGGATTTTGCATTCGGTGATGCAGGTGAACAATTTGCAGCGCGAGCGGTTTGTAGAGAAAATTTTTGAAAAATATAAGGGTAATATTTCGGGTAAAACCATCGCGGTTTGGGGTTTGGCATTTAAGCCCAACACTGATGATATTCGCGAGGCACCATCAGTTTATATTCTTGAAAGGCTTTGGCAGGCAGGAGCCAAGGTTAGGGCTTACGACCCTGAGGCTATGGGGCATGTAAAGCATATTTTTGGCGATAAAATTTACTTTGCCAACGATGCCTATGATGCGCTTGCCGGTGCAGATTTATTGGTAATTGCTACCGAATGGAATATTTTCCGCTCGCCGGATTTCGACAAAATATCTTCTCTGTTAAAGGAGAAAGTAATATTTGATGGCAGGAATCTTTACAATGTAGAGAACATGAAAGAATTGGGTTATTATTATTATAGCATAGGAAGAGAAACTATTAGCGAATGATGAAACGGGTATTAATAACGGGTGCCGCAGGCTTTCTCGGCTCGCATTTATGCGACCGGTTTATTAAGGAAGATTTCCAGGTTATAGGCATGGATAACCTGATAACCGGTGATTTGAAAAATATCGAGCACCTTTTCAAACTTAAAAACTTCGAATTTTATCATCACGATGTTTCGAAGTTTGTGCATGTGCCCGGAGAATTGCCATATATACTTCATTTCGCATCACCGGCTTCGCCAATTGATTATTTAAAAATACCGATACAAACGCTTAAAGTAAGTTCGCTGGGTACGCATAATCTGCTGGGCCTTGCAAAATCTAAGAAATCGAGAATATTGGTCGCTTCCACATCTGAAGTTTACGGCGACCCTCAGGTACACCCGCAAAGAGAAGATTACTGGGGAAATGTAAATCCGGTTGGCCCTCGGGGTGTTTATGATGAGGCTAAAAGATTTCAGGAAGCTATTACCATGGCTTATCATACCTATCATGGATTAGAAACACGCATTGTACGTATTTTTAATACGTATGGACCAAGAATGAGATTGAATGACGGACGCGTTTTACCAGCTTTTATTGGCCAGGCTTTGAGAGGAGAGGACCTAACCGTATTTGGTGACGGCAGCCAAACACGTTCTTTCTGCTATGTGGATGATTTGGTGGAAGGTATTTACCGCTTGTTAATGAGCGATTATCAATTACCGGTTAATATTGGCAACCCCGATGAGATAACGATTAAAGAATTTGCGGATGAAATTATAAAGCTTACCGGCACTAAGCAAAAAGTAATTTGCAAGCCTCTACCGGTTGATGACCCTAAACAGAGGCAGCCGGATATAAGCCTTGCAAAACAAATATTGAACTGGGAACCTAAAATAGGTAGGGCAGAGGGTTTGAAGATTACGTATAATTATTTCAAAGGCCTAACGAAAGAGGAATTGTATAAATCAAAACATCGTTTTGAATAGTATGGAAAATCAGAAAGCAGACTTTTTTGTTCACCCTTCGGCTATTGTTGATGAGGGTTGTAAAATTGGCAAGGGTTCAAAAATCTGGCACTTTAGCCATATTATGCCCGGTTGTGTTATAGGAGAAAATTGTAATATTGGGCAGAATGTGGTGGTATCGCCAGAGGTGGTGCTTGGTAATAATGTAAAGGTGCAAAACAATGTTTCGATATATAGTGGAGTGATTTGTGAAGATGATGTTTTTTTGGGGCCGTCAATGGTTTTTACCAACGTTACCAACCCCAGAAGTGCTGTGAACAGGAGAGGGCAATATTCGAAAACGGTGGTTAAGAAAGGCGCTAGTATAGGTGCCAATGCAACTATTGTTTGCGGGCATGATATAGGCGAGTTTGCTTTTATTGGCGCTGGTGCGGTTGTAACCAAACATATTCCGCCGTATGCGCTGGTAGTAGGTAACCCGGCAAAACAAACCGGATGGATGAGTGAATATGGCCACCGCTTGCATTTTGATAAAAATGGAATTGCAACTTGTGCTGAAAGCGGTGAGAAATATCAATTAAAAGACGGGCATGTTTCAAAAATAAAATGATTGTATGGTACAGGAATTATTAAGTAAAAGAAAAAAATTGGCAGTGTTGGGATTAGGCTATGTAGGCCTGCCTATTGCATTGGAGTTTGCGAGAAAAATTTCAGTCATCGGATTCGACATTAATAAGAAGAGAGTTGATTTGATGAAGCAGCACATTGACCCCAGCAATGAATTGGAGGCGAAGGATTTTGACGGGACTGATATAGAGTTTACTGCCGATTTGGAGGATTTGAAAAAGGCAAGCTTTTATATTGTAGCCGTACCTACACCGGTTGATAAACATAATGTGCCTGATTTAAAACCGGTGCTCAGCGCTTCGGAAACTATTGGCAAAGTGATTAAGAAGGGCGATTATGTGGTGTTTGAATCGACTGTCTATCCTGGCTGTACCGAGGATGATTGCTTACCGGTTATTGAAAGGCTTTCGGGATTGAAAGCCGTGAAAGATTTTAAAATAGGGTATTCGCCTGAAAGAATTAACCCGGGCGATAAAGAGCATACCATTACTAAAATAAAGAAAGTAGTTTCTGGTTGCGATGCTGAATCGTTAGATGTAGTTGCAAAAGTTTATGAAATAATAGTTACTGCCGGAACCCATAAAGCCAGTTCCATTAAAGTTGCCGAGGCTGCAAAAATTATCGAAAACACCCAGCGCGATTTGAATATTGCATTAATGAACGAGCTTTCGCAGATATTTGATTTAATGGGAATAAACACTTACGAGGTTTTGGAGGCCGCCGGTACTAAATGGAATTTTCTTAAATTTTATCCAGGTCTGGTAGGCGGTCATTGTATTGGTGTTGACCCTTATTATCTTACTTATAAAGCTTTGGCATTGGGCTATAATCCTGATGTGATTTTAGCTGGTCGCAGAATAAATGATGATATGGGTGCGCACGTAGCCCGCAAGCTGGTGCAACAATTGATTAAGCAGGATAAACAGGTGGCGCATACCAAGGTATTGGTAATGGGCGCTACGTTTAAAGAAAATGTCAGCGATATACGAAACTCGAAAGTGGTGGATGTAATTGATGAGCTGAAACGTTATTCGGTTCATACAGAAATAACCGACCCGCTGGCGGATGCTGAAGAATTTCATCACGAATATGGAATTACCCTTCGTAACGATTTTGGAAAAGATTATGATGCGGTAATTGTTGCCGTTAATCACGAGCAGTTTTCAAATCTTGATGATGAATTTTTTAAAGGCATTTTAAAAAAGGATGGAATAGTTGTGGATGTGAAAGGAGATTTGAGGAATAGCATAAAATCTTTTAATTATTGGTCGTTATAGTAAAGCAAAATGAATAAAAGACTATTAATTACAGGTGGTGCGGGTTTTATAGGTTCGCATGTAGTGCGGTTGTTTGTAAATGAACATCCAGACTATGAGATCTATAATTTAGATAAGCTGACTTATGCCGGTAATCTTGAAAACCTAAAAGACATTGAAGGCAAAGCCAATTACAAGTTTATAAAAGGGGACATTACTGATGCCGCTTTGATCAATGCCCTATTCGATGAACATAAGTTTGGTGTAGTTATTCACCTCGCCGCCGAAAGCCATGTTGACCGGTCAATCAGCAATCCTTTGGAGTTTGTAACTACTAATGTAATCGGAACCGTAAATCTTTTGAATGCGGCTAAAAAAACATGGGAGTGCAATAAGGATAAGCCGGTGCGGGAGGATAGAATTTTCTATCATGTTTCCACTGATGAGGTTTATGGCTCGCTGGGTGAGACTGGTTTTTTTACGGAGGAAACTCCTTACGATCCTCAATCGCCGTACTCAGCATCTAAGGCAAGTTCTGATCATTTTGTAAGGGCTTATTTTAATACTTATAATCTACCCGTAGTTATTTCGAACTGTTCGAATAATTATGGGGCTAACCAGTTTCCGGAAAAACTGATACCACTGTTCATTCATAATATCAGAAACAATAAGCCACTACCGGTATATGGTGATGGCAAATACACCCGTGACTGGTTATGGGTTGTGGACCACGCCCGCGCTATTGATTTGATAATGCACAAAGGTGAACTGGGTAAAACATACAATATTGGCGGATTTAACGAATGGCAAAATATTGAACTGATTAAGCTGATGTGCGGCATTATGGATAAAAAATTGGGGCGCAATAAGGGTGAATCAGAGAAATTAATTACCTATATAAAAGACCGACCCGGCCATGACAGGCGCTATGCCATTGATGCTTCAAAACTAAATAAAGAACTGGGATGGAAACCTTCGGTCACTTTCGAAGAGGGATTGGAAAAAACAATTGACTGGTATTTGGCTAATGAAGAATGGTTGAAGCACGTTACTTCGGGGCAGTATCAGAAATATTACGAACAACAATACGTTACACGTTAGAAAAAGATAAGAAGTAAGAAGCATGTACGACGTTCCATATCACAATAAAGATTTATCGATTTTTTCATTTCTGGTTACCGGTGGTGCAGGTTTTATAGGTTCGAACATTGTTGAATACCTTTTAAAATATGGCGCTAAAAAAGTGCGCGTGCTGGATAATTTTGCTACCGGCAATAAAGCCAATATTGAATCCTTCAAAAGTAATCCTGCATTTGAATTTATTGAAGGCGATATACGCAACTTAGAAACCTGCCGCAAAGCCTGCGTGGGAATAGATTTTGTTTCGCACCAGGCCGCGTTGGGTTCGGTGCCCCGCTCGGTTAAGGAGCCAGAGCACACTAATGCCGTAAATGTTGATGGGTTTTTAAATGTAATAATTGCGGCAAAGGATAACAAGGTTAAAAATTTCGTTTTTGCATCTTCATCATCCGTGTATGGCGATGAAAAAACTTTGCCGAAAGTTGAAGAGAAAACCGGTAACCCGCTTTCGCCCTACGCTGTAAGCAAATGGACGAACGAATTATACGCCAAGGTTTTTTATAATGTGTATGGCTTGAATATAATTGGCTTGCGCTACTTCAACATTTTTGGACCAAGACAAGACCCTAAGGGGGAATATGCTGCAGTAATGCCTCTTTTTATTGATAAGATTATGAAAAAAGAGGAAGTGTATATTGATGGCGATGGGCAACAAACCCGAGATTTTACATTTGTAGAAAACGCAGTGCAAGCGAACATAAAAGCCATGCTCAACGAAAACCCTGAGGCGTTTAACCAGATTTTTAATATCGCAGTGGGAGAGAATTTTTCGGTAAATCATTTATATACCGAAATTCAGAAATTGCTTAATAGTCATCACAACGCTAAATATCGCGAATCACGAAAAGGAGATATCAGAAATTCTTTGGCTGATATTTCGAAAGCAAAAAAGCTTCTTGGCTATAATCCCGAATTTCAATTTGGGAAGGGGCTTGCCATTACAGTGGAGTATTTCAGAAAATTTTATTTGAGCAGATGAATTACCTGTAATGCAAAATCGCATCCCATACGGGATGCAACTATGTTACTTACATTGTTACAACCAAGCTTAAATCCCTACGGGATTAACCCTTAACTCACTTTATTTAATGTGGTATGCTATCTATGGCCGGTTGCACTGGTGGTATAGTATCCTGCTTTGGCAGGGATGGTGGCGGTGCTTGTTGTTGTGGTGCAGCTTCCTGATTAACCGGTGGTGTTGGTACCGGTTCGGGTTGCTTTATTTCTTCTTTAGGCGGCGCCTGATTTTGATTTACCGGAACTGTATCCTGACCGGCAGGGGTTGCCGGTGTAATTATTTCCTGTTTGCTTGTAATTGTATCTTGTTTAGGGGCTTCTTTTGGCTTTAACCTATCAGGTGGTGGGCCGGAGAGGATGCTGCCGCCGTTCATTTTCATTTGGTTAATCTGATTGATTTCTTGTTGGTTGATGTCTTCACGGGGTTGTGGTTTTTGTTCTTCGGGCGCAGCATTACCGGTTGTATCTCCGGGCAAATCATTGATCGAAGAGGTATCACCTGATACCGGAATTTCTTCCTGTGGTGCACGAGGTTGAGGACGAGGGCGAATAACACCGGAGGCTTTATCCTTCATATAATCCACAAAATCATCCTTACTTAATGATGATGCGGCGGTGTATAAATAGAAGCGATTGTTGCTGCCTTTTATTTTTCGCTTATCAGGGGTAAGTGAAGTGATTAATTTATTAATATCGTCATACGACGAGAGCACCCCAAGAGCACCAGGGCGGTACTCGAAATAGAACCAGCCTTTAGTGCCGGTTTGCAGATAAATAGTAAATGCATCGGCACCGCCTTTATATTGTATTTCAATAGTTCCTTCTAATTTTTTATTAATTACTTTTTTGCCAACCAATGCTACCCCAATTTTGCCAACCGAGCGGAGTGAAATATCATCGGGGTCGAAAACAAAATTTACATCGCTGAAAACGAGGTTGTAATCAAAATTTTTCGGACGTTTTCCGAGCGTTTGTGTATTGTTGAAATCTTCAAGTAGCTTCTTGTCATCTTTCTCATCGGTTAAAGCATATACAGCAGTTTTTTGCCTCTCGTTATCGTATTTTAATTCGGGCTGATCGGCATCATCACCGGCCAAATAAAATTCTAAACGTTCTTGTATTTTATCGCCCACTTGCGCATCAATGCCAATGGTAAGATTGAGTTTGTATTTGGCGGAATCAAGTTTAACATCGGCGGTACCGGCTGCAGTGTTTTTAATAAGACCAAATTTGGCGCCCAGGTCGAATTTGCCTTCTGCTTTTATGGCGCCTTTTTTGTCATCATATTTTAAAACATTTCCTTTTTGCGAATTGCCTTTTATTTTTTGTTCGTTACCAAAAAGGTATTCACCGGACGGGAGTTGGGTGGCAATTCCGGTGGTTTTAAATATGGTAAGGTCTTTGTTATTCAATTTAGGAGCCATTATAGTGTTGTAAATAGCAGCAGCATCGGGTGAAGGGTTGATGTGAATGCCGGTGCTAAGTTTATTATTAGAAGTATTTTTAGTAGCGGTATCGTATTTTAAAGCCAGTTTTTTAGAATCAACACCTTGGTTTATAAAGAATTCTGAGGTATTAGTTTTTGGATTTTTAAAATCAATTTTTGCATAGCCCTTAAAATTAATAAAGGTATCGATGGATGCGATGGTACCTTCGCCGGTAAATTTTACACCCGGATATATCACGAAATTTTTACTTTCATCAATGTTGGTTTTGGCGATTAATTTCCAAACTTCGGTCTTCTTTCTGTGTTCTCCTTCGGTTTCTCTTTTTGTTGAGATGTCGCCAAATTCCAGTACCTCATGAATGTCTTTGGTGGTATAGTGGTACAGGCCAACAGCTTTTAATTCTTCTTTGCTGTATATATCCACCGTTGCACTGTCAAACCGGTGAAACTTATTGGTGGTATCGGCATAAATTACAGCGTTGTGCAATTGATGCATTTTTGCTTCGCCTTCAATAACTACCACTCCGCTATCGGGCACTACGCTTGCATCAGCCACTTTTATTTCGGGTACCTGTTCAATACGCAATACAGAACTTACCAAATTGTAAGTAGCACGCTTACCCAAAAATTTCAGTCCTTTTTGGTCTGGCCTGGTAGATGTAAAATATTCACCGGGGCCTTGTGCCGGGGCCTTGAAGTCGAGAATTTTTTCATCCATGTACCATTTAAATTCGTTAATGGCAGTGGCGTATTGGTTGTATGAAAATTCGGTAGGGATGTTAAGCAGGTTAGATTTAAAATCGCCAATGCGGGATTTAAAATCAACTTTGGCAGAAACGTTAGGCGTTTTGAACGAAACCCTATCGCCGGTGGTTTTAATATTCAGTGCGGCAGTATCGGCACTTAAATTCATGGTTTGAAAGCTGAAATCTTTTGAGGTAAGCGTAGCAAGATCCCAATCTAATGTGCCATTACCGCGCAGGCCGTTATCGGTTAACAGCAGACTTCCTTTAAAAGTGGTAAAGGAATCATCATACATTGCAAAGGGTTTGTTTTTGCTACGCATGCTGATGTACATACTATCATTGCCCGGTGTCCAGAATACAAGGTCTGAATCGCCGGTTACTTTCGGGGTTTTTACTCCGTCAAAGGTTTTTGTAATCGAAAAGGAATCGGTCATAGCCCTAAGCGAGTCCGGATACAAATGCACATTATCTGTTGTAAAATCAGCAGTGCTGTGGGTAATTCTTCCGCTACCTTGCAGGCCCTCATAATTCAATTCATATTTTCCGTAATATTTTCCTTTGCCTTTGTATAAATCATAACCATTTTTAGGCGTTTCGGATTTGAACCCCAGGGATTCATCTTTTTGCATGTGAACACTATCCTTAACGTCGGGGAAAATGCCTCCGGAGACCAGTTTTCCCTGCCAGTTGATAATATCGGGGCTGAAATTATTCAAGCTATCTAAACGGAAGGGCTCGAGTTCGAAAAAGAAATTTTTACGGTTGTATGCGCCTTTGGCCACTTTAGGGTCGTCGTAATAGATATATGATTTTTCTTTACTATACAATCTTGGGAACTGAGGTAATTTTGTTCGTCCTGACTTATTGATCGGTGCGTCAATTTCAAGCAAACCCTTAATGCCTTCGACTTTTGATTTCATAGGTTTCAAAATCGGGTTGCCGTCACGGTCTACCTTATTACTATCGGGCACGTTAATACGCATGGTATCAACTTTTGTCAGTTCAACGGTAAAAGGCAAATATTCGAACCTGAATTTTTCACCGGTCATGTCCATGCGCCCGGCGTACATCAGTCCATCGAACTCCATGTTTCTGTCTTTTTGCAAACTGATGCTATTGTCTCTTGGACGGAAATAAACATAATCGCTATCGCTGATGGGAACTTCGAACACTCCCTTTAAATCAATATTGCTGTTTTTAAGATCAATGTAGTCATTACCCGATTGCGGGGCCGATTTGACTGAAATAATATCATAATCAATTTTTTTAGCTTTTGCCAAAACATAATTAATTGCTTTAGCTTTTACGGTTATTACGCCAAGGTCTTCATCGTATAAAATAAAACCGCTTCCAACAAGGTCGTATAGCAGCGATTTTACTTCCGGTTCTTTCAGATTTGGATCAAGCGCGCGGGCAAATTCGGTAACGTTAACGGTGCGCGAACCTGTTTTATCGCATATTTTTTTAAGTACGTAAAGCGGTTCGTATGATGTTACCCCTTGTGTTTTGCGAAGCAATTCTTTATCAAAATAATTTACTGATTCATATACGCCCGGTTTTTTGCCCACACCGGATAGTATTTTTAAGTTGAGAACTGCCGAGTCGAGATTCCAGAATATAGCATCGGTTTGAAACTCATCGTTGTGATAGGAGTCGGTGAATTTGGCGTTGCCCATACCGGTTTCGCCGCGCAGCAAGCGCATTTCGTGCTTTTGTATTTTATAAATAAGATTTAGCTGTGGGTGGTAAATGGAATCTGTGCCGAAATAAATTGAAACTTCTGCTTTTTCAGCAGCCAATTCCTGCGCCTTTTTGATGGTAATATTTGGCGCATGGCAGGAAAGAATTTTTGTTTTTCCATCGCGGGCATAAAAAGTAAGTACCGCTTTTGCATCAGCATTTCCATAGCCAAGAACTTTTGAGCCATGCAGGCTGAAGCCGCCGGTGTATGAGACATTTGGAGCAAGGTCTTTTATGGTCATGCCTACATTATATGATTCAAAGCGCGGGTAGGTCATGTTTATTGAATCGGCGCTTGAAACCATTTTATCGCTCATTTTACCTGTTAAGGGTTCCTTGAAATAATCAAGATCATAGAATGTAACGCTATCTACGGTATAATTAAAGTTGGATAAATTAATGCTGTAATTTTTAAAGGTGCAGTACACTTTAGCGGGATCGAAGCCTGCCCGTTCCCAATCTACCTTGCCTGATTTTCCTATCCATTTGGTTTCGAGCGGATAATAAGTGCCTGAGGTTTGTTTTATTGAAACGCTATCGCCTTTAACCGAGCCGATAAGGGTAGTGGTAGGGAAATTGATGGCGGGCTTGTTGTTATCGTACGAAAATTTATAATCTGTTGTTTCTACCCGCCAGTTTTTGGCGGTTGTTGAGTTCAGCGCATTTTGTTCGAAAAAGCCATTTGAAAATTCAACGAATTTCAGGAAATTATTATTGTCGCCTTTTTTTTGATCGTCGATAACATGTCCGGCAATGGTATTCCATTCATCGAACTGGTCATCGGTTTTGCCGCTTTTTACGGCATCCATTACAGCTTTGATATAGTTGTAGAAATGCGGTGCGGGTGACATTCTGCGAGCAATCATTAAGTCGGCGGTGGTAATCATCTGGTCAAGCCAGGTGGAGCTTAGTTTTCCATCTTTTACCATTTTTTGCAACTCATCCATTGCTTTTATGTTGTTATCCATCTTGCTCTCCGTCATGTACTGGTTAAGCTCTTTAAGGAACCGGTCATGCTCGGCGGAAAACGAAGTGATTAGCTGCGCGTTTGAGAGGGCAAACAATAATACGCAGGTTATGGAAATGAAATATTTTTTCATTGCATTGTTTGGTTTATGGATTCTGAAAAGCGATAGCAAGCCATCCGTTGTTTTTCAGTTTATGTTTTAATAAAAGCCCCAGGTTATTGGCCTGATTTATTATATCGGTTTCGTCGCTCAATAAAATTCCGCTAACAATTAGTGTTCCTCCTTTATTCAATAAGTCTTTCCATTTCGAAATGTTTTGCAAAATCACATTGCGGTTGATGTTGGCTAAAATTATATCAAATTTTGTGTTGAACAAGTAGGTATCATCTCCGCTTAAGGCGTTTACTTTAACGCAATGGTTCCGTTCAATATTTTCCAGGCAATTCTTATAGGCCCATTCTTCGTTATCGATAGCTACAATATTGTCAGCTTTTAACTTTTCAGCAAGTATAGCTAATACGCCTGTGCCAGAGCCAAAATCGAGCACCGTTTTATGCACAAAGTTTTCGCGAAGCATTAATTCAATAACCGAGGCAGTGGTGGCATGGTGGCCTGTGCCAAAGCTCATTTTGGGCTCGATAATAATTTCATATTCAGTATGAAACTGGCTGTGGAACGGGGCACGAATTGCAACCCGGTTGTTAACCACCACGGGCTCGAAATTTTTTTCCCATTCTGCATTCCAGTTTTTATTTTCAAGCTGCGAAGCGGTATATTGGATATGCTTAAAGTCGTTATCGTTCAGTATTTTTTTAATTAATTGTTCATCGGCTTTGGTGCCTGAGGCAAATGCTTTAAGCGATTCGTTGGTTTCTTCGAATCCATCAAACCCGTAATCGCTGAGCAGAGAAATGAGCCATGAGCGTTCAATCTCATCAGTGGTGTAAAATTCGTAAACAGAATAAATCATTGTGCGGCTTGAATAATGGATAGAAAATCGCGAGCGTTAAGAGAGGCTCCGCCTACTAAGCTACCGTCAACATCGGGGCATGAAAAAAGTTCTTTGGCGTTTGTTGGGTTGCAACTACCGCCATAAAGAATAGACAGTTGTTGGGCAAAGTTATTGGAGTATTGCTTAGCGAATTGTTGACGAATGAATGTGTGCATTTGCTGTGCTTGTGCGGAAGTTGCGTTAAGGCCGGTGCCTATGGCCCAGATGGGTTCGTAAGCAATAGTTATGTTTGAAATTTCATTTTCGGAAAAGCCAAATAAACTTTCCTGCAATTGTTTTAATACATAATCTTCTTGCCCATTCGCTTCCCGAATTTGTTTAGGCTCGCCGCAGCAAAAAACAGGTTTCAGATTATGTTTAAGTGCCATGGCTAATTTTTCCTTCAATATTTCGTTGGTTTCGTTGTAGTGTTCTCTTCTTTCGGAATGGCCGATGATTACATATTCAATGCCGGAGCTTTTTAGCTGTTGTGCAGAAACCTCGCCGGTAAATGCTCCGTTTTGGCGATGGCTGCAATTTTGCGCGCCAAGATGAATTTTGCCATTACCCAGAATGGTTTTTACGCTCTCGAGAAATAGGAATGAGGGAAACAGGATGACACTGCAGTTGAAGTTAGCCTCACTTGCCTTTATATCGTTAGCCAAACTGGTTGCTGCGGACGAGTCCAGGTTCATTTTCCAGTTTCCGGCTATTGTTTTTTTTCTCATGGTGTTAATGCAGTGCTATTTATTTATCATGTCTCAGTGCCTCACCCCAGCTTGCTTCGCTCGCCACCCCTCTCCACAGAATAATTAGTAGCCGGTGTTTTTTTTGCATCCCCCTGCACCCTCTAACTCCCTAAAGGGAGAACCGCTCCCCGCAAAAAAGGCATTATTAAAATCTATTAAGTCTTCTTCCTGTATTTTTCTTCTCTTTCGAAAATGGTTTTTAAAATTTTTATGTCGGCCTTTTCCAGTTTTAAGTTTCTTCTTTCCATCATTTTTTGGGCTACTTCGGTGGCCTTGTCAAAATTAAATGTTTCAAAACCTTCGGCACCGCCCCAACTGAATGAGGGAACGAATTTGGGAGGGAAGCCGCCACCAAAAATATTGGCTGAAACGCCTACTACAGTACCGGTGTTAAACATGGTGTTGATGCCACTTTTTGAATGGTCGGCCATTATCATACCACAGAATGCCATACCGGTATTTACATTTTTGCCTTCGCGATAGTTATATACAGCAACGTTGCTATAGTTGTTTTTTAAATTACTGTTGTTGGTATCTGCCCCCAGGTTGCACCACTCGCCAATTACAGAGCTGCCTATAAAGCCATCGTGGGCCTTGTTGCTATAACCAAAAAATACTGCATTGCTTATTTCGCCACCGGCTTTGCAATGCGGGCCGAGTGTAGTAGGGCCATATATTTTTGCTGACATTTTTAATGTAGCATATTCGCACAGCGCAAAAGGCCCGCGGATGGCGCAGCCTTCCATTATTTCGGCACCGGCGCCAATATATATAGGCCCGGTGGTGGTGTTTAGTATTGCATGTTCTACTTTGCCGCCTTCCTCAATAAAAATATCTTCAGCCGAGCCAATTAATTTATTTGTGGCGCTTAGGGGTTTTGATTTTCTTCCTTTTGTGAGTAAGGCAAAATCGGCTTTAAGCGCTTCGCCGTTTATTTTGAAAATATCCCAAGGGTAATTAATAGCGAGGATGTTTCCTTTGTATTGAATAGGAGTGAAACTTTTTACGATGCCTTCGAAGTTTTCGTAATTGAGGTGATGCTTCTCAGCTTTAAAGGCAATTACGTTTCCATTAAGGGTTAAAGATTGTAAAGCGCCTAAACTGCGAATGGCATTAATTAGTTGTTCATCGGGCAAAACCGAGCCATTGATATAAAGAGCTGCTGAAGAATCTGTGGCTGCCGGAAATTTATCATGAAGATAGTTTTCGGTAAGTGAGAAAGAGGTTTGCCCTAACTGTTTTTCCCACTTTTCGCGAATTGTAAGGATACCTACACGAATGTCGGCAATGGGCCGTGTATAGGTTAGGGGCAGTAAATTCTCCCGGGTTTTATGACAATCAAAAAGTATAAGATTCACTGAAAGAAAATTTTAAATACAGTAATAATTTTTTTATGCATCATTTTTGACAAATGTATGCCACTTTTTATATCATATTATCTGCCAAGATTTTCATAATGCGTTGTTGGATTGAATGAATACACTGCTATTTTATGCCGATTTAGTGTATTTAATTCTTCTTCGGAAGACTTTTCATCCATTACTTTAGAAGTGTTTATGGCCATAACCTTTTCGCGATATATTTTAGCCACTTTTATATCATCAAAATACCAAACATCCAAAAACTTATCTCTTCCTGAATTGTATTTGCCTTTGAAAAAGGTATTAAGCTTTTCAAGCTGAGTTGTATCAGGTAGAAAAACATCAATATTTATTATTGGGTCTCTATTATCCATCGTTGTTATTTCATATTTTATATCAGTGGTAACAGGAGGATTGGTGGTTATGTTTTGTTCTGTCGTCGGCGACCCGCAGGTTGAAAGTATAATAGACAACAAAAAATAAATGAGCTTCATTTTTGATTTTTATAGGCTAAATATAAAAACTTCTGTGTAACTGATTTGGTAGGGATTGTGATTATGAGCGAGGAAATTCTGTTTTGCTGCGCCCTGCCCCCTCTAACTCCCTAAAGGGAGAACCGGCCTGCCTGCAAAACAGAATTTTTCGTATAAAATTCAGAAGATTTGCTTTGAGGAGTTGCATAAACAAAAGCGCCTCTTAAAAAGAGGCGCTTTTAAATTTATTCTGCAGCTTTATCGGCGGCTGGTTTCTTGGTATATTTTTTCTTAAATTTATCAATACGGCCTGCGGTATCAACAAATTTCATTTTACCGGTAAAAAACGGGTGCGATTCGCTTGAAATTTCAAGCTTAATCAATGGATAATCGTTGCCGTCTTCCCATTTGGTAGTTTCGCGGGTGTTGGCAGTGCTTTTTCCAAGCCATGACTTATCAAGCGAAATATCTTTGAACACAACTGTGCGGTAATTTGAAGGATGAATGTCTTTTTTCATAAAAAATTGAATTTAAGGACGGCAAAAGTAAGGTTTTTACCTGAAAATAAAAAATATCATTCGCCAGAAGCCTCTTGGCGTGATGAAAGTGTTTTATAGTATTCATTTACAGCACTTTGTATAAACGAAAGCAATTTATCTTTTCCGCTCTTTTTTTCGGCCGAGGTGGTAAAAGTGGGGGGAAGTTCTTCCCAATCTTTCAATAACTCGTTTTCAAACAGTTGAACGTTAGTGCTTACATCTCTGCTCCCCGGCTTATCGGCCTTAGTATAAATAATAGCGAAGGGAATGTATTTCCTGGCCATCCAGTCTATAAAGTCTAAGTCTATTTTTTGAGGGGTAACGCGCGAGTCTACCAGCAAAAACACGTATTGCAACTGGCTGCGCTGCAGAATGTAATTGCGAATCATGTTTTCCCACTTATTGCGCAGTGACTTTGAGACCTTTGCAAAGCTGTAACCGGGCAAATCAACAAATTGAAATTTATTGTTGATGTTGAAGAAGTTAAGCGTTTGGGTTTTACCTGGGGTAACTGAAACTTTCGATAGCTTTTTTCTGCCTGTTAAGTAGTTGATAAGTGATGACTTACCTACATTTGAACGGCCAATAAAAGCAAACTCGGGAACCGAAGCCTGCGGGCATTTTTCAACGTCGATATAACTGGCTATGTAGTCGGCAGATTTAATAATCATGGGTGCTAAGGTATTCAGATTAAGCCAATTTAAAGAGTGCGGCAATTTTAAGATATTATTTTTGCGGCAGAAAATTGATTTAAATGCTTAGCGAGTGGTTATATTATAATAATAGACGAGTGACGAACACACCCCTGCTGCCCCTCAGGCAAACGCACTCCCCTCTCGAGAGGGGAAATACAAGACTTTATAACAATGGCTAAAATAGTAACTCCATATAATGATGAAACCCGCGGTAAAAAGGAGCAGGTAGAGGAAATGTTTGATAACATAGCCAGGCGCTATGATTTTTTGAATCATTTGCTGTCGTTGGGCATTGATATTAGATGGCGGAAAAAGGCAGTAAAATACATAGGAGGCATAAAACCTTTAAGAATACTTGATATAGCTACGGGCACAGGAGATTTTGCATTGGAAGCCGTAACGCTGAAGCCGGCAAAGGTTACAGGCCTTGATATTTCGGAGGGGATGATGAAGTATGGAAGGGCGAAAGCAAAGACGATGCAAGTTGATAAGGTGGTGGAATTTGTAAAAGGAGATTCGGAAAAAATGGAGTTTGCGGATAATTCGTACGATGCCATTACTGTGGGCTTTGGGGTGCGCAATTTTGAGAACCTGGAAGCCGGTTTGCGCGAGATGTACAGGGTGCTTAGGCCGGGCGGAAGGGTGGCCATTTTAGAGGCATCGCAACCGCCTAACGCAATAATAAAGTGGGTTTTTGGTTTATACTTCAATTACATGGTGCCTGCGGTGGGAAGGCTGTTTTCGAAGGATGTGAGGGCCTATACTTATTTGCCGGAATCGGTAAGGGTTTTTCCGAGTGGTTTTGAGTTCATAAAAATTTTGGAGAATATTGGGTTCAGAAATGTTGAATGGAAGCCGCTTACTTTAGGCGTATGTGCGTTTTATTCGATGGAAAAGTAAAAGTGAATGTTTAATATTAATGCATGAAAAGAAATCTGGCAGTAGTTTTCATTTTGATTTTGAGCCTGAGCGTTAGCGCCCAGTTCAATTTTAATGAAATGAGTAAAAAGACAATTTACTTTGGCATTGCGCTTGGGGTAAATGTGGCCGATTTTAAAATTATTCATGCACCGAATGTTCCTCAAAACGATTCTATAAGGTATGTAAAGTCATCTATGGGCCCGGGTATTAATTTGGGTATTATAGGCAATTACCAGTTTCATAAATACTTTGATTTAAGGTTTATTCCTACACTTTCGTTTTCTGATAAAAGCCTTGTTTACCAGGATTTGTATAATAATACGGTAACCAAGGATATTACTTCAATTTATCTGGATTTTCCAATGCAAGTGCGTTTTAAATCTCAACCCATTAAAGATTTTAGAATATATGTAATTGGCGGCGGCCGTTATGATTATGACCTTGCATCGAACGTTAAAGCCCGAAAAGCGGACGATATTGTGAAGGTGGGAAGAAATGATGTATCGGCGGAGCTTGGTGTTGGGGTGATGATATATTTCCCTTACTTTATTATGTCGCCAGAACTTAAATGGGATCAGGGAGTAATTAATATTTTGGCACCAACGCCCGGGTTAATTTATTCGCGCACGCTTGAAAGAATTTATTCGAGAACTTTTACTTTTACCTTGAACCTTGAGGGGTAGATTTTAGATATGAGATGTGAGACATGAGATGTGAGATTAGGAGGTGGGAATATTGAATAATTAGGAATGAGGAGTCGGGAAAAAACTGCAACCTGCCAACCTGTAACTTGCAATCTGTAACCTGACTAAGAAATGCCACTTTATAAAAAATTTGATGTTGATGGTTCAACGATAGCGCTGTGGCGAATTGATGAAGATATTTCGTTTTTCGAATCAAAGTTTAATTTGCATCCACATATACAAAATGAAAGCAAGAAACTTCAATGGTTTGCAACGCGGCACCTGTTGAATGAAATGTTTGGGACACATGCGGAAGTTTTGAAATATGAAACAGGCAAGCCTTATCTTAAAAAGTTGCAGCATCACATATCTATTTCGCACACTTCAGCTTTTGCGGCTGTAATGGTCAATGCCGAGTGCAGCGTGGGTATTGACCTGGAAATGGTAAACCCAAAGGTTGAACGTATAGCCCACAAATTTTTACGCGATGATGAAATAAGCGCCATTGAACCCCATGATAAAATTGAAAAACTGATTTTATATTGGAGTGCCAAAGAGGCTTTGTATAAAATGTATGGAAAGCACCAGGTCGAGTTTAAAAATCACCTGCTTATTGAACCATTTGAGATGAGGCAAAAGGGGGTATTATATGCTGAAATATTAACAAGTGATATGCATGTTAAAGACCTTGAAATACAATACGAGTTTTTTGAAAACCATGTTGTTAGTTATGTGAGTGGTGCGAAAAATCAGGGCATTTAACGTAGTTTTTTATCAAAAAAATAATGTAAATTGCAGAAAGCCTTATTACTACTTAAATCGAAATTTATGAGAAAGATGTACAACATGTTGCTTATTGCAATGGGGTTTGTAATGGTTTTTAGCGGCGCTGTAAATGCACAGGGGATAGGGATTAATTCCACCGGTGCGGCGCCAGATAGTTCGGCGGCGCTTGACGTTAATTCTACAAACAAAGGTTTGCTGATACCGAGGATGACTACCGTGCAAAGAAATTTAATAACCTCTCCGGCTTCATCGCTTTTAATATTTAATACTACGGATAATTGCTACGAATCTTATAACGGAAGTTTGTGGCAATCGGTTATTTGTCTGTGTACTGCAGCCCCATCTACACCTGGTTCTATTACCGGTAGCGTAACTCCGTGTATTGGAGCTAACAGCGTTATTTACTCCATAGTACCGGTAAGCGGTGCTAATTCATATGCATGGACCGCCCCTTCGGATGCAACTATTACAGCGGGGCAGGGAACTACTTCGGTTACTGTAAATTTTGGGAGTAGCCCGGGCAATATAACTGTATCTGCTTCTAACAGCTGCGGTACCAGCAGTGCCAGTATTTTACCGGTTAGCATAAGTAATGTACCTGATGCTCCGGGAACGATATCCGGTAATACATCACCCTGCAGCGGAGCTACCGGTGTGAATTATTCTATTTCGCCCGTAAACGGAGCTACCTCCTATACCTGGACAGCACCTTCGGGAGCTGTGGTTACTGCAGGGCAAGGAACTACATCGGTACTTATAAATTTTTCGAGTACACCGGGCAATATTTCTGTAGCGGCAAGTAACAATTGCGGAACCGGCAGTGCCAGTGTTTTACCAATAACTATAAGCGTTACTCCCGGTTCACCGGGTTCAATTTCCGGGCCAGCAACTTTTTACAATGGAGAGTCGGGGGTTGTTTATTCTATTTCTAGTGTAAACGGCGCCAGCACTTATACATGGACTGTTCCATCGGATGCTACTATAACCGCGGGACAGGGAACCACTTCAATAACCACCTCTTTTTTTGATACCGTATCCGGAAGCATATGTGTAACTGCCGGCAATGCTTGCGGGACAAGTAGTTCGAGTTGTACGGCACCGTTGTACGGCTGTTACTCGCCGGGCTTATTGAATTTTTCTTATACCGGTGCGGCACAAACTTTTACGGTTCCTTGCGGGGTATCTTCGGTAACGCTGAGTGTTTGGGCGGCACAGGGTGGAAATAGCGGCGGTGGCCTGGGTGGATATGCTACAGGAAATTTAGCGGTTACCCCGGGAGAGATTTTATACGTTTATGTTGGACAGCAAGGTAGTGGCTCCGGTTCGCCGGAAACATTTGGCGGTGGGGGTAATTCGGGTTTTTATTCTCGCGGTAGCGGTGGTGGGGCTTCGGATATAAGAGTAGGAGGTACGAATATTGGTAACCGGGTTATTGTAGCCGGTGGCGGCGGGGGCGCCAATAGTGATGGCGGTGGTGGCGCCATGGGAGGTTATGGTGGAGGATTGACCGGTGGAAACGGGAGTGATAATAATTCATTTGGAGCAACACAAAACAGTTATGGAACCGGTAGTTGCTGCCCTTGTAATGCACCAACACAAGGCAACGGGCAGGATGGATATTGCGGCGGGTGTAACGGCTCAGGCGGCGGAGGTGGATATTATGGCGGGGGTGCCTGCACACAGGGTGGCGGGGGCAGCGGTTATATTGGCGGTGTGACCGGTGGTTCAATGCAAAGCGGAGTGCAAACTGGTAATGGAAAGGCTACAATTGTTTGGTAATAACAAATATTTAACTTGGAGCCCGGATTGGCTAATTGAGGTAAATGCGGCCTCTAAACTTTTACCAGTATATGATACTTTGCTATAGAAAATGCAGAAGTAAAATATTTATAATATTCTTTCTTTTAGTTGCGATGTGTAGTCATGCGCAGGAGTATGTAAAGCAATCTATGCTCAACTCGCCGGTGTTTTATAGCGGAACTGTAAATGGCAACGGAGTTTTTATATCAGATACCAATCATATTTACTTTGTAACAGCCAGACGGAATCTGTTTTCGGAAAAAGCACCTTATAAGTTGATTTCGAAACAGGCGACTTTGTCTTTTTATCCGCTTAATGTTTTTTCGGATACTGCGGAAAGGATAAGTATTGATGTAAAAGAAGCTTACGAAAAAAACTTTATTAAATACGATTCGGTGAATGATATTGCGATTATTTTAATCGCTTCGCTTAAACATAATAATGCGCCCAGTGGTAAACCCGATTTTTATCCTTTTGTTTTAAAGAGCGAAGCCGCTTATCTGCCTACGTGGCTTAATGAAAGAAGCGAGGCTTATAATGAAGTTGAAGTAGGAGCGGGTGTTTATTTATTTAACTATCCGCTGTCAATTGGGCTACAGCAAACGAATCAATTCGACTATCAGCGCCCTTTAATACGAAGGGGTGAAATTTCGGGTAAGTATAAAAAGCTTAAGAATATTATTATACATGCACCCGCATATATCGGAAATACCGGTGGACCGGTGTATGAATCGAGATATACTGCACAGGGCGAAAAGATCAGCCTTATTGGCATTGTAACCGGGCCTATTCCGGCACTTGGTTCATCTAATAGCCCGAACCTGGGTTCAGATTATTCTATAGTGGTGCCTATGGATTATGTCAGGAACTTAATGAAATTGTTTAAATGATTGTAATTCATTTTATATCTTAAAGTTTTAAAGCCTCTTTAAAGATCGGGATGGAAAGCAATAAAAAGGTTACGAAGGAAAATAGCGCCAATAAATTGCCGAGGATGGTGACATCCACCATATTTTTCATTGTAGCATTTATTGTGAGCAATCTTTATTTACAAATGCTCATTGATTTTTTTTCTAACTTTTTTGATTACAGAACTATTTTTACTTACAGCCATGTGGTTTCGTTACCGGAGCCGACTTTAACGGATATTCGCTCATGGAATCTTTCAAGGGTTATGGTTTTGTATTTTCTTTCTCCTACCATTTGCCTGGTTACCGGCATTATTTTATTGCTGCTTATATGGCGTAATAATATACTAACTAATCGTTTAAGGCTTTTCGTTTTTTGGCTAATAATTTGCCTGGTAAACATATTTCTTGCACAATTGCTATTCGGGCCTTTTGGACTTAAGGGAGATTCGAAAGATTTTTATTTGACATTTGCCATTGTGGGAACATGGATGAATATTTCGTTTGTTACTATGATTTTTATTGCAGTGGCCGCCACTTTTATTTCGATTATTTGGGGTGTTGTAATGAGCCATGAGTTGACGGCATTTTCTTATTCATCAAGATTTTCAGCATCGGTTAAGAGCAGGGTTGTACTAACGTTGCAATTATATCTGGTGCCCTTGTTGCTGGGCTCGGTGCCATTGCTTTTGCTTTGCAGAGAAGCTGACTTAAGGCCCGCTGCCATTGTTGTTTTTAATTTAATGCTTATTGGATTAGGAATATTTTGGCGGGCCTCAACACACAAGGCTACGGCGAACCTGAGAAAACAAGGTGTGTATTTAGGATCTATTGAAATGACAACGCGCAGCAGCAGGGGCAATGATTCAAAGCGCGGTGGAGAGCGCTCGCTGAATAAAGTACCCACCCTTGCTGCAATAGCTTGTGTTATTCTTTGGCTTTATGTTTTTATTTTTTTAAGGTAGTAATGCTTCGCCGAGATTAACCTGTTAATTGTTGACGGGCTTAAGTTTTAGGGTTGCGGTTCAATTAAATTAGCGTTTCTGTTACCGGTACTTAATCACCCCGATTTTCATCTTCGATGAAAATCGCCCCTCCTAAAATTAGGAAGGGAAGTAATAGCGGCAAACACTTTGTACTTATTGAATTATTTGCGCGAGTAGTTTTAAGTAGTGGGCCGGTAAACTACATTTCCTACGGTACGGGCAAATTCTTTTTTCTGCTCCATTAAAAGTTTGTGGAGTTTCATGAGACGAACTAATTCGGCTTCGTTAGTGGTTTCTTTTAATTTGTGTTCAATCTTTTTCAGCTCGGCGATATTTCGAAACTGCTTGAAGCGGATTACGGTTGATTGAATGTCTTTAATGAAGATGTCCTTTTTTTCGGGAACAACAATTTTGTATTTGTTCCACCAGTTATCGCTAAGCGAATAGGGCTGAGAGAGAAGCTCGATGGCTACGCCGGTTATTTGTTCATCATTATGGGTAGTAAAGAATTTATCGGGATGCACCCTGCCATCGGCAAATTCGCGTTTTATAACGTCGTAAACTATTTTGTATCTGGGGGTTTCAATTTCTAAGCCTTCCAATTCATCTAAAACATATTGAACCACGGTAACGTCGCTTTCATCGCCTTCGGTTTTCCATGAGCCGAATTCAATAAGTATGCGGATAATATCGCGCTCAATAATATGTAAATGTGCCGGTGCTTCGTTGAATTGTTCTTTGTGGAAAGATTGAGGCAGTTCATCAGCCTTTATTTGGCTGCGTTCTTGTTGCTTATCGGCTTCTTTATTTTGTTCGGCAGCTTTTTTATGCCTTAGTTTATTTACTTCTGTAATAAGAACCTGTTCGCTGAGGTCGAATAACTGGCTGCATTCTTTTACATAAACTGAGCGCTGAATGTTATCGGGAATTTTGCCTATTGAACTTACGATGTCGCGAATCAGTTCGGCTTTTTTAATGGGATCTTTTTTAGCCTCCTCGGCAAAAAGCGAAGTTTTAAAAAGAATTAAATCCTTCCGGTTCTCGCGGATGTATTTATTAAAAGCTTCTTCGCCAGATTTGCGGACAAACGAATCGGGGTCTTCGGTTGGTGGAAGCGTTACTACGCGCACGTTCATTCCCTCTTCAAGTATCAGGTCGGTTCCACGAAGTGCTGCTTTTATACCCGCGGCATCACCATCATACAACATAGTAATGTTGGGGGTCATTCTTTTAATGAGGCGAATCTGATCCTGAGTTAGTGCTGTGCCGGAAGAGGCTACTGCGTTTTCAATACCTGATTGATGCAGCGAAATTACATCGGTATATCCCTCCACTAATAAACATTCATCTTTTTTTCGGATCTCGTTTTTTGCGAAATAAGCGCCGTATAAAATTTTACTTTTTTGATAAACTTCGCTTTCGGGTGTGTTTACGTATTTAGGCGCTTTTTCATCCTTAATCATTATTCTTCCGCCAAAGCCAACTACCTTACCGGTGATGTTGTGTATGGGAAACATAACGCGGTTGCGGAAAAAATCGTAAGTGCTGTTTTCTTTGGGCGAGGTAAGGCCTGCCTTTTTTAAAATATCTAACTGAAAACCTTCTTTAAGACCGGCCTTGGTTAGTGCATCAGGCGCATCGGGCGAAAAGCCCAACTGAAATTTTTCGACGGTATGATTTAAAAATCCACGCTCTTTAAAATAAGCCAGCCCTATTTTACCAGATTCGCTATTGAGCATGTAATCGGTAAAAAATTTTTGAGCGAAGGTGTTGGCTATGTATATGCTTTCGGTAAGGTTCTGTTTTTCGAATTCCTTTTGTTTTTCCTCGTCGCTCTGCTTTTCTTCTTCAATTTCAATGTTATATTTTTTTGCCAGGTAGCGCAATGCATCGGGGTAGGATAATTGCTGATAATCCATTAAAAATTGCAAAGGGCCGCCTGCCTTGCCGCAACCAAAGCATTTATAAATATTCCGCGCAGGATTTACGTTGAACGAAGGTGTTTTTTCGTTATGAAAAGGGCAAAGGCCAAGCAGGTTTGCTCCGCGTTTTTTTAGCGTAACAAACTCGCCCACCACGTCCTCAACGCGGGCTTCGTCGTTTATTTTTTGTATGGTTTGCTTGGATATCATAACAGAAGAGGTTGCAATTTACGGATTTTTAGGGAGTGTTAATGTATGTGTATATAAAATCAGTTGAGACACAGAGCGGTAAATTTCAGCCAATCTGATACCCCAACCGCCGCATATCTTTAAAGGTCAATATTCACTTTAATTTTACCGTGTTCAGATTTTGCTTCTTTTCCATAATTATTTTTTAAAGTTTTAAGTTCTGTTGCCCTTAAAGTCAGCCAACTACGGAAATGTTTCAGCCACTCATGATATTGAGGGTGGTTTCTGCGTTCGGTTAGCAGGTGCGCATTGAATATTTCTGCCCAATCCTTGCGGATTTCCATCAAGCCTGTTTGGGCGCAAAGCGCCAGCCGGTCGGCATTGTGTTGCGGCGCAAAAAAATCTTTTAAAAAATCTTCATGCAATATTTTTACAGCAGCAGAAGTAATTTCTTCTTCTTCTTTTAGTTTAGGTTTAAGTTTTTGTTTAATACTAATAAGGTGCAAATGTTCATTGTCTGCATTATCTTCTGCATACACTACTGCATCGTCTGCTGCATTATCTTGCGCATTTAATGCAGTTGGTGGTGCATGAACATCTGCATTTAATGGATAAGATTGAGTTTCCACATCAAATAAATGGTATTGCGTTACCGGGCTTTTTTCGTATTGAATAAATTTTAAAAGCCCTACCTGCTGCAATTTGTTACGGCATTTATGTAGTGTCCGCAAATCTTTCAACCCCAAATCCTGAAGGATTGTGGAGTTTCTGATTCGCAAGGGATTCTTCCAGTCCTTGCCGCTGCCGTTATTGGCCCATTTTAATAAAAGGCCGTAGGTAGCGAAGTCAAGAGCCTGGAGGGAATGCTCCTCATGTTTCTGCCAGAAAAAATTTAATTGTTTGATGTAGTTCATTGAATACAAAAATAGCTAAAAATTATTATTTTGATTATTATTTATTAACAGCAAGGGTGTTTGCGTGCTGTTCTTCTTTACCAGCAGGTCTCCTTTTTACGAAGTGTTAGGGAGACCTGCGCTTTTGACACACAGTGTATGAATTAGCGCGGAGTCCCCAATCTTTTAAAAAAAATTGGATGGGTGACACCGCTGAGGCTCAAAAAAGTGTATTTTCAAAGTCTCGTTTTTGTAGTTTTTAGCAAAACTAAAAAGCAGTTTTAAATGAAAAGGAATCTAATCGCATCTTTTTTGCTTTCCGCAATTATATTCTGCCGGGCACAACAATCTTATAATATTACATTCCTGCATGATAATAAAGTTGTTTATGGCACATTTACGACACCATCAGGTTCCGGCCCGTTTCCAACAATAATTATTAATCCCGGCAGCGGGGCAATTGACAGGGATGGAACTATTCCGTTTGTGGGCGGAAATGTAGCCTGCCTCTATCCCAACTTGCTAAATGATACGCTTAAAATTTACAAAGAACTCGGCGATGCACTGGTGGATTCCGGTTATGCGGTTTTACGATATGATAAATTAGAATATACCTATCCAACAACCTTGGGCACAATAACTTTTGATAAAGTGTGGCTGCCCGTTGAAAGCGCAATTGACTATATTAAAACAAGAAGCGATGTTGACACGACTAAAATTATTCTTATTGGGCATAGCGAAGGCTCCTCAATCATTCCTTTTATTGCGAATGGCAGAAATGATGTGAAAGCTCTTATTTCAATTGCGGGTTCACGAACACCATTAGATTCTTTGTTAGCATATCAACTCGTTTATATTGCCAGAACATGTAACGGCGATACTGCCGCAGCGCAAGCGCAGGCAAACCAGATTTTGAGCTACTTTAATGTTATAAGGACCAATGCATGGAATACTAATACGCCATCGTTGTTTGGCGCACCCGCAAGCGCCTGGTATGATTATATCCGTGCTGTTGATTCGGTTTCCATTAATTATAATATTGATCACCTTCCAACACTTTTTACCGGCATGGGGCAGGATATTGAAGTTCCACCGTCCGAATTAATTCGTTTGCAAAATGAAGTTACGATTACAGGTGATTTCTGGAGCATCCCGGGGCTTATCCACTACATGACACCCAATAATGATCCACATGTTTCACCGGTTCTTACTGATACCATAATTTATTGGCTGCGTCAACATGTTTTAGTAACAGGAGTTAATTCAATCAGCGCACGAAACTTTTTTGTTCAAATTAAGCCCAATCCATTTGTTTCAAGTTTTTCGGTTTTAATAAATGAGGGTGAAATAAAAAATCTGGACATCAGGCTAACCAACACTTTAGGGCAGCTAATTACTGAGCAAGAATATAAGAGTCCGGCTGCTAATGACATCTTAATTTTCAACGAAAATTCGATTCCATCAGGAGTTTATTTTCTCAATATTCTTGCTGATGGGGAATTTATTTCGAGAGAAATTATAAAAGAGTAAGGCCTTGTCTTGTTTGGGTGCTTTCCCTTGGTTTACCAAAGTGCGGCCCCGATGGGGTCGGGTGATTATAGCTTGATGTTTCGCGTTAAATCAGTAATAAAAGTAAGAAATCGAATCGGTTAATGCACCTGATTTATTATATGTCACTTTTGTAGCAACGCTGCCTGTTGCATCGAAATTATACTTATAAATAAGCCTGGCCAGGGTATCGCCTTTGGGAGATAAGCTTATAGTTTCTTTTATAAGGTTTTTTGAGCCACGACCCCAAAAACTCATTCCCATATTTTTGTTGCTAATTGTATTTGAGCTATTCGGGTAATATGTATATAAAATGGTGTTTTGAAGAATGCCTTTATTATTCACGTACGTATTTGATACTATATTATCATTAGCTATAGCCCATTTCCATATTCCTGCCAACTCTCCATGGATAAAAGTTTTTTGCTGTATAAGGAATTCATTGCCGTTATATTCAAATTGGCTTATGTCGAAAGCATGCCCAATTTCTAGTTCGGCTAAACCATTCTTATTAAGGATGAAAGTGTCGATTGCAGAGGAATTATTAATTTTCTTCATTACAGATTTACCGGAATCATATTCATAAGTATTAATGTAACCATCGGAACTATGTTGTGATAAAACTTTTTTATCTGACGTATAGGTATAGGATACCTTGCTTTTTGTTTTTTGGTTAAGAATATCCTTTATAACGGGTGTTTTCTTAGGCACCGTTTGAAAGCCAACAAAGGCAAATAGCAGTATGAAAAGAAATATTGTGTTTTTCATGAAAATAAAGGTAATCAATCAGGTGATTATGGGTTTGTTTCTTTCTTCTGGACGGGTAGTGTGATATTTCATGAGAAGAGAGACCATTTTACGAGAGGGGTTGAAGTGATGTTTAGTTAGAACACTATAAAAATTATTTTATTGTTTTAATAAATTATTTATACTTTTGTAACATGAATTTAATTGGCAAGCCAAAACGCGGTTTTACAGCGCAAATGGGAACTGTAACGCTATTTATGGTTGACAATGGTTGACACTTTATTTGCGTAAAATGTTGATTATTAAATATTTGGTTTTTAAAGTGTCAACTGTCAACCATGATTTTTTGTAAGTTGTTGAAAATGAATTTATTGTGAAGCGATACGAGTGAAGATGGTTGACAGTTGGGTAGGGGAGAATATTTTGACGCATTTGAAAGGAGTGTTTGTGCCGTACCGGGCAATAGTGAAGGCCTTTGGTTTCCTTATTCAAACTCACCAAATGCACCGGGCAAATAATTAATAATATCTGTAGCACTAATTCCGGTTTGGCTTAATGCAGCAACCGCGTTATCGCCAGCGCGGCCATGAACATAAACGCCTATCATAGCTGCAGCTTCACCGGTATAGCCCTGGGCAATTAATGAGGTAATAACGCCGGTAAGCACATCGCCGCTGCCACCTTTGGCCATGCCGGGGTTACCGGTGCTATTAAAATAAACTTTTCCATCGGCAGTAGAAATAGAAGTATGTGCTCCTTTTAAAACAACTACTGTTTTTTGTTGTTTCGAAATCTCTATTTGCTTCTGTAATCTTTGCGAATCATCTTTCCACTCGCCTACAAGGCGCTTAAATTCGCCGGGGTGTGGGGTAATAACTGCGCGCTGGGTTAATAAGCTTTTTAAAGGCCTGTACTTGGATAAGATGTTTAGTGCATCGGCATCTAATACAAGGGGTACGGGTATTTGTGTTCTTCTTAAAAGCCTTTCAATAAGGTCGGCGGTTTCGTTAGTGGTGCCGATACCGGGCCCTATGCCGACGACTGAAAACTGAGAGTACTCGGGCGACTCGGTAATGAACATTTCATTAGAATCTACCAAAACCATTGCTTCCGGATTTGCAATCTGCATAAATTCATATCCGCATTTTGGCACATGTGCTGTTATTAATCCTGCGCCACTTTTTAATGCCGCGGCCACACATAGCATTGCTGCACCCATTTTACCGTAACTGCCTGCACATATTAGGGCATGGCCATAGGTGCCTTTATTCGAGAATTTTTTTCTTTTTTTAAACAGACTTTTAATAAGTGCATCATCCATATACTCGTAAGGACTTATAAGCTGAGCTTCGAACTGTTTTGATAAACCGATATCGAGTATTTTGAATTCGGGAACATATTTTTCGTTTTGCGGAAAAAGAAAAGAGAGCTTAGGCGAATGGAAAGTAAATGTAACTGTAGACTGAATTATAGTATCGGGATCTGTGTTTACTCTATCGCAATATAAACCGGTTGGTACATCAACGGAATAAACGTTTACTCCGGATTTGGTGATAGCCCTGATAACGGCAGCTACAATCCCTTCAGTAGGTTTTGAAAGCCCATAGCCAAAAATGGCGTCCACGCAAACCTCTCCGGGTTTTATAACGGGGACCTGGCTTAAATTATCTATGTATTCAATTGGCGTTAACTCTTTTAAACGGGTTTCATTAATCTCAAAATCGGGACTTCCCTTTAGCGCATGTTTTATTACATATACTTTTACTTTGAAGTCTTTTTTAAGCAACATACGGGCAATAGCAAGGCCATCGCCGCCATTGTTTCCCATGCCGCAAAAAAATATAACTGTTTGTTCGGGTGTTATAAAATTTGTAATCGCTTCGGTAAATTTTAAAGCGGCGCGTTCCATTAAATCAATTGAAGCTACGGGTTCATTTGTTATTGTATACTTATCTAAAGCGCGTAATTGTTCGGCGGAAAGAATTTTCATGGCTGGAAATTACAAAATCAACTGGGATTTTTAGGATTTATAGGATGGTGGGAATAGTTGTAGGAGCGGGTTTTGCAGTTAAACATACTCCGCAAAGGGCTTACGTGCGCCAACATTAAAGGGAGTAAAAGGCGGTCACTCATTCAAAAAAACAGTGAAAGATTTTT
>Ga0364858_10006_pt2 | contig 116452 bp, 104 predicted proteins | sample SorcelAu500001C7_2_FD_206914 | JGI IMG/M metagenome (GOLD analysis project Ga0364858, IMG submission 206914) | Enriched cells from Trout Bog Lake Hypolimnion, Wisconsin, USA - BchlTB.Aug20.5000.01 .C7 | ecosystem: Environmental > Aquatic > Freshwater > Lake > Hypolimnion/Profundal zone | place... | reverse complement strand
AACCTTCCGCAGAAGGTGGAAGTGCTGCAAAGATCCTTTGTGAAATTTGTGGCATAATTAAGTGTTTTCTTAACATCCTTTACCGTATAGCTGGCATAAGGCACAGGAACCGGTTCATCGGATTTTTTCTTGCATGCTATTGCTACTATAAGCAGAACAGCTAAGAACAGGAAAATGTTTTTCATAAAATAGTATTTACAGAGTTTACAATTTGTTTCAGAATTGATGGAGGAGCTGAACATTGGCACTTCAGTCAGGCAATATTCCAAAATTTCAAATCACCATGACAGGTCCTCAAAATCATTCCAAATATAATCAAAATCCCATAATAATTGTGAATTGTTTATCAGAAGGATTATGGATCTGTTGCAAGGATTGCCCTGAGATACGGCTATCTGCATGTCACTCAAGGGTTAACAGCGAAACAGAAAAGACAATAATAAAATTAATTATTTATTTCCGGAGGAGGGCCAGAACCTGCAGCGGAAGCAATCCATGGCCCTGGTTCCCGGCTCACCATTGATATCGACCGGGAAACAGGAATGGACCCGAAAGGGACAGTAAGTTTCACCAACCTGGTACATAATAAAGGGCAGCATATCGATCCCTACAAACTGGCAACAGGCACGAGCAAACGTGAAGGTGTTTTCAATTATATCCCTGATTTCAGGACCCTGGATAATGAGGCTTCTCCCTGCTTCAACAGCCAGTTCGCTCCGGTGGAGTACTCTGTTGATGTCGTTCTCAACCCTGACCTCCCGAGAATTGCCGGCAGGGTGATGTATAAAAACTATCCTGTAGCAGGAGCTGAATGCTCGACCAGCATCTCCCAGTAAAAAGTCTATACCGATAATGACGGCTATTTTGAGATCGACAACCTGAGCGTTATCGATGAAAATGCAAACCTGACCATAACCAAGTACGGCTATGAAGACAAGACGATAAACAACCTGGGTAAATTTCAGAAAGGATTGCAGTACTGGAATTCCGATATAAAGCTTACTCCCTGGGGATATATCACAGGAACAGTCCAGGATCAGGACGGGCATCCCCTGCAAGCTGAGGTGCAGGTAGATTCACTCCCGTTTAATCAGACTGTGGCGGGTTACTCTATAATGGGAACCGGGCCCCAGGTCTTTAAATTCAGGGCTCCATCAGGAAGCAGGAAGCTGCATATCGTTCCGGATTCACCGGATTACCTGGATGCTGTGTTTCCCGTCACCCTGAATAAAATACCCGATGACCAGCCGCCCCAGAACCTTGGTGTGTTCAAGCTGACCCGGAACGAACACGGTGCGTATCGACAATCTTAACGGGAGGATGCAGGCGAACACGGCCGACTGGGATTTCTTCTGGTTCAAGGGGACGATTGCCAACGCAAAAAATGCAGTTCAGCCGGGAGAAACAGGTAAGTTCTTTGTCAAAGGTTCCATTACTTCCGACGGAAATTCGATCAGCGCTGATAACCTTACGACACCACTGGGGGATGTAAGCATTACCTATGACATGAAAAACAAGGTTATGCATGGCTCACTTGTCCTTAAAGGCTATCCTTTATGCGGATTTGAAGCCTCCGGGGCTACGGAAATGGGATTCGGAATCATGATGTACGGTAATGTATCACTTTACTTTGGAGATTACAGCGGATCGATCTGCCCGTTTATTTCCGGTGGTGCGGGAATCGGATTTGGTATCCCGGACGGCACCTACAATTTCGTATCTCATTCGGTTTCGTTGACAGACGATTACTATTTGACATTTTTGGTTGAGGCAGGAGTATGTTTCGGCCCATTGTGTGATGGATGCATGTCCAAAAGTTACCGTAAAACGCTGGACTGTAGCGTAACTCTCACGACCCAGCCGAAAAACATCAACTTTTCAGCTTCACTCAAATGATAATTCTGATATAAACAGGAGACCCGGTTATGAAAAAGATTTCAAATTATATGCTTTCAGCTTTCTTATCCCTGCTTTGCATAACTGCATATTCACAATATCCTTCAGGGTTCACAGCACCCAGGGGAATTTTCATAATAACAGATTCGGCATGGCATAAAAATGCTTCAGTCGTCATCAGCCGGAGCGAAATTTCGGGGGAATTTAAACTGCTGGCCAATATCAGGATCCCCTCAGTTGAGTCAGAGTTTAAATCACTTGTAAAAAAGGCCGATGCCGATTTTCCAGTATCCGAGGCAGGTGAAAACACGGTTGCCAAATGGTGGGATGGCCTGAATTCCGGAAAGGCGATGTCCGTTTTTATGATGAGTCCTGCCGGGATGATCGCAGCCGGTTCAGGGTATTATGATAAATCGGCGGAGCCGGGGAAGCATTACACATACAGGATCAGCATCACTGCTGCCGATGGTTCGATGATCAAAGAAGGAACCACGGCTGACATCCTGTTCAACAGCGGGACAGGATCACTTCCAAAACCGGTATTTTTAAAATGTGGGGAGAATGATAAGGTCACCACTGTGACCTGGGCCTATGTTCCTAAAAAGGTGCCGTCGTTTGCCAGGTTTCTTCGTTCAGGAGAAGGAGAGAAAGAGTTCAGGGAAATTCCCTTCAATGGGGGATTCAGTACCAAGGGCGACAGCGTGTTTATCCGGAGCATCGACAGTCTGGTACGCCCAATGACGACATATAAGTACATTGTGCAGGCCTGGGACTGGCTTGGGAATCCCTTTCCCTCATCCGATACAGCACTGGTGCGGGCCTGGTCGGTCTATTCTGCCCCGGTGATCAGGATGTTTTATACAAAACCGGTCCCGGAAAAACATGCCATTCGTCTTTCCTGGCCAAAAATTGACGGATCAGGTATGAGGGGAATACTTCTTTTAAGGGGGGACTCTTATGGCGGAAGATTCAGCAACATTGCCACACTGCCCGCCACCGACACCTGTTATGTTGATATGGTTCCGCTTGCCAATGAAAATTACTGGTATTTTGCCGTCATCGCCAACAGGTTTGGCTGTGGATTGCCGAGTACCCGGGCTTTCAACATGGTAACAGCTTCCCTGGTTCCATTAAAGTCTTCCATGCCTAAGCTTTCATCAAATCCAAAGGGAGCGGAGATAAGCTGGACCAATAATGGAGGGATCATCAGGGGATATTATATATACAGGGGGGAAGGATACCGCGGGGAATTAAAGCAACTTACTTCTGTCATTAAGCCTTCAGAGAGGCTCAGCTATACAGACACTTCGGTTATCCCCGGGAAGGCATATTGTTATGCCATTGCCGCCCTGGGTGAAGGGAGTGGCATCAGCCGGCTTTCCGATTCGGCTGCGATTATGGTAGCAGCAAATGGCAGGATCACGGTTCCGTACAACCTCAGGTTCAGGAATGATAACACCCATATCATGCTGTTTTGGGAAAACCTGGTGCTGAACGACGGGCAGGTGAAGGGATATAACGTTTACCGCAGGACCGGGGCTGCGGAAGGATTTGTCAGACTAACCCATACACCTCTTTCCGCCTTAACCAATGCCTACACCGATTCCACTACTTTTACCGGGAAAACTGCGGAATATGCAGTTGTTTCGATAGGCCCCGACGGGATTGAAAGCCCGCGGAGATTTCCGCTATCAGGATACCCTGAATGTAAGTAGACGTTTTCAGGATTTGATCCCCATTATAAACTGGGTACCTGACGGAGCATGGATGGTTTTAATATCGGCCAGTCCGGCCGAATGCATCCAGCCGCTGATCTCCTCAACGGTATAGGTGTCGCCACTCCTGGTGCCAACCAGCATATTTATTGCAAAAACAGCGCCCTGCAAAGGTTCGGTACGGTCTTCGTTCATCAGATGATCCATGATCACAAGCTGTCCTCCCTGCTGAAGGGCATCGGCCCCTTTTTTCACCAGGAGACTGTTCTCTTCAGGATTGTTGATATGAATGATGGCCGACATGAGAACCAAATCATAACCGGTACCCATATCATCAGTAAGGTAATCCCCTGCCATGGTGGCCACGCTGGTTTTAAGATTGGCCCTGTCAATATATTTCTGCGTGACAGTGACTACATTGGGCAGGTCGAAGATAGTGGCCTGAATTGCAGGATTTTTTTCAAGGAAGGCAAAGGTAAAAGCGCCTGAACCTCCGCCGACATCAAGGCTTCGCATGGTCTTTGAAAGGTCAAGAAGGGAAGCCAGTTCCCTGCCCTGTGCAACTCCGCGGGCATGCATTGCAGCAATGAACGATTCAATCCAGTTCGTTCCCCTGCTGTTGAAATTATCCTCCAGGTCCAGAGCGGACCCTTTCCTGATAACCGCGGTAAGGGTACCCCATTTTCTCCACAGGTCTGTCGTATGTCCCAGGCCCCCAAGGAAATCAGGGGAGGAGGAGACAAGGAATTTCTCTGCGAAGGCCGTGTTTGAAAAAATTCCCTGCTTCTTGTCCAGCAGTCCCAGTGAAACAATCACATTCATGATCCTGTCGGTGGCTCTTGGATCGGCATTTATAAGCGATGCAACACCGGCCGAAGAAGACGATCTTCCTGACAGATGGTCAAATATCCTTAATTCATATGCTGTGAGGATTATCCGGCTCAGCCGGAAGCCATTTACAACTTCCATCAATTCTGCAGGGTTCCCGATCTTTTTCATATCAATTTTGCTGTTTATTATTACTGACTATGAATTTCCCCTGGTAATGTCCGCTTTGTCCGCTGACAGAATAAAAATACAAGCCTGTTGAAAAATCCTCAACTGAAAATTGAAAAACGTTTGAACTATATTGCTGTGGATTGCCAACTAATTGCTTTACTTCTTTTCCATAGGCATCAAATACATTAAGGGTAACTTCTCCTGAAACATTTTCAGTTATAGGAATATTGATGATATCGGAAGCTGGATTCGGGTAACATTTCCCGATCATGTCTGTAGGAAATATATCTGAAATCCCGGTCGTCAGAGAAAACAAAAGGTCATCCACAAACATCACCGACCCCACATGAAAATCAGAACCCGTGACAGGACCTGTGATCGAGATTTGGATAATTGCTGTATCGGGTGTATCATTGGTCATGTAATTAATGGGAACCGATAAATATGTGTAGGTACTTACCGTAGCCGTTGGTGCGGCTGCCCCCTGTGCAATCGTAACACCTGCTTTCTTCAACCCCACATTGATGGAAAACTTATCCCCACCGACAGGCGCGAATTTATAATAGAGTTCAAATGAATGATATTGCAGGGAAATACCAAAGCCCCTGCCACCCGGTCCGCTTTGAATCACGGGCTCCACTATTGTGCTAAAATAGTTTATCACATCACCTCTCAATGCATAAGAACCGGAATGGCAGTCGGTAGTTTGTGTAACGTTGATCAAACCGGCGGGGAAGGCATTGGAAGTCGCCCAACCATCCGGGTTGCCTGAAGTCCAGTTCTCAAAACCTGGATTTGGGATCTGGGCATTCGCTGTTAAAGCAATGCCACAAATAAAAACGATCGATAATATCAATGCTATTTTCATATTTTCCGGGGTTTTGTAGGTTGTATTTATTTATTGAAAAATCCACATGCAGATTTTGTTTTGTAAATATAGTGAATTTCCATTCAAATTGGCGGAAAAACATCATTGAATCTACCCTGTGTAAAGAAGCAGGAAACTGATAATTTCCTTCAGGCGACAGTTCAGATTTAGACGATAACCCTGTTATGATCGTTTTTACAATTTTTCTGACATTGCAATTTTAAATTACTTTTACTGTTTCAGAATTGCAGGAAGCGTGTATTTCATATCGGTTAAAACCTTAATTCCCATCATCACACAGGATTTGGACAAAGCAAAGGGTCCAATTTTCCGGACTGCCAAAATCATCACATTCACATGATCGTTTGTTGTATTTCCATATACCGTTTCTTCCATGACCACAGATGGGTTTTTTCCCTTTTCCTGGCTATATTACTGGGGTTGATGCTCCTATTCGCTTCGAAGATCAGGCTGGAGGAAAATATTACAAGGCTGACTTCCGGAAAGGATTCCCTGAGCCGTTATGAATACGTGATCAGGAATTTCAAATTCGCCGATAAGCTGATCGTTTTTTTCTCATTAAAGGATACTGCTGCAAAAGCCGATCCCGATTACCTTGTTTCAATCGCCGGAACGGTACGTGATAGTCTGTTGTCAGATCTTGATACTTCGTATTTAAGGCAGGTTTATCTGCAGTCCAGTGACTCCCTTTTCCAGATTGCTTCGGATATAATTGATCAGCATCTTCCAATTTTTCTCACCGATGATGATTACAGGTCCATCGACAGCCTGGTGCAGCCTGAACATCTTGATTCCCTGCTTAAGAGCAATTTCAGGATGATGACCTCGCCATTTGGGATGTTGTTCAGGCGAAGGATTGTAACAGATCCTCTCGGGATCTCCGGCCTGGCATTTAAAAAGCTTCATTCGCTTCAGCAGGAGGATCAATATACGTTATACAACGGCAGTATTTTTTCAGCGAACAAAAAGCATTTGCTGATGTTTATCACGCCATCCAACCCGTCAAGCGAAACAAAAAAGAATGCAAAGCTGATCAAAACACTGGAGCAAATAATTGCTGTTCAAAATTCAAAGCATTCCAGCCCGGTCAGTATTGAATACTATGGCTATGCGGCTACGGCTGTGTGTAATGCCAGCCAGATAAAATGGGATATTATCCTGTCCCTTGGCATTGCAACACTGCTTATCTTCTTTTTCATCGGATGGTATTTCAGGAATTTCCTGGTCCCTTTGCTCGGGTTTGTCCCGGCTGTTTTTGGCGGCGGGCTTGCCCTTGCAATCCTTTTTCTTTTTCAGGGTTATGTTTCATTCATTGCGCTGGGTATCGGGTCGGTGATCCTTGGGCTGATCATCGACTATACCCTTTATATGGTCAATCATTACAGAAAAAAGCAGAGTGTGGAGCAGGTTATAAGGGATATGGCCCAGACCATTTTCATTTGCAGCCTCACGACGATCGGTGTTTTTCTCTGCCTGACATTTCTGAATTCGGTAGTACTGCATGACCTGGGCTGGTTTGCGGCCATCAGCGTATTCGGGGCGTCTGTTTGTGCACTGCTGATCCTGCCGCAGTTCCTTGGAAAGCAGTTGTTGCCTGCTGAAAAAGATGTTAAAAGAATAACATTTATCGACAGGATTGCCGACATTGACTTTGGAAAGAAGAGATGGCTACTGGCCGGCCTTGCTTTTGCAGGCGTGGCAAGCATCTTTGTTTCCGGCAGAGATACATTTGAAAAGGACCTGAATTCATTGAATTACATGTCGGAAAAGCTTAAAGCTGCTGAAAAACACTTATCCGGGATTTCCGGTGACAAGCTTAGGAGTGTCTACATTGTATCCACCGGAAAGGATCTCAGTGAAGCATTGAAATGGAACGGGATCGCGCAACAGAAACTCGAAACACTGAAAAGAGAGGGAAAAATTCAGTTTTTCTCAGGGATCGGATCTTTGCTGCCTTCGGATTCGGTGCAGCAGGAACGCTTAAAAAAATGGAATGCATTCTGGACAACAGACCGAAAATCGTTGCTGATCAGCCGGTTGGAGAAATCAGGAATGTTGATCGGGTATAGTGCCAACGCATTTTCCGGGATCCGATCCATGATTGATACTACTTACTCAAGCTTACCTTCCGAAGAGGGCAAAGAGCTGTGTTTTGCCCTGTTCTCCGACTGGATCAACATAAGCCCGGAAATGATCATGATTTCGGGAATTGCCAAGGTTAAGGACCAGGAAAAACAGTTCATCTATAAGGAATTTTCGGGGGAACCAAGGCTAATCGTGTTCGACAGGCTGAATCTCACAAGCCGGTTTGTGGAGAACGTCAAACATGATTTTGAGCTCCTGGTCACCCTGTCCATGGTTTTTGTCACACTTCTGCTGTTGATATCCTTCGGACGGATCGAACTTGCCATCATCACATCTTTGCCGATGTTTTTCAGCTGGATCATCACACTCGGGTTCATGGGGATCACCGGTATCAGGTTTAACATCTTCAATATTATTATTTCTTCATTTATCTTCGGACTGGGGGTGGATTACAGCATACTGATGATGCGTGGCCTCATGGGCAAATATAAAACCGGGATTGACGACATGAAAACCTACCGGGTCTCGATCCTTCTGTCTTCCACGACAACATTAATAGGGGTCGGGGCTCTTTTTTTTGCAAGGCATCCGGCTTTGAACTCAATCGCCCTGATCTCGGTAGTTGGAATAATAAGCGTCGTTATTATCTCTCTTTCTTATCAGTCGATGCTGGCAAGCTGGTTCTTTCTGGATCCCCGGGAAAAGGGATTCTACCCGATGACCGCCGGGAATATTTTGTTTGCCATATTTATCGCCTGGATCCCCGTTTCGCTGATAGCCCTTATGCTGCTCATATATAGCCGCATGGTTAGTCCCTTGCTGCCTCTCAGAAAGGAACAGAAACAATATCGTTTCCACAGGCTTTTCTATGCCCTGAGCCGTTTTTATATCCGGCTGAATTTTCCGGGAAATCATACCATTGAAAATGATGCCAATGAAACCTTTCTGAAACCATCCATCATCATCTGCAACCACCAGTCTCTTATAGAAACGCCTGCTCTTTTAAGGCTGTACCCGAAGATTGTGATACTTACCAATGACTGGGTATTTAACCACTGGGTTTTCGGGCCGGTTGCCGGGGTTGCAGGATTTATTTCTGTTCATGATCATATCGACAATTCCCTGGACTTGATAAAACAACGGATTGATGAGGGTTATCATGTTTTGGTTTTTCCTGAAGGTCATCGTTCACAAGATGGACATATCCAGAGGTTTCACCATGGGGCGTTTTATATTGCCGAAAAGCTCAATCTCGATATTCTTCCGCTTATGATCTTCGGAAGCGGGGGATTCCTGCCCAAAGGGACTTTCTGGGGAAAACCCAACCGGCTTTTCACTCAGATACTGCCCAGGATATTGCCGGGAGATCAAACTTTCGGAAATGGTTATTCTGAAAGAACCAGGCAAATCCGCAGGTATTATATTGAAGAATACCGGAAATTCAAAACAAGCCATAATACTTCATCTTACAATACATTGAACCTTAGGTTGAATTACCTCTTCAAGGGCCCAACCATCGAGTGGCATCTCAGGATAAAAATGTTCCTTGAAAACAATTTCGAAACCTGTTGCAGGCTTTTGCCACGAAAAGGAGATATACTTGATCTGGGTTGCAGTTATGGATATATCTCGTACATGCTTATGCTGACCTCAGCTGAACGAAGGATCACGGGGGTTGATCATGATGCAGGCAAGATCCATGTCGCCGGGAACGCTTACCTTAAAAATGATAGTGTTTCTTTTGTTAAAGCTGATGTTTCGGAATACCAGATCACTCCACAGGATGGATTCCTGCTGGACGATATTCCTCAGGATATGACATTTGAAAAACAAAGTTCACTCCTGCAAACCTGCATCAGGAATCTTAAGCCAGGGGGCGTGATCCTGGTCAGGGAAGGGAAGCTGTTTTTCGCATCTTCCCAAAATCTCAGGGAGATAGCCGAAAGGAATGGATTGACATTTGAAATGATCGGGCAAAAAAGAATAAGCTCCCGTTATTTCTTTTTCATGCGCAAGCCTCCGGATCACGACAGCCTTATATTCCGGCATGAAAATCCGTGAATCGTCCGACGAAAATTCATAATTTCGTGCTTTCTCCGGATTGCAAAAAATGAATTGTTGTGAGTCGAACGGTAAGGTCTTATCGGGCCCAGGTTCTACACATGAGAAAAGAGGAAGCTTCCCGGAGAGATTAAAAACTCTTTCACATGCTAAAAAAAATTTACAGATTCATTATCCATTTAATTGACGGTGCATTATATGGATTTATCGGCCCCTTTTGTGTGCTTTATATCATACCCCAGTTCCTGATGAACCTGGTAAAAATAAAAACCAGTGATGGGTTTGGAATTCCGGGTGTTGAATTAGCCGGAATAATAATTATGTGGTCGGGGACAGCATTGGCTGTCTGGTGTGCAGTATTGATGTTTCTTTATGGAAAAGGGACATTCCTGGTTACATCGGCTCCAAAAAAAATAATGACACGCAATATTTTTGGTTACGTACGGAACCCCATGATGTGGGCACTGTTTACTATTGTGTTTGGTGAAATTCTCGTTTTTGGTCATTTTATTCTCATTGTATGGCTGATCGCCATGATCAGGATCATATATTTGATTGTGGCCAATTATGAAGAACCACAGTTGGAACGTCGTTTTGGTGAAAGCTGGACAGAATACTGCCGGAACGTACCACCCTGGATTCCCAGAGTCAGGTTCCGGAAAGGGAAATCAAAATTATAATCCTCTGTTCACCCTAAGTTCTTAGTCCTTAAAGCTAAATCCATTGATATCATGACCTCATGGGAAGGGAAAAGTAGGGGAAGCGTTCTTGGGTACAAGATTTTTGTCTGGTGCATTATGCATCTCGGGCTTGAGTTTGCATATTTCCTGTTACTCTTTGTCACTGCTTACTTTGTTTTTGTGTCCAAAAAGGCATTCTCATCCATGTTTTATTATTTTCATAACCGCCTGAAGCAAAGCCGGGTCAAATCAATAATAAATATTTACCGGAACTATTATTTGCTGGGGCAGGGATTGATTGATAAAACTGCTGTCCTATCCGGGTTAAGGGACAAATTCAGCTTTATTCTCGAGGGGAAAGAGCATCTGCAGAAAATGCAGGATGGAGGCATCCTAATCAGCGGTCACATCGGGAATTGGGAAGTAGGCGGGAAGGCGCTGGATTTTCTCGATAAAAAAATCAATCTGGTCATCGTAGATGCGGAAGGACCGGCTATCAAGGAATATATTTCCGACATCCTGATTGACCGCAATGTTCATTTTATCAAAATCGGGAATGACTTTTCGCATTTGTTTGAAATCAAACGGGCATTGGAAAACAAGGAATTAATCGCTTTTCTCGGTGACCGGTTCCTGGAAGGGAATCAGACAGTCAGAATTGATTTTTTAGGTGAGCCTGCTCTTTTCCCCTTAGGCCCATGGCATATGGCATCCTATTTCAACGTCCCCGTTTCCTATGTATTTGCGGTTAAAGAATCCCGCAGGCAATACCGGTTCTATGCGACCCCCCTAAAAACCGTGCCATATGCCAGGAGCCCGGAGCAGCGTTCGGAGCTGGTTATGGACTCCTTAAAAGAATTTGTCTCCGAATTTGAGAAAATCACCTGGAAATATCCCCTGCAGTGGTACAATTATTACAATTTCTGGAAATAATAAAGTCAAAAACAGGTCAACCTGAAATCTTTTCGATGACCGATAGGATCATCTTGCTTCACGGTTGAAACCAGCATTAGTTAATTCCCGATGGACAAGCTGTTGGTCTTGACCATGAGAGGCCGATGGAGGCAGGCTAATTTACTTGCATTATAGTCAGCAATATACAGTATTCAATTAAAACCGGCACAGGGTAGTCAATCGAGCCGGCCTCCCCACAAAACCTGCACAATATAAAATTAAACATCTGTAACACTAACTATTACAGGTGTTTAGTTATTTTAGTGGTGACCCCGAAGGGACTCGAACCCCCAACCAACAGAACCGGAATCTGCCATTCTATCCAATTGAACTACGGGGCCAAATGGGCTGCAAAAATAGGAAAAAAAACGAATTGCCATTCCCCCTTACTATTCAGGATCACTAAAATTTCGACCTTATGGCTTCGATCTCCTTGGCCAGGGTGGTTTTCAGATCATCGGCTTTCTTATGGGCTGCGGTGATCTGATCGTCCAGTTTCTTCCCCGAATCAACGAATTTTTGCCCGAGTTCGCTGAGACGGCTCCCAACTCCAAAATTAAGTTCTTCAATTTTTTTCGTCACGGCCTTTGATGCTTCCTCATATTCCCTCCTGAATCTCATGAATCCTTCCTTAAGCTCGTTCTCAAACCTTTCCGATTTATCCCCGATAAGGATCTGCAGGTTCCTGTCCACCTGGGAGATGTTCTGGTTCATGGCAGCATGTTTTTCCTCCACTTCTTTTTTCAGCAGGGCAAGCTCGTTTTCAACGGAAGCTATCAATTCTTTCATGTCTTTTATTCTTTGCTCCCGCTCATCCCGCTGTGCTTTCATCCTGTCGATCAGATCACTCTGCTGCCTGCTGTGAAGCCCCCGGTGTGTCAGCCAGAGAACAAGACCGACTATGATAAGAACGATGAGTACAATAATCATCCCGATGGTCCGGAGCCTTAGCGCATTTTCAATTTCAGCGGTGTTGGCATTAACCTGAATTATTTTTGCAGAATACGATCTGACCGTATCCTGCCCTGACTTGACAAGGGAATCATATTTTTTAAATGTTGCCTGTTCCGCAGCTTCCGTTTCATTCATTTTTACAAGGGTTTTCTGAAGCCCCGAAAGCTGCTTCTTTAATTGCTGGTTTTCTTTTTCAATTGAATTCATTTTCTGGCGGACCTGTGTAAGATCCTGCGCTTCCTTTGCATTTTGTGCAAAAATCAAAACAGGAAATAGCAGCGCAATAATTCCTGAGAGAATTGTCTTCATTGTCCTTGGTTATATATCAGGTTAAAATTGTCAAAACAGGAAATGCGTCAACCAGAAAAAATTAGCAGGAATGAGTGCTTTATTCAGGGCAGGAAAAGGAACTATTCTGATTGACTTTCAAAGATATAAAATAAAATCCTATGTGTCAAGAAATTTCCGTTGTTTTTACAGGATATTCAATTTCTCCCCTGTCGGTATTTTTCCTAATTTTGGCGATTCATCGTTAATATTTCAAACCAAACGCATATGTCAGAAAAAATTTTCGATAAGGTAAAGCCCGGCGTTGCAACCGGGGAAGCCGTGAGTGAGATATTCCGGATTGCCAAAGCCAATAATTTTGCCATTCCTGCCGTGAATGTTGTTGGCAGTGATTCTGTGAATGCCGTGCTGGAAGCTGCAAAGTCAGTCAATTCGCCGGTGATCGTACAGTTTTCGAATGGCGGGGGAGTTTTCTTTGCCGGCAAGGGGCTTAAGAATGATAATGAATCGGTAGCGATCAGGGGCTCCATTTCCGGCGCGATGCATATCCATACCATTGCCGACCTTTATGGAATTCCGGTTATCATCCATACCGACCATGCGGCCAAGAAGCTGCTTCCCTGGATTGACGGGCTGCTGGACGCCGGGGAGAAGTATTTCAGGGAACACGGAAAACCTTTGTTCAGTTCCCATATGCTTGACCTGTCGGTTGAACCTCTGAAGGAGAATATCGAGATCTGCAAGCGATACCTGGAACGGATGAGCAAAATGGGAATGACGCTGGAAATTGAGCTCGGTGTGACCGGGGGTGAAGAGGATGGGGTTGACAACAGCGGTATTGATAGTTCCAGGCTTTATACACAGCCTGAGCATGTTGCCCTGGCTTATGAGGAACTGAAAAGCATCAGCAATAAATTCACCATTGCCGCCTCGTTTGGCAATGTGCATGGAGTTTATAAACCCGGGAATGTAAAGCTGCAGCCCATCATCCTGCATAACTCCCAGAAATACATACAGGAGAAATTCCATACCGGCCCCAATCCTGTGAATTTTGTCTTCCATGGCGGCTCGGGTTCGGAACCGGAAAAGATCTCTGAAGCCATTTCTTACGGCGTTGTGAAAATGAACATCGATACGGATACGCAATGGGCTTTCTGGGATGGCGTTTTGAAATTCTACAAGAAGAACGAAGGATACCTGCAGGGGCAGATCGGCAACCCTGAGGGCGAAGATAAACCGAATAAAAAATATTACGACCCCAGGGTCTGGCTGCGCGAAAGCCAGAAATCAATGATCGAACGACTGAAAATAGCGTTCACTGATCTGAATTGCCTGGACAGGTGTTAGGCATTAGGGGTTTGGCATTAGGCATCAGGGTTTCTTCTAGAATCCAAGCCCCGTATAAATGTCCCTGGAATGGATACTCAGTACTGGTATCGGTGACTGGTTGACGATCTGCTGGGCATATGGGCCAAGCCACAGGGTGGATGCTTTTGACTCCTGTTCCGTCATAATGGATATAAGATTGGCATTAATTTCATTTCCATAGTCAATGATGGCAGCAGGAACACTTTCGGCTTCCCTTAAAACAGTGCTGAACTTCACATTCTCCTGTACGAAAAACCGTTCAACCTGTGATGCGTACAGGTCGACGTTCTGCCTAACCTCCTTCATTTTTGAAGAGTATATCTTCAGGATAAACACTTCCGCATCATGTGATTTGGCCAGTAAACCCGTAAATGAAGCTTTTTGCCTTGTTTCCTGTGTACTGTCGATTGTAAGTACGATTTTTTTCAGCGGCTTGTTGATGTTGATACCACCCCGAATTGTGATGACGGGGCAGTTGCAGGCCGATACGATACGGTTTGCATTGCTGCCGATCCAGAATTTCTCGAATCCTGATGCTCCGTGTGTCCCCGCAACCACCAGGAATGCTTTGTCCGTCTTTGCTTCTTTGGGTATTTCTGTATAAACTTTTCCTGTCCGGATCTTCCAGAGGATTTTATTCTCAGGAAGCTCGGGCTGATATTTTTCGATGAGATCCCCGAAAGCTTTCTCGACCTCATTCATTGCGACCTGCCCATTTTTTTCGAATTTATCCGTATGATCTGCTGACTTTTGCACCCAGACCAGGACCATATCACTTTTTGTATGCTGTGAAATAGACAAGGCATGAAGGAAAGCATTGATTGAACAATCTGAAAAATCAATAGCAACAACGATCTTGCTCATAAATCCGTGTTTTAAGGTTCAACTTGGGGTAAATTAATCTGGTCAGATATGATAAACGCATTTTGATAATCGGCAGATATTTCACTGAGGTATTTCAGTGCATCAAGCCTTGTACGGAAGTCCCCGACTTTGACCTTGTAATTGGGTGACTTGAAAACCATGTAAGCCCTGACTCCCGGATGTTTCGAAAAGAAATCATCCATTGCTGCCTGCGCCCTGGTCTTGGAATTATTCCCTGAATCAGAATAGATTTGAATACGGTATCCATCGAGGTTACTATTGGTTTCATTGATCTTTATCTGTTTCAGGACGAGTTCATCCAGTCGCTGATCCTGGTATATCCTGATATTCTGGGTATCCTTTGCCTGTTCCTGCGACCAGGCTTTTGGCATCGTTGACAGTACCAGAGCTATTAGTATCAGAAGGTGTTTCTTCATAGGTTATTTCAGGCCAAAATTTTCTCTTGGATGAATACTCAGGATTGGAATTGCCGACTGGTTTATCATTTGCTGGGCCTGTGCCCCAAGCAGGATATTTGCAGGTGTATCCTGGTCGGTCATGATAGAGATCAGGTCGGCCTTGACATTCACTGCATATTGAAGGAGGGCCTTTGTCACGTCACCGGAAACAATACTGTCCTCCACGAAATTCAGTTCATTCGCCTGCAGGTAGGAAATTGACATCTGGACGTATTTCTCAGCCATCTTCTGGATCGAGCTGAGGTGGCTGGTATGTGTTGCAACGACATGGATCTCAGACCTGAAAAGCTTTGCAAGCCTGACCACGAAAGGAAGTTTTTGTATTGTTTCTGCGGATCCGTCGATTGGCACAATGATCCTTTCCATACTTTTTTTGATCTGAAAATCAAACCTTACAGTGACAACCGGGCAGGAGGCATAAGTCACGATCCGGAACGCATTGCTACCGATCCAGTATTCCTCAAACCCGCTAACTCCATGCGATCCCGCGATTACCATCAATGCGCCAAGGGTTTTTGCAAGAACATCCACTTCATGAAATACTTTACCCTTCCGGAGCTTGTATTCCATTGTAAGTCCTTTTCCCATCTTTTTCCCGCTCTGCAAGAGGATTTCTTCAAACCTCTTTTTGGCTTCATTCCGGTTCTCGGCGGATGTGTCGGGATATACTGATTCGCTGCTGAGCAGTTTGTCCACCCAGACCAGGATGATATCGGTTTTAAATTTATTTGCAAGCGGGATTGCGTAATCAATCGCATGGATTGAAGAATTCGAGAAGTCGACCGCTACAACAATCGGTTGCATAAACGGTGATTTATGGATTATAGGGTAAAAGTAACTAAAATTATTCAGTAATAAAAATCCCTTATTTTTTTACTTTTGTGAGGATGAATGAGAATCTCGACCCCAGCGGGCAAAATCTCAGCCCCGTTGAGAAAGAAATTGAATCTGTATTACGGCCATCCGGTTTTTTCGAGTTTGCCGGCCAGGAAGCTATTGTTGACAACCTCAAGATCTTTGTACAGGCTGCCAGGCAAAGGAACGAAGCGCTTGACCATGTTCTGCTGCATGGCCCTCCCGGGTTGGGCAAGACGACTCTAGCACATATTATTGCCAACGAGCTGAATGTCCATATCAAGGTCACTTCAGGGCCGGTGATTGACAAGCCAGGGGATCTTGCCGGACTGCTTACCAACCTGGAGGAACATGATGTGCTCTTTATCGATGAGATCCACCGCCTGTCGCACGTTGTTGAAGAATATCTTTATTCGGCCATGGAAGATTTCAGGATCGACATTCTTATCGAAACAGGCCCGAATGCCCGTTCTGTCCAGATCAAACTGAATCCCTTCACACTGATAGGCGCCACAACCCGCTCAGGCTTGCTTTCGGCGCCAATGCGATCACGTTTCGGTATCCATTCCCGGCTTTCATATTATAATTATGAAACCCTGGACCGCATTCTGAGACGGTCGGCGGAGATTCTGAAGGTTCATATCGACAAAGACGCTTCGGTCGAAATCGCGCGCCGGAGCAGGGGAACGCCCCGTATCGCGAATCTCCTTCTCAGGAGGGTACGTGATTTTGCACAGATCAAGGGAGATGGACGGATCGATCTCGAAATCAGCCAGTATGCACTGAAGGCCCTGAATGTCGATAAACACGGGCTTGATGAAATGGATAACAGGATACTCTCCACCATCATTGAAAAGTTCAGGGGCGGTCCTGTCGGGTTGACCACCATTGCCACAGCCGTCTCTGAAGACTCCGGTACCATTGAAGAAGTGTATGAACCTTTCCTGATCCAGGAAGGGTACCTCATGCGCACCCCGCGCGGACGGGAAGCCACGGAACTTGCCTATAAACACCTGGGGAAGATCAAGGGAGTGAGCCCTGGAACATTGTTTTGAACCGCCATGAGCCATGAGCCATGAGGGATGAGATACGAACAGGTAAGAAGCAAGAAATGAAATGAAGGATCTCATTCGTAAGCGTGCCCTGGAACTGGGTTTTTCGGCCTGCGGATTTGCAGAGGCCAGGCCGCTTGATGAGCTCCGCGATTTTTACAGGCATTTTCTCGAAGAGGGAAGGCATGCAAAGATGGACTACCTGGAGCGGTATGCACCGCAGAGAATCAGTCCTGATGACCTGCTCCCTGGCGTAAAATCGGTTATCGCACTCCTGTTGAATTATTATCCTCCGTTCCTGGTTCCGGCGGAAGATAATTTTGTTCTTGCAAAATATGCTGCCGGGAAACGTTATCCGCCATTAATAAAAAGAAAACTAGAACCTCTCGCTGAGCTTATCACCTCATCGGGGGAGGGGATCCGGTCAAAGATCTTTGTGGATTCGGGGCCTGTCCTGGAAAAGACCTGGGCTATGCGCTGCGGTATCGGTTGGATAGGGAAGCACACCATTGTCGTCAATCCATCAGGAGGCTCTTATTTTTACATAGGGATCATTCTCACCACGCTTCAGCTCGAACCCGACCGTGCCGAAACCGATCATTGCGGGAACTGCAGGCGCTGCATGGAAGCCTGCCCTACAGGGGCGATCGACCGGCCCTACCAGCTTGATATCAGGAAATGCATTACATACTGCACCTCGGTCAAACATGCTGTGATGCCCGATGATGTTCGCAATAGCCTCAGGGACAGGATCTATGGCTGTGATATCTGCCAGGATTCCTGCCCGTTTAACCGTTTTGCCGTACCCACGAATGAAATCCAATTTCATCCTCCCCCCGCGCTTCTCTCTATGCGAAAAAAAGACTGGATCAGTCTGAACCGGGAGAAATTCAATGAACTCTTTGCCGGGACCTCTGTCGGGGAAGCAGGGTACGAAAGGCTGATGATGAATATCGTTTCGGCAAGGAACCAGGAATGATAAATGGAATATCGAACATTGAATATTGAACGAGGAACTGTTTATTCGATATTCAATACTCGTTGATCAATATTCGACATTCACCTGCTCCCTCCTCCCCAGTGGTACGTATCCACATCCAGTCCGGCGAGAGCCAGGACCCTGTCGACAATAGTCAGCACAGCTTCATTCACAGTGGAAGGTTTGGAATAGAAAGAAGGTGATGCCGGGCAGATTACCGCTCCTGCCTCGGTCAGCAGTTTCATATTGTTCAGGTGGATAAGATTGTAGGGCGCCTCCCGCGGGACCAGGACCAGTCTGCGTTTTTCCTTTAGGATGACATCGGCAGAACGGGTCATAAGGTCATTGGAAACGCCGGCAGCGATGCGGCCGAGGGTTCCCATGGTGCAGGGGCAGATGACCATCGCGGTGTAGCCAGAGGAACCCGAGGCCATGGGAGCAAAGAAATCATCAGGCCTGTGGATCGTAAACGGGATGGATGCGACATCAATCGGCCCAAGCTCAAATTCCCACACGGCCCGTGCATTGTCGGAGAAGATCACACTGACATCTTCAAGCTGCCCGCTCAGGCCTACAAGCTTCTCCAGGAGAAGTTTGCCGTAAATGGAGCCGGAAGCCCCGGTTATCCCTATGATCAGTTTATTTTTCAATCTTCAGTCCCTGGTAATAAAACAAACGGTTCAGATTTATCTTCCGAATTGCAGCTTCAGCTTCACTTTTCAAACTTTTTAAAATCCCACGAAAGGGTCAGGGACAATACATTATTGTATTGCCCCTTCTCAAAGAATATATGCCTGTATGACGAAGGTTCAGGATTTGCAGGTTGCCGGATTGAAAGCAGGGAATAATTAAAACGGAAACCGGCTTTCAGGTTCGGCGTAATGTAACAGGCAATTCCAAGAATTCCCGTCAGGGTTACCGGCCTGAAAGGGACAGTGCTCGGGGAGACCTGTCCATCACTTTCTTCAAGGGAACCCAGGTAGATATCTGCGGCAGGCCCTATTTCAGCCTGTACCCTTTTGGCAAACGTGAACTGGTATAGCAATGGGATCTCAAGGTAGTGGATCCTGATCAGGTAAGAATGATCGCCTGATCCGCTGTCGGGATTTGATGCTTTACGGCTTCCTTTCTGGAAATATTCCATCTCCATCTGGAAAGAGGAATGCGGGGATACCCTCAGGTACACAAATGCACCTGCCTGAAATCCAACCTTATGGTATCCGTCGAGGTCATCCCCGTCAACCTGGCTTACATTTCCACCGAGAAGGACCCCTGCATTGAATCTTTGGGTAAATCCTATCAGCGGTAAAACGAAAAACAGGAACATCAGTATCCTTCTCATCAGTTTTACTTTCAAAGGATGTAACGTGATTTTACTAAATTTGTTGGATCAATATCCATACTTTTATGGAAAACAAAGATACCATTATTCTCCTGGTGGATGACGAAGCCGATATCCTTGAGTTCCTCGGGTATAACCTGGCAAAGGAAGGTTTCCAGATTCTGAAGGCCAGGAATGGCCAGAAAGCGCTGGAACTTGCCGCGGAGCATAAGCCCAATCTCATTTTACTTGATATCATGATGCCGGGACTGGATGGCATTGAAACCTGCAACCAGATGCGCAGGATACCTGGGATGCAGCATTCTCTGATCGTTTTCCTGACTGCCCGGGGCGAGGACTACTCACAGATCGCCGGATTTGAAGCCGGAGCTGACGATTATGTTATGAAACCCATCAAGCCAAAAGTGCTGGTCAGCCGTATCCAGGCCCTGCTCCGCAGGCTGAAATCCAGCCCTGAATTATCGGGAAAGATCGTGACCACAGAATTTACTATCGACACCGAAAGTTATACCGTGGTAAAGGATAACAAGGAGGTTTTCCTTGCCAGGAAGGAATTCGAAATATTACAGTTGCTGGTTTCCCGCCCCAACAAAGTATTCACACGGGAAGATATCTTCACCCAGATCTGGGGAGAAAAAGTCATTGTCGGCGACCGCACCATTGATGTTCATATCCGCAGGGTCCGTGAGAAACTCGGGACCGAAAACATCAAAACCATCAAGGGTGTGGGGTACAAATATGAAGGATCATGAAATTCTATGACCCCAGATTCATTGCTTTCCTGAATGCCACTGCTCTGACTGCGGCATACCTGCTGTTATTCCTGTTGGCTGTCCTGGCCCTTGAACCCCAACTGCTTTCAAGGTTTACCACTTACCTCGTGCTGATATCCGGGTCGGGAATATTATATGCCGGCACTTTCTTTTTCTTCAGGTTCACTGTCGATAAATTTCTGTATTCAAAGATCCGCCTCATCTATAAGTCAATATACAATGTCAAGGCCCAGAAACAGGACAAGAAGCAGTTCCGTTCGGGCAGGAATATCCTGGAATCCGTGGAGCAGGAGGTTGCAGACTGGGGCGCGGAAAAACTCCGGGAAATCGAACGCCTGAAACAACTGGAAGAATACCGGAAGGATTTTATCGGTAATGTTTCCCATGAATTAAAGACGCCCTTATTCAATGTCCAGGGTTATGTTTCCACATTGCTTGACGGCGGACTGGAGGATCCTAAAATTAACAAGGAATACCTCAGGCGCACCGAGGTGAGCGTTGAGCGTCTGATCAGGATAGTGGAAGGACTGGGAGAGATCAACCAGCTGGAATCCGGGCAACTGTTTCTTAACAAGCTCCGTTTTGATATAGTGGCTGTGACCCGGGAAGTTGTGGAACTGCTTGAAATGCCTGCCAGGGAGAAGGAAATCCAGATCAGTATCACACAAGCCGACAAACCCATCTGGGTCTATGCCGACAGGGAAAAGATCCGCCAGGTCCTTACCAACATTATCGACAATTCATTCCGGTACTCCATGGAAAAAGGCGGACGGACCAAGATCAGTTTTTTCGATATGGATGAGAATATCCTGGTTGAAGTCACCGATAACGGGATTGGTATAGACCAGGACGACCTCCCCAGGGTGTTTGAGCGCTTCTACCGTACATCACGCGGACGGGAAACCTCGAATAAGGGCAAGGGTCTTGGACTGGCCATCGTCAAACATATCATCGAGGCCCACCACCAAACCATCAACGTGCGCAGTACGGTTGGCGTAGGGACGACCTTTGGTTTCACGCTAAGGAAAGCGTAAGAGCAAGATCGATAAGACAAAGTATTCACTTTCTGATAATTTTTCTCACAAACAGCGAATCATATCCTGCCTTGTTATTTGTAACCGTCTTCATCTGTTCATTAGGAATCGTGGCCGAGAGGACATACTGTTCAATTTTCCATGATCCGTTTCTTTTCTGAAGCACTCCCGAACCCCGGCAAACCCCCATCCGGGTGTCGAGCAACTCGTCAAACCAGGCTGTTGTTCCATCTTTTCCCAGGTTAATATTCCTTTGAATAGCTTTGAAAGTCCAGGCGCTCTTCCGGTCAAAGTAAGGCTTACTCCAGGCCCCGAAAGCTTCCGTTGTCCATCGTTCCGCCGGATCAGTGCCAATGAAAACACCCTCAGGGCTCATTGCCCCTATATAGGCTTCGTGTTTGCAATTTGCAGCATCCGAATGCCATTTATCAAGGAAAACATTTAAGCTGGCCAGGATACTGTCGTTGCTTTGCTGTGCAAACGACAGGTTCACATCCATCATGGCTGCCATGACGACGAGGATAAGAACTACGATATTTCTCATAAAGTCCTTATAAATTATATTTTAAATTACAATTCTTAAGGCTTGCAGGGAATTTTGCGTGCCCTGTCATTTTTCCCGTTCCGTTGTATAGATTACCAGCCGGCTGAGAGACCGTCGGTATTCGTTATCGGGAAATCCATTGAGTATTTCAAGAGCTCTAGCCCGGTATTGCGTCATTTTGCCATGGGCATATGAAATACCACCGGCATCATTCACCTGCCTGATAAGTTCTGCAACCCTTTTCTGATCATTATGATGATTTTTAACCGTGCTGATGATGTGCCGTTTCTCCGCCCGGCCCGACAAGGTCAGCAAGTGGATGAGAGGAAGTGTCATTTTCTGTTCCCTGATGTCAGCCGCCCCGGGTTTCCCTGTGGTGTTATGTTTTTCATAATCAAACAGGTCATCCTTGATTTGGAATGCTATGCCAGCCAACTCCCCGAAAAGCCACATTTTCTTCTGGATTTCAGCATCAGGATTAGTGCTTGCCGTTCCCGTCGCACAGCAGGAAGCGATAAGTGAAGCTGTTTTTTTCCGTATGATCTCAAAGTACACATCCTCCTCTATATCCAGCCTCCTGGCCTTTTCAATCTGCAGAAGTTCACCCTCGCTCATTTCCCTCACAGCATCCGACACTATCTTCAGGAGGCGGAATTCATCTTTCTCAAGTGACACCAGCAATCCTTTCGACAGCAGGTAATCTCCCACCAGCACGGCAATTTTGTTTTTCCAGAGAGCATTGATCGAAAAGAATCCCCGGCGCAGGTTGGACTCGTCCACAACATCATCGTGGACCAAAGTGGCGGTATGCAGCAGCTCGATCATGGATGCCGCGGTATAAGTGCTTTCGTTGATCTGCCCGTGCAGGCCGGCCGACAGGAAAACAAAGACCGGTCGCATCTGTTTCCCCTTGCGTTTCAGGATATATTTTGTTACTGTTTCGATGAGGGGAACGGAACTCTTCATAGAGGCCATGAAGTTTTTTTCAAAGGTCCCGATATGGTCCCTGATGGGTTGTTTTATGTCGGAGAATGTGCTCAAAATCCTTTTATTTCCTGATGAATCATGCGTCCGCCCTGCTAAACCCGGGAACAGAATGTAATATCGTATGATCCAGGCAATAAAAGTAATCATTTTCCCCTTTCTTAGTTTAGTCCGCTGAAAATACGGAATTTTGCAGCCCTGATTCATATTGCTATGCCATTCCTATTTCATGATGTAATCTTCGGACCGGTGCGCAGCCGCAGGCTCGGCCTTTCGCTCGGGATAAACCTTCTCCCGCTTCACCGTAAATATTGTTCTTTTAACTGTATCTATTGCGAATGCGGATGGACTCCTCCACAGGACAAAGATTTGATGGAGCTCCCCAACAGGGAAGAAACCGCATTTTTCCTTGAACAAAAACTCAAAGAGCTTGCCGAAGAGGATTACCTTCCGGATGCCATAACTTATGCCGGGAACGGTGAACCGACGCTGCACCCGCAATTCAGCGGCATCGTCGATGATACAATCAGGCTGAGGGATGAATATTCCCCGCGGTCAAAAGTAACTGTGTTGAGCAATGCCAGCCGCATCCATGAGCCTGAAGTTTTCAATGCCTTGCTGAAGCTGGATAACAATATCCTGAAACTGGATGCCGGGACAGAAGAAACCTTCCGCTTGCTGAACAACCCGGTCGATCCCGTTGATTTCAGGGAATTGATAAGCGACCTGTCGAAATTCAATGGCCGCCTGATCATACAAACCATGTTCCTGAGGGGCATTCTGAACGGGAAACCGGTAGACAATACAACCGGTACCGAGGTTGGTGAGTGGATCGGGCATCTGCGTATAATCCGACCCTCGGCGGTTATGATCTACCCCGTTGCACGGGAAACGCCTGCCCGGGACATAGAGAAGATCGGGCGGAAAGAGCTGGAGATGATTGCAGACAGGGTCAGGCAGCAAGGGTTGGGAGTTAAAGTTTATGACTGAGTTGGGCAATTAGGCATTGGGCATTAGGCGTTAGGCATTAGGCATTAGGTGTTAGGGATATGGATTAATGGATCGTTATATCTCTTATTTTCGGATATTCGTAAGTACATTATAAGATTTTGTTCACCATGCTTTATTACCCGCCTAAAATATGGCTTGCTTTCGGCGAAACGCTGAAGGGGAACGATGAGATCCTCAACTGGCTGATGAAGAATGGCTATCCTGAGCTGGCTGCATTATCACATGCAGTGAGAGGAAGCGAGGAAGCGACAGACTGGCTGATGAAGAACGGATATCCCCAACTTGCAGCTCTGGACGCCGCCATTGATGAGGATCCCAAAGCCTATGAATGGCTTCATAAATTCAAGCATGACTTTTTTATTGTTTTTGCGGATGCCTGCCATGGAAAACCAGCCGCCATACAGTGGTTCCGCCTGAACAAGCTGGAAGCTATCCTTTTTATCGCTCTAAAAATCAGGGATATCAGGGAGAATACGACCTTCGATTACCATAAGAAGCATTTTTAATGAGCCTTGGCTAAATAGGCAATAGGCATCAGGCATTAAGGATGAGTGATGAGCTATGAGTGAAAAGGGGTTCGGGGTAGTACACAGGTGAACAAGTTCAATTTACTCCCGTTATTTTGAATTCCGTGCGGCGGTTTTCCTGGTGCTCGGCTTCGGTGCACTGAACTCCCTGGCTGCAGTTGCAGCGATTGATCAGTTGTGATTTCCCGTATCCTTTTGCTGTAAGTCTTGAAGCATCTATCCCCTGCCCTGCAAGGTAGCTTACGACCGACTCGGCCCTCTTGCGGGAAAGGACTTCATTATACAGGTCGGAACCACGGCAATCGGTATGCGATCCGATTTCGACGATGACAGGGTATTCCTTCATGATTTTCACCAGGCTGTCAAGGGCATTTCCGGCATCCCTGCGGATATTCCATTTATCGAAATCATAATAGATGTTCTCGATCCTGTAGGTCTTACCGATTGCCAGTCCCGGGGGAAGTGTTATCCGGCGGCCGGTGTCGGGAGGAGCCTGAGGTGGTTGGGGTGACTGAAATTTTCCGGGCGCGGGAAGGCTTCTGTACATGTAAATGTCGTCGCTTCCCAGCCCGCCGGGACGGTTCGAGCTGAAAGTCCCCCTGCAGCCATCTCCCCATGGTGCAAATGCAAAATCATCTGCCGGGGAATTAACAGGCTGACCAAGGTTGACGGGAATCTTCCAGCTGCTCCCATCTTTTTCTGCAAAAAAAACATCCAGTCCGCCGAAGCCGGGAAGCCCGTCGGAAGCGAAATAAAGGTCACCGTTCCCCGCTATGAATGGGAACATCTCGTTACCTGGTGTATTGATTTCCTTTCCCAGGTTGACAGGCCGGCTCCATCCCCCCCTGCTGTCCTTCGAGCATGACCAGATATCGGTGCCCCCATATCCGCCGTGCATATCGGAAACAAAATACAGGGTGTTCCCGTCAGGTGAAAGTGCAGGATGGCCCACGGAACAGGAATCACTGTTAAGGAAAAACGGTTCCGGCTTTGACCATTCCCCGTTTTTCCTTACTGCATGGAAGATCTTCAGCAGATGGGTGCGGATAAGGCCTGAATCGCGCCTTCCTTTATCGTTCATCTCAATGGTACGGTTGATGAACACTTCATCCATGGATTTATTGAAGCAGAGGGGCCCGTCATGATACGTTTGATTGAAGGCAGCCGGGCCGGTCACCGGCAGGCTGAACTTAACGCTAGTGCTGTCACCTTGCAAAATCCCTGCCTGGTAAACCCTGAGGTAATCGTTGCCCGTCCATCCGAAGGTATTCACCTTTTTACCCGGCCGGTCGCTGGTAAAGAAAACCATGCTATCGGCCGGTATAGCGGCAAAATCCGACTGGGGGGAGTTGAGGTCTTTGGCATTTTGGACCTCGAAGCGAGGATTGAGTTTCTGCCATGCCAGGGCGGTATCGCAGAAAGCTGCGCAGGCACGCCCTCTCGGGTCAGCAGCAGCAGCAATAGTGTCGTATGTTAAAAAGTTTTTTTTCGCATGGATGTAATCGCCGCAGGATCTCTGGCAGCAGGCAAGGTAATACCAGTTCAAGGGATCTTTATTTCCAAGGCTGATGGCCGTTTGATACCAATCCCCGGCCTTTTCAAGCTTGTTCTGCCGGCGGTAACATTCGGCCAGCAATACGGAAGCTTCGCGGCGGGTTTCGGGTTTCCCTTTCGCATAGGCCTTTTCAAGCATTACTATGGCGCCGGAATAGTTATACAGTAGCATCTCCTGCCTTGCGGCACTGATCTGGCCCAATGTTCCGAGGCTTAGTATCAGAAAGACGGTAACCAGATAATATCTCATACATCCGTTTTAAAAATACCTTGGGCTGAGCATTCGTGTTTTGAACAGGTCGATATCGTAACCTATCCTGATCTCATGCGAACCGCGGTTATTTCCCTGAAGTGCGTTGAACCAGATGTCGTAGCTGTACCCCAGCGAAAGTCCTTTGTAAACCGACAGCTCCATCAGCAGGCAAATTGCATCTGCAGTGCGGTAGGAAGCGCCCAGGGTCATGATGCCAAGGAAACGGACCCTGGCGCTGATGTCGGCCTGTACAGGGGAATTTTTTACATATTTGATCAGCAGGGATGGCATCAGTTGTACATTCCCCGAAAGGTTGATATTCCCTCCCCCGATAACATAATATGTCCTCAGCAGCCTTGTGAAATCACTCCCGCCATCAGGGGAAGAAGTTGAAACAACCATCTGGTTCTGCAGGAGATGTTTAACAGAGGCCCCTGCATAATAGTTTTTGGCATAGTAATAGATCCCGAAGTCGGCATCGGGGACGGCCCTGTTCCTTACCTGTCCGTTCAGCGCAGGATCCCCGGCATCCTTAGGGTTGAGGGCAGACCAGTTGATATCATAATACTTGATCCCGGCCGAAAGCCCGAAACAAAGCTTCGATGCATCAAACAGTATGCGGTAGGCAAATGTTCCCATGACATTGTAATCAGTTGAAGGTCCGAGTTCATCCATATACACGTACATCCCGAGCCCGATATGCCGGTTCGGCAGGCTGGTGTGTGCTGTCAGGCAAAGGGTCCTCGGGGCTCCTTCAATGCCGACCCACTGGAACCTCCCGAGCAGGTCGAGCGAAAGCCCTTCATGGCTGCCGGCATAAGCCGGGTTAAACTCCAGCTTAGTGTACATGTATTGTGTAAACAGCGCATCCTGCTGGCCAAAGAGAAGGGCAGGGATGAAAGCCAGAAAAATGATCACTGTTTTTTTCATCTCGACCCGTCCCTTATGAATACCCATCCCGTCATCGTACCTATGCCCTTCACCGTCAGCACATAATAGTATGTCCCGTCGGGAAGGGGCTCACCTTTTTCATTTCTCCCGTCCCAGGCGACATCTTTGTTATCATAGCGATCATAAGCCCTGACACGGTCGCCCCAGCGTGTGAAAAACTGAATGGAGTTATCCGGGTAACTCTCAATGCAGTCTATGATCAGCTTGTCGTTCAGCCCGTCGCCGTTAGGTGTGATCACGTTATGGACCAGGATGCAGTTCTCCACCGGTTTCGGGGGATTGGCCTGTATCCTGACCCTCATACTGTCCTTTCCCTGGCAGATCGAATTCAGGTCTTTGACCGTCAGAATGAACAGCGTATCCTTGGTCAGGATTTGCGTCCGGGGGTCGGGTTGGGACGGATCCACCAGCAAGGAAGACGGCTCCCAGTTGTAGGTAAATTGACCGGACCCTCCTTTCACCGAGCTGCCCAGGTAGGTCGAACTGCTGTCGGGGATCAGCTGGTCGGGGCCCGCTGTTACGGTTAGCCCGGTATACACCGTCAGTGTAAGCATGCTGGCTGCTGTATCACTGCAAGGTTGGATGCCTGCGACATGCAGGGTAAGGATAACATCCCCGCTTTCATCCGCCTGTGGTGTATAAACCGGTTCCAGGGTGGTATCTTCGCTCAGTTGCCCCTTCCCGTTATGGGTCCAAAAAATATGTGAATAATTTGCTGCCTGTGCATTCTGGACCCGGAAGGGGTTTCCCCCGCAGGTGACCCCGCCTTTTCCTGAAGAAGCCGACGGGGCTTTTCCTATGCTCAGCTGCATGGAATCCATCACCTCACTGCATCCAGGTTTTGGCTGCAGGCTCAGGGTCAGGGTGACCGTGCCGTTCTGTATATCTCCGGATGAAGGCTGGTACAGCGGGTGCAGTATCCCTGGGTCGCTGAATGTTCCGCTTCCGCTGCTGGTCCAAAACAAGGTCTTATAGTTTACGGCAGAGGATGAGGACAGAAGGTAACTGCTCCCCTCGCATACCTGTCCGTTTGCGCCTGCATCAACAAGAGGTCCTTCGTTGTAATACAGGACAAGAGAGGATGAATCATCCGGGCAGGGAGGAGGTGCATATGCAACCAGGGTAAGGGTAATCGTACCGGTATCTCCCGGGGCCGGGGTATAGACCGGGTTGAGTGAAGCCGGGTCGGAGAAAGAACCCTGTCCGCTTGTGCGCCATTGAAGGCTACTGAAATTCACTGCAGAAGCCTGTGAAATAGTATAAGGTGTTCCCTGGCAGAGCGTATCTCCCTTGCCTGCTGAAACCACAGCAGGGTCATGAATGACCAGGAGGAAGGGAGGGGAAGCGAAGCCATCCCCGCAGGCATTGACGGCATACACACTGATAGTGCCGGAAGTTGCCCCGGGCAGCAGGATTACAGTTATAGCGTCGCTTCCCCAGCCGGCTATGATCTCAATGCCGGGAGGCAGTACCCAGACATAATAAAAAGCTCCGGGTACGGAGGGCACAGAAAACATTGCCTGAGTGCTTCCTGAACATAATGGAGAGGGACCGCTGATCACTCCCGCAGCGCCTGGCGGCACTTCTACGGTAACATGCATGATGGCGGAAGGCGGGATGCATCCGTCGGGATCGGTAACCAGGACAACAACCGACTCGTTCCCCTGTGAAAACCATTGAACCGAGATCGTGCTGGTACCCTGTCCGCTTAGGATCTGTCCTCCCGGTGTGACATACCACTGGTAGTTCAGCATGCCTGCCTGGGTAGTATAAACTTGCGCTCCCGATCCCGCACACGTATGGTCCGGTCCGCTGATCTCCGGGACGGCTATGGGTTTTATAAATGCCGTGACAGGGGTGCGGGCAGCGCTGAGGCAGTTTGATGCCGTATCCCTGGCCTGGGCATAATAGGTAATCGAAACGTTCAGGTAAGGGGTGATAAAAATTTTGCTGCCTGCAAGCAGCAGGTTCCCCCCGCTGAGACTGTCGTACCAGTCGACCGTCTGCCCCGGCTGAACATCCGCCTTCAGCATCACCAGTCCCGGCCCGCAGCCGGATGAGTCATGGCCTATGGCACTGGGAGGCACAGAATAAAAAAGGGCGGTGAACATGGCTGAACTGGCACTGCCATACCACCAGGTGTTGATCATTTTATCATGGCAATCGGGAACGTTATAGCCCCATGGATGGCATCCCGGGTATCCGGGAATCGAGCCGGGCAGGCAGCCGGCTAAATTAACTGATTGCGGAGCTACCGGGCAGTTGGAGCCCTGGGTAGTCAGTTTGGAGTCATCCCAGTATGTCATCGGGACCATGACGGAAGACCCTCCGGGTCTGACCAGGGATATCGTGTACCCGTCGGGATTCCTTTCCTGGTCCCAGATCGGGAGGTTGGTCAGCCCGTTGACATAGTTGAGGGTGACGTTGATCAGGGTCCCGCTCGGGACAGGGTTGCCAAGACCATCCAGCCCGTTCCATGGGATATCATTCGTCCCGCTGAATACGTTCGTATAAAAATCCACATTGGTCTGGGGCGATCCATAGGGAAAAACGATGGTTGTTTCGACCATTCCCGGTTTATTGACCGTGACCACAATATCTTTGTCCGGGCTGCAGGGCGGATATGCTGAATCCGTGACCATGTATGGGATGCCGGTGATCTGACCGTAAACTCCTGAAGGATATACGAGTGAATCCGGATTATTGAGAAAAACCTTGTACTGTGCAATACCAGGGTAGGAGATAGAGGTATTTGTATTCACCGATTGCCGGTCATTCTGGAAATTCCCGGTGTTATAACATCCATGAGGGTTGCAGAAGATGGTGACAGCCCCGACGTGGGCATTGCTGAAAGCCAGCTTGGTCACTATCCCATCATCCGAAAACACAAAGAATTTCCCATTGAAAGGCTGGAAAACAATGTTCCCCAGATCGGCATAAAGCTGCCAGGACTGTGACCATATCCTTCCGTTGATGGTATCGGCCCGGACCGGGGGATTATGCATTCCTGAGACGACCTGGATATCCCAGTAATCCACGGTAAGGTCGATATAGCCTTGCATTGGTGCAAATTCCAGGTAATAATCCCCCGTGTCGGCTGAACTAGGGACAGTGTAGGAAAACGGCGTATACCCTCCGTTTTGCGGGAAAGGCCCGATCATGGCCTGCCTGAAATAGCGGATGTAACCGGTTTGAGCGGGTGATGTGGGGCAGTTTCCGCTAAGAACTATGGTCCCATCTGGTTTTCTCAGGTTGAAGGGATAGGCATAATACTCCGGCTTCAATCCAAAAAGGATAGCCTCACCGGCATGGGAAACATGAATATTCAGGCGGTAGTTGGGAGCACAGTTGATGCAGGCGAAATTCGTGTACCAGCCCTGGTCATTGACATACAGTCCGGCTGCCGAAACCGTTGAATCGGGCATCAGCTGCTTAACCCCTTCAGTAAACCCTTTCCCGCATAGAAGAATGAGGAAAAGTAAGAAGCAGGTCCGGTTCGGACGCCCGGGTAAAATAAAATCCATCATTATTGATACCAGATTAACAAAGGTATCATTTCCTGATGGATTTATCTGTATGACTGAAGCCGTGAAATTTCGCTGCTTACCCGCACTTCGAGTACCCGCAGCTCTTGCAAACCAGGCATCCTTCCTGGTAGACCAGGCCGTTATGGTCGTTGCATTTGGGGCAGACGCCGGCAACCGCCTGGGTGCCGTCGGGAATGAACTTCTTCAAAGCCCTTTCCACGCCATTCTTCCAGGTATTGATGGAATCAACTTCAAAGTGCAGTTTGGAGATGATGTTGACGACAAAGGGAAGCGGCATCCCATGACGGAGTATTCCGGATATCAGCTTGGCATAGTTCCAGTATTCCTTATTGAAAGACCGGGAGAGTGCTTCGATCGTGATCTTATAGCCCTGCCTGTCCTCAAACTGGAAGTCATAACGGGAAGTGATTCCGTCGGGGCGGGTCTTGACGATCCAGCCTTTCTGCACCCACTGCGGGATCCAGAAGTCCTCGGCATGACCTGTGAATACTTCGTATGGTCGGCCGTTATATAATCCGACCACGGCTATCCATTTCTCGTATTCATTCTGGAAACGGACGATCTCTGCTTCAAGCCGTTCGGGACGGTGGGGCGCCTTGGTTTCCCTGAAATCGGTTTCATCTTCCGCCTTCTCCTTCTTCTCATCGTTGTTAACGAGTACCCCCGAACGGGATCCGTCGCGGTAAACAGTCATTCCCTTGCATCCGGCTTTCCAGGCGGTTTCATAAATCGAACCTATAAGTTCCTCCCTGGTGTCGGCAGGAACATTCACGGTGACGCTGATGGAATGGTCAACCCATTTCTGAACAGCCCCCTGCATCTTGACCTTGGCGACCCAATCCACGTCATTGGCTGTTGCGCGGAAGAATGGTGATTTCTTTATCAGCTCCTTCAGGTCTTTTTCATCCATCCTGGAAACTTCGTCCACATTATAGCCTTTGACCTCCAGCCAGGTTACGAATTTATGGTGGAACACATTGAATTCTTCCCAGGTATCCCCTACCTCATCCTTAAAGGTGATCTTGACATTTTTATCGTTCGGATTGACTTTGCGGCGTCGTTTGTACGAGACGGCAAATACAGGTTCAAGCCCCGATGTCGTCTGCGTCAGGATGCTCACCGAGCCGGTGGGTGCTATGGTCAGCATGGCGATATTCCTTCGTCCGTATTCAGCCATATCCTCATACACATCAGGAGCTGTTTCCCTGAGCCTGAGAATGAAAGGATTGTTCTTTTCCCTGTCTGTATCATACAAGGGAAAAGGTCCGCGTTCCCTGGCCATTGTGACTGATGAGCGGTAGGCCTCAATGGCCAGGAGTTTGTGGACCTCTACGGAAAAATCCGTAGCTTCATCGGAACCATAACGGGTGCCGAGGGCAGCCAGCATATCCCCTTCGGCAGTGATTCCGAAGCCGGTACGGCGCCCCTGAATAGCTTTTTTCTTGATGTTAAGCCACATGGCCCTTTCCCTGGCTTTGATGTCTTCCGCTTCGGGATCTGACTCTATTTTATCCAGGATACGGTCCACTTTCTCCAGCTCCAGGTCGATGATGTCGTCCATGATCCGTTGTGCCTTGTGGACATGGTTGATAAACAGCTCGGAATTAAAACTGGCATCGGTGGTGAAAGGATTATCCACGTAATTGTACAGGTTGATCGCCAGGAGGCGGCAGCTGTCGTAAGTGCAAAGCGGGATTTCGCCACAGGGGTTTGTGCTCACCGTCTTGAACCCGAGGTCGGAGTAACAGTCGGGAATGGATTCGCGGATAATGGTATCCCAGAAAAGGATGCCGGGCTCTGCCGACTTCCAGGCGTTGTGAACGATCTTGGCCCATAAGTCGCGGGCATGGATCTTCCTTGTAACCTTCGGGTTCTTTGATTCCACCGGGAACTGCTGGGTGAACTCAACGTCGTCGATCACCGCCTTCATAAAATCATCGGTGATCTTTACTGATATATTTGCACCGGTGACCTTCCCGGCTTCAAGTTTGGCGTCAATGAAATGTTCGGCATCAGGATGCTTGATGGATATACTGAGCATCAAAGCGCCCCTCCTGCCTTCCTGGGCAACTTCCCGGGTGGAATTGGAATACCGCTCCATAAAAGGAACTATTCCGGTGGAAGTCAGGGCGCTGTTCTTCACCACTGAATGCTTCGGGCGGATATGCGAAAGATCATGGCCTACGCCCCCCCTCCTTTTCATCAGTTGCACCTGCTCTTCGTCCACTTTCATGATCCCTCCGTAGGAATCAGACTGGCCTTCGTTCCCGATCACAAAACAATTTGAAAGAGAACCTATCTGGAAAGTGTTTCCTATGCCGGCCATCGGGCTTCCCTGGGGAACAATATACCTGAAATCCCTGATGAGCTCAAAAATCTCTTCCTCCCCCAGGGGATTCGGGTACTTTTTCTCAATCCTTGAAAGCTCCCTGGCTATACGCCTGTGCATATCGTCAGGAGTAAGTTCAAGCAGCTGGCTTTCGGAATTTTTAAGCGCATATTTGTTCACCCAGACGTTGGCAGCCAGACTGTCACCCTGGAAGTAAGCCGTCGATTTTTCTATGGCCTCCGAATGTGAATATTTTTTAGGATGATCTGATTTTTTCATCTCAGCCTCCTCATTCTTTTTTTCCTCTGTTTTGTTTTTAATCTCCAAATCATTCCCGGGCACTTTAGGACGTATCCGCTTAGCCAATACTTCCGTATAGTGCGTTGCTTTCTGGTCCTGTTCTGATTTGATGATGGGGGTAATTTCCATGCTCAAACAGGTTTATAGGTTAATATTATTTTTTAATAATTTGTCCCTTAAGAAGATAAAACTTTTAGCAAGGGCGATTTTTGATGAGGCAATATACAACGAAGTCTAAGGGTCCGCCAATATAGTTATTAACAGAAAAAGGAAGAAATATGATAATTAATTGAATTCAACATGATTAGCATTTAATAATTCATAACCACTTGATTTATTGTTCATTACTTCCCCACACCAGTTTTTTCCCAAAACCAAGGCGGTTATCTGTCATCTTAATTATTTCAGGTTCAAGTCCCCAGAGATGGATCTTTACAAGCCTTGCGATGGGGAAAGCTTTAAGATAAGCTGTTTTCGCCTTTTTCATCTCGTTTCCTTCCAGTTCCCTCATGGTTCCGGCGAATTGTACACCCCTGATTTTTCCCACCATTTTCGTTTCCAGGGCGATGGCCCCGGCCGCATAGTAATTGCCAGATCCTATGATATCCCTGATATGTTTTGTATCATGATCCGAAGTGAAAACGAAGAGGTTCAGGTCGTCCAAGTAAACGAAGTAACAAGTGGCGCACCAGGGCCTGTTTTCACAGCTCACTGCTAAAGTGAAGATATGGTGCTCTCTAATAAATTCCAGGATCCTGTCATCCATGCGAATGGGCATCAAAAATCAAGACTCAATGATAAATAGAACACGGGTTTCTGTATCCTGCCGTCTTCCACACCCCAGGCCAGGTCGCCTCTGAGGAAATAGCCCAGCAGCCTGGAACGGAGCCCGAAACCAAATCCTTCGACGATCGGGTCTTTCACCGTCTGGACTTTGATAAACAATGGTTTCCTGTAAATGTAGGTAGTGAACAGCTCGTTGTTTGCCGACCAGGGAGAAGTGCCGGTCCAGGCAGTCCCTGCATCCCCGAAAGCAACAACCTGGAAGTTATTCAGGAAATCGGACCGGATAGGGCGGTTAAAGAAATACCTGAAAACAGGCATCCTGAGTTCCGAATTGATGACGAAGAAGCTGTTCCCGTTGCGGATATTCTGGTTAAATCCCCTCAGGTTGGTAGCCAGGGTCTGGAATACATAATTCTGATCCTGGGCGACCGAAGTGTTGGAATTGAAACTGGGGAAGAGCCAGTTATCCTCACCCCCCAAATAATATATAAGTTTTCCCGATCCGAATGAAGTGCTTGCAGCAAAACGGTTGGCCCAGATAAGCGTACGGTGGATCTTCTGGTAATTTCGGATATCCACTCCCAGGACAAAGCAGTTGATATCCCCGCCGAGGGTAAGGTGATATGCTTCTCCGAAGAGCTTATAGCGGGTCCCGTGGTAAAGGTTGAGTCCAAGGCTACGGGTATTGTCATAGGTCAGTTCTCCCTTCAGGCTGACCCAAAAGCGGTTTATATCGGGGGTTGCAAGGTTGGTCGGGTCGGTAGACAGGTATACGGCCCTGTCGTATCTGAGGTTAAGGGTTCCTTTGATGTTCAGGACCGGGTTGAACGGGTAGGTCACAATATAGTAAAGTTCATTGATCCGGTGGCGGATAATGGATAAATCCGTTGCCTCCTCCACTCCCTGCCTGTGGAAAATGATCTGGTGGTCAAGCCGTTTCTTATAGATGGCATAGCTCAGCATATATTCGTTGTCAACCAGGTTAAAATTAAGCCTGACCCCACCCGTTATTCGATGGTCCTCCATCAGGTCGGTGACCCCGACGAGGAACAGGGCATTGAAGCCGGGGTTGATATAGATCGGTGAGCTGGAATTCGAAAAGGGCTGGTAGGCCCAATTCAGGTAAGTGAAATCGATTTGGGTAACCATCTGGTCAATTGAATATTCCACATTATAATTCAATTGTTTTGCATTTCTGTATTTATTCAGAGTATCCTTTTTAGGCTGGGCAGGCATGCCCAGTAGGCCCCTGGCCGAGGTATCGGACATGGCATGGGCAATGAGCCGAAGCTGTTGCATGGTCACCGAATCGGACGTTCCGAGTTTTACCTTTTCCGGGGGCTTGACCTTTACAGTCGAAAACCTGGAATGGGCAGGCTGAGGAGTTTCCTGGTTCAGAAACTTCTGTATCGTATCAACGATGCCGTTTTTGACCAGGGGCTGGGCCTTTGGTTTTTCCTGGACCCGGAACTGCGCCTGAGTAAGTGTGAGCGGTTCCAGGCTACCGGGTTTTATAAGATCGCGGACGAACATCCTGTAGTTTTTATTCATAAAAACCACTTCGCCTATCCTCGCCCCTCTCCCCGAAATATCCTGCTCAAGTATATTCCGGGTATAGTTTGTCACCGGGTAGGAAGTCGTATAATAGCGGTAGTGAGTCACCGTATCGACATAGGCAACCGTACTGTCGTACCTGGCCATGAAACGGTTATAGACGCCGTTCTGGTTGCTGAGGTAGGTGTAAAAATTCCCGCTGTAGGGAAAAGGCTGGATCTCATCCACATCGGGCGTACGGGTAATTCTTCTGAGCAGGGGTGATTTCCCTTTGTAATCGAGTACAAAGATGTCGTTGGTATAGGGTATCTTGCTGATGTCAGTAAGTGGATCGAACCGTATTGTATCGGAAATACGGTTTGAAGAAAAAATAATACGGGTGGAGCCATCGATAAACCGCGGGTTCAGGTCATTGAAAATATCTTTGGTCAGCTGCTCGTGGGAACCAGCGGCAACATTGTAAACAAAGATATCCGATTGCCCTTTCTGCACGGCCGACATGACCATCAGGCTACCATCGTCAGAATACGACATATCAAGGACCTTGTCGAACTCGTAAAGGATCTTGTATTCTTTGGTGTGATCGTCGGTATTATAGAAATAAAGGTAATTTTCGCCTTTGCGCTCGATCATAGCTGCCAGCACCTGCCCGGTGGGATGCCACGCAAGTACAGGAAAGCTCATGTCAGGTTTTTCAGCCAGGCGGTAACCTCCGCGGAATATCCGTTTCTTTTTCCCTGTTTCCAGGTCCATTAAAAAAATCTTGTAAATCCCCAGGTGCCAGGTACAGTATGCAGCCGTACTGCCATCGGGGCTGATCCTGATCTGGCGGTAAACCATTTCGGGTTTATTCTTCCTGTTGAGGGCCTCACTCCCCGGATCCTGGCGCCCCGTAAGCTGGCGGGAGTAAAGATCCGTGTAAAACCTGGACCAGTCCTTTACCACGCTTTTATATTCTACTCCCAGCGCATTCATAAATCCCTTTTCAATGCTCCGGGACAGGCGGGTCATATAAACAACATTCGGGATCGCGGCATCTCCGTATTTGAGGGCAATGTAGTTCCATATGGAATGACCGGCGTTAGCTGCATCCAGGCCGCTCAGACTGTTGATTTTATCAAATTTGCCATTGAGCACAGCATCCATCACCATATTGTCGATGTCGGAATCCCATTTTCGGGAGATATAGGAAATAAGGCCGTTCATATACCAGTCGGGCATCGTGAACAATGCATTGTTCTTGATCTGGGCCCCGATACCCGTACCGTACATCATCTGGTTCAGCAGGACCTGTGTAATGCCTGCCCTAATCTGCTGTTCAAAATGCCTGTGGTCCCCGTCGAAATAGATCAGCACTTTACCTCCAATGATGCGGGTAACTCCTCCTGTATTATAGGAATCCCAATCCCCGTACATGCCTATATTGCTCTGTTTCAGATCGCTCAGATTATTGAAGATGATGAATTGTATCTTCTGTTCAAGTACCGACTGCAGCTCAAGTTCTATTTCCTTGATGTGCTTGTCGGCATATTCGGCACAATATCCGGCAAGTTCCTTCCCGTTAAGGTAATAATAAGTATCGAATTTTTCGAAGCGGAAATATAACCAGAGGAAATTTTTGTACTGTACCCTTGACTTGCCGAAAGTAAGCTGCGAACCGCTGTAGAACTGCCCGTAGGCAAAATTCATTCCCAGGATTATGGTCAATGCCAAAAGCTGCACTCCCAGGAGCCATGGGATTTTTTGACGAGTTGCATCTGCAGCCGGCATATTCACTGATCAGCAAAGTTAATCGGATCGCTAAATTACGATTATTTTACATGCAGGGGCCGGTGGCTTCAATTTCCTATCTTTGCAGGTACCTGAACGAGGGTTTTGACCTTAACCCTGAAGGAAGATCCGGAGGTAAGAACGTTCAGGACGGAAAAACCAGAATAAGATGCAAATTGAACACTTTACGTTTAACGTCTTTATGGTCAATACTTACATTTTATGGGATGAGACCAAAGATGCACTGATCATTGACGCAGCATGCTATGAGTCTTTTGAAAGGCAGGCTATTATAGATTTTATAAGTGACAATTCCCTGAAACTTGTAAGGCATGTGAATACCCATTGCCATATCGACCATGTACTGGGGAATAACTTTATTTTTAAACAGTTTGGGATCCGGCCTGAATATCATTCAGCCGGCGTTCCTTTCTTCCTTACAGCCAATGAGTTTGCACTTTCATTCGGATTTAAACTGGATGATATGCCTCAGCCTGCAGCTTACCTTTCGGAAGGCAGCGACGTGAAGTTCGGCAATTCGATCCTGAAGGTGTTTGATACTCCCGGGCATGCCGATGGCAGTGTTTGCTTTTACAGCCCCAAGGATGGTTTTGTGATCACGGGGGATGTGCTGTTCAAGGATACCATCGGAAGGACCGATCTTCCCACGGGCGATTTCGACCTGCTTATGAACAGCATAAAAACCAAGCTGTTCAAGCTTCCCGGCGAAACGATGGTTTACCCGGGGCACGGGGAGGATACGACCATAGGGTATGAGATGATGAATAATCCGTTTGTCAGATAGGCATCAGGCAATAGGCGTTAGTGATGAGAAAAATAATAATCATCAATTGCTGATTGAAAGCAAAATGTCATCCGGAGTAAAAAAGATCCTTATTATCCGGTTCAGCTCGATTGGCGATATCGTGTTGACGACCCCGGTCATCAGGTGTCTGAAAACTCAGCTGGGGGCAGAAGTGCATTTTCTCACCAAAAAGCGGTTTGAACCTGTTTTAAAAGCGAATCCTTTTATCGATAAGCTATGGCTGTACGAGGAGAATTTCAGGGAGCTCATCCCCGGCATGAGAGACGAGCATTTCGATTTCATTGCCGACCTTCACCATAACGCCCGTTCGTCCTATGTCAGGTTCCTGCTGTGCAGGTCGTCGGGCAGTTTTCCAAAGCTTAATCTGCAAAAGTGGCTGATCGTCAATTTCAAATGGAATTTACTCCCGGATATGCATATCGTTGACCGTTACTTTAAGGCTGCGATAAGGCTGGGATTGAAGAATGACGGGCTTGGGCTTGACTATTTTATTCCCGTGGAAGATGAAGTGGTTAAACCGTTCCACGATTATATTGCCGTGGTAATAGGCGGAAAGCATAACACCAAGATATTTCCTGCGGACAAGGTGGCTGAAGTAGTGAACAGGATTAACAAACCGGTTGTTCTGTTAGGTGGGCCCGAAGACAGGGAAAGGGGAGATCAGATCGTGAGCCGGTCGACTGGGACGGTGAAGAACAGCTGCGGCGTATACCGGCTGAACCAGTCTGCATCCGTGGTGAAGCAGGCATCCGCAGTGCTGACAAATGATACCGGCCTGATGCATATTGCTGCAGCTTTCAGGAAAAAGATGGTTTCGGTTTGGGGAAATACCGTTCCTGCATTCGGGATGTATCCATATATGCCGGGTCATGAGGGGGATTCATACCTGGCGGAAATCAAAGCGCTCTCATGCCGCCCTTGCAGCAAGCTGGGCTTCGGCGAATGCCCGAAGAAGCATTTCCGGTGCATGAGGGATATTTCTGCGGATGACATCAGAGAACATCTTGAATAATCCAGTTTTTACCGATACCCATGCCCACCTGTACCTGGAAGAATTTGACCAGGACAGGGATCAGGTAATGCAGCGTGCCGCGAGCAAATATGTGTTCAATCTTTTTCTTCCCAATATCGATTCAGCGAGCTTGGAACGCTTGCTGAAAGTCTGTGAAAACTGGCCCCATCTCTGCTATCCGATGATGGGATTGCATCCTACTTCCGTCGGGTTAAATTTCCGGGATGAACTGGTGACAGTGAGTCGTTACCTGTCTGACCCGAAGTACCGTTTCTATGCCGTTGGTGAGATCGGTATTGATCTTTACTGGGACCGGACTTTTGAAAAAGAACAAACGGAAGCATTCAACATCCAGCTTGATATGGCTGTTGAACATCATCTGCCGGTTGCCATTCATACAAGGAATTCCATAGAAGTCGCCCTGGATGTGCTTGAGAGCAGGAATGACCAAGGCCTGACCGGAGTTTTCCATTGTTTCAGCGGAGATGTTACCCAGGCTGAAAGGGCGGTGAAACTCGGATTTTACCTCGGCATCGGAGGGGTGATCACATATAAAAAATCGGGATTGACAGATGTTGTGTCGGCAATGCCGCTGGAATCCTTTCTGCTGGAGACCGACGCGCCATTCCTCCCGCCTGTGCCCCACCGGGGAAAACGCAATGAACCTTCATATATTCCGTTAATAGCTCAGAAGATTTCTGAAATAAAGGGATTAACTTTGGAAGAAGTTGCAGAGGTAACCACAAGAAATGCAGGGAAGTTATTTTTTCAAAATGAGTGATAGTGATGAGCCACGAGCCATGAGTGAGGAGCGATGAGTGAAGAGAACAGACCATTCGATAATGGCTTTTTAAATTAAAGATATGATCGGACAAACCAGTATTTTAGTCATTTATACGGGCGGTACCATAGGAATGGTGCAGGATCCCAAGACAGGCTCCCTGAAGCCGCTGACATTTGAAAATCTTTACAAGTACCTTCCCGTACTGGAGAATTTCAACTGCCAGATCGATTTTCACACCTTCGATCCACTCCTGGATTCTTCCAACATGAACCCCTTGTTCTGGGTGAAACTGGCAAATGAGATAGAAGAGAATTACGAGAATTACGATGGTTTTGTCGTCATGCACGGTTCGGATACCATGGCCTATACAGCATCGGCTTTGAGTTTCATGTTAGAGAACCTGAACAAGCCGGTTATATTCACAGGTTCTCAATTACCTATCGGAAGGGTGCGCACCGACGGCAGGGAGAATTTCATCAACTCCATCGAGATCGCCATGGCCAAGGAAGTCGACACTCCCCTGGTTCCCGAAGTAGCCATCTGTTTTGAGAATAAACTTTTCAGAGGGAACCGCACCACGAAGCTGAACTCGGAAAATTTCGGAGCTTTTGTTTCCGGGAATTATCCCCTTCTTGCCGAAGTCGGGGTTTACATCAGGTATTACCAGGACAGGATACTGCATCCCAATTTCAAAAAACTCAAGGTGCATAAAAACCTGGACGAGAATATTTCAATCCTGAAACTTTTCCCGGGGATTCCGCAGAATACTATTCGGGCTATTCTTCATACGGAAGGTTTAAAAGCAGTCATCCTGGAAACATTCGGTGCAGGCAATGCCCCTACCCATACCTGGTTCCTGAACGAGCTGAGAGAAGCGATTAACAGGGGGATCATCATTCTCAACGTAACCCAATGTAAGGGAGGTACGGTTGAGATGGGGAAATATGAGACCAGCGCTGAGATGAGCAAGATCGGTGTGATCGGGGGGTATGATATCACCACCGAATCAGCGATTACCAAGCTCATGTATCTTTCAGGCTGCGGATTTTCAACCCAGGCTGTGAAGCAACTGCTTCAAACCAGCCTTCGCGGCGAGATGACCGTTTGATTTATCGGAATTATTCGTAATTTCGCACTCCCAAAGCGAGGCCGGGAATTTGATAGCATCGTTTTTCACTATTTCGCTTCCCGTTTACCCGCTTCTGACCATGGAGAGGTGTCCGAGTGGTCGAAGGAGCACGCCTGGAAAGTGTGTATGCGCCAAAAGTGCATCCTGGGTTCGAATCCCAGTCTCTCCGCCAACAATTTCAACAACGCGTTGTAATTTAAACTATTATGACGCTTTGTTTTTTTATATACACCCAATTTCGCACCCACTTTTGACTACTTAATGGCTTGTTTTTATCCTTCCTTGGCTCAATTGTCCCCTTGAATTCAAAATTTCGAAATACGATACCCATGTGGGTTTATAAAAGCACTTTGTGGTTCTGAAGAGTAGGAGTGCTATTATTGTACGATTAAATTCAACTTCATCGACAAATCCACATACAAGTTTGATATCAATGAGATTAAGTTAACCAGTTAAGGTTAACCAAGGTTCAGATAATTCTCTCTCATTGCACCAATGATCGCTATCATATGGTTTTTTAGCCACGGAGGTGAAATGATCCTTGCTCCTTCCCTGAATCCAAGGACGGTTGTAATGAATTCCCAGGTGGGGTGGACTTCAAAGCCAAAAACAATTGAATCTTTCTTTTCTCTGAGGATTACCTGGCTTTCATGAATAGGCTTTGTTATAATGTATTGTGCTTCCTGTTTTATGCATTCAAGCTGGATCTTCGGGGGGGTGGATTGTGGCGCGATTATGCCAATGGTATGCTTAAAATATTCTTTGGCGCTAAATTTGATCTGCCTGAACTTTACTGTTGGCTCCGGTTCTATGGATAATATCCGTTCAAGCCCAAAAGTGCGAATGTCATTCTCAGTTTCTGCCAGCCCGACAAGATACCAGCGGCCGTTATACTCTTTTAACAGATATGGATGGACTATCCTGGTATGCGGCGCTGCTTCTGAAAAGGACTGATGCCCGATCCTGAGCACTGTTTTATCCTGTATTGCCGTGATGACTGGCTCAATGAAATCGGCACCCCTCACGTAAACCGGTTTTTCAAGCTGAATATATTGTTCAAACTCGTCCTTGCTCAGGATGCGCCTTACGTTGACTACATCCAGGATGCGGTCGATGGCTTCGGCGTAACGTTTAACTATATGGAATTCACGGTACCGGTTGAGCATGGTGGCCGCCATTTCTATGGCGTCGATATCTTCGTCCTTTACCTGGATGTTATGAATTGAATAGGAAGGATCGGTGTAATAATACCCGTTGTTCGCCTTGTCGAAAGCAATGGGGGCATAATAACCCGGCTCAGGCAGCTCTTTCATGGCCCTGAGGTCCTTTTCGATGGTGGACCTGGAGATCGAACGGTCGAGGCGCTCCTGGCATTTTTCAAGCAGCAGGTTGATATCCGGAAACTTGCGCTGTTTGTTCCTGAGACAGGCATCGATCACCTGGTATCTTGCAAAGGAATTCTTGCTAAGAGGCATAACATCTTTTCCATCAAATTTAACAAACAAAATCCAACGAAATACAGTCCGCCGTAAATAGTTTACGTTATGGGGTGGTTACTTTGCTTCATGAACAATAAAAACCCGTGAAGTATGCCGCTTAAGAAGATGAATATTGTAGCAAAGCCAGAGCCCGAATTTTCCATACATGATGTAGTAAGCCGTGAGGACTTCAGGTACAATTTTGACACCTATGACGGGATGCCCGATCCAAGGCTTTTCTTCCTGTTCCATAACGACCAGGTCCCAACGCACCGCGTGATAAAGAACCTGTTACCGACAGGCATTATTATTGATGATTTCATCAGCCAGTTCGGGATAGACGAGACGAACATCATCCTGGATTTCGAATACATCAGGGATAAAAGTAAATTCCGCAAGCGAAGGGGGATCATTATGGTACAGAAGAACCTGATGATCAGTTTCGATCTTATCGCAGGCGAACCCTATGTGAGGCTGTACTATTCGCACAGCAGCGACCTGGCCCTGGTCGAGGAAGTCTGTGATTTTTTCAGGGAACGGATTGACAACCGCTCCCTGAACAACCTGGGGTTGCTTGTGCTTTATCCCCATATGGGGCTTTATGTAAAGAATTTCCCGTTGAAAGAATCAAATGTTGACCTGGGTCTTTCCTATAATGACGATTTCGGGCCCGTACACGAATCCATCGTTTCTAAGTTGTCTGCCGATGAAAGCAAGGGGATTGTCCTGCTTCATGGTCAGCCGGGCACAGGTAAAACCACGTACATCCGATACCTGGCGGGAGTCATCCGCAAGAAGATGATCTTCATTCCCCCGGACCTTGCACCCCAGATCGCCTCCCCCGAATTCCTTTCCCTGATGGTCGACAACCCAAATTCCATCCTGGTGATCGAGGATGCCGAGAACGTGATCCGCGACCGGATGAACGACGAGAACCTGAGTGTGGCCAACCTGCTGAACATATCCGACGGATTGCTTTCAGACTGCCTTCACCTGCAGATCATCTGCACTTTTAACACGGACATCTCGCGTATCGACAAGGCCCTCCTGCGCAAAGGCAGGATCATCGCCAAGTACGAATTCCGGCCGCTGGCCCAGCAGAAAGCCAGGCTGATCGCAGCCGGATCGGGGCGTGCCTCGATCGTTACCAGGGATATGACACTTGCCGAGATATACAATCCCTCGGAGCCGGACTATTTACCGATCCAGAAAAAAATTGGGTTCAAAGCGGCTTAATTGCGGTTTCTTTCTATAGTAGGCATGGGGTTAGTTTCCGCACGGCGGCCCCTTTCGGGAACCGCCGTGTTTTTTTCCTCAAAGTTTCTCCAGTATCCTCACCATGCTCATCGTATCCAGGGCACAGTATTTGAGCAGGTTATTCTGTTTGGCAGCAACGGAATCCGGATCGGGATCAGTGTAGAGGCTGAAATAAACAAGGCTGGCGGTGCCGCCTTCCTGGATCTCGAGGTCCTTGTAGGAGAGCTTTGGGACAAGGGCAGGCAGGACGCTTTTGATGGAATAAGAACCTTACAGTTCCGGGGTGTAAAAGTGCTTGCTCCGGAATGGGGACATAAGATCGACGACTCGTTCGACAAGGCTGGCGATTTCAATCTCAAAATCCGGCAGATCCCTGGCAATCTCATTAAGGCGGGCAGTTTCAAATCCCTGGTTCCAGGTGAGGATGCTGCCTTTCTTTCCAATATTTTTTATCAAACTGCGGATGAACGGAACCCGGGGATCATCGGGAGGGGTACCCAGGAATTCATAATGCTCCGGCTCTTTCCCCGGAGCTTTGATCACATCAAGTGAATACTGGAACGGGATCTGCTGATACGCACGGGTCTCATCATACAAAGGCACGACTGGCATGATGGTCTCGAAATCCATGAAATACTGTGGATATTCCATGTGAAGGCCTTATCAGGTTGTTATTATTTCCTGTATATCCGATGTATTAAAATCCGCCGGACACTTGACAACAAGTCTTTTATTCGTATATTTAACTCTTATATGTATAATGTTGCATAAGTGTTTTATTTGATATCCAAAATTTATAATCGATAATGTTATGAAAAAAATGTTCGTTTTATTTTGTTTTTTGCTGGTTTCAGCTTTCGCTTATTCGCAGTGGACTGGATTATTTGCCGGGACTTCCGACGGTATTTTATCAGTGTATTTTCCCAGCAGGACAACAGGGTATGCCGTTGGTTATAATGGAACCATTTTGAAGACTACTGATGGTTTTAAAACCTGGACAAACTTATCGGATCAGAAATATCAAACCTCATTCTCTGTTTTTTGTACCGATACCAATACTGTCTTTGCGGTGGGCGGTGGAATCCTGAAGACCTCGGATGGTGGAACGACCTGGGATACCATTGCAAGAGGATCGGGCAATTATTTGCATTCCGTTTGCTTTACCGGTGCAAACACGGGATATGCGGCAGGCGAAGCAGGAACGATCTTAAAAACAATCAATGGTGGCGCGGCCTGGGCTTCGTTACCAAGTGGAACTTCAGCAACGTTGTGGTCAGTTTTTTTCACCGATGCCGATACGGGCTTTGTCGCTGGCAGCTTTGGAACTATCCTGAAAACAACCAATGGCGGCTTAAGCTGGGCGGTTTTATCAAGTGGCACGATCAATACCTTATTATCAGTTCACTTTACTGATGCCAGTACAGGTTATGTTACAGGTTCGGCAGGAACAATATTAAAAACCACCGACGGAGGAAACACATGGGCTGCTTTGCCAAGCGGTACTACAAATGTATTAATGTCGGTTTGTTTCCCTGTTGCTGATACCGGCTTTGTCGTCGGATACAATGGCACTATCCTGAAAACAAACAACAGCGGAACAAGCTGGATGAATTTATCAAGCGGCACAACGAAGTATTTATACTCGGTTTTCTTTACCGATGTGAAGACAGGTTATGCCGTGGGAGACAGTGGCATTATTTTAAAAACAACCAATGGCGGAGGTTATCCGTCAGGAATCATTGACCAGCTGACAGCATCCAACAACCTGGTAATATACCCTAATCCTTCATCGACCCGGATAACAGTTGAAACATCAGTAGTACCGTCACAAAGCCAGTTATCCATCATGAACGTGGACGGCCAGCAGCTTATCTCACAATTGATAAACCAGTCCAAAACCCAGATTGACATCGATAACCTGCCCTTGGGAGTCTACTTTATTCGACTGACCAGCGACAAGAAAGTTACCGTTGGGAAATTCATAAAACAGTAAAACTCCCGGACCTGATTTGGAGCATGATATCGATTATGGTATTGATGTTGACCGAAAACTTTATTGGTATTTCAGATACACCGAAAGTGAATGCGGGATTCCCCTGCTAAACAATTTCTCAGGCAACAGAAACAATTCATTTTATTATTTTAAAAACTATATCCGTATTGGGAACAGGCGATATGTTTTTTGAATTGTATGTCAATCCATCAAAATCATAATAATCCCCGCATTTATTATGGTGTTTGGAAACCGTAAGCTTTAGGGTGTCGGTCGTTGATTTTGAAAGATAAAGGAAATAGTTTGCCTCATTATAAATGTCGAGGCCAGCGTAAAAAAGCTGAATTTGCCCGTGTTGTATCATGATACTTAATCTGGTATTATCCACCGTCAGGCGGATTGAATCGGGATTATATGTTTTACCGATCAGCAGGCTGTCATTCTTGTCGACCAGCTCTATAGCCATCATCCGAGGAGAAGGGTCACAGGGCCCATAACGTCCGCATGAGAAAAAAAACAACAATCCGCCTAAGAAGAAGGGAAATAACAGATAAATTTTAAAATTTTCCCTGAGAGGTTTCGTGATATCGAATTTTTTCTTCATACCTTTTGATATGCAGCCGGAATTTCGGATCGCCGGTTTTATAGTATTCCTCAATCCGGCTCCCTGATTTGGTTATTCCTGCTAAATATTACACAATAAGGTCTTTATACCCTTATTTCAGCAAATATACAATTCTAAATTTTCGAAGGTGATAATTTAATAAACATTTAACTCTCTCCGGCCATATAAGACAAATGGACAGGCTAATTTTACTTTTATTATCATATCCGAAAATTTTACAAAAAAACATGAGTTTCCCGGAACCGGGATGAATCCGGAAGGAAAAAAAATTGATATTTAACCTTGACTTATGAATATTTTAATTCTTGGAGCAACGGGGAGAACAGGCCGCCAGGTTGCCCGCGTTGCTGTGGCTGATGGCCACAAAGTCGTTGCGGTTATCCGTGATAAGGCAAAGGCCCTGTCGCCCGGTGTTTGTTATCTTGAAGGTTCATCCACCGATAATTATGTGATGAACAAAGCCCTGAAGGGAATCGATGCGGTTGTTGTCGCCTTGAATATCAGCCGGAAATCGGATAACCCGTTTGCACAGATTACCTCTCCGTTAACCCTTATCTCCGATACTGTAGGCACACTGATCCCTGCCATGCAGCTTAACGGGGTTAAACGGATTATTTCCATCAGCGCTTCCGGAGTCGGAGATTCATGGAAGGATATGCATTTCATTGCCCGGTGGCTGATCCGCAAGAGCAATATCTGGAAAGCTTATGAGGATCATGACAGGCAGGAGAAACTCCTCAGGAATTCAAACCTGGACTGGACCATAGTCAGACCAGTAATGCTGAATAACCGGGAGACCGAAAAATATACAGCAGTGCTTTGTAAACCCGGCGGGGGAGGAATAAGCCGCCAGGGGGTGGCAAGATTTATTGTCGACATTCTTGAGTCGGGAAAATTTGAAAAGGATTGCGTGACCTTGTTTTCGTGAAAGAACAGCCGGGAGTCACATTAGTCCCGCTAATCATTTTTTCAATGCAGGCTTTGCCGTTGTGGTTTTCACTTTTGTGACCTTTTTAACGGGGGCAGGTTTTACATTTGGTTTCTTCACAGCCGGGCTTTTAGCTGCAACCGGTTTGATCACTGATTCTGTTTTTACGGATTTTTTTTTCGGAAAAAAGTCAAAGTAAATGACACGAAAATCCTTCTCCAGGCGGGCAACATCAGTTTTTGTATACTCTACCATGTTTTTCTCAATATCAACGTAGCAGGTATCATTCGTACTATTCCTGAATACAACAACGGATTTTTTCTTACTTACTACTTCGACCAGTTTCTTTACATCATCAAGATCTCCCTGGATATGAACTGCCGGAACAGTTTTTTTATGCTTTTTGCTGGTTTTCATTTTAATTTTTTTTCAAAATTAATTGAAATAATTCTAACTGCCAAATTATCAAGGTGCTTACAATAGGTATGTGTTTCTGTGCCGGAAAAATAAGTAAAAAACTTCCCCCCGCTAACATGGGAGGGAAGTCGTATTAACCAAATGATCGGAGAGCCAAAAAATGTCAAAGAAATTTTCAAATTGGTTTTATCCCTGCAGTGCAGGACTGCTCTGTGAATTTTCTTAATTTTTTCTGTGCTGATTTTTCACTTTCATATACTATTTTATTCCCATCCCCCATTGCTTTTTCAATATCCCTGATGTCTTTCACAAGCCTGAACATCCCGCCGATTTCCACTGAAGCCGCCTGGTCGGTACCCCAGAGAGCACGGTCAATCGTAATATGACGTTCGATAAACGATGCTCCCAAAGCCACGGCAGCATAAGTAGGTGCCAGGCCTGTCTCATGTCCTGAATACCCTATCGGGATCGAACTGTACTTCTGTGAAAAAGAGCGTATTACCATTAAGTTCAATTCTGCCAGTTTGCATGGATACGTTGATGTTGATTGAGCGAGTAGTAACTTTCCCGGATCAAAAAAAGAAATGGCCTGTTCAATCTGGTCCATGGTCGACATGCCCGTGGAAAGAAAAACTGGTTTTTCTGAATGCCTGATTTTTCGAAGGAGGTCTAAATCCGTGATGGTTGCTGAGGCCAGTTTAAAGGCAACGGGGTTGAATTGCTCGAGAAAATCCACTGCACATTCATCCCATGCGGATGCAAACCAATGAATCCCTTTTTGTCTGCAATAGTTATCTATTTCGGTGAATTCGTTCAATCCGAACTCAATTTTTCGCCGGTAATCAATATAAGTCATCCTACCCCAGGGAGTATCCCTCTCAAGGTTCCATTGATCCATAGGTGTGCTGATCTCCGGGGTCCTTTTTTGAAATTTTACCGCGTCGCAGCCGGCAAATACAGCCCCGTCAATGAGTTTTTTCGCCATTCCAAGGTTGCCATTGTGGTTGATGCCTATTTCAGCAATGATATAAACGGGCTCGCCGTCTCCGATAAAGCGATCCCCTACCCTGACTTTTCTCAGTGTATTCATTTTGTCTTTTGTTTTGAAGAAATGATTAATTCTGCAAATTCCCTGAAGGCCCCGTGGCCTCCTTTTTTTCTCATGACCAGGACGGCCATTTCACGCACCTTGGAAAAAGAATCCGAAGGACAGGCTGATAATCCTGCATGTTTCATTATTTCAAGATCATTGGCGTCATCACCCAGGTAAGCTACTTCTTCCGCAAGGATTTTTCTTTTCTCTATGATCCCCAGCAATACAGAATATTTATCTGTGCTTCCCGGGTAATACTCCCTGATCCCCAGTTTTTCAACACGCCGGTGGACTATTTCGGAATTTTCGCCGGTTATTATGCCGGTTTCAATATCCGCCAGTTTTCTCAAACGTTCAACTCCCATACCGTCACGAACCGAGAATCGTTTAAGCTCTTCACCGGATTTTGAATAATAGACGCCTCCATCCGTCAATACCCCGTCACAATCGGTCAGCAACAGTTTGATTTTTTTGATTTTTCGAATAATACGTTTACTCAGAGTTTTCATAATTTCTTCAGATTACCAACAGGTCCAACCTCCATCAACTACAAGATTTGCTCCTGTCATGTAAGCTGAAGCATCACTGGCCAGAAACACAAGTGCACCCTGGTAATCACCCGGTTCAGCCATTCTTCCCATGGGGGTTTTCCGTGAATAATTTTCGATGAAAAAATCCGTCTGACCATTTTTAACCCCGCCCGGGCTCAATGTATTCACACGGATCCCATATTTCCCCCAATAAGCTGCAAGATATTTGCCCAGCATGATCACCCCAGCTTTTGTCACAGGATAGGCAGGAGGTTTATAAAATGACTGAAACCCCTCACTGTCTTTATACAGGTTCTGGTCAGGCGCGGAAATACCGTAAGTAGAACTGATGTTGATTATGCTTCCTGATTTCTGTTTTAACATCTGTGTACCTATGACCTGTGAACACAGAAAGACACCTGTAAGGTTTACATCTACTGATCTCTGCCACAGTTCCAGGGGATAATTTTCAAATCTTGACTGAGCTGAAGCGGCTTTCGGGTCCTCAAACATATCATTGACAGCCGCGTTATTTACCAGGACATCAACCTTTCCGAACCGGTCCAGGACGTTTTCCAGCAATTCTTTGATGGATTCTTTTTTACAAACATTTATATAATGCCCCATCGCATCGCAGAGATGATGTTCGGCAAATTCGATACATTGTCTTTCATCGAGATCTGCTGCAACAACCCGGGCCCCTGCATTATTCAGTGCCAGGCAATGCTGTTTTCCGATCAGTCCGATAGCACCGGTAACTATGGCAATTTTACCTTTTAACGAAAACGCTTCAATCATTTTTATCGCGGAATTCTTGGTTTTGTATTAAAGCCTGATGTTTTCCTGAATGTCGGCTGGACCGGGATCCCCCTGATTCGTTTTGATACGGTATTATCCCTGACAGCCTCCTTCAGCAGCCCGAGTACTTCCCGGTATGCCGATAATGTATATTCAATGTCATACATCGAATGGGAATAACTGATATTATGCATCCCCGACCAAAGGATCCCGCGCTTTACAAGCTCCTGCTGCACAAATGATTTTAATTCTAGCGGATGTCCGGCTTTTTCATCGAAGCTGACCATCGTCCTGAAACTGTACCCTATTGCTTTTGTATAATCCATGCCCAGTTCACCGGCAATGTTATTATATCCTTCTTTCAGGATATCTCCGACCGCTGAAATAGTGGGGATGACACTTTTATTTTTCATTTCAATAATTGTTGCTTTTGCGGCCGCCAGTGAAAGCGCTTCACCACCGAAGGTTGTAAAGAAAAACACCTCATCCTCAAGCACCTGCATTAATTCCCTTCTTCCCGTGAGGACTGAAATTGGCATCCCGTTTGCGATGGCTTTTGAAAATGTTGCCAGGTCGGCCTCCACACCGAAATATTCCTGCGCTCCCCCTAAGGCCATGCGGAACCCGGTCCACATTTCATCGAAGATCAGGAGGATCCCCCGATGGCGGCAAATCTCCGCGACTTTATGTAAAAAATTATCTTTCGGAGGTTCAAACACTACCGGTTCCAGTATAACAGCCGCGACATCGTCGTCCATTGACCAGAGCAATGTTTCGATTTCGTTGTATGAAAATGTGAATGTAAGGTCTTTTACACTTTCCGGTATTCCTGCATTTCTGGCAATTGTACTTACATACCAGTCATGCCATCCATGATATCCGCAGCACAGAATTTTGTTTTTCCCGGTAGAGGCCCTCGCGATCCTAATGGCAGCGCTTGTCACGTCTGCGCCTGATTTGCTGTATCTCACCGATTCCGCATTGGGAATGATCTCATTCAGCATTTCAGCAACCTCAACCTCAAGTGGGTGCATGAGAGAAAACGTAATGCCGTCGTTTAACTGCCGGCGGATGGCTTCATCAACTGCGGGGTAGGCATAACCCAGGACCAAAGGCCCGATACCCATATTGTAATCGATGTATTCGTTTCCGTCGGCATCCCATACGTGAGATCCTTTCCCTTTGACAAGGTATTTGGGAGCAATCCCATTGACATACTGGGTTGGTCCTTTTGCAAGGGTTTGAGAAAAACACGGGATCAGTCCTTTTGCTCTCTCATAAAGGTCGTCCGACTTCTCAATTACAGGATAATCCTGATTGAAATCCACTTTGTTCGACATAGTCCAGCGATAGTATTTTCTGTGCGATTGATTCACCGTCAAGGCCGTGAAAATTCAGGGCTTCCGCCGGGGTCCCGCAGGCCGGGAATCCGTCAATCGCAAATATTGTGAAATTAATATGCTCAAGCAGGCCGGCAGTAGTTAACCCGGATATCAGGAACTCACCCAATCCTCCGAAACGGGCATGATCCTCAAGCACGAAAATACGGGTATGGTTCATGATCACCTCCTCCAGCCACGAAAGATCAACAATGTTTAACCATGGCATATTGATTACTTCCAGCCCGTAATCTTTTGCTGCAAGGAGTTCAGAAGCAAGAATGGCTTCATGGAGCATTACCGGACCATATGCAAATATCAGGGCGTCCATCCCATCACAAAGTGTCACTCCCCGGCCCCTGGTTAATTTATAAGTTTCGGGCAAACTGATTTCCCGGGGAGACGGACTTATATTCATCCGGATCGCGCATGAAGCAGCAGCAACGTTCACACAATAATCAAGAACCATCCCGGTTTCAGCAGCATTGCATGGTTGTATGATCTCCAGGCCGGGGAGTGCTCCAAGTAAAGAAATATCCCGTATGCTCTGATGTGATTTCCCGGGACCGGCAGGGATCAGTCCGGCGTAATGGCAGGCATAAATGATCTTATGCTGTTCCGTACAATTGTTATATATCTGTTCATTGGCCCTGGACGCCAGGAAACTTGCAAAGGAATTGACAACCGGGAGAAATCCCATTTTGGCAAGACCGTCGGCCATTGATACCATATCCTGCTCAGCAATCCCATTTTCAATAAACCGCTCCGGAAATGTATTCTCAAAATAACGTAAACGGCAATCGGAAGAAAGATCGGCATCAATCACAACAAGATCTTCCCTCAATGAACCCTGCTTCAGCAATTCCCTGCCAAAGGCTTCAACAACATATTCAGCCTTGTTTTTCAGGCCTGTATTCAGTGGAGCAGCAGAACTGACAGGCTCACCCAAAGCATTATACAGCATATGTGATGGGGAACTTTTTTTCAACGTCTCAACATCCGAAGTGATGAGCGGGGAATATCCCATCGTATTCAGATAATCATTGATCCGGCCGGTGATTTCATTAAAAGCAGCTTCAAATGAGCCATCATCAGGCGCCCCGGCATGCCAGGGATAAAGTCCATTCCCTTTCTTCAAGGCTGCAGGATGCTCCATAAAAGATACCCCTTTCCCTTTTATCGTATCGGCGATGATGAACCTGGGCTTATCCTTGACTTTTTTCAATTCGCGGAATGTCATATCCAGTTCGTTGAAATCATGACCATTAATCCTGACCACATGCCATCCGAAACTTTTAATCTTGGCTTCAAGATCTCCCAGTGAAATGATCTTCTCAACAGGTCGGTCGCTCTGGATCTTATTATGGTCCATGATCACCGTCAGGTTCGTGACATGCTGATGGACGCATGCCTGCAAGGCCTCAAAATTCTGGCCTTCCTGGAATTCACCATCACCGGTCATGACATATATTTCCCCTTTCAGGTTCAGGGCCTGTTTAGCCCAGGCCATACCCCTTCCTTTGGAGATCCCCATTCCCAAGGATCCCGAATTTGCTTCAATACCCCTGGTCCGGATGTCGGGATGACCATCAAGGCCACCGATCCTTCTCAATTTCAGTATCTGTTCTTCAGAAAGGATTCCCAATGAAAAAAGGACAGAATACAGACCGGGAACATCATGCCCCTTGGAAGAGAAGTAGATATCACGGTCAGGGCTGTCCAGTCCGGCTTCCGGGATATCCAATTCTTTGTAATATAGCCATACTACGATATCCATTGAACTCAGGCTGGAGCCAAGATGACCGGAGCCTGCATTTTTAACCATCGTAAGGGCGTTTGCCCGGCACATATCTGAAATGACCGACAGTTCCTTATAATAATCATGATCAAGATCCAGTATTCTTACAAATTCTTTCTGAGGTATTATTTCAAGCTTCATGACTGTAGAGTTTAAGTTTGTAAAAATCGATGGTGTGCAGCTCGTCAAGATGATTATCATACCAGTAATGACCGGCATGATTTTCGTTAAGCCGGGATATTTCAGGATGCTTTTCGATCAGGGCCAGGATCTCACCCAGGTCAAAAGCCGGATTTTTGGCATAAAGCTTTTCATACACCTCGCAGATAAACAGGTAGTCTTCGTCATAATCAATAGTCCAGCGGTGCGAGCCGGAAAAATCAGAACCCGAGGGCCATGAAACATTGCCTATCCTGAACCGGTCTGGATTTTCCCAGATATACGGCGTGGTATGTTCCCGTTCAAAATTCTTTTGAGCATTCTCCCATGCTTCCCTTAGTGTTCCTACCGACATGATTTCGACATCATTCCCGTCGGGCCAGGATGCCGGATGCAGGTTGCTCACATAATCATATTGGTCCCGGTTCTTCAGATAATATCCGATCACCTGGTCAATTACCGATGGGTCGATCAACGGGCAATCTGAAGGGATCTTTACAATTGCATCGGCTTGATATTCAAGGGCCAGCTTATAATGCCGGTCGAGAAGGTCGGTAAGGCTCCCCCGGAAACATGAAATGCCTTTTTTTTCACAGAGCCGGACGATGCTGTGATCTTCAGGCATTTCAGTCGTCGCGACAACCACTGTCCCGGCCAGGCTTGCCCTGTTTACACGTTCAAGCATGCGGAACAGCAAGGGCTCCCCGCATAAAGGCAGCAGTACTTTATAAGGTAAGCGCGATGATGTTGTCCGTGCCTGTATTGCAGTGATAACTCTCATGTCAGTGAGCCGGGTTTAAAAGTGACTGTCGGGATATCCGTGCGATTTTCCCCGCAGATGTTCCGCCGTTTTGAACCGGACTGAGTTTCCGCAACTCATCCATATTAAAATCAGAATAAACTTCTTTACCAAGTGCCAACCCGATATAAACCACGGAAGAATGGACGGTGACCAGTGCCTCGCAATTTGCAATCAAAGGATTGATGCTGATATTGGTAAAGACCATGGCCCCGGGAGCATACTCCGCAATCTCCTCTTTTGCACGGTCCCAGTTTTCATTTGGATGCAACTTGAAAATAATTTGCCTGCCGCCGGCAATCTTCAGGACTTTTTGAATGAATTTTTTCCTGTTTTCATTATTCATCGTTTCCCTGCGGTCGGAGGTTGCAACAAGCACATATTTCCTCAGAGGGAAATCATTGACCAGGTATTGAACTGCATTGTCGAAATTAGGTATCCCTGTAACCCGGATCTTTGAAGGCTTGACTCCCTTGGAGATAAACAGATCACGGTATCCTTCTGATGCAACGAAAAACAAATCGTATGCATCTGAAAGGCCGGTTGCGGAAGTGCCAGCCACCCAGCCGGGTAAAGAAAATCTTTTAACCAGGTGATACATAAAATTTTCCGGCTCAGTCATACCTTCCTGGACAAGAACAAGCTTTTTCCCCCTGATATTCCCCGGAATAAGGACATCCTGGCAGGTAAACACCAGGTCATAGTTTTGCTTCTTCGCCTTATAATCGACCAGTAGATTATTTTCCGATAAATAGTTCTCTGTCTGTTGCCTGAACCTGCCTCCCAGAATAGTAAAGTCAAGAAGTCCCATTTCAGCAAGAAAACCTATCAAGCCGTTTGAATAGAAAGGTGTGAACCAGCAATCACAATCAGTAAAATGTTGTGAAATCTGATGCATCATGGTCGTCTGGTTCAGCGACCCGCCGATAAATAGGATCTTATACTTCATTCTCCTGAAGCCTGGAAATAAGGCATAAAAGTAGACTGATGGCAACTCAGGGATATTAAATAGACAAGAAGTAATTGTTAATATATCATTAACAAACTGATGAATTCTGCATAGAAGCCTGCTAAACTCTGATTGCATTTTAAATTATCATTAAATCAATGGTTTTCTGACTCTTACTCGTCATGACGATGAAGTAAAACTCTTAGTTTTGCCTTGAAAATCCAGGCAATGAGTGCACTCTTTTCAGGAATTTTGTTAGGCCTTACCATTGCCTTTTCCTTTGGCCCGGGATTTATCGCATTATTCCAGACAAGCCTGTCGAGGGGCTTAAACGCAGGTCTGTTTCTTGCTGCAGGCATATGCATGAGCGACCTGGTCCTGGTCAGCATCAGTTATTTCGGATTATCGGAACTGATCCCCAAAGAAGATTACAGGATCTTAGGCATAGTGGCAGGGATAATTCTTATCGTCATGGGAGGAGTATCCTTGTATAAAAAAACAGAAATCTTTGCTGATTCAAACAAAATCAAAAGTTTTAGAAACAACAATTCGGGATATCTTATTAAGGGGTTTCTGATCAACATAGTAAACCCTTTCAGTCTTATTTTCTGGATTGGAATCGTTGCATTTGCTGCCAGGAACTGGGAAATGGGAAACCACAATATTTTTTTATTCTTTACCGGTGTGTTTATTACGGCATTTTCAACAGATCTTTTGAAATGTTATCTGTCGGGAAGGCTGAAAAGGATATTGACTTCCAATACCATTCAATGGATAACGAAAGCAATGGGATTCGTATTTATTGCAGTTGGTTTCTTTATAATATACAAAGTTCGGTAAAGCTGCTCCGTCAGATGAGAGCAGATGATAATTTCAGTGATCAATGAAAAACTAAAATGGAGAATTCAGAAATATGCATTTTACTGGTAGATGATGAAGCCGATATCCTCGAGTTCCTTGGGTACAATCTTGAAAAGGAAGGATTTCAGATTATCAAGGCAGGTTCTGGACAATTGGCGATTGATCTGGCAAGACAGTATAAGCCTCATCTCATCATTCTTGATATTATGATGCCCGGCCTTGACGGTATTGAAACCTGCGCCCAAATGCGCATGATCCCTGAACTTCAAAATATTTTCATTGTTTTTCTGACTGCCAGGGGGGAAGATTATTCCCAGGTAGCCGGTTTCGAAGCCGGGGCTGACGATTATATAACCAAACCCATCAAACCCAGGGTCCTTGTAAGCCGTATACAGGCCCTTCTGAGAAGGTTCAGACCGATCCCGGAGTCAGGGAAGCTGGTGACAAAAACTTTTCTCATTGATCTTGACCGTTACATGATAATTAAGAATGATGCAGAAATATTATTGGCCCGTAAGGAATTTGAAATCATACAATTGCTGGTATCGCGTCCGAATAAAGTTTTCACGAGGGAAGATATTTTCAAGCAGATCTGGGGAGAAGATGTCATCGTGGGCGACCGGACGATAGATGTACACATCCGCAGGATCCGTGAAAAAGTCGGGACTGACGGCATTAAAACAATTAAAGGCGTTGGTTACAAGTTTACCGAGGAATAAATTCCCCCAAGGCTTTTTATCGGTAAGCTTTACTTAAATATGCTGCATTCCTGAATTCAATATAAGCCTCGATACCGTTATGGTCTGAAAGGTATTCCTGACCTTTGCCCCACTTTGATTTCAGCACGGCAACTTTTCTTCTGACCCACTGGATCAAACGGGAATTTCTGGTCAGCACATAATCAATCTGTCGGGGATCAGGATGCGCTGATTTATACACATCATTGGATTCATCGTCAAACGTGATTTTCATTGTACCCGAAAGTGCCCCATCCTCGGCTTTCAATATGTTCAGCAAGCCATTATAATAATCGGCCTTTTTTTCATCCGTGTTAAAATCGCCGCAGATGATTTGCGGAATTTCCGGGTCAGAATAGGGTAAAATCAGTTTTGAATATATTTCGGAAAGCTGCTGCTCCCTGATATACTGCGGGTAATCATCATCCTGCAAGTGTGTTGCCAGAAGCTGAAAAGGAATGCCATCCAGGCGGCCTTCCAAAAGGACTGCCCCTTTCCTTGCAAAACTATCAAAGCCTGCAGAAATTGAGAACTCTATTTCTTTTTTAATGGACAAATGGATCTTACTTAAGATCCAGATTCCGCTGTTGAATTTTATATTATAGATTGACCGGTTGACGGGCCCGTAAGCGTAAGGATAAAGATCATGAAGCCGTTGCCTTATGATAGCCCGTGCAAGCGAGGAAAATGCTTCCTGGAAAACGATGATGTCATAGTCGCATAAAAAAAGGGCGTCAGCAATAGCTTCCGCCCTTTGATCTTTGTTATCGGCAAAAAGCTCGGGAACAGGCAACATGCCAATATTCCAGGAAAGAATCTTTAACCGGAAAAGTGAGCCGGAAATCGTGTCAGCAGTGCATCTATCCATTGAATTCATGTTATTTCCATGAGTTGTTAAAATTGTCAATGTCAGCAGACAATAAAGAGATAATGCCCTGGCCATAAATACTAAGTTTTTTCTTCGCTGTTAATTTTTAGATTTGGTCATCGTATAGACAATCTCCCCGGCCTGGTTGATAAAATACAGGGTAAGCTGTTTCCCGTTTATCGAGACCAGTGTGAAACCAGGCTCGGACAAACTGAAAATACTATTGGCATCTTTCCCGGTTTTCCTGGTTTCCCCGCCCGAACCGGTGACAATATAGTCGACCTTGCTTCCGGAGGGTCTTAAATGCTGCATATCATGATCGTGACCGCAGAAATAAAAATCAACACCGTATTTATCAAACAAGGGCTTGAACTTTGCAATCAATTCAGGAGTGTTCCCGTGTTTAGGGCTGGCTGAGAACACAGGATGGTGGCCGATCACAAAGATCCATTGCTCTTTGGCATTGGCAAGGACATCTTTCAGCCAGCTTAATTCCTTTGCCGTATCCTGACTGGCTATATCCCCGTAAGATTCATTTTTTCCGTAGTATTCATTTACCATCGGAGGCGTGTCAGTAAATATAAACCGGGCTGAAATACTGTCATTCACTTTTCTCACCAGGGTGTAATACCTTGAAGGCATCCTCCATCGCCTGCTGATCCTGGAGTATTGCACCTCAGCCTCCGGGACCCCTTTATAATCATGATTTCCCAGAACAGGATACCAGTCGCATTGCATAGCCGGACTTTTATAAATATATTCAAAGGTTGTAAGCCAAAGAGGGTCATTTACGCTCTCTACACCTTTAACCTGGAAATTATCGCCGCAGGAAATAATAAATTCGGGATCAGCCTCTTCTGCAGTCTTTGCCATCTGGTTGGCAACGGCTGTCTGATAGCCGAAGCCATTCCAGCCCCAATCGGACACAAGGAAAAAGTTTAAGGATTTCTTTTTTAAACGGAGTGCGGTATCCCTTGTCGTTACAGTTCCTTTTTTATCTGCAGAAGGCGATTCCTGTGAATAACCCGGTTGCAGCCATGCAATTATGATAATCAGAATGACTGGTGTTAATAATCGGGCAGCTAAGCCTTTAATGGTGATTTTTTTTATGCTGTTATTTCTCATTACGCTGGATTTTAATAAATACCCCGATCCCCAAAAAAAGAGATCGGAGTATTTGGTTAGTATTTTCATGAATTATCGCTGGTTACCGCTTCCGTCACTCTGGTAAGCTCCGATATCCTTTCCCGGTGCCATAGTGGTTCCCAGGCCGGTGTTATACGGTGCCTGCTGATTGGCTTTGCCGATGGCAGCCGATCCGGTCTGAAGATGCGGGTTATTCAGGTCCGTCATGGCATGAACATCGGGGTCAAGGTTAACTAGCATAGGATTATTGTTGTTAATTCCGGTTGAAAGAAGGTCGCCTGTCTGTGGTCTGCCCCAGTCTCCTGCAGGATAATACCCTGCCCTTGTCGAATCAACCGTGGTATAGAACAGGTTGTACCCGTATTTTCCCTTTATGTAGGAGGTGTCTGATTTGGCAGTTATTCTTAGCCCGCTTACACAATTGATGATCAGATTATTATAAACAGTGGCCTGGGCAAACAGATCCACCAGGATTCCGGCCGTTGGTTCCCCTTGTTTACGCCAGCCACCTGCAATCATGGTATTGTTGTAAATATTAATCTTACTTTGCGGGTAAAGAACAGCTTTATTTGTATTGACCTTGATGGAATTATTCGCAGCGCTCCAGATATAATTATAGGCAACGTCTCCTGTAACACCGTTTTTAATATTGATATTATCACCATCGTCACTTCCCTGGTGCTGGATCACATTCCCTTTTATGCTGACGGTGATCGGGCCCATCAGTCGCAAACAATCATCGATTCCGCTCAGAAAAGAACAGTTTTCGACAACGACTTTGGTCGTACTCCCGAAATTGCCGTTGGACGAGGATGGGGCCACACCCACTACCGAAAAAGCGAACTGGGCTCCGCCTGAAACATCGGGCCCGCCCGTGTAACTGATATTTGACCAGATAAGATGGACAACTTTCGCCATGGAATCGCACTGAATCCCGCCCCAGTATCCTTTTGGCCATGCAGGGTTCGATGCAGCCGGTTTAAACGTGATCTGGGATGATTTCGTGCCTTCGCATAACAAGGTCCCTGAGATGTGGATCGTATAGATCAGCGGGGGAGCTGCATCCGGGTTTCCCAGGACGATCACGGTAACGCCGGGTTGAACCGCCAGCGTATCGGTGGATTTTACCCAGATATCACCTTTTATATAATAGGTTTTGTTGGCCAGCATTGTCCCCTTGAGGAACCCGCTGAGTGAATCCTTTGTGATCGGGTTGGAAACCGGTGTTGTCGTATCGACATTACTGGACTTCTTACAGGACAACTGCAAAATTACCAGGGAGATCAGCAATAAAGCTGAAAACAGGTTTTGTAAATACCTGTGCGGATTGAGATTAAAGTAATGGTTTTTCATAAATCAGACTGTTAATGGTTTAATTGAGATTGTGTTAACTTTTAAATTTGAATTTTAATCCGAAGATGTAGCTCTGTCCATAGGTGTATTTCTCAACGAAATATCCATCCTGTGTTTTCAATTCATTAGGTGAATTCAGGAGGTTGCTGAGTTTTATAAAAATAACCAGGTATTTCCCTAGGGTTTTATCAAGAGAGAAAGACAGATCAAGATAATTTTTCTGGTAAAAATCCTGCTTGTAATAAAATGAGATATCGGCAATGCGATTTCCCTGGAAAAGAAATGACAACTGGCAATTCAGTCCGGCTTTTGTATTCCGGTAAAGCAGCGAGAGATTGGCCACATGCCTGGATTGCCCCTGCATCGGGCGTTTCTCGCTGACATATGAAGTGGTATCGTTTCCCGTGGTTTCCGACTTGACATAGTATAATTTCGGCGTTGAAATACTGGAATTTGTATAAGTGTAATTCCCGGAAAAACCGAAATTCCTGAAATACTTGATCAGGACCAGTTCCAGTCCGTAGTTGGTCGCATTGCCAAAGTTCATGTATGTTATCAGGGGCTGGCCGCCATTTGCTAAAAGCGTCTGTTCGATGGGATCTGTTATATTTTTATAAAATACTCCTGCCATGATCACATCTTCAGCATCCGGATAGAATTCATATCTCAGGTCGTAATTCCAGGATTTTGAATGACGCAGATTTGGGTTTCCGCTTACATTGTTCTGGTCTCCTATCACAGTATAATCAACCAGTTCATAATAATTCGGTCTCGCGATGGCTTTATAGGCAGAAAGCCTGATTTTATGCTTTGTCCCGATTGAGTATGCAAGATGAAGACTCGGCAGCCAGTCGGTATAATAGTAAAAATGCTGCCGGTATCCAGGATATGCAACCGTAAGGTTCCTGTTTGACTGCTCTGTTGACTCGTATCTTACGCCTCCAAGGATCTGAAGATTCCCGACCATCGTGCCTGCCTGAACATATCCGGCCACAATCCGTTCAGTGGCCGTATAGTTACTTGTATTATACTCGGGATTCCCGACAGGCTGATAGGGATAAACCTGGGCTGTGAGAACACTTGTGAAGGGAGGATCCTGGTGAAGGGAATCCAGTGTTGGTTTTAAGGTATAGTCATTCTGGTAATTGTTCCTGTATTTACTTCTGTAAAGCCCTCCCGCCTTCATACTGAAAAGGTGGTGATGGATCCTGAAATTATAAGCGATATTTGCATAGGCTGAATAATCCTGATCAACATTCTTCTGCCAGGTGTGGGTTATTGTTTTCAGATATTCTGCATTATTAAGCCAGCTACCGCCCTGAAGAACCGTGTGGTATGTATTCAGTTCAGCCATGTCGGGGACCTGGCCTGTTGCATTTGAATATACCAGGGACCAGTCTAAAATGATGTTCTTCCATAGCATATGGCTTCCCATCAAAGATGCGCTTTCAACAGTCTGGATCTGAAGCCTTGAGCGTTGGCTGATGCTGACATAACCGGTTCCCGGGCCTGTTCTGCCATTTCCGCTGATGATGGTATCGGCAAGAAACCTCGACTGGGATTCGGAAGTATTCAGGTAAATATTGTAAAAACTGATCTTGTTATTGGCATTGATGATATAATCGATCTTCGAATTGATTCCAAGCCTGTTGGAACGTAAAGAGATCTCCCTGTAAATATCATCGGTCGACTGGGGGTTGTTGTATTGATCAATATAAAACGAATTCGTTTCGGATTTGGATCCTGATGCCATGTTTTGATCGGCAACGGATAACAGTATGCCCAGTTTCTTCCTGAAGAACCTTTCCCCGAAAGTAAAATTGCCCATGGCCTGCGGCCAGGCCTGTGAATTTGTAAATACCAGGTTCTGTCGGTTGAAATCATCCTGGGTCGAGGCATAATAATGACCATGAAGCTGATCCGGGTCTTTAAAACTGATTGAACTCCTGTCGAATGAAACAAATTTGTTATCAAAATAAAATTGGTTATAACCGCTGCCAATTTGCGCCTGGATCAGTAATGCATCCGGGGCATCTTTCATGATAGCATTCACACTGCCACCGATCCCATCCCCCTCCATCTCAGGCGTTAACGCCTTTGTAACCTGCATTTCCTGCAGGAGCTCCGATGGAATTATATCCAGAGGGATGAACCGGTTTTTTGAATCAGGGCTGGGAATTTTCACACCATTCACCAATGTATTATTATACCTTGGTTCAATTCCCCTTATAATTGCATACTGATTCTGCCCGTCACTGCTCCTGTCAAGAGTTACACCCGATATCCGCTGGGCAACCTGTGCAGCATCAATGTCGGGCGACAGGTCTATGGTATGTGCCGAGACGACGTTGATAACATTGGAAGCATTTTTTTCTGCAGCGCGGGCATTCTGATCCGTTCCTTTATTAAATTTCCCTGTAATGCTGACTTCATTTAATACTGTCGCATTCTGAACGAGAAAAAAATTGAACCGCTGGTTATCATTTGTGCCTGAAACGACGATCTTTTTCCTGGCTGTCAGGAATCCCAGGTAAGAAACTACGATGTAATATTCACCCGGAGGTACGTTCTTTATCTCATAATCTCCCTTTGTGTCCGTAATTGCGTGAAAAGAAGTGTTTTCAAGCACAACAGCTGCGGCAACAAGGGTTTCCTTCGTTTCTCCATCATAAACAGTTCCCCGTATATTGGTTCCGAAAAGAGAAAAATGGAATGTGGTGAAAAGCAGAATCACGGGAACAATTTTCATGCGGCAAAGTTCCCATTCAATACCCGGGTGAATGTTAAGTTAACAACAAAAAATGGTTAAACAAAAGCTAAGAATCAGGAAAAAAGAGAAGCGAAAATTAACTTTTAATTAAAAGACAGGAAATTCTGCCAGGGCAGGGAATCACATTTCAGTCCAGCATTTGTCCGAATCCTGCCGTGTTAAATATACTTCTGACCTCAGGCGAGGTATTTAATATCAGCATACTGAAACCTCCCCTTTTGGCCATTTTCCATCCATTTAACAATAAGCGCAGGCCAATGGAAGATACATAACTGACTTCTGTGAAATCAAGGAAAACAGTTTTCCCGATATTGTTAATTAATCCTGTAAACATCGTGCCGATAACATCCACTCCGGGTGCATCAAGCTTCCCTGAAAAGGCGAGGTCCAGTCTTTCGTCAGAATCATTAACTACCTTAATTTTCATAGGTCAGATTATTTTTTGAGAATTCAAATATCCCTATAAAAAAGAATGCATTACAGGTCTCCAACAGATTTAACAATGAATTAACATGAACCGCGGGGAATTCTCCGGAAGGCAATAAATGATGTGAACTCCGGCAAGCCTCAACCCCGGGTTTCATTGAAAGCGGGGATTCACCGGGGAACATTAAAGAAAGTAATCCGGGGCATTGCAGATCTCAGAGTATCACTGCAATGACCGCGTTCAAGGAGGAAATGTAATCATTAGTCACACCAACATACAACAGCCGGGCCTCACCGCCAACAACCCATTTCTTACTTATGGGGTACAGGTAGGAAACGCAGCCTTCAAAATTGGCAAGTGACAACTGATGGGTATTCACGGTGCTTCCGATGCCGCTGATATTGGAAAATTGCATGACCAGCCCTGGAGCAACCGAGAGGTAAAGGTGATCGATGATTTTCATCCTTATCACAAGCATCAGGGGCATGATATATTCCTTTGAATCCATCGTATATTCAGGGCTCAGAGTTTTTTTCACACGGTAGACCCTGTAAAACCCGGTCTCCAGTCCAAGGCTGAGCAGGTATTCAGGTTCCCAAAGAAATCGCATCGATAACCCAATGAAATCTTTATTCACATCCTTGGCGCTTACGGTCTGGAAATTTGAAAAATAGTGGGACCATCCGGTTCCAACGGCAAGGCTGTAATGGCTATGTGTTTTCGGGATGCTGTCGCCTGCCGGGACGGAAGCTTGATTTAGCGGAGCTTTTGCTGCACCGGCATTTGTTTGTGCCAGGGCAGATCCGCCAATTGCCAATACCATCAGGCAAATTATGATCGTTCTTTTCATACTTAATTCTCCCGTATATAATGATAATAACCGACAATGAAGGGATAGTTGGTGAGTATGCCGTCGAAATGGCCGTCACTGATGTATTCCTGGATCCAGTTCACATTATCCAGCGTCCAGGTCCAGCAGATCCTTCCCTGGCTGTGCATCTCGGCCACAAGGTCATTCTGGGTACCCAGGGTCCAGCGCGGTGCCCAGACCATCGAGTTGACATCCTCCACATCATCCGTCGTCAATTCACAGAGCGACGGGATGTTCTTGTAATCGGGCTGGTTCTTAAAATCACTGATGGCATCAGTGGATGGCAGGCCGATATAGATATGCAGATCCCTGCCTTTTGCCTTTGCCCTGTCGAGCATTTCCTTCTGGATGGGGACGACGGCCGACATCGTAGGCACTTTCTCCTTCATATCCAGGTAAACAGCCCGGAGCTGGGTGCTGTCAACCACGAATTGAAGGGCTTCTTCCAGAGTGGGAATATGTTCCCCATGGATAAGGGTGACGAGATAGTATAACTGCAGATAAGTGAAATCGTTTATCGCCCCTTCTATCGGCGCTTTCTGTATCAACCTGATATCAAGAGCCGCATCATGATAGAGGACCGGGATCCCGTCTTTAGTCAGCTGTACGTCAATCTCAATCCCCGTCGAGCCAAGCCCTTCGGTAAAATTGATCATGGCAATGCTGTTTTCCGAAACCGGAAGATCATCGGATGTACGGCCTCCGGAACGGTGGGCGAGGATGTTGAACCCGCTTTGCAGAATAGCAGGAGATATCGGCCTGACATATTGCAGAACCAATTGATTGTCGATCTGGTTTCCTGATGATCCGTACCCCCCGCGGATGATGATCTCAGCGGGATTCGGATTGGACTTCAGGATATCCTTTCCGCCTTCATTCCTGGCGATATATCCTGAGACCAGTCCTGTTTGATCATTATAGCAATACCTCCAGTAACCGCTCATCATGATCACCGTATCGAGCTGCCCGACATCGAGGACCATATAGTGACCGTCGGAGCAGAAGACCGACAGTTTCTTTCTGGACCATTTGAGTACAACCTGGTCACCGAAGAGGCCTGAACCCGATACGACTTTGTATATTCCATCCATCACCTGCCGGGAAGTACCTGCGATCGGGTTGGTTTCATTCAGGATGGAGTTTGGCCCTGTGGAAGGGACTGTGACTTCCCTTTTCTTGTTACAGGCTGCTGCTACGAGCAGTATGCCGAATAAAAGTATTGTAGTTTTCCTCATAACACCCAGATTAAATGCAGTTCAGGAATATTATAGTACCTGTCGAATGTGGAAAAGATCATCCATGCCGGCCAATAGTATTTCACGTAATTATCCTTAATTCCAATCAGCAGGATCTTTTTCCGGAAGATCCTTTGCTCCAGGTATACGGCGGCGGTCACACCGTCGAAATAATTGGTTGTCCGTGAGATGACATCCTCACCTGTTTTCATTTGCCCCCAGGCAATGATTACCGCCTCTCCCTTGAAGGTGAAAGCCAGCTTCCTGGTCTTAAACCCGATCGACAGGTTCGGGTAATGGGTCAGCATCATTCCCGTATTATGAAAACCGGCAATATTCATCATACCGAGAGCGTAGCCCAGGTCATAACCCAGGTTAAAGGAGAAATTCCTGTGGATGAAATTCCATCTCGGGCCTAAGGTCACCTGGTTCGAGACAACGACTGTGCTCAGGTCCCCTTCAAGGGAAAATCCTGCAGGAAGCCCAAATGTCAGGTGAAGGTCGATGAGCGGAGCCTGTAAAGCAGTTTCCACCCAGTCGAACGGCAGCCTGGCCACGAAAAAGCCCAGGCCGACCTGTACCTTGTAAAGCCCATAATGATGAGGGAAATAGATACTTTCCTTCCCGATGTCAATGGGAGGTGACTTTTCCTGGGCATAGGCCGCCATGGCACATCCCAGGATCCCGATAACTAAAATTGAAACGTACAATTTTCTCATGTGTGTGGTTATTTGATTTCTTCTCGAATATTCCCCGCATCTTGAATAGGAACAGTGGACCGGGTTCAGCGATTACAATTATAATTGCTCGCTACTTTTTTTCACCATCAAGCAATTCCTTTGCTTTTTGCAGGGCTTCCTGTTGCTCCTTGTTCACTTCAGGATACTCCGGATTCATTTCCTTCAGTTTTTCCACTACTATTTCCCCAATCGCAATGCGGGAGAACCATTTGTTATCTGCAGGGATGATGTACCAGGGAGCATGCTTCGTGGAGGTCTGCTGAAGCATCCTGAAATAAACCCTCATGTAATCTTTCCAGAATTGCCGTTCCTTGACATCATTCGGTGAAAGCTTCCAGTTCTTTTCCGGGTTTTCGATACGTTCAAGAAAGCGGTTCTTCTGTTCCTCCTTTGAGATGTTCAGGAAGAATTTCAGCACCTGGATGCCATTCCTGATCAGGTGAAGTTCAAAATTATTGATATCATCATATCTCTCTTTCCAAATATGCCCTTCTTCGATCTGTTCCCCGATATCGGGCAGCTTCTGGTTTTTCAGGATGTTCTGGTGCACCCTTACTACAAGAACTTCCTCGTAATAGGAACGGTTATGTATCCCGATCTTTCCCCTTGGAGGGATTTCCATGTGAGCCCTCCACAGGAAATCATGGTCCAGTTCATAAACCGAAGGCGCCTTGAATGATGAAACCCGGCATCCCTGGGGATTCAGGCCCGACATCACATGTTTGATGGCACCGTCCTTGCCTGCGGCATCCAGGGCCTGCAGAACGATGAACAGAGACTGACGGCCTTCGGCAAACAACTTGTCCTGCAAGCCTGCCATTTTCTTCAGGTTCTTTTTAAGGTCCTCTTCCGCCTCCTTATGATGTTTATATTTACCGGTGTAGGAAGCGTCAAAATCTTCCATTCCCCTGGCTTTTTCGTTCGCAGTGAACAGCAGTTCGTCGTACTTCATTTGCTGATTTTATGTAAAGATATAAAATTATTTATGCACAACATCTTTTTACTAAAGGTTGATAATAAAATACTTAACGTTGAGTATGTTTTGCAAAATGTAATAAATATTAAGCTGCCTGTTCTCAGTAGCCGTTTATCAGTATTGAATCAGGCACCTCACTCCCGTATTTGAGGGCCATTCTTGCCGGACCCCTGAGTTCAACATCCGGAACGAGGTGGTCGAGATCCTCCTGTGATATCCATCCCTTTGCAAGCATTTTTGAAGAGACCAGCCTGTAATATTCAGCCATGGAAGGCCGGAGGTGGCCGGTCCCGTCAAAATTATATTTGAACCACTTTGGACGGGGGATTATGGAAGCCATGAAAATGGCTTCAGCCAGTGTGAGCCTGGATGCATCCTTGTTGAAGTAGAAACGGGAAGCTTCGTTGGCGCCATAGATCAGGGGGCCCCATTCAATGATGTTCAGGTAGACTTCATACATCCGTTGTTTGCTGCAGATCTCCTGGTTCTCGATCAGCCATACGATCAAAGCTTCCTCGAGCTTACGGGCAATGGTTTTATTCCGGCTGAGAAAGACATTCTTCACAAGCTGCATACTGATGGTGCTTCCTCCCCTTACAAACCTTCCCTCTTTGATATTCGTGACAATGGATTCGCGGAACGCATCGGGAAGAAAGCCCCGGTGCTGGTAAAAGCCTCCGTCTTCGGAAGTCATGACGGCATACTGCAGATAAGGCGAGATCTGGTCAAGCCTCCTGAAATTCGGATTTCCCGGGCCAAGGATGAATGTCCGCACAGCTTCACCATCTTCATAGGCAGTATAAGGGAAAGCACTGTCGAGCTTCAGCAAATCCCCGTTGCCATAGGATAAGACCCTGAACTGATGCCGTTTCAGTTCCATCTCAAATGTTAACGAATCCGGCATTCCGAGATCGACATGAAAATCAAGGTGATATGATAACCCGCCGGCAGTCTGAATTCCTCTCAGATTTGCAAAAAGGCCTTCCGGAAGAGATGCAAACAAGGACCGGGCAGGAAATTGCGGCTTGTTGATCCTGAACCATATTTCTTCGGAGGGATAAGGTTTATACTTAAAATAAGGATTGAAATCAAGCATATTAAAGGAGATATGTGTGAGGGAGTCCAGCTCGATTGCATCCGGCCTGAAATTGATGGCATAGTCTATCCCGAGATCCAAAGACCGGACGGTATCACAGGCAAGCTTTTCATGATATATCTGTAATCCGCTCAAGGCGATCCTGCCCCTGATCCTGAAGGCCTCCTTATCCACCTGTCCTGCGTTCAGGCTGAAAGAAAGCGAATCGAAACTGCAGGCTGCTTTCCATTTGAACCCTATATAAGGAATGGTGATCTTTTTACCCTCCGCCGGGCTTAGAGCCAGCCGGACATAACGACTTTCCTCATCCAGTCTCCCGCTGGCATTCCATAATGCATATAGGGAATCCTCGTGAATGAACAAGCGGGTGCTGAATTCCTGGTCTTTGAGATTTATCCTGTCAATATAAATGCCGACTTCATGTGTACCTGTGATACTGCGGACATTCACGTTGGTGACCTCCATCCGCAGTGGGATCTTATCGAATATCAGTCGGAATAATCGTTTTGCGGTTTCTTTATAATCTGTTCCCGCACTGATTGCCGTGTCGCTGACTTTCGCTTTTGAAGGCCCTCCGCTTCCCTGCGCTTGCGGCGATCCCTGCTTTTTCAGGAGGAAACTGTAATTAGTGGTGCTGTCCCTGCGCCTGACGGTCAGGTGCAGGTTCCTGATCCTGACGGCAGTGACTGAAATCCTTCCTGCGAGAAATTTGACAGGATTGACCACAATCAGCAAGGTATCTATGCTGAGAAGGGAATCCCCATTTGCGGGCCGCAGGGCAAGCCCTTTGATAAAAACTGAAGAGATCCCCTCTATCCTTATTTTCTGCAGGCTAAGGTTTGCATCGTTTGCCGAGTTGAACTGGCATATTTTTTCCCGGGCGATAAAATTCAACACGGGGTTGCGCAGCAAAAAAGTGATCAAAGCCATGAAAATCAATGCAGCGGCAAACCAGAGAAACGGCTTACGGAACTTGTGCTTCCTGAATGAAATCCCGGCCATTGAAAAAACTTAAACAAATCCGGGCCCGAATTTAGTGAAACGCCGCCGGGCTTGCAAATGCATCAGAACATATGTCCCAACCCGATATAAAGCCCGCTGCTTCCGTCCTGTTTATTCAGGGCAAACCCATAATCGATGGTGACCATGAAGTTTTCATTCAGGGCCAGCCTGAGTCCCAGGCCTGTTGAAAGGTGCAGGCAATCGGAAGATGAGTTGAAGTAAAATGGCTGTAAGCTTTCAGGGATAAGGTTTTTATACACTTTGCGGTCCTGGACCACCATGCCTCCATCCAGGAAACCGACCAGGCCGAAGTACAGGTTTTGTTTAAGAAAGTGGGTCCTCCAGAATTTCCAGCGTAGCTCCAGATTACCGTAGGCCACGCCATCCCCAACCACCCGGTCGCGGAGCACGCCCCTCATGGTCCTTGCGCCACCCAGGCCATCCGGCTTCGTAGAGAGTGACCATGATGAGAACATATACGGATCAATGTAATAGGGAGAAGTTCCTCCTATGGTACCCTGGTAACTCAGCCGATAGGCAAACACAAGATATTTTTTAACCAGTGACAGGAATTGCCTGTGCGTGACTTCGAGCTTCACGAAGGCATAGGGACTGTTGCCGAGAAAAGTCGGGGCAGCCATAATCAATATTTCAGACCAGATTCCTTTGTTTGGTGCTGCTTCATTATCGCGGGTATCATAGATGAGTCCCAGCTTGAGAAAGGTAAGTGATCCGCCGCCCGCCTCCTGGGGTGTCAGCAAACCGTATTTTACATATTCATCCCAAAGCAGGGTAGTGTCGGGAAGTTTATTGCTTTCTTTTTTCCCGGCATTGATCTTGCCGATATCCACCGTAGCCATCCTGATGTCGAAGAAATTCAAGCCTGCAAGCCAGCGGAACCTCTGGCCGATGATGGGCCCCTGGAAATCGGCCATGATGCGGAACAGCCTTCTCTGGCAACGGTAGTAGACCCTTGAGATATAATCGGAGCTTCCCTGGGTTTCCAGGGAGTGGTTGTAATTCGTTTCATAGCCGTTGAAGCCATAAAAATCAAGGGCCCGTTCGGGGAGGTAGGTAATATCACCCGTGAACCGGATATTCCCGGGAATAAGGTATTTGGAATCGTAAAACAGCTGGAAGACAGCGCTGCCTTTGGTAAAAAAGGAAACTTCGGCATAAAAAGTGTGCCTGTACTCCGGGTAGGTGGAACCATCACCATAATCGAAAACCTGGGCAAGGGCTCCCAACTGGAACCCCTGGTCGGCATCGTACGCAAGGACCGGCAAAGCCCCGAAAGTCCAGCCTTTCTTCCTCTTCTCCTTCTGATGAAGCGTCGTATCCAGTTGTCCGTATGCCAGCTGGGAAGCCATTATCAAAACGCAGGTCAGCATCAACACTAACTTTTGTTTCATGATGAACGGGTTTTTGAGAACAGGTTTGCAATAAGCAAAGTGAGGGTTGAAACAATAACGGACAGGATTGCGAGGTCGGCATTATCCTTGAAGAACTCCATTGGCCGGCTTTTGAACGAGGCAACGAGGATAAGTGCAAAGATATAGGCTATCCCGCTGATAAAGCTGAGCAGGGCTGACCTGCTGCTGATCTTCCAGTGAAACGAGGCGACAGAGGCCGGGATGATCGTAAAACCTATCCCGGTAATGAAGATGATGACAGCTACAAGGTCACGTAAAAAATAGGCGCCTATGCAGCTAAGCAGGCTTACCCCGATGATTCCCAGCCTTGTGATAAGCATCCGCCGTTTGTCATCCGATTTCCGTCCGGAGAGTTTATCGTACCAGTCGACGGCCACCGAGGAGGCCAGCACAAAGATCTGGGTATCCGCGGCGCTCATGATGGCCGCGAAGATCATGATGAGTGAAGCTCCGAGGAGCTTCCGGGGAAGCAGGAGCGTTAGTCCTTTGGCAAATGCGTCCTTGGCTTCGATGTTCTGGAGATGCCTGTGGGCGGCAAGCCCCACGATCGTAATGGCAATCCCTGTGATCACCGTAAATATTGCCGACAGGATAAAACCGTCACGAACAATACGGTCCGACCTGGCCCCGTAAACCCTTTGCCAGTATTCGGCCGACTGGAAAATAATAAAAATGCCGAAAGCGGTGAAGGCGATGGTCATCCCTGCATTCATCCTTGAAAAATCAACGAGCTCGAAAGCAAAATCCTTTTTATCCCGGAAGATGACCGAAGCGATGAGAATAATGATGACCAGGAGGACAAGGTACTGGAAGATGTCGGTACGGATCACACTCCTGAACCCCCCTGCCAGGAGGTAGGTGACGATGAGCGCCGCGCTGAGAAGCAGCCCTGTTTCATAAGACCACCCGCTGATGCTAGCCAGCAGGCTGCTCCCCGCGATGAACTGGTTGAGAAGCATACCGGAATAAACAACAAGCAATATGAAGGCTGAGAACAGGCTAACCGGTTTGTTGAATTTGAAGTAAAACCAGTCGGAAAGCGTGTAGAACTGCTTTTCCCCGCTGAATTTCCTTAGCTTCAGGGCATACGGAATGAATACCAGGAACCCTATTGCAGTGCCTATGAACACGGCGAAGGCCGAGATCCCGAAACGGTATACATAGGCGGAATAGGCTACAAGGGCGGCGCCTCCGATATAGCTTGCCACGACGGAAGTCACGAAGCCGATGATGCCTATCCTGCGCCCGGCGATCATGAAATCGGTGTCGGATTTGCGGCGGGAGGCATACAAGCCAATTCCCAGGCTCGTGGATGCGTATAAAACAAGAAGGAGGATATCAAAAGGACTGAGGTTGCTGCCCGGAAGCTGTTCGAAAAACCCGTTCATCAAACAAAGATAGAAGATTATTTGAATTTGCCAACGGTCTTATCCGGGGATCTTAAATCCGTAAAGTTTATAATTCAGCTCGTAAATAATGGCTGGCTCATCCCGGTCATCGCCTATCTGTATCACTTTCTGCCTGAGAGCCGGATACTTCAGATCGAGGAAGTACATGAATTGCTCAATTGTGCCCATCACCTGCCGGTTCTTCCTGTCGGGGTTTATCCTTAGGTTGTCGGTCAGCACATGGGTCACTTTTGATCTTATAAGAAGGGAAATGAGTGAATCCTCATAAACTACCGAAATTCCCTGTTTCGGGCCTGCATACCAGGCAGCAAGGGAGTCAGGGCTGTTTATGCTCCTGATGTCCGCCAAGTTCATCTCCGTTCTTGTCCTGCTACAAATGGAATCGGGGAAGTTCATGATCAGGAACAGTATATTGCTCATATGTGAATCCTTTTCCATCCCCCAGCCGACCAGCGAGCAGGAGTAGTCATTATACAGTTCCCTGCTCAGGGGTTTTTCGCTGAGCGACGACATGGGAATCAGGCAATACGGATGTTTCCCGGCTTTCCAATCCGAAAGGAAAGGAAGAACCGGCTCGAACGGCAGGCGTGTAATGCCAAAAAATCTCTTCCCCCTGCCTGAAATAAAGGAAACGGAGGACTTACGGCAAGCCACAAGCGAGTTTCCCGGCAGGTTTTCAGCGGCCCACAGGCTGGCTCTTTCATAGTTCACCATGTCGGGGGACAATCCATAGTATTTACCCGTGATTTTCTGTACATCCTGTATCCTTGAAGCGGTGACATTCAGTGAAAAGCCAAACAGGAGAAGGGCAATGACAAAATAAAGGTATTGAAGGCTGTTTCGCTTCATCTTTTCAAGGACATAGTATGCAGAACCCAGGATCAGGATGAGCAGAAGGGGGAAATACGGGATGATGAACCTGCTTTGCATCCAACCGTTGTGAGCGACCAGGAAGGTTATGAATAAAAATGTACAGGCATACAAGCCGGTAAAGTAAAGGCAGTGGTTTTTTCTGAATGCGGTCACCAGGGCCGAAAGTATTGCAAGCACCGTGAGAAGGGCTGTAACAGGATATCTATGCATTTCTTTGCCTGAGGGAAGTATCCCAAGAATGGAATACAAGGCCTGGGAAAGGTAAAAACCGGTATTCGTAAAAAGGCGGTGAATAAAACCCTGCAGGTTCTCGCTTCCCAAGGCCGGGTTATAATAATCTTTTGCCAGGAGTGAATTCAGCTCATCACCCGGATGAATTCCCGGACCTCCCCACACCGCTGCTTTCAATACCTGGTATAAAACCAGGACCAGGGTGAATGAAAGAATGCCCAGGAACAGGTTCTTCCATCGCCGGTAGGACATAAAATAAACGGAAACTGCGATTATCCCTGCAAAGCCGATTGCCCTGGTCAACCCGAGCCCAACCAGGAATAAGGCCAGGAATAGATGTTCCGTGATCCGGCTTTTTAAAGGTTTTTCCGGCTGGTCCCCGGTAAAGCGGGAAAAGAACACACAGAATGTGAGGGATTGCAGAAACATGAAGAATGCTTCGCTGAAAGTCTGGCTTCCATAATACAGCAGGAAGGAATTCACGGGCAGAAGGGCCAGGATGATGGCCAGGACTAAAGCAGGTATTCGATCCCTGAATGCTTTGTAAAAAAAACAGATGAAACCGAGAAGGCAAACCAGTGAAACGGCTTTTAGCGGTATCGCACTGATCCCGAACAGGGCCACAAAGGGACCAAGTATGAGCGGGTATAATGGCCCCTGGAATCCCGGGAAAATAAAATGGTGGATAAAATCATATGCCCTGGCTACGTATGCCGAGTCATCCCCGGCCAGGGAAAACCGTACGTCGAATAAAAGGATACTGAACAGCAGCGTGAGAAGCAAGGAAGCAAGGAAGATCCGATTCATATTATTTGAACAGAAAATCCCGGCCTTCATGAAAAAAGCCGGTGACCCATGCCGGCTTTCATTCTCCTTCCGGGTGTTCGCAGGCTTTCCAGCATTGCGCGAAAGGCCAGAGAGCCCTTTATCCTGTCTTTTTTTAGTCCCGGCCATCAGGTGTGAAAATTTAAGGGTTTCCGGCGGTACACCAGGTACAGGCATGAGAGAGTCATCAGCAGGCTGAGTATGATAAGGAACACATTGTCGGTACTTCCGAAATCCTGGTATTTCTGGCTGATGAGCCCGAGATTGGAAAGCCAGGCGACGATAATGGCCCCGCTGTTATTGACAAAATGTGCAAATACAGGCACCCAGATGGACCCTGACCAGTAAAACAGGTAACCGAATATAACCCCGAGGATCATGCGCGGGAGAATGCCGTAAAACTGCATATGCATGGCGCCGAAGAGGAAACCCGTGATAAAAATGGCGACATGGATGTTTTTCAGCCAGTCGTTCAGGAGCTTTTGCAGGATGCCCCGGAACATGAATTCCTCCCCGACCGCAGGAAGTATGCCGATCATAAAGATGTTGAACAGGAAAGTTGAGAAGGATTTCCCGCCAAGGAAGATGTCGGTGAGCTTTGAGGCCTGGTCTTCCGCACTTTTCATCCAGTCTTCAATTCCTTTGAAACCGGCAGGTAGCTTCATCATCTCGTTGACCGAAACCAGCCAGTTGATGCACGGCAGGGAAACGAACATCAGCAGAAAAGCGATGAGGTATACAGCGCCCATGCCTGTTTGGCCGGCGCGGAGATATCCCAGGGAATTCCGTTCGAACAGGTAACCGGCAAGGAGTGCGGGAATGATAAAAAGTCCTATGGATTGTGTCACCTGGAAATACTTCAGGAGGGCAAGGGCAAGAGGGTTGTCTTCCTGGCTGAGGATATTCAGGGTTTCCATCAGGTTGACATGATAGATAGGGATCGCCAGCAGCAGGGCCAGGAAGAATGTTATAATGAAACAGGAAAATGTAAGTGCGATGACAAAGATCAGACGGCTGAAAGGTGAAAGGTTACCGAGAAGGGCTGGTTTCATCGGATGTGGTGCTTTTGTCTAATTTTGCGCTAAAATAATGAATTTTGGTCAGGATAGGACAGATCGAAGCGGGTGAATTCCCTGTCATACTGGCTCCGATGGAGGATGTGACGGATTCCCCTTTCCGTTCCATCTGCAAGGGTTTCGGGGCCGACCTTCTGATCACGGAGTTCATTGCATCCGAAGGTCTCATCAGGGATTCCTGGAAGAGCAGGCTGAAAATGCAATTTGAACCGGGGGAAAGGCCGATAGGCATACAGATCTTCGGGGCGAACACAGCTTCCATGGTAAAAGCGGCCGAAGAAGCGGAAAGCGCAGGTCCTGATTTCATTGACCTTAACTTCGGATGCCCTGTCAGGAAAATCGTCATGAAGGGAGGCGGGGCTGCACTGCTGCAGGATATTCCAAAAATGGCAGCCATGACGGAGGCAGTGGTAAGGTCGACCCGCCTCCCGGTGACCGCAAAGACCAGGCTGGGGTGGGACGACCAAAGCCTGCTGATAGCTGAGATTGCCGAACGACTGCAGGATGCAGGGATACAGGCCCTCAGCATTCACGGCAGGACCAGGGCCCAGCTGTACGGGGGGAAAGCCGACTGGACCCTGATCGGGAAAGTAAAAGAAAACCCCAGGATGAAGATACCAGTATTCGGCAACGGCGATATAGATTCAGGTATAAAAGCCGCGGAGATGAAAGCCTGCTATGGTGTCGACGGGATCCTGGTCGGAAGGGCGGCAGTAGGCAATCCATGGATATTCAGGGAAATAAAGACATTTCTGGAAACCGGTGAAAGCCTTCCTTCTCCCTCCCTGGAGGACCGTATATCCGTGTTGCGCCTCCATCTTGAGAAATCCCTTGCCTACAAGGGTGAAAGGGCGACCGTGTTTGAAATGAGAAAGGTCTATAGCGGGTATTTCAGGGGGATACCGGGCTTTAAACCACTCCGGATGAAACTGGTCACCGCCGGATCATTGAAGGAAATCGATGAAATTCTCGGGAATATTTCTTAACTTTGAGAATTAAATATGAGTTTTCAACGTTCTCAATTAATAATTATAACAATGAAAGACTTTAAAAAATATTATACTATCGCCGCTCCTCCCCAAGATGTGTACAATGCCCTTACCAACCCCGTAACTCTGCAGCTCTGGACAGGCGAACCGGCGATCATGACAACTGTTCCCGGGACCGAATTTTCCTTATGGGACGGAAGTATTGTGGGAAAGAACCTGGAATTCGAGGAAGGGAAAAAAATAGTCCAGCAATGGTATTTCGACGGTCAGCCTGAAGAATCCGTTGTCACCATCATCCTTCATCCGCAGGGTGAAGGCACTTCAGCGGAACTAAGGCATACAAACATCCCCGATACGGATTACAAGGATTTTACCGATGGCTGGGATGAATATTATTTCGGAGCTTTAACTGCTTTTTATAAAGAATAACACTGAACCTTTTAATATTATTTCCCTTATGAAAAAAATGAGAGTTACCGGGAGCATGGTTGCTATAGCTGCAATGATGCTCGCCATTTCATGCACTTCCCCGATCAGCCTGACAAGCTGGAAAAGCCCTGATGATCATTCGAAGATCTCAAAAGTTGTGATCATTCCCCTTTTTGCAAAGCTGGAATATGTAAAACCTTTTGAACAGTCGATGGGCTCCTACTTCGCCTCACAGGGACTGAAAAGCATAGGTTCCCTGGAATTCCTGAATCCTACGAAATCCTATACCGTTGCCGCGCTGCAGCATAAAATTGACAGTCTGGGCGCCGATGGTGTCCTTCTTTTTGAATATAAAGGAACCGACAAGGATGCCAATTATGTTCCTGCAACCTATTACGGGGGCTTTGGTACTGCATGGGGCTATGGCGGAGGTTTTTATGGAGGCGGAGTATACTCGAGCGGCTACTGGATGACGACTTCAACGGTTAATGTCAAGGCGCTGCTTTACAATGTAAAGAATACCACAGGAGCTATCTGGACAGCTGATATCTCAGTAACTGATCCACAGTATATAGATGAGTCAGCCACCCAGCTTGCCCAGAAAATTTATGCTGATTGGGCCGGCAACGGGCTGCTAAACACTGTTGCGACAAAGTAAAATCCCGGCATTGAGCTGAGTTCAGAATCTCTTTTCGACCAGTTCATTGATTCTTTTAAAGGCATTTGATGCCGAGTTCCAGTTATTTCTCCGGCGAAGCAGGTCCAGATATTCCTGGGCCTGCGGCAGTGTTTTAAACCCTCCGAGGGTTTCAATGCTCTCGTTGTATTCCCTGAGATTGCCGTCGAAAAGTTCATTGATGAACATGAATTTGTCATTGATCCCGATCGAAGCCTTAAAACTTTCATGCCTGTTGAGCTTCGGCCCCAGGGATTTTTCACGCGCTTCTTTCAGCCTGATGCTGAAGGCCGGTTCACCTGAAGTGAAAAGATCAGGCTGTAAGACTTTTGCGGGCTGCTTCGGTTTGATTTCTTTTTTCAGGATGGCGGGGATGGGGTCCGGAGGAGGTTCCGGTTTTGATTCGGGTGCCAGGCTGATCCTGCCTGCAGGAACGCCGGCCAGGTTTACTTCCGGATGTATTTCCAGCCCATCCATTGTTTCATGATCGACGGGACTCTTGCCTTTAACCCCTATGCCGAACAGAGGATCGTTCAGCCGTTCGAGACGGTGAAACGTTTCATAGAGTTTGCGCACATTATCCATGATCATGTCAAATTCGATCTTCGGGATGAAGTCCTCATATTCCCTGATGATCTCGAATTGTTCATTGATCGCTTCGAGCAGTATCTGCAATTCACGGATTAAAATATTCTTGTCCATAGGATCAGGGCTTGTGATGATTCTGTCGTTCCGCCCCTGACGGGCCTCTGCTTTCTCTGCAGGAACCATCATGCCGTACTTCCAGGGGCTAAATTCTATCTTGTGACCGGAGGTTTAAAGATAGTGCAATAAATCCTGCCGCGGATACAATTGTGGATAACTGTTCAAAACTGAAAGGTTCCGGAATTTTTTTTAAGTTTGCAGGCTGATTCAAAACACATTTTTATGAAAAAGATCGCTTTGTTATTATTCGCAAGTATTTTAATTTTTAATTTCTCATCTATGTCACAAACCAAGCATGCACAGAAGGTGGTAAAATTTGAAATCGTCACTGATTTCGGGACGATGAAAGGGTTCCTTTACAATGAAACGCCACAGCATCGTGATAACTTTGTAAAGCTTGTCAAGCAGGGCTTTTACAACGGCACTCTGTTCCACAGGGTAATACCCCAGTTCATGATCCAGGGCGGAGACCCTGATTCAAAGACAGCCAAGCCAGGACAGGCACTGGGCGGTGGTGATGCCGGCTACACGGTACCTGCCGAGTTTGTACCTTCCCTGATCCATAAAAAAGGAGCTCTTGCAGCAGCAAGGATGGGTGATAATGTCAATCCGCAGAAAGCTTCATCCGGCTGCCAGTTTTATATTGTTGAAGGCAAGAAATACCCTGCTTCCCAGCTCCCCGGCAAATACACCGACGAGCAGAAGAAGATCTATGAAACCATCGGCGGCACACCTTTCCTCGATGGTGGCTATACTGTTTACGGTGAGATTACCGAAGGCCTTGATGTGATCGATAAAATCGCAAACGTGGAACGCGACCAGAACGACAGGCCGAAGAAGGACATTAAAATGACAGTGAAACTGATAGATTAGGCGTTGGGCGTTAGATATTAGGTATTAGGAAGATACATATTATGGCTTTCGCTTCTTCGCTACTTTGCAATATCATTTATCATGCGTGAGAGGATAGAACAATTATGGAAAGAGATAGAAGCCCTGGCAGCCGGTTCACCCGAAGAGTTGGAACAGTTGCGGTTGAAATACCTCAGTAAAAAGGGGCTTGTTTCCGTATTGTTCGATAAATTCCGGGATGTTCCGCCGGATGAGAAAAAAGAGACGGGCCGGTTGCTGAATGAGCTGAAAAATGCGGCCCAGGTGAAGATCTCAAGCCTCAAAGAGACATTTGAAAACAAGCTTGTATCTTCCGGCCCCGCGACCGACCTCAGCCGCCCTGTCGACCAGTGGGAACCTGGTTCCCTGCATCCGCTGACTATAGTGCGGAATGAAATCGTCAGGATCTTCAGCCAGATTGGTTATACTGTTGCTGAAGGCCCGGAAATTGAGGACGACTGGCATAATTTCGGAGCCCTGAATTTTCCGCCGGAGCATCCTGCGAGGGACATGCAGGATACTTTTTTTATCTCTAAAGATCCTGATATCCTTTTACGTACGCATACTTCATCGGTGCAGATCAGGACGATGGAGACTTCGAAGCCGCCGATCCGGAAGATATTCCCCGGGAGGGTGTTCCGGAATGAAGCTATCTCGGCAAGGGCCCATTGTATTTTTCACCAGGTCGAAGGATTGTATGTTGACCGGAATGTATCGTTCATGGATCTGAAGCAGACACTCTTGTACTTTGCCCGGGAGATGTTCGGCAGTCAGACCGAAATCCGGCTGCGCCCTTCGTTCTTCCCGTTCACAGAGCCTTCCGGGGAGCTGGACATTTCATGCAATATCTGCGGAGGAAAAGGATGCAATATCTGCAAATACACCGGTTGGGTGGAAATCCTCGGCTGCGGTATGGTTGATCCTGCAGTGCTCGATAATTGCGGGATTGACAGCAAAATCTATACAGGTTTTGCGTTCGGTATGGGTATTGAACGCACCGCCCTGCTGAAATACCAGGTCAGGGACCTCCGCCTGTTCTTCGAAAATGACCTGCGGTTCCTCAGGCAGTTTACCGGGAGCCTTTGAAGGAAGGTTTGAATACAGAGCATTGATCAACGAATTATGAATGTCGAACTTCAAAATTCAATATTCAATATTCGATATTCCGTATTCAGAACTTGTTTCTCCTCAGCAATTTAACCAGCAGCCAGAAACCAAAGATCCCGGCCAGGCAAAAGACGGCTGTACCTATCCAGCGGACCTGTTCCCATTGTGAAAGGATTGACGCCCCGATGATCAGGGCAGCCAGGACAATTGCTATGGCAAGCCGGTTCCCGAGAACGTCCATATGTTCGATCAGGGGTTCAAAACCCTTGACTTCGATCTGGGTTTTAAATTTGCCTTCCTTGATCTTGCTGATGATCTCATTCAGATCGGCAGGCAGTTCAGTGACAAGCTGGTAATACTCCTTCAGGGATTCGAAAACCTCACGGACGATCTGGCGGGGGTCAAATTGCCTGGCTATCAGCTCGGCAGCATAAGGCTTCATTTCCCCGGCAAAATCGATTTCAGGATTCAGGGCCAGTGCAACCCTTTCAATGGCCATAAGAGCTTTCACCATCAGATAAATCCCGGGAGGCATCTTCAAGCCGTAATGAACAAGCAGATCAACCGATTCATTCATGATCTTCCCGAAATCCATCTCATCAATGGAGAGGTATTTGTAATGAGCCAGCAGGTCGTTGATCTGGTGCTCCAGCTCCTTGAACCGGGGATAATGCCTTTTCCCGGAAACCAGCAGCAGGGCCTCGGTCATCATATGGGCATCCCGGTCCAGGTATCCTAGGGTATATTTTCCCAGAAAATTAAGATGTTCAGGCCTTAATGAGCCCATCATTCCGAAGTCAATGAAGGAAATGACATTAGCGGGAAGAATAAAGATGTTACCCGGGTGTGGGTCGGCATGGAAGAACCCTTTCCTGAAAAGCTGGTCGAACATCAGGCGAATGGCCTTTTTCGAAAGCTGTATAGTATCCAGTCCCGAAATGTTCAGGGCGTTGATATCCGAGACCTTGATACCTTCCACGTACTCTTCCACCAGTATCCTGGTATTTGAATACTGTGTATAGACCCTGGGGACGAAGATATCCGGATCGCCCTCAAAGTCATGGCGGAACCTGATCATACTGGCGGCCTCATGCCTGAAGTCAAGTTCTTTCTTGATCGCTTTACCGAACTCCTTTACGATACCGACCACGTTGATGGCTTCCATTTCCGGGTTGTTCCTCTGCATCCTCGAGGCGAAATAATTCATGAGAAAAAGGTCCTGCTGGATCTTTTTCTCGATGCCCGGCCTCTGGATCTTAACGCAGACTTCCTCGCCATTCAACAAAGTTGCCCTGTATGTCTGGGCCATGGAAGCCGACGCAAGCCGGCTGGTGTTGAATTTGCTGAAGACTTCCGAAATAGAACAGTTCAGGTTCTTTTCAATAGCCTCAATCATCACTTCATCCGGCATGGGGTCGGCTTCATCCTGCAGCTTGCTGAGTTCATCCCTCAGCTCTTCCGGCACGATATCAGGCCTGTCGGCAAGGATCTGACCCAGTTTGATGAAACTCGGGCCAAGTTCTTCCACGGCCATCCTTATCCTTTCCCATTGATTGTAGCGTTCAATCCTGGCCAGCCGTTTCCTGGTGACAAAGTGTTTCCCGAGGCCATTCTTGCTGACCCATTCCTGGAACCCGTATTTCATGACGATGCCGAGGATTTCCCGGGCCCTCCCGATTTCATGCATCGCCAAACCGATCTGAGAGATTCGCATACCTTACAAGTTTTATCAGGCATTAGGCATCAGGGTTTAGGCATTAGGGAAAGATAGTTAATAATTGATATTTAATTCCAGATGATCAAAATCTGGTGCCTGGTGCCTAATGCCTGAAGCCTACTTTTTCACCGGTGCCCGTTTGGGTTTTACCGGAACTTTTTTCGCCTCAAGCTTTTTAATCCTGTCCTCCAGCTTTTTAATCTCCTCTTTTGTAGGGATATTCATTTTCCTGAGAGTCGTTTTGACCAGTTCCTGAAAGTTATCTTCAAGGGTTTTCTTCGTCTCTTCAGATCGTTTGACAAGTACATCGAGGAGTTTTTTGGCTTCTTCTTTGGTCAGGTTATTTTCTTTGGCCAGGTCCTTAGCCGCCTTTGCCAGTTTATCCGAGGTCATAAAGGCATATTCCAGGCCTTTTTCAATTGATTTTTTTAATTCTTCGAACATAATTACCTCCTTATTTTAAATTGATATTGATTTCAGCTTTGCTTCTTTCCGGATGTTCATGAAATGGAGTTCAAGATCATCGAGGAAGCTGGCAAAGTTTTTAAGGCTCTGAGCCTGAATTTCAAACGCAGTAAGTATATTGGGAATTGCTTTAAGATTATTAATAAGACGGTTTAGCTGACTCTTTTTATACGGACCTTCGACCAACATGATGAAATCGGCTTGCTTCAGAGCGGGAAAAAGAAGTTTTTCTGCGCTGCGGTTAGATATGAGAGAGTATGCATTGCGGCATTCCTCATCGCGGTAAAAATAAAGTGAATATCCGCCCGGAAGATCCTCCATTTTAATGAAGTTGCAGCCTATTGCCTGGTTGAGAAGGAAAGAAAGACGGTAATCCTTAAGGTGGCAGGATATCCCTGCAAGGGTGTAATAAGCAGTTTCGGGGCGTGCTTCCAGGGTGAATTTCTTTGCCATGACCATTTGTTTGATCATAACAAATTTAATCAGATATCAGTGCTTTTACAAGTTTTCCCTGTTTAATTTCGGCCAGGCTTTTTCCGACGCGTTCTGTTCTGCGCCCTTGATCGAGTAATCCTGTCCTTTTGCCACAGGGATTCCCCCGATGTTCAATTCGACCAGGTATTGCTTTTTGAATCCGTTGCCAATTTCCTCAACAACGTTGAAACTGACCTGCTTTTTCTCTTTCTGCGCCCATTCAATGATCCTGCTTTTAAAATTCATTTCCTGGTTGACCAGTTCATCCATGTCGAAATACCTGCTGAAAATCCGGTCGAGGATAAGTTTCCTGGTAAAGTTAAATCCCTTGTCGAGGTAAATCGCTCCAATGAGTGCTTCAAACGCATCTCCTTTGAAGGAACGGAAAATACCGGAAGAAGAGTTTTCCACGAGGATCATCTGATCTATTCCCATTTTCTGGGAAAGTTTGTTGAGCTGGGACCTACTGACGAGCTTGGAACGCATTTCGGTAAGAAACCCTTCATCTCTGGCAGGAAAAGTTCTGAAAAGGTAATCGGCTGCAACTGCATCGAGGATCGCATCTCCCAGGAATTCAAGACGTTCATTGTTAATTCTCAGGTCTTTGACCGTTTCCTGGGTGGCCGATTTGTGAGTGAAGGCAAGCTTATACAAAAAAATATTCCCGGGTCTGAACCCGAAAATATTTTTAACAGATCGTCTTACCTGTTTATCGGAATGCTTTACGAGGCGTATGGTTTTAAGTGTCCTCAACTTCAAAGCCGGGAGACCTTAATATTTCTTCACAATGATGGTGGCGTTATGACCGCCAAAGCCAAAAGTATTGCTCAGGGCAACATTCACCACCCTATCCTGGGCCTTATTGAAAGTAAAATTCAGTCGCTGATCGATCTCCGGGTCATCGGTGAAGTGGTTGATCGTGGGAGGCACGATATTGTTTCTCACAGCAAGAACAGAAGCAATGGCTTCAACTGCTCCTGCAGCACCAAGCAAATGCCCGGTCATGGATTTTGTAGAATTGATATTGATGTTATAGGCATGTTCCCCGAAAAGCCTTACAATGGCTTTGGGTTCGGCAATATCGCCGGCAGGAGTCGAAGTTCCGTGAGTGTTGATATGATCAATATCGGTGGTCTTCATACCGGCATCAGCCAATGCATTTTTCATGGCAAGCAAAGCCCCCAGCCCATCGGGGTGAGGAGCAGTCATATGGTATGCATCAGCCGAAAGGCCTCCGCCTGCAACTTCTGCATAGATAGTTGCTCCCCTTGCCCTGGCATGTTCCAACTCTTCAAAGATCAGGGCTCCTGCACCTTCACCCATCACGAAACCGTCACGGTCCTTGTCAAACGGCCGTGAAGCCGTTGAAGGGTCATCATTCCTCGTAGAAAGCGCATGCATGGCATTAAAACCACCAATGCCAACTGTTGTGATGGCCGCCTCGGATCCGCCGGCAACGAATACATCGGCTATACCGTTCCGAATGTAAAGCAGGGCATCAACAAGAGCATTGGCCGAAGAAGCACAGGCAGATACAATTGCAAAATTCGGGCCCCGGAATCCATATTTAATGGAAATATGCCCTGCTGCAATATCCGCGATCATCTTCGGAATAAAAAACGGATTGAAACGGGGAGTACCGTCTCCTTTGTTATAAGCTGTAACCTCCTGTACCAGGGTATCCAATCCGCCAATTCCGGATGACCAGATAACCCCCACCCTCTCTTTATCGACCTTCTCAAGGTCCATCCCGGAATTCACGATGGCCTGTTCAGCACAGACCATCCCGTAATGGGCATAAAGGTCATATTTACGGACCTCCTTGCGGTCAAAGTAATCATCGGGGTTGAAGTTCCTGACCTCGCAGGCAAAGCGGGTCTTGGACCTGGAAGAATCAAAATGGGTAATAGGCCCTGCACTGCTTACTCCTTTAACCAGGTTGCTCCAAAACTCCCCCACCGAATTTCCCAGGGGAGTAATCACACCCAGACCAGTTATAACAACTCGTCTCAAAGCTTTCTAATTAATGGTTAAAAATACATCTGTTAAAGGAGAAGCCCCTCCGGGGGCGATAGTCTTCATAACCAGAAAGGAGCGAAAATCCTTACTTGGTGTTGTTCTCAATATAAGCAATTGCTTCACCTACAGTACTGATCTTTTCAGCCTGATCGTCAGGAATGGCGATATCGAATTCCTTTTCAAATTCCATAATCAGCTCAACAGTGTCCAGGGAGTCAGCACCCAGATCATTCGTGAAACTTGCTTCCGGTGTAACTTCACTTTCATCAACACCAAGCTTATCAACGATGATAGCTTTTACTTTTGCGGCAATGTCAGACATGTTCTTTAATTTTTTGGTTAAAAGGAGTGCAAAGGAAATAATTTTCGCATAGCTGCCAAAGAATTTTAAGATTTTTTAACATTTCAAAAAATTAACTTATTGATAATCAATAGTATTTGGATATTGTTATGTTTAGTTATAATTTAACATTCAAGCAGTTAGCAGCAAAGACTGCAAAGTTAGTAAAAAGAAGCCAGGGTTTTATATCTTTGTTTGCATATTAACCCCGGGCCGGGATAATTATAAAGGCCGGAAGTGCCGGGGTGGGATCAGATACCTGAGGATGAAAAACATTGCGATCTTTGCATCAGGCAGCGGCACAAACGCCCAGAGGATTACCGAATATTTCAACACCCATCCATCGATACGTGTAAAGCTGATCCTTTGCAATAACCCGTCGGCCCGGGTTATCCGGAGAGCGGAAGCGCTTGGTATTCCCTGTGAGTTATTTGACCGCAGGACGTTCTATGAAACCGGGACTATCGTGTCATTGCTTGAGAAGTCCGATATATCGCTCATCGTTCTGGCCGGGTTTCTCTGGCTGATCCCGCCAAATTTATTAAATGCATACAGGGGGAAGATCATCAACATCCACCCGGCCCTCCTGCCAAAATACGGAGGCAGGGGAATGTACGGGAATCATGTTCATGAGGCAGTGATCAGGTCGGGGGATAAGGAATCAGGGATCAGCATTCACCATGTGAATGAAACATATGATGACGGGAGCATCATATTCCAGGGCCGTTGCCCGGTAATTGAAGGCGACAATGCGGAAACGCTTGCTGGCAGGATCCATGAGCTTGAATACAGGTATTATCCTGAAGTCATTGAACGCTTTCTTGAAAACGGGTTTTAATTTTGAATTTGCCGGTCGTTTCAGTACTTTTGTTTTATGAAAATTTAACGTTGTTTTAAAACCAGGGATTATGAAAAGAAGAATTTTACTTATTTCAGTGATGTTGTTTTCCTGTCTGTTGATGTTCGGGCAAACGTTTATCTGGCAGGATTTTTCTGCCGGGCAGATGCCTCCGACGGGCTGGTCTATTAACGGGCTGGCGGCCCAGTGGTCAATAAGCAATTCAAACAACGCGGGGGGGACGGCTCCGGAGGCAATGTTTACTTATGTCAACGGAACCTATACGACCCGTTTGATCAGTCCGATGGTAAACACTACAGGGCTTGCTTCAGTAAGGCTTTCCTTTAAATATTATTATGATTTCTATGCCTCGCCTGCACCGGTGGAAGGAGTGGCCACACGTTCGCACGGAGGCACCTGGAACACGGTCTGGTCGGTTACTCCCACACAATCCATAGGGCCGGTTGAGATCGACACCGTCATCAGCAACAGCGATGTAGGGCAGACTGAATTCCAGATCTGTTTTTTCCTGGACGGGAATATGTACAATATCAATTACTGGTACCTGGATGATATTTTATTGTTCCATCCATTGGCCAGGGACGGGTTTCTTTATTCACTCAGCCAGACTGCACCTTATTTTGGTTCAAACGGGAACGTCAAGGGAAGCATCATGAATGTGGGGATTGAGCCGATTACAACTGCGGATGTAGACTGGCAGCTTGATTCGGGCCCGGTGCACAGTTCAAGCTTTACCGGCCTGGCTGTCTCCACTCAGGGGTCCTTTGACTTTACGTGCACCGATGCAATGAACCCCCCTTTGGGCGCGCACACCCTGACGGTCTGGATACAGAACGTGAATGGTTCACCTGACAACGACCAGACCAATGACACCCTCAGGAAAACTGTGAATAAGATCTGTTATTCCAACCATCGTTTGCCGTTGTATGAAGAGTTTACGAGTTCCACCTGCGATCCTTGCGCTGCTTTTAACACGAATTTCGTGCCCTGGTGCAATGCCCACGACAGCCTGATCACCCTGCTGAAATACCAGATGAACTGGCCGGGTGCGGGAGATCCGTACTATACGGCTGAAGGGGGTGTCCGCAGGGACTATTACGGAGTTGGCTGGGTCCCCTGGCTTGAATGCAACGGGAACTATGTCAACACGGATATGGCTTCGGTGCAGACTGCCTTTGACCAGGCCCAGCTGCAGCTCGGCATGTTTGATATTGTTTCCACGCACACTTTCACGAACCACGTAGTAAATGTCTGTACCAACATCCTTCCTTTCTACAACTTCCCCAACGGGACCGTTTATATTTCGGTTTTTGAAAAGGTGACGCACAATAATGCCCGTACCAACGGGGAAACTTCATTCGAGCATGTCATGATGAAAATGCTCCCCGATGCAAACGGGACCACTGTCAGCTTTACCGACCGCCAACCGGTAACCATTTGTGATACGTTTGACCTGTCGGGGACAAATATCGAGCGATGGAATGACCTGATGCTGGTCGTATGGGTCCAGGATTCACAGACCAAGGAAATATACCAGTCGGTGTATTCTGTTGAGAACGGGACATTCGGCCACGAAAACCGCCTGCAGAACATCAAGATCAACGGAAATGACCTTCCCGGTTTCAACCCGGATGTATTTACATACAATGTTACTTTACCCGGCGGCACGGTGATCGTTCCGGATGTAGTGGGAATACCTATCGATACGAATGAAACGGTCATCGTGATACCTCCACAGGCACTTCCAGGCACTACGACCATCGATGTATTCGCACAGGATAACATTGATCATAATCTTTATACCCTGAATTTTGATTTTGCCTCGGGCGTGGATCCGAAAAAAGTGGAAGCAGTGAGTATCCATCCGAATCCCACTTCCGGGCTCATCTATATTTCGGGCGCATATCATTCGCGGATCACAGTCTATTCCATGAACGGGGTTTTAATGAAAACCCTGGAAGATTTCACAGGTACAACACTCAACCTTGGTGACCTGAACAAGGGTGTTTACCTTCTGAAAATCGAACGCCAGGATAAGAATGTGGTTCAGACCAAGATCGTTCTTTTGTAAGAAGGCTGGCTTTTTTAGCCGGGCATAGTCCCTGGCGAAACCCCGGGGGGCAGGTCTCACGACCTGCCCCCCGGATTGTTTAAAAACAGGGAACGACGGTATTTAAAAAATTTCTGGCCTGGATTTCCTTACCCGGGATTTGTTAAAAACGGATCAGCAGGAAATAAAAAAAATCCCGGAACTGGTCCGGGATTAAATCAATAAACAAACGTTGTCTCACTTAACTTGCACACATTACTGCCGCAAAAAATACTATGTCTATTTACAGCTCAATGATCGGGAGCAAAGATACATTACACTTTTGAATGCAAAATGTTAAGGATTACTAATATACGTTAAAAATTGTTAAATACATTTTTAAACCGGTTATCATTAAGCACCGGATACCAGGCCCCTGTCCAGATCTGTTTCGTGTTTAAATCCGCATTTTCCCTTATTTTTGTTGTATGAACCGCCGGTTTATCATTCTCACCATCATCCTCATGACTATTGCCCTTGCAGGCCTGATGGGAATTCAGATCTATTGGATCAATAATGCATCTCTGGTGAAGGAAACCAATTTCCGGCGTAGTGTGAACGAAGCCATAACCAAGGTGGTCCTGAAAGTGGAACGCCTTGAGAAACGAAAATCCCTCGAAAAGTCGCGGCCCGAAGGCCTTCTGAACATTAACCCCCATCTGCCGTACGAAGAATTCCTGACAAAGAATTTACTGGACTCCCTGATCTACCAGGAACTGAACATCAGGGGGATAGACACCCGCTATGAGTTCGGCATTTATAAACCGGAGAACGAAATCTACCTCATTGAAAAATCCCCCAATTACCGCAAGGAACTGTTTGAGAAGGGATATGCTTTCCCATTGTTTCAGAGTGACATTTTCACACCACCCGAGTATCTTCTCATCAGTTTCCCGAACGAAAAACGTTTTCTTCTTACCGAGTTATGGGGCATGCTTCTCATTTCACTTGTCCTGATCATCGTGATCGTCTATTCGTTCATCTATACTGTCTCCACGATCTTCAGGCAAAAGAGGCTCTCGGAGATGAAAAACGACTTCATTAACAATATGACCCACGAATTCAAAACCCCCATCGCCACGATATCACTGGCCTGTGAAGCATTAAATGATAAAGAGGTCAGGAAATCCGGGGAATTTTATTCCTCCTACATCAATATGATTCAGGAAGAGAATAAGCGCCTGGCCGTGATGGCGGAAAAGATACTGCAGACAGCGGTCATAGACTCAGGACAGCTTAAAATGAAAAAGGAACTGATCAATATTCATGATATCATCCATGACGTGGTAAAGAACATCCGGATCCAGGTTGAGATCAAGGACGGGGTCATCATTAAAGGTTTTTATGCCTCCCGGCCCAATATAGAAGGGGATAAGGTGCATATTACAAATTTGATTTACAATCTCCTGGATAATGCGAACAAATATACTCCCCGAAAGCCCCTGATACGGGTAGGCACCGAAAACACCGGCAACGGGATAATCATCACCATCGAGGATAACGGTATCGGGATCAGTAAATCGGAACAGAAAAAGATCTTTGACAAACTGTACCGGGTACCTACAGGGAACATTCACGAAGTGAGGGGCTTCGGGCTCGGGCTGAACTATGTTAAAGCCATTGTCGGGGAACATCACGGAAGGATAAGCCTGGAGAGCGAAGTCAATAAAGGAAGCACATTCAGGGTATTTCTTCCTTTCTCCATTAAAGAATAAAACTGCCTTAAATACGTTATTATCAGATAAAACGACCTGAAGTGAAGGGGTTCCGGACCCGGGCAGGTTGTAAAATACCGGTGTAAAAAGAATACTTATGGACAAAGCTTCACTTAATGTTCTGCTTGCAGAAGATGACCGTAACCTTGGCAATATTCTGAAGAATTACCTGGATGCCAAGGGTTACAATACCGTATTATGTGTCAACGGGCAGGAAGCGGTCGAGATCTTCTCGAAGAAGGAAATAGATTTCTGTATCCTGGATATCATGATGCCGGTAAAGGACGGGTTTGCAGCTGCAAAGGAAATCCGGAGCATCAGCCGGAAGATCCCCATCCTGTTTTTAACTGCAAAAGCAATGCAGGAAGATAAGTTAAAGGGGTTTGAGGCAGGGGCCGATGATTATATCACCAAGCCTTTCAGCATGGAAGAACTGCTGATGAGGATGCAGGCCATACTGAGGCGGACCGATGAAGGCGGGAAAAACACTTCGGCCGACAATATTTTCAACCTTGGCAATTACACCTTTGATTTCAACAGGCAGGTGTTAAGCATAAAAGACAAGGAACAGAAGCTGACGTCGAAGGAAGCCGGCCTGCTAAGGCTTCTTTGCCTGAATGTGAACGAAGTTCTTGACCGCTCGGTTGCTCTTAACCAGATCTGGAATGACGACAGCTATTTTAATGCCCGCAGTATGGATGTGTATATCGTCAAGCTCAGAAAATACCTGAAGGATGACCCTGGCGTTGAGCTTATCAATGTGCATGGAGTTGGGTTTAAGCTGGTGATGAAAAGATGATACATAGACATTTGGTATTAGGCATCAGGCATTAGGGATATAACAGTAAAATGACCGGAAAGTTATATTTGGTACCGACTCCGATAGGCAATCTCGAAGATATCACTCTGCGGGCCTTGCGGATATTAAAAGAAGCTGACCTGGTCCTGGCCGAGGATACGCGAACCACTTCCTTCCTGTTAAAACATTTCGGGATTGAAAACCGGTTGCAGTCACACCACCAGTTCAATGAGCACCAGTCAGTCGAAAGGGTGACAGGAATGCTTAAAGACGGGATGGTGATCGCCATGGTAAGCGACGCGGGCACGCCGGGTATTTCCGATCCGGGATACCTGCTGATGCGGGAATGCATCCGGGCAGGCATTCCTGCGGAATGCCTGCCCGGACCCACAGCCTTTATCCCAGCCCTTGTGAACAGCGGGATACCTTCCAGCCATTTTGTGTTCGAAGGATTCCTCCCCCATAAAAAAGGCCGCCAGACCCGCCTGAAGCAGCTTGCATCCGAAGAAAGAACAATGATCTTTTATGAATCTCCTTTCCGCCTCCTGAAAACTCTTGAACAATTTGCCGGCGTAATGGGAAATGACCGCTATGCCTGCGTTTCGAGGGAACTTACAAAAATATACGAAGAAAACGAGAGGGGGACGCTTGAGGAGCTGATACAGCATTTCAGCAATAAAAAGATCAGGGGGGAGATCGTGATCGTGCTGGCCGGGGCGGGAACCTGGACAGGGTCGGGAACAGGAGACGCGGCCGGAAGCAGAACCGGGGACGGAGACAGAACCGGAGACGCAGCCACCTGAAATTTTCCGGCCGTCGGCAAGAAGCTGAATCCTGAAGCGGTTTATTGTACTTTTATATATCAATGTGCTGAATTACCTTTATGTGCGGGAGATATTCATTTGCAGAAGTTGACGAACTGATCGAAGAACGGTTCGGGGTAAGGGTTAGGACGGCCATATACAAAGCAAGGTATAATTGTGCCCCGGGACAGGAACTTGCCGTCATTTCAAATGAGAAAAGGGAGGAACTGGGTTTTTTCCGTTGGGGCCTGATCCCGTTCTGGGCCAAAGACCCGGCAATAGGGAATAAACTCATCAACGCCAGGTCTGAAACCATAACCGCCAAACCCTCTTTTAAAAATGCTTTCCGAAGCCGGCGCTGCCTGGTGCCGGCAGGCAGTTTCTTTGAATGGTCAAAGGACCGGGAAAAGACGCCATTCCGCATCCTGATGAAGGATGAAAAGCCGTTTGCCATGGCCGGGATCTGGGACAGGTGGACATCCCCCGACGGGGAAATTGTCCACACCTTCTCAATCCTGACGACTTCGCCCAATGAACTGATGAAACAGATCCACGACCGGATGCCTGTCATCCTTGACCGGGCTGATGAACAGCGATGGCTTTCACACCTGCCGGAACCCGAATTGCTGTCCCTTCTTAAACCTTACCCGGAAGAAAAGATGAAAGCTTACAGGATCTCCCGCCTGGTGAATTCTCCAAAGAATGATACGGCGGAAATTCTCAATCCCCTATCATAAGCGAACACCCCCTAAGCTCACTTGCATCGAGACGGCCAAGGACCTGAAAACGCCCGTCTTCACTTAATTTTCCCAAGTCGTCGGTTGCAATGAAGCTGCATGAATAGAGGTTTGCCAGGTCTATGACATTGATGCAGCCCGTTTTTCCGCAGGAAATATATGCAAAAGGGTCATTCAGCTCCCTGATCAGGACTTTCATCCATCCGGGGCATGTGAACAAGCCGCCGGGCCCTGACCATGCCTGTGAAAGCAACTCGGTCATACCGTATTCCGAACGGATGGAGGATCCCCTTAAACCTGTCCGGAGCCCGGCATGCAATTCTTCCCTGGTGATCTCCTTTCTCCGGCCTTTCATTCCGCCGGTCTCGATGACAGTAAGTCCACTGTAATCACCCGGGTACCTTTCTGCAAAATCAAGCAGTGCCCAGCTAAGACCGAATAATACAATTTTTTCTCTTCCGGAGGATGCATTCAACCTCTTCATCAGCCCGGCAGGCTCATTCAGGTAAAAGCCCCGGTCATGCCCCGGGTCCTGCTCCATCAGCACCCGGATCATAAAGATCAGGGAAGAATATGGATTTTCGTCCGGCCCGGGGGTCAGGGCAAGAAATGTGTACCCTGCAGGATCGCCGTATGCAAGCCTGAAACCCTTCAGCAACGAAGCTTCATAGATCCCGGGGTCGATAAAATGCCGGCTGGGGACTGTCCCCGTGGTACCACTGCTGTGAAATACCCTGAGTCCTTGTTTTCCCCTGCAAACCACCTCATGGGTCTTAAAAAATTCAATTGGAAGAAAAGGTATGTCCTCCAGGCTTGTCACACTGGCCGGATCAACCGAAAGGGCATCGGCAAATGCCCTGTACACTTCGCAGTGTTCATGCTGGAAACGAAACACCCGGAGAGCAAGGGAAGTAAAATCTTTTCCGCAGGCCTTAAAAATCAAATCTTCGAGTTTTCGGGCGTCCGTCATGCTGTAATACTATATTTTTCATATCTTTGCGAGAGTTCAAAGATATTAAAAATTCCGGCGTTTATGAGAGCATCCCGGAAAGGCAGGCTGCCTTTCATTGTCCTTGGGATTACGGCAGTTTCTTTCATCCTGCTGGCCTCCTGCATGAAGAAGGAAAATTTTTCCGATATCCCCCAGATAGGCTTTGTAAGCTATTATAATGTGTTCGACACAGGCCATATTGCTAAGCGCGGTATCCTCACCATTTCCTTCCAGGACGGCAACGGCGATATCGGCCTGAATTCCTGGGATGTCAATCCCCCTTTCGACACAGGCAGCATCTATTATTACAATTATTACATTAATTATTACGAAAAAAGGAACGGCACGTTTGTCAAGGTCGATCTTAATCCCCCTTATAATACGCGTATCCCCTACCTCACTCCTGACGACCCGAACAAGAACATCAAGGGCATCATCGTGGACACTCTTTCGCTGAACCCCAAGCCGGTATATGATACCATTCAGTTCAGCATGTATATTTACGACAGGGGGTTTAATAAAAGCAATGTCGTGACCACACCCCAGATTGTTGTCAGAAGGCCGTAAGCAGGAATGGAAAGGGTTCTTGCATACCGCAGATTTATCATCATAGGAATATTCCTTGCCGTCGGACTGGCTTTCCTGGCCCGGTTGTTTTATGTGCAGATCCTGGTCGACAAGTATATCCTGTCGTCCAATAATAATGTACTGCGGTATATGACCCAGTACCCTGCCAGGGGCCTCATTTATGACCGTAAAGGGAAACTTCTGGTGTATAACGAAGCTGCCTACGACCTGATGGTCGTTCCCAGGCAGGCAAAGCAGGTCGATACCAACGAGCTTTGCCGGCTTATCGGTATCGATAAGGAGGAATACATCAGGAGGATCAGGAAAGCCAGGATCTATTCACCATACAGGCCATCGATCTTCGAAGCGCAGATAACCAGGGAAAACTACGGGTATCTTGAAGAAAAGCTGTTCCTTTTCCCGGGTTTCTTCGTACAGTCGCGCACACTTCGTAAATATGCCTACCCCATAGCAGCCCATACATTCGGATATATCGGTGAGGCCGGCCCTGATGTCATCGCTTCCGACTCCTATTACAAGCCAGGCGATTACGTTGGTGTGAGCGGTATAGAAAAAGCCTACGAGGGAGTCCTGAGGGGTGAAAAAGGCCTCAAGATCCGGGTCGTAGATGTACTGAACAGGGACAAAGGGAGTTTCCATGACGGGAAGTATGATACCCTGGCATATATGGGCAAAGACCTGTATTCCTCACTGGACGAAGACTTGCAGGAATACGGGGAAAAGCTGATGACCAATAAGAAAGGCAGCATCGTTGCCATCGAGCCTTCCACGGGCGAAATCCTCTGCCTTGTTACAAGCCCGGGTTATGACCCCAACCTGCTGGTGGGTAACATCCGTAAAAAGAATTACACTGCCTTGGTGATGGATACCGTTTATCAGCCTTTGTTCAACAGAGCCCTGATGGCGATGTACCCTCCGGGTTCCACATTCAAACTGGTAGATGCCCTGGTAGGCCAGCAGGAAGGTGTCCTAACTCCGGAAACAAGATACAGCTGCCCGGGAGGATACAGCCTGGGAAACGGGAAAATGGTAAGCTGCCATTCCCATCCCTCCCCGCTTGATCTTGTCGGGGCTATCCAGATTTCATGCAATACATATTTCTGCAGGGTGTTTCGCTCAATCATCGATAAAAAGCCATTTGTGACAACACGTGCATCATATGAACGATGGAGAAGGGAAGTGATGAGTTTTGGGCTGGGCAAGAAACTCGGGGTCGATATCCCGGGTGAACTGAACGGGAATATTCCATCACCCGCGTATTACGATAAGTATCACGGAAAGGAACGTTGGAAGTCACTCAACATCATTTCGCTCGGTATCGGGCAGGGCGAAATCACGCTCACGCCGCTTCAGCTTGCAAACCTGGCAGCCACGATCAGCAACAGGGGATGGTATTACCCGCCTCATATCATCCGTGCCATAGGTCATCCCGATTCGCTGAATGCCGATTTCGGCAAGAAACAGTTTTGCATGGTCGACAAGTCCTATTTTGACGTGGTCGTCGAAGGTATGGCGAATGTGGTCACCGGCGGGACTGCAAGAGCTTCGAAAATTGACAGCATTGATTTTTGCGGAAAGACGGGTACGGCCCAGAATCCTCATGGCAAGAACCATTCTGTGTTCATTGCCTTCGCTCCCAGGCAAAATGCGAGGATTGCCATTTCGGTGGTTGTCGAAAATGCCGGTTTCGGGGCCGAATGGGCAGCTCCCATCGCCAGCCTGATGCTCGAAAAATACCTGAGCAGAAAAGTAAAACGAAAGGAAATGGAGGACAGGATCATCAATGCGGATATCATCCATGGAACAAACCTGAAATATGCGGGCACAGAAGGGCATTTTTTACCGGATTGACTGGTTGCTGGTCGTCCTTTACCTGGTCCTTGTCACGATAGGCTGGTTTAATATTTATGCCGCTGTGTACAACGACAGCCACCAGCAGATCTTCGACCTTCACCAGAAATACGGCAAACAAATGATGTTTATAATCGCTGCTGTGTTCCTGGCTATAATGACCCTTATCATCGACCCTAAGTTCTTTTCACAGTTTTCATATTTCATCTATGGCTTTTTTCTGCTGACCCTGGTACTCGTGATCTTTGCCGGGCGGGAGATCTCCGGGTCCAAATCATGGTTCCAGATCGGGGGATTCGGCATTCAGCCTGCCGAATTTGCCAAGATGGGCACAGCCCTGGCCCTGGCCAAATACCTGGGATATTACGAACGCAACCTTTCAAAGATGCGGAACCTGGTCATTGCAGTAATTATCATGTTTCTTCCTGCATTGCTGATCCTCCTTGAACATGATACCGGTTCGGCTTTGGTATTCCTTTGTTTTATCCTCGTTCTCTACAGGGCGGGACTTACAGGATTTGTCCTCCTGGCCCTGGCAAGCCTTCCCATACTGGGGATTCTCTCCTTGCTTGTGAATAAATACATCCTGGTCGCCTCAGTCCTGGTGGTCGCGGCACTTTTTTATCTGGCCTCCAGGAAAACAATGCGAAACCTGCTTGTTGCCCTGCTTGTGTTTATTGCAGCTTCAGGATTTGTATTTTCAGTGCATTATACCTTCAATCATATCCTGGAACACCACCAGAGGCAACGAATCAATGTGCTCCTGGGACTGAATACTGATCTGAAAGGGGCAGGATACAATGTGAACCAGTCAATGATTGCCATCGGGTCAGGAAGGTTGTTCGGGAAAGGTTTTCTTCAGGGGACACAGACAAAATACAACTTCGTCCCTGCCCAGAGCACCGATTTCATTTTCTGCACGGTGGGCGAAGAACAGGGATTTGTCGGCTCCTTCGTCGTCATCAGCCTCTTTATCGCCCTGCTGATCAGGATTATCATGAATGCCGAAAGGCAAAAGTCGAGGTTCAGCCGGCTTTACGGTTATGGTGTCGCCTCGCTTTTCTTCATGCATTTTTCAATCAACATCGGGATGGCCCTCGGATTGCTCCCGGTGATCGGGATCCCCCTTCCCTTTTTCAGCTACGGAGGATCTTCCCTCTGGGCGTTCACCATCCTGCTGTTCATCTTCATCAAGCAGGATTCCTACCGCTATGAACTGGTCTGATCAGAAGACTTCCTGGGTCTGAACATATAACCCGTGCGACATGTTTCCGATCCCGAAATCAATGGCGATATTGGTCCTGTCATTCTTCCCTACCATGATCCTCAGCCCGGCTCCGGCGGCAGGCTGGAAGAAACCGAAAAGGGGGACATTCATATCCCGGTTGGAAGCAGTAGTCACATTAGTAAAGATCACACCTCCAAGGATATGCGTGCGGGGTGAAATCGGGAAACGGTATTCCATTTCACCATACACGAAATCCTCTCCGCGATACCTGCCCTGGGCATAGCCACGGCCCGAAGAATTCATCTGGTCATAACTGATGCTCATCAGGTCCATATACGGAACCGATCCGCTTATTAGGAAGGAACCATAATACCAGAATGCCAGCAGGTTCCTCGGGCAGCGTTTTGAAAGGGGGATGTATGCCCTGAACTCGGTCCACAGAACAGAGCTGTTCCTGCTGCTGCCAAGCCAGGTGGAATTGTACCGGTAATTCACGTTGATAAAGATCCCTTTGTAGGCATTCAGCTGGTTATCCCTGCTGTCATAAACAAAATTGGCGCTGATCCCCGAAGTGATGTACTGCTTCGGGTTGAACCCGTGAAGCAAGCTGTAGGCGTAATGAGGCGTATTATATAATGTATCATTCCTGATCAGGAGATTGTCATCCTCAATGTTATAATGAATATCAAAGTGATACCCGATCCCGACATTGATAAGCGGCGTGATGCGCCTGGAGAGCACATTGTAAAACCTGATCCAGTTGTAATCCATGGGGTACACGCCGTTGGCGGAAGGGTCAATAAGGACTGCCTTGTACCCCGGGACCTGCGGGATGGCAGTCTGGTTGCATGTGCCGAGAGAGTATGTCGGGAGGTTGAAAACGTACAGCCTCCAGTCGCTCTGCAGAAACCATTTATCGCCCGGGAAGTAGATGTTGCCTTTATATTGTATGAAGAACTGCTTGTTCAAGGTATAAAGCGCTGAAGCCACACCGGCCGAAAGTTTGGTATTCTCCGGGCTTCCCAACTGAAGCGAAAACGAACCACCCACACCCAACTGGATGCTGGTCGCAGGATCATATGCAACAAGGGGAATGGCAAAAAACCTGAACCGTTTTTCTTTCTTCGGATAAAAGGGGTTTTTCCCTTTAAAAAAAAAGTCAATCAGGTCTTTCTGCGGGCAGCAGGTGTCGCATTTCCATTGTTTTGCCGGGACACCTGAGGGTTTTACTACGGCCGAATCCTGCCTGCCCTGGGCAAAGCCATCTTCTTTCAGTAAAACAGCAAAAAGAATGATTAATGTCAGAACCAGGCAGCTCTTCATGGAACCAGAGATGAAATTGAAAAAGGCTGCCGGCATTCCAGGAAATAGATGGTTGTTTCATCTATCTGCCTGAACTCACGGTAAAGACCATCGGGAGTAGTGATGTTCGGGAATGCTGAATATCCCTTTATAAACCCTGCACGTTTTAAAAATGTGTTCCTGTCGCTGGCATCCGTGAAACTGATACGGGCGAAATATACATTCCAATCCAGCGGAAGGATCACCGCAAACATGGTATTACGGACCAGGATAAAGAGGTCCTGCCAGGGAATGGGAGTATGCTGAACCCCGAGGATTCCCATGGTGCAAAACGGATGCCGGGGATATTTCCTGAAGGGATCCTGCATGAATACCGCGGGAAGTTTGAAAAGACTGTCGGGGTTATTGAAAAAGAATTTACGGGCAAGAAAAGAAAAGAATTCATTATCCCCTGCGGATGGGCTCTCACTGCTGATCCTCAGGTAAAACCTTCCATAGGCGCACTGATAGCCTGAGAGCGAGAAACAGTCAAACGATGTGAGGCTGTCTTTTGCGATGCAGCCGTTCAGCGATACTGAAAAAATGCCATACGCCGAAACAGCATCAGGCATTTCATAGGCTTCAAGGACCACATGCTCCTCCTTCCATCTCAGGTCCTGTACAAGAAGATCCTTCAGCCCGTATTCAAGAAAAACCGCCCCGCTCCCTTTCATGTAATCCCTGAAATCCTGTCCGCTCAGTACCGCAGAATGGGTGATCAGGGCCTGCGGCACATCATGGTCATGCAAGGGGCTGACCTGTGCCCAAAGGCGCATAGGCAGGATCAGCAGGATAGGGAGGAAACGATACATAACTGCTATTTTGCGGGTTTTGAATGGATCGTACAAATGTATGTATTTTGAAGATAACACCTTATGTCTTGCACATCCGTCCGGTTTTAACTAATTTTGAAAAAACAATCCGTGGCCGCGAACCTTGAACCGGTTTAAATGATCCTGTCTTTAAATCCGGTGCCCTTTAAGGATGATAACCAATGAGGAAAACTTTTATCAAAATATGAAAACAAGAACTTTGTTAATGGTCCTGGGGTTCCTTGGTTCGGTATGCGCTGCCCCTGCCCAAAACCCGAGAAACCTGCTGATCGAGTTTCAAACGGGCACATTATGCGGATATTGTCCCTGCGCTGATTCGATCATTGAGAAAGTCATCCTCGTGCAATATCCCAATACCGTTGTCCTGGCCTACCATGCTATGTTCAATGATCCTTACCAGTTCTTTATCGGAAATGAGATCAGGGATTCGCTCAAATTAAATAATGAACCCATGGGGTCGTTCGACAGGATTGCAGGGAATCTGCAATACGAGGGCTGGGCCGACACGGCAAAGTACAGGTATACCCAAAGCCCATCCTCCCCCATCCTGATGCATATCAGGAATAAATCCTTCGATCCTGTTTCAAGGGAATTGACCATCTCGGTGGACCTGGTGCCCGAAACAAACCTCAGCGGCGATTACAGGATCAACTTCGTGCTTGCTGAAGATAACCTCGTTTACCAGCAAAGCGGTCATTCCGATTGCCCGGGCGGAAGAAATTATGTACATCGCTGGGTCACACGTTCCATGATGAATACAGCCATCGGCGATTCATTGCATTACGGTTCCTGGAACGCATTGGACACCATCCGTAAAACGTTTCATTATACCCTCGATTCCATACAATGGATCGCTGATAACTGCAATATCGTCGCATTCGTTTATAAGCTTTCATCGCAGTTCCAGTTTACAGAAATCCAGCAGGCTGTCATCCAGGGACTCACCAGGGACCTGGGAGTGGGCAAACTTCCGGATCCCGGATCGCCAGCCATTTCCGTTTATCCCAACCCGGTGCGCAAAACCTGCAACATCCACATTTCCGTATACGAAGAAAAATTGACGGTATGCAAGCTGCATGACATGAATGGGAAAGAAGTGATGCAGCTGTGCAGCCAGGATTTGAAGCCGGGGCTGTATAATATTGAATTCGATGCCGGGCAATTGGCTGAAGGAACGTACGACGTTATCCTGATATCAGGGAACCGGAAGGCGGAGAAGAAAATTATCGTCGTAAAGTAAATCCTTCCAATCCCTGAAGATGATTGACACTACCCCTGTTAAAGAAACCGCGATCCTCGTTGGTGTTGCAACCCGCCTCCAGGATATGGAACACACCATGGAATACCTTGATGAACTGGCATTCCTTGTCGACACGGCCGGGGGTATTGCCCTGAAAAAATTCGTACAGAAGCTGGATTTTCCCGACCCCAGGACTTATGTCGGCAGCGGAAAGCTGGATGAGATCAATGAATGGATGCAATCACGGGATGTGGATATGGTGGTATTTGATGATGAGCTCAGCCCTTCCCAGATCCGCAACCTGGAACGAAGCCTGAAATGCAGGATCATCGACAGGAGCAACCTCATCCTCGATATTTTCGCCGGGCGGGCAAAGACAGCCAGTTCCAGAACCCAGGTCGAGCTGGCCCAGTATGAATACCTCCTGCCCCGGCTCACACGGCGCTGGACCCACCTCGAGAAACAAAGGGGCGGAATAGGCTTAAGGGGCCCCGGTGAACAGGAGATAGAGACTGACCGGAGGTATATCCGCTGGAGAATAGCACTGCTGAAAGAAAAACTGAAAGAGATCGACCGGCAGAAATCCACCCAGAGAAAACACCGGAGAGATATGATCAGGGTCGCCCTGGTGGGATATACCAACGTGGGCAAGTCGACCATCATGAACCTCCTCAGCAAATCCGACGTTTTTGCCGAAAACAAACTTTTTGCCACACTTGATACCACGGTCAGGAAGGTCGTGATCGATAACCAGCCCTTACTGCTTTCCGATACCGTCGGGTTTATCAGGAAACTTCCGCATACCCTGGTGGATTCATTTAAATCAACTCTTGATGAGGTCAGGGAGGCGGATATCCTGGTTCATGTGGCCGACATCAGCCATCCCGCCCATGAGGAACAGATCAACGTGGTGAAGCAAACCCTGACCGACATCCATGCCTCGGATAAACCGGTGATCATGCTGTTCAATAAAATAGATGCCTACCATTTCGAAGAAAAAGATCCTTACGATCTCGGGCCGGTAAGCAGGAAGAACCTGAGCCTTGAAGAACTTGAGAAAACCTGGATTTCCAGAGTCGGGGAAGTTTCCCTTTTCATTTCGGCTACGGAAAAAATGCATATCGATCTCCTCAGGGAAGCTCTTTTCCAGCAGGTAAGGAAAATTGCAAGACAGCGCTGGCCTGAAAAGATGAGTTGAGATCCTTTGCCCTCCATGGTTTCCTTCTGCAGAAATCATTTATTATTAAAAAAACACTTTTTTATTGTTGTTTTAATAATTCATAGTATATTTGCGCATTCAAGTACCTAATTATTTATCAATATATGGAAAAGAGCATTTTTGAGCCGGGAACGAAGTTCAGGTTCCCCGAAAGTGTGGATTACTCCACCGACGGGATTGTAAGCAAACGGGTAATCGACCGGCCTGCCGGGACGGTAACCCTCTTCGCGTTTGACAAGGGCCAGAGGCTGAGCACGCATTCGGCCCCGTATGATGCCATGGCTCAGGTCATTGAGGGAACCGCCGAGATCGTGATCGATAGTTCTCCCAACCATCTCAGTCCCGGCGACACGATTATCATGCCGGCCGGCATCCCTCATGCAGTGAATGCAACGGAAAAATTTAAAATGATTCTGACAATGATCAAAGGTTAAAACTATGAGTGAACTGAAAAACAATTCATCCGGCAGGAAGGAACTGCTCAAACACATGATACTGGAGCTTCATGAGGGCAGCGCTCCTGAAGAAATAAAAAAACGGCTGGTGCAGTTGATGACTAAAATCCCTTATGGGGAGGTAGTGGAGGTTGAGCAGGAGCTGATTTCAGAAGGACTTCCTGAATCGGAAGTGCTCAGGCTTTGCGACATCCATTCTCAGGCTCTGGAAGGTAACATTGATCTTTCATCAATGCCCATCGTCCCTCCCGGCCATCCCGTCGATACTTTCAAAAGTGAAAACAGGGAACTCGTATCCGTGGTGAAGAAGCTGAATGGACTCTTCGATAAAATGGATGAGACGTACCGGGAAATTGGTCCTGAGGCTTATAGCAATAGTCTGAAGTCTCTGTTCAACAGCCTGACAGATGTGGACAAGCATTACCGCCGCAAAGAGAACCTTCTGTTCCCCTTCCTCGAGAAATACGGGATCAGCGGCCCTCCCAAAGTGATGTGGGGTAAGCATGATGAGACTAGGGCTCTCTTAAAGAGTGCTATCGAGAGCCTGTCGTCAAATCTGTTCGATGATCCCGGGCAGGTGAAATTTATCATTGATGTGCATCTCCGGCCAGCGGCCAAAGCAATTACTGATATGATCATGAAGGAAGAAGAGATCCTTCTACCTATGAGCCTCGATAAACTTACCGACGCCGATTGGTATGAAATTTACCGACAGACCAACGAGATCGGGTACTGCCTTTATGACCCTGAGGTGGAATGGAAACCCGAAGGGGTTCAACTCAGCTCGAATCAGTCGGCCGGCGAGGGCAACATCAGCCTTCCCAGCGGGAAATTCAGCGTGGAGGAACTTCTTGCCGTTCTGAACTCCCTGCCGGTGGACCTTACATTCGTTGACCGGGACGACAAGGTGAAATATTTCACACAGGGGAAGGAAAGGGTATTTAACCGCAACCGTGCGATCCTGGGCAGGGATGTGCGGATGTGCCACCCTCCTTCAAGTGTTCATATTGTCGATAAGATCATTTCTGATTTCAGGACGGGCCATGCCGACAGCGCCCCGTTCTGGATACAGATGCAGGGTAAATTCATCCATATTGAATATTTCGCCCTCAGGAATGAGAAGGGTGAATATCTGGGCACCCTGGAAGTTTCGCAGGACCTGACAGCAAAACGCAAGCTTGAAAACGAGCAACGAATACTGAATTACGGAAACACCGGACAAGGTCAAGATTAAAATAATTCTGGATGCAAGGCCGGTAATTTAATTGTAAAGAGGAGTTCTTCCCTATTTTGTGTGTTTATAGATCCATTTCGCACCTTCCATGAAAGCCCTGGGGGCAACTGCAACATGGATGGTCCCGCCGCTCGGGTCAGGGGTCACTGCAGGCCACTCAACATACTCCACGTTGGTCAGGCCAAGGCTGGTGAACCTGGTCTTCGCTGCGACAAAATTACTGAAAGGAACACAGTCATCGTTCTGGCAATGCCACAGCAGCATTTTCGACTTCGGGGTCCAGTCAACATAGGAGTTGTTCCCGTATAATATATTCCATGCCTGGCTTTTCACATTTTTCAAGGTATCAATAAATGAACCGGTAAAGATCTCTTTCAGTATCTTGTCGGGAGGCATGATCCCGTTCACGACGCTTTCAGGATAAAATCCGGTGGTGTATTTAGGGATATCCGTCCTGTATGGTTCATTCAGCATGCTGGTATAATCGAAAACGTCGGGGTGCATCGTATGATAACCCACCATCAGCATGGGCAGGAAATAAGGCACAGGAAAGGGTTTGTCGCCCAGCATCATATTCATCATGGCGCCCGAAAGGTCGTAAGGGCCATCCATACAAACCACACCATTCAGGTTTACATCCCTTGCTTCAAGCTCCCTGGCGGATGCCATGGTGACAAAACCGCCTTCGGAAAACCCCAGGAGAAAAGCCTGGTTGTTCCAGGTTACATAGGCATTACGGTAACAGTTGAAATACTCCATGGCAGCCTGCATCATATCGGCTGTTGCAGTTGCCAGCCTGTCCCTGTCACAATAAGGATGGTTTTCGGTAGTGTCATCGCCCATGCCCTGGTAATCAGGCATGATGATAATCCATCCATAATACAACGCCATGGCATCGGCAACCAGCATTTCGGGGAAATTCTTCCAGTCGCTCGAACTGGCATCCTTCCAGCGGGAAGGTGCATACTTTTTCAACAGACAGGTCCCATGGTTGAAGGAGAGAATGGGTGCCTTTAATGTTTTAAACGGGGACCAGGGATAAATCAGAAGTCCCGACAGCGAAATGACATTCCCGTTGTTGTCGGTCGACCTGTACCTTACAATATCATGTGCGATAAGGCTTATCGACAAACCATTACCAACTGATTCTCCCTGGACGTCCTGGAATAGATCAGTATAATCGAAGTAACCGGGATAATCGGGTTGTAAAAGCATCTGGTTCCTTACATCATCCGAAGACCGTTCCATATGTGTCACAACCTCAAAACCCCCGCTGGCCATGGGAGGGCATTCAGGCGTGGACGTTATTTTATGGTAGGAACAGGAGTTTATTACAACAGCCATTAAAAGTAAAAGAAATCCTTTCCCGGTCATTGAAAGTGCTCTTCTGGTCCGTTTGTCAGCATTCCTGTTTTTCATGGCGTTTAGATTTTACACTTAAGGGATGTCCCAAACAAATAATATCTGTGTCAAAATGAACTTCAGAAGGAAGTATGATTCTAATACAAATATAAATCATTATTCGGATAAACCAGGTCCTTCATATCGCAATAAATATGCAGGATAAACCGGCATTAATTTTTATTCATAATTTCGGGCATTCTGATTTGTTGCAGATGGGTTACCCGAACCCCTTTGACGTGGCAAGTATCTCTGCAAGGTTTTCACCGGGAAGGCATCAGATTATATAAACACTACAGGTTTGTCAGAAGAAATCCTAGCGCCACCTCCGCCACCGCCCGCCCGTTGAATCATTCATTTACCTGGGATTTTATTTCGCAGATAAAATCCCAGGTTCCGGTTATATAATATCCCGGTTTATTGATCTTTGTTGTATCCGCTTTGTTATAGTTTTATGTTTGCTTCAGATTTGTTCAGATGCAAACCGTAAAACCAAAAAGAGAATGCAGCACTTCTACCCTGGAGAATAAATAATCAATTACGAATCAATTCAAAAACAGGGAATTATGAAAACAAAAATGCCAATGAGAATATTAGGAAGTGTCATGACCGTTTTGGCGGTTATGATCATTTCCCAGGGCAAAGGAATATGCCAGGACAACAGGAATCCCCAGCCCAAGCCGCAGCAGCAATCCCAGGCCACTTCTGCCGAGCAGGCTGCCACGATAAAAAAGATCCTGTCGAAATATCATGCAGCTGCCTTAACGGCCGCTGACGCCAAAGCCATTCACGAGCAATTCCGCCAGGCAGGCATTCATGCCGGGCCCGAAAACAATGATGCCATAAAAGCCGCCGGGTTCGACCCTGAAAAGCTGAGGACCCTCGACCCTCCCCCTGACGCCATGAACCAGGGAAGGCCAAATCCGCCTTCAGCCGAAGAAAGAATGAAGAATGTTGAAACAGCTATAATCAAGCCTCTCGGACTCAATACTACCCAGAATGATGCCGTGACCAAAGCCTACAGGGACTTCTTTACGGATGTGGAAGCCCTTATGAAATCGCAGAATAATGCTGCAGGGCCTCCCGACCGGTCGAAAATCGAACCCTATAAACAAAAAAGGGATGATAAGATCAAACAAGTCCTTTCGGCTGACCAGTATAAAAAATACCTTGAGCTGGAGAAGGCTTCGCATCCCCAGGGCGGGAATGAACAGGCTCCGAAACAGAAATAATAAAATATCTTTGTATGAAAAGCCCGGGGAAAAATAAACGCAACAGAATGAACATCCAAAGCAGGACTATCAGGTATACGGAACTGGCTCTGATCATCTTCGTATGGATGGTCCTGCTTTTAACCCCGGTCCTGTTCAGGGAAGACAATGATAAGCCACTGATCAATAGCGTACTGAACCAGCTCGAGATCATCATTCCCCTTTCGGCCCTTTTCCTTTTAAACAGGTTTATCTTTGTTCCCCGGCTCCTTTTCAGAGGGAAACCATTGTTTTTTATTTTATCTGTCCTGGGAGTCATCATCCTTCTGGCCTTTGGCTCTTACATTTATGATTCAAAGCTTAAGCAGTATCCGCCGCCGCCGCCTGAACAAGCCGGCGAACCGGGGCCTCCGCCGCGTCCAGCCGGCCAGCCGGGAGATGCCGGATCACAGCCCATGCAGGGAAGCCGGCAACCCAGGCCGGTTCCTCCTTTCGCCAACTTCCTGATCTTTTCGGTTCTCATTGTCGGGTTTGACACCGGATTGCTTTCAGGCCTCCGGTGGATCAGGGCTGAGAATGAAAAAGTGAAACTGGAAAAGGAGAATGTGGCAACGCAGCTTACCCTGCTCAGGACACAGGTAAGCCCCCACTTTTTCATGAATACGCTCAACAACATACATGCGCTGGTCGATTCCGACACTTCCCGGGCAAAGGAAGCCATCATTAAACTCTCGAAAATGATGCGTTACCTTTTATATGAAACCGAAACTGAAAAAACAAGCCTGAAAAAAGAAGTGGAATTCCTTGAAAGCTATATTAACCTGATGAAACTAAGGTTCAGCGAGAAGGTCAGGATAACCCTCAACCTGCCGGCCATTGTACCCGAAGCATCATTACCGCCCTTCCTGTTCATTTCCTTCATTGAAAATGCATTCAAGCACGGCATAAGCTATAAAAAAGAATCGTTTATCACCATTGACCTTATCCCTGGGCAGGACCGTCTTCTCTTTACCGTAAAAAACAGTAAAAACGAGAACAACCAAGTCAGGGAATTTTCAGGCATAGGGATTGAAAATGCCCGCAAACGGCTGGATCTGCTTTATGGCGATAAATATCACCTCGACATAATAGACAACGAAGACCTGTTTACAGTAAATTTATCCGTTCCCCTATGATCCGCTGCATAGCAATAGATGATGAACCCCTGGCCCTGCAACAGATTGCAGGCTATATCAGGCAAACTCCTTTTCTTGAACTGGCAGGATTGTGCGAAAGTGCATTGCAGGCCATTGAAATCCTGGAGAAAACACCGGTCGACCTGATGTTCGTGGATATCAATATGCCCGATCTGAACGGGATGGACTTCGTAAGGAGCCTGGAAAATCCCCCCATGGTCGTTTTTGTCACTGCGTATGGTGAATATGCCCTGGATGGATTCAGGGTCGACGCCATAGATTACCTGCTGAAACCGGTAAGCTACGACGATTTCCTGAAATCGGCAAACAAGGTAAAAGCCTGGTACGATGCTCTTCAGCAGAAACCTTCAGAAATAACCAGCAACAAGGATTTCCTTTTCATCAAATCTGAATACAAGATCCTGAGGATAAACTTTGAGGATATCAAGTACATCGAAGCCATGAGCGAATATATCAGGATACACCTTGTCAACTCCAAACCAGTGATGACACAGATCAGCATGAAAGCGATCGAAGACCAACTGCCCTCTGACCGCTTTATGAGGGTGCACCGCTCTTATATCGTCAGTCTGTCAAAGATCTCCGTGATCGAACGGAACAGGATCATCTTCGACGGCACAGTTTACATCCCGGTGAGCGAACAGTACAAAAGCAGGTTCCAGAATTATATTGATAAAAATTTCCTGGCCTGACCTCTTTTTCAGATGAAACTTTCAACGGCTTATTTCAGCCTCCGTCCCAACTGAAAAACATTGCATTCCACAGATAAAAACTGCCAGTACGTTGATTGTTTTTGGATCACACATCTTTAAGACAATACTTTTATGCAAGAAAACCAAAAGAACCTGTTATGAAAAAGATTGTAGTACTGACAGCCTTGCTGCTCTCCTCGCTTCCGCTGCTCTCCCAGGAAAGCTTTATGATCAAAACCGAAACCAGGTACTGGGATGATTCCAGAACTTATAATGGCTATACCCTTTTCGGAACAAGAGGTACCAGCTATTTGCTGGACTTCGAGGGGCATGTGATCCATACATGGCCCCTGGGCACAAATCCCCGGTTCACAGAAGCAGGTACTCTGCTTGATGCGGTCGGAGGCAACCCGAGCAACCAAAACACCTGGAAGGAGCTTGACTGGGACGGTAATGTCCTATGGCAGTATACCGAGAGCCGCAGCGATTACCATGGTCACCATGATTTCACAAAGATCTATAATACCAAGCTGGGCGATTCCACCTTCCTTTATATTGCCAATAAGGACCTGACAGCCCAGCAATGCCTGGATGCCGGATGCGACGCCCAGTATGATTACACCGGCTCCCAGATGGATGCCATCGTTGAAGTCAACAGGGCTGGGACAGTGATCTGGGAATGGTGGTTCTTCAACCATGTGGTCCAGGATATGTACCCGGCCAAATCAACTTACGGCATCATCGCCAACACACCCGGCAGGATAAACCTGAACATCCGCGGCAATCACGTAAAAAGCGACTGGCTCCACTGCAATTCACTCGACTATAACCAGTCGCTTGACCTTATCGTGGTCAACTCAGTGCATGGTGAATTCTACGTGGTTGACCACGGGAATACCTTTGTGCCGAATTATCCCGACAGCAGTATAGCACTTGCTGCAACCAGCGCAGGGGATTTCTTATACAGGTTCGGGGATCCTGCCAAATACAACCAGGGGGATCCGCCTTCGGTGGAGGATAACTGGGAAAAAGCAACTGCCGGGAATAAACAGCTCGGAGGCTCGCATGATATCCAATGGATAAGATCGGGGTTATCAGGGGCAGGGAATTTCCTGGTCTTCTGTAATGCTGAAAATCTTTTCGAGCTGACTCCCCAGTCGTACGTTATCGAGATCAATCCGTACCTGAACGCTGCCGGGACGAATACAGGCCATTTCGTGAATCCTCCTGATGCAGGGTATACTGTTGTATCATCACCAAATTCAAACCTGATGAAGGAGAATAAAAACGTTTCGAAACAGATTGTGTGGACTTTCTCAAGCAAGAACAATACTTCATTTTACAGCACTATTGGCTCAAGCGCACAGCGGCTGCCCAACGGGAACACTTTCATTTGTTCGATGAACGACGGCCATTTTTTCGAGATCGCCCCGTCCGACACCGCAATTGTGTGGGAGTATGTGAACCCTATGACCCGCGACGGGTTGAAGAAAATCAAAGTCGATAATTATCCGACCTATAACGGGGTTTTCAGGGCTTACCGCTATGCTTCCAACCATCCCGCTCTTGTGGGTCATGACCTGACTCCCGGTCCGACCATGACAGGCGCCTCCCCGGAGTACTGGACACCGGATGACATCACGGCGGTGAAAGAGAATGGCGGAGCCACACAGACTGCCGACCAGCTGAAACAGAATTATCCAAACCCTTTTTCAGCCGGCACCACGATTGAATTCGTTCTTGCACAATCAGCAAATGTCAGCCTTGTGATCTACGACCTGAACGGCCGCTATGTCAAAACCCTTGTAAAAAAATATTACAGCGACGGGAATTATTCCTTTCACTGGGACGGGACCAACGACAAGGGAATGAGGGTCGAAGGCGGGTTGTATGTGTATGTGCTGATGGCCGATGACCGAATGCTGTCAAGAAAAATGATCCGTATAAACTAATACAAACACAGGAATCGCATGTTAAAACCAGGTAGAATACTGATGCTCCTTTCCGTACTCGCAGGGGTGTCCATCCCGGTTCTCAATGCCCAGAAACTGATCAAATTCAAACTTCCCGACTCAGGACAGACCGGGAGTTTTACCCAGACCAAAGGTGAGGACTCGGATTTCCTGATCAATCCCCCCTCTTTTACCGATAACGGGGACGGCACAATCACCGATAATAACACCAGCCTGATGTGGCAGAAGACCGACGGAGGTGAGATGATCTTTGAAAACGCAGCTCCTTACTGCAGCAGTCTTACACTGGGAGGATATACCGACTGGCGCCTTCCGACGGGTATCGAACTATTGAGCATCAATAACTACAGCCGTCTTAATCCTGCCCTGGACACGGTTTATTTTACAGTGACTAATGCACAGTACTGGTGGAGCAGCGAAAAGCAGGCAGATGATTCGACCAGGATATGGGTGGTGAATGCCGGGGGAGGTATAGGCGCCCATCCGAAGTCAGAAACCATGAGCGCCGGGGGGACAAAATATTTTAACGTCAGGGCGGTCAGAAGCCTGATCACTACCGCATTCCCCGGGCCCCATTTGACCGATAAAGGTGATGGCACCATTAAAGATAATTTTACAGGCCTCACATGGCAGAAGATCCAATCGCAGGATACCATGACCTGGGAGGATGCCCTGGCATATGCCGGCACTGTTTCACTTGGCGGAAAGACTGACTGGAGGCTGCCCAATGTCAGGGAACTCCAGTCGCTGAATGATGTATCGGTATTCAAACCTTCGTTCGACAAATCCTATTTTCCCGCTGTGATATCCGGGAACTACTGGTCCTCTACCACTCTTATCCAGAACACCGCCAGGGCCTGGGATATCAATGTGGATTATGGGATTGTCTCCTACCTGGACAAGACAAAAAAGGAAAATGTATTGCTTGTGAGGGGCGGAATGGACAATGCTTACCTGAACATCAACGAAGTGCACATCCCCGGGGGTGAATACCAGATGGGGGACCACAACGGCCATTATGACCCGAACCATCCCGACGATGAGATCCCCGTGCATACTGTCAAGATAGATTCCTTCAATATGGCCACAACGGAAACGACCAACCAGCAATATCTCGCATTTCTGAATTCAGCGCTGCTGGCAGGTTCCATTGTGGTAACGAACAACAGGGTGCATTTGTCAGGTGATACAAACACGCTGTACTGTACTTACCAGGATGCACCCTATTATGACATAGGATATGACGGGACATCATTTTCAATGGCCGATTTCAGGGCGAACCACCCGGTGGTCGGTGTCATGTGGAGAGGGGCTGCCGCATACTGCAACTGGCTCAGCCAGCAAAACAACCTTGATGCATGCTATGACCAGAACAGCTGGGATTGTACTTTTATAAATAACGGCTATCGCCTTCCTACAGAAGCGGAATGGGAAATTGCAGGCCGTGGTGGCCATTACGACCCATACCTTAAATTCGAGAACGGAGATACCGTGGATACCCGGCAGGCAAACCTGCCTAATTCAGGCGACCCTTACGAAACCGGCAATTACCCGTGGACGACCCCGGCAGGATTTTATGATGGAACGCTCAGGCAAAAATCCGATTTCAACTGGCCGGGCAGTGCAGCGACCTACCAGACTGATGACGGTGCCAACGGTTACGGGTTATATGACATGCAGGGAAACGTATGGGAGTTTGTGAATGACTGGTATTCTTCGGATTATTACAGCAAAAGTCCGTTCGACAACCCGAAAGGGCCTGATACAGGTTCCGTCATGCCCGACGGCAAAGCATACCGCGGGATGAGGGGCGGGAACTGGTACAACGGCCTTGATTCAAACAATGTGAACGACGGGCATTCCAGGGTCTCGAACAGGGATCCTTCCTATTTCAGGGGCCCCCAGGATCCCAACAACCCATGGTATCACGTTGGGTTCAGGGTGATGAGAAAATACACGGTTCTGACCGGCCTTGATGAAAACGGACAACCCGGACCCGGGCTTATCAGGTTGGAACAGAATTACCCAAATCCGTTTGAAGAATGCACAACGATTAAATTCTACCTTCCAAAAGCATCCCATGTTTCACTGACCATCAGCAATATCTTCGGCAGCCGGGTTGCCTTGCTCCTGGACGAATCTGAGAGCCCCGGCTGGCATTCCCTGACCTGGGACGGAAGCAGTGTGGGAAGCGGCATTTATTTCTGCACACTCTCGGGTGATTTTCATCCTTTAACAATTAAAATGATCGTTATTAAATAGATATCATCCCTAATCTCGGGTACCATGAAAACAAGACTTCTTTTTATCTTTCTGGCTGCTGTTTTTACAAGCGGGATATCAGCCCAGACAAGGACTATGGGCCTCTTCCTGAACGACAGTACGCAATCGTTCACCGGCTATACACTGTTTGCCCCCAAGCACAATACAATGACCTACCTGATCAATAATGACGGGCGGAAATGCCATGAATGGAAAGCCAGCACCTATACCCCGGGGCAGTCGGTATACCTGCTGGAGAATGGAAACCTGTTACGCACCTGCATGCTCAACGGGCAACTCGGCTCGGGTGGAGGTGAAGGAGGAAGGCTTGAAGAATATAACTGGAATGACAGCCTGCTCTGGCAGTTTAATTATTCCACGGATAATTATACACAGCACCATGATGTTAAAAAACTTCCGAACGGGAATGTTATCATGCTGGTTATTGAAAAGAAAACCCTGGCCGAAGCCATTGCCGCCGGTTTCGATCCCAACGATTTCCAGCCCGATGTGCAGCAGAAAGGCTATATGCTTCCCGACTGCCTTATTGAAGTGCAGCCGACTTATCCTGAAGGCGGCAATATCGTGTGGGAATGGCATGTATGGGACCACCTGATCCAGGATTTCGATCCGACCAAGGCAAATTACGGGGTAGTGAGTGCTCATCCCGAGCTTATCAGCACCCATGGGGACGGGAGACAACTGCCCTGCTTCTGGAATCATATGAATTGTGTGGATTACGATACAGCCCTTGACCAGGTTGCCATGAGCGTAAGAGGGAACAGCGAGGTTTGGATCGTGGACCACAGCACGACAACGGTACAGTCGGCCAGCCATAACGGGGGTGTGCACGGCCGGGGAGGCGATCTCCTTTACCGCTGGGGAAACCCGCTGACTTATGATGCCGGAAATTCCGGCGACCAGAAATATTTTGAACAGCATGATGTGGAATGGATCAGGCCCGACTGCCCCGGGGCCGGTGACCTGCTCTGCTTCAACAACGGTGTGAACCGGAACTACTCCTCCATCGACGAGATCACTACACCCATCGATGCAAACGGTAATTACCCGCTCACAACAGGGTCGGCATGGGCACCTGCCGATCTCACCTGGACTTACCAGGCCGATCCGCCTTCCTCGATGTACGCCCTTGACATCAGCGGGGCACAACGCATGCAGAACGGGAACACGCTGATCAACGTGGGCACCCTCGGTACATTTATTGAAGTTACATCTGCAGGTGAAACAGTATGGAAATACATAAGCCCGGTTGATGATACAGGTCCGCTGATGCAGGGTGATTCCATCCCTCATGATTCCACACATCCGGATGAAACAATGAATGCCACTTTCAGGATATACAGGTATCCGCCCACTTATCCGGGCCTGACAGGAAAGGACCTTACACCCGGCAATTTTATCGAACTTTATCCTGATGGTATAAGAAACAGCGATGGGAATTCATCCGTTTTCATATTGGATCAGAATTATCCCAACCCCTGCAGTGATGAAACAGTTATCGGCTACCAGCTTCCCTGGGATTTGACTGTAACCCTGACAATAGTCAATTTATTCGGAACGGAGATCAAAACTCTTTCCGGGATGTCGCAGGGTAAGGGAAGGCATGAAATCAAGATCAGCCCCTCAGACTGGCCCGCCGGGGTCTATTTTTATAAAATCACTGCCGGGCCGTATTCGGGTGTAAAAAAAATGACCGTTATCAGGTAAACCCGGGAAGTTCCTGGTGAATCCGGTTTACCGGATACAGATTCCTCCCAGGCAAACAATAATTTCAAGCCGGTCCCGGGTACATTCCCGGGACCTTTCTCTGTTATCAGACGCAGGGAATTTCCTTGAAAAGCATCCAACTTATGAAAAAATTATACAACCAATTGCTCAAACCGTGTTAATTTTAATGAGTCTTAATGTTAAACCATGAAAGTCAGGAAAAATATAGCCGTCAGCGATTCCGGCCTGGTATTCAACCCCGAAAACGGGGAATCGTTTTCCGTTAATCCCATTGGAGTGGAACTCACAAGCCTGATGAGAGAAGGAAAATCCTTTGATGAGATATCAGCCCTGATCCTGAAAAAATACAATACCGAAAAACAGGTTTTTGAGAAAGACTTCCATGAATTCCTTGACACTCTTTCCAATTACGGCATATTAGACAATGATGAAAAAGAGAAAGCTTAATATCGCCGTCACAGGCCTGAATGCAGTGGACAGCCCTGGCCCCGGAGTCTCTGTGATAAGGGCGCTGCGCGAGGCGGAATCATTTGACGTGAGGATCATCGGCCTGGCCTATGAATCACTCGAGCCGGGGATCTATTTGCATGAGATCGTTGACAAGACCTACCAGATCCCCTATCCCGGCGCCGGGACCGATACCCTGCTGCCAAGGCTTGAATACATCCATTCAAAGGAAAAGCTGGATGTCATCATCCCCAATTTTGATGCCGAACTTTTCCCCTTTATAAAACTTGAGAAGAAGCTGCAGGCAATGGGGATCAGGATGTTCCTGCCTACACTTCACCAGTTCGAGGAAAGGCAGAAAGTGAATCTTTGTGAATTCGGGCTTAAATACGGCATAAAAGTACCGAGGGCCAGGGTCCTGTATGACCCTTCAGCCATCAACAGCCTTGCTTCCGAATTCTCTTTCCCTGTGATCGTCAAAGGGAAGTTTTATGATGCCTCCGTCGCCTACAGCCTCGAACAGGTAAAGAATTTTTATGACAGGATCAGCGCCAAATGGGGCCTGCCCATCATCATACAGGAATTCATTCACGGAACCGAGTTCAATGTAACCGGGCTTGGCGACGGGAAAGGTAAAACGATCGCAGCCATCCCGATGAGAAAGCAATATATCACCGACAAAGGCAAGGCCTGGGGAGGCATCTCCATTGCCGATGAAACGATGCTGGAACTCACCCGTCGTTTCCTTAAAGAAACAAAGTGGAGAGGCGGCTTCGAGCTCGAACTGATGAAGAATAAGGACAACGAACTGTACCTCCTCGAGATCAATCCCCGCCTGCCTGCATGGATCTACCTTTCGGTAGGGGCCGGACAGAATATCCCGGAAGCCCTTGTAAACCTTGCACTTGGGAAAAAGGTCGAAGCATTTACAGAATTCATAGTTGGCAAAATGTTTATACGGTATTCCTGGGACATGATCGTGGACCGGGAGGAGTTTGAGCAGATATCAATATACGGTGAACTTTAACAAACTGGTATGTCAAAAATAAGATATGAGCGCCCGGCAATACGGAAGCTGGAATCATCAATGCCTAACAAATTCGGGTTAAAGACTGAGTATCTCCCGATGACAAATATCGACGGTGTAAGCATAACCGGGCTGGTAAGGTCTTTTGGGTCGCCCCTGTTCGTGATATCTGAGAAAACCTTAAGGAACACCTGTAAAAAAGCCAAAAAGTCATTCATAACCAGGTATCCGAAGGTGCAATTCGCCTGGTCTTACAAAACCAATTACCTGAATGCAGTATGCAGTATCTTTCACCAGGAAAGTTCATGGGCCGAAGTAGTTTCAGGTTTCGAATATGATAAAGCCATCGCTTTGGGTGTTGCTGCCGATAAAATCATTTTCAACGGTCCGGACAAGTCAGAGGAAGATCTTACCAAGGCCATTAAAAACAACTCCCTGATCCATATCGACCACCTGGATGAATTTTACACTATCGTTGAGCTGGTAGATAAACTGAAAAAGCGGCCAAGGGTCGCCATCAGGGTGAATATGGATACCGGAGTGTATCCGATGTGGGACAGGTTCGGATTCAACTATGAGAACGGGCAGGCATGGGATGCCATGAATAAGATCATGCATTCCGAAAAAATGGATCTCGTGGGACTGCACTGCCATATCGGGACTTTCATGCTTTCGCACAATGCATATGGTGTTGCAGCAGCCAAGCTGGCCGATCTGGCCATCTCCCTTCAGAAGAAATTCAACCACGAAATCTCCTATTTCGACCTGGGAGGCGGTTTTGCTTCAAGGAATACCCTTAAAGGCGCTTACCTGCCCGGCAGCGATACAAACCCGACCTTCGACGACTATGCTGAAGTCATTACCACGGCCCTGCTTAACAGTAACTTCAAGAAGGACAAGCTGCCCCTGCTGATCCTTGAGACCGGGCGCGCCCTGGTTGACGAAGCAGGTTTCCTGATTGGTTCGGTCGTATCCAATAAACGGTCAAGTACAGGAAAGCGAACCACTATCCTGGATGCAGGAGTGAACATCCTGTTTACCTCTTTCTGGTATGATCACAAGATCACGCCTGCCCAGCCTTTCACGCACTATTCCGAAGAGACCTGCATTTACGGTCCGCTCTGCATGAATATAGACGTGATCAGGGCGAATGTCAACCTTCCCTTGCTGAATAAAGGGGATCAGGTGGTCATCCATAATGTCGGCGCTTACAACATGACCCAGTGGATGCAGTTCATCACTCTCCGCCCCAGGGTGGTATTGATTGATGAAAGCAGGAACATTCATATCATCCGTGAAAAAGAAACGCTGGATAATATGGTTGAAATGGAAAGGATGCCGGAGTATCTGAAAAAATTCGAACTTTGAAAGGGTAAATCAATTGTATGAACATCCTTTTTAAGCTCTGCATCCGGATCCGCTTCGGTAGAGGAGAATCT
>Ga0364858_10005_pt3 | contig 117909 bp, 121 predicted proteins | sample SorcelAu500001C7_2_FD_206914 | JGI IMG/M metagenome (GOLD analysis project Ga0364858, IMG submission 206914) | Enriched cells from Trout Bog Lake Hypolimnion, Wisconsin, USA - BchlTB.Aug20.5000.01 .C7 | ecosystem: Environmental > Aquatic > Freshwater > Lake > Hypolimnion/Profundal zone | place... | reverse complement strand
TCAGCCTGAAATGATTCTGGAAGGGGTTGTTACCAACGTCGCTGCCTTCGGTGCTTTCGTGGATATTGGTGTTCATCAAGATGGCTTGGTGCATATCTCCGCCCTATCCAACACCTTCGTTAAAGACCCTCACTCTGTTGTTAAAGCAGGGCAGGTCGTTAAAGTGAAGGTGCTTGAAGTGGACGAGAAGCGCAAACGCATCGCACTCACGATGCGTTTAACCGATGAAGCCCCCAAAGTGAGTCAGGCAGACAAGTCAGAGCAAAGAAGTCCTAGTCGCCCAAACACTCCTAAGGCCAATAGAACTCAAGAAGCCAGAAAGCCCCAAGAAGATCGACGCACTGCGCCAATCAATAGCGCAATGGCAGCGGCATTTGGAAAGTTAAAAAATAAAGACTGATATTGGTCCTGGATTCAAGATTAATATCAGGCAAGTGGCTTAGAGCGTAGATCTAGCGGTGCCTACGTTCGTAATTGATCGTTAGTAGAAGAAACAAAAACATCCCCAGAATTAATGTGACCAAAGTAGTGCTACCACCCAAGCTTTCATTGAAAACTGGGCCACCTAGGGCTGAAAGAATGCCAAAAATGAGTAGCGATACACCAAAAAAAGCGGTAATAGAAATAAGCCACAATTCAGTATCGCCTACTTGTACTTGACGTTTTTCGTTATAGATCTGATCCATAGCAATTCTCCTTTTTCGAAGTCCTGAGACCTACATTACGCCGACACAGGTAAATGTCAATAAATATTTACGAGTAAAAAATGTATTGCATTGCAGAATATTTTTACAGCATGTGGCTATTTCGCATCATGTTTATCTGACGAAAAAAACAAGTGCTTCATCTCTTGATCTACATCAAAATTAATGGAAAAAAGGGGGATATAAATGGGCCTGTAGATATTCAAAAATTTGAATGAGGAGTCATCAATGAGTGACTTTATGGCAATAAAAAAATCTGAGCTCGCGTCTGGACATCGGAATATTTTGCACTTAGCGACAGTAGCTCTTACCCTTTTATTGTTAACATTAGCTACCAAAACAAGCTATGCCATACCTGCCTTTGCTAGACAGACAGGGCAAAATTGCGTTGCATGCCATGCTGGCGGCCAGTACCCCGAACTAACGCCGTACGGACGCTACTTCAAGCTGACTGGTTATACGCAAGGTGAGCGCCAACTCATTCCTCTATCTGCAATGTTTGTTGGAGGTATGGCAAGTACCAGGAACAATGTTGGAACAAGCTCAGATGGTAGCACTGTCACTACTAGTAATATTAATCAGCAGAATGGGCGCTTCGAAGCTGATAACGCTAGCGTTTTTCTAGCAGGGAAAATTCTTGATAATCTAGGTTTATTTAGTCAATTTACTTATGGTTGGGCGGCATCCTCAAATAATGGAGGCGTTAATAACCAAGGTCATTTCGGAATCGATAATTTTGATTTGCGATATGCTGATCATTATGCAGGCCCTACGCACGATTTGATTTGGGGTGCCTCACTCAATAACAATCCAGGCGTCACTGATGTTTGGAATTCGCATCCCACTTGGGCTTATCCATATATGTCTCCACAAGGAGCTCGGGGCGCTTTCGCAGGTGGTGTTCCAGTGGCAACTTATCTTGAAAGTGGTGCGGGAGCACAGACAGCTGGCTATGGCGCATATGTTTACTTAAATAAAAACTTTTATGCTGAGCTTGATGCCTACCAAAGCGCTACTGGAGCAACTTCGTTTTTAGCGTATGGTAATAACAACAGCAATCCTAATTTTCCAAAGGCGTATTTAAAAGGTACTAATCCGTATTTCCGCTTAGCCTATACAACAGAGTGGGGTGCGCACAATCTGATGGTGGGCGCTATGGGGATGAACGCGGCTCAATATGGGTATAACTCGGAAAGTGCTGGCATGGTGAGCGGGGGTCCACCAAACTTGAGTGGGGGCACGACCAATTATCAAGATCGAGGCATCGATGCTCAATATCAATATCTGCTAAACCCACATACAGTAACTGCCCAAGTGCGATATTTGAAAGAAAACATTACAGATAATACTATCGGAGGCCCAGCTGGTAATTTAGTAAATAAATTAAATTCTGTCTTCGGAAAAGTGAGTTATGTCTACAATGCTACGTATGGCGCTGGTCTAGGTTATCAGAACGTAACCGGCACTGCAGATTCAAATGCGTATGGTGTTGCCAATACGGGACTGAGTAATTGGTCCGCAAGCGCGAATAATTCGCCGAACTCTACAGCTTGGATTCCATCGATCTGGTATCAACCCATACAAAATATAAGATTAACTTTGCAGTACACCGCATTTACAAAATATATGGGGGGTACTAGTTGCTATAACGACACCACGCAAGGTAACCCCTGTAGAAAAGCAAGCGATAACAATACTACATGGCTATACGCATGGATTGCTTATTAAGGATATTGATTATGAAACTTAAATTAAATCCTTATTTCTGTGGTCTTGCTATATGTTCATTACTATTGGCAGGCTGCGAGAATCTGGACAGAAGCCGAGACACTGCCAATCCCAATGTGGCTGGAAAAACTTTAGCTCTTCAGGTATGCGCCACTTGTCATGGTGTAGATGGAAATTCAGTTTCACCATTCTTTCCAAAATTAGCAGGTCAGCAGCCCGACTATCTCGTAGATCAAATCAAAAATTTCAGGAGTCACCAAAGATCAGATGCAGTAGGCGTACAGCATATGTGGGGTCTTGCAAAGAATCTGACGGATGCGCAGATTAAGGAAATCGCTGATTACTATGCCAGTCAAACTTCTGAGCGTAATCATGTCAGAACCAATCCAGAAGAGATGGCCCAAGGAAAGGCAATCTACGATAAAGGCCTGCTGGATAAAGGTACGCCACCATGCATCGCCTGTCACGGTCCAAATGGTCAGGGGATGGGCGCATTTCCACGCTTAGCAAATCAGCATGCTGATTACATCATTAAGCAGTTGCAAGTCTTCCAGGACACCGATGATCGACCTGGTACCCCTATGAAGCAAGTAAGCCATCCATTAACAAGTGATGAGATGAAGGCAGTGGCGATGTATTTAGAGTCATTCCCAATTGAAGCTAAGTTAAATTAGCAAAGGGCCCATATGAAACACTATCCGATTTTTGCCACTCTCTTTCTAGTCTTTGCTTCTGTAGCTCAGGCGGCGGAAAACTACACCATTAACCCCGCAAATACCATGCCAAATTTTGAGGTTAAGCATCTGGGGTTTTCAACGCTTTCGGGGCGCTTCAATAAAACCAGCGGAAATGTCATCCTTGATTTCAAGACTAAAAGTGGCAGCGTTGATTTAACAATATTTACAGATTCTTTAGATATGGGTTGGTGGAAAGCTTGGTCAGAGCATCTATTAGATCCTGAACTTTTCAATGTCAAAAATTTTCCAACCATGACATATAAGTCAGACAAAATCATCTTTACTGGAGATAAGGTTGTCGGATCAGAGGGTCAGTTCACGATGCTGGGAGTTACAAAACCAATCGTTTTGGTAGTGAGTAATTTTCAGTGCGTCAAAAGTAATGGAAAAAATACTTGTTCTGGTCAAGCCACTAGCACCATTAAACGTTCTGATTTTGGCTTAAGTAAATACATACCTATGGTGAGTGATGAAGTGAAGATTAATGTTCCAGTCGAGGTTTCTCATGAATAAAAGTTCTACAGATTGCCCATTTTTTTCGAACGCCGATAAGGATTGCCCTTTCTACGATGTAAATATAAAAGATTCTAGTGCGGTCTTGTGGTCTCAATACGAAAAAGGCTGGTGGAAGATTCCAGTGGTGTTTAGTGCTTTATTGATGCTGATTCAGTTAATCATTTGGTCCCATATTTCTGGCGCCTTTACTTTTATTTTGGCCCTGAGTTTTGTAGTATCTGCTGGATGTGTGTATTGGCTTACCTATAAGCTACATCTAGGGTAAACACTATGGTCAATTACGACTTGTGAGTCAGTAGTTTGTTTGGCATTGCAGATATACTTTATCCAAGCAGGAGAGAGAGGGTCAAACCTCCACCGAAGGCGCAAACTCCCATGAACGCTCAGGTATCCAATGGAGATGTACTGCTTAATTTGAATCGCCGACTGGAGAGTCATCATTCAATTGAATGATGCACCGAAGGAGCAAGTACTTAATATCCATTAAGTACGAATCTCTCAGGTATCAAGGACAGGGGGAGCGGTAGCCTGGATTGATCTAATGTGGTTTACATTAGTTAAGTCGGGCATCAGCTTAAGGCTTGATTTAAATGCAAACCCATTCAAAAAAACATTTCAATATTCTTATTTTTGGAGCCTCTTACGGTTCTTTACTGGCTACTAAATTAGCCTTGGCAGGTCATAACGCAACCTTAGTGTGTTTGCCGGCAGAAGTAGAGCTGATCAACACTGTGGGCACGCGCGTTCGTTTACCTATTAAGGGTCGCGAAGGCTTGGTGGAAATTGATTCCCGCAAATTACCAGGCAAGATTAGTGCAGCTACACCAGAAAACGTCAATCCAACCAACTTTGATTTGGTGGTGCTGGCTATGCAAGAGCCCCAATATGGCGCTCCTACTGTGCGCGCCCTATTGGAGTCGGTAGCAGTCGCACATATTCCAACCATGTCGATTATGAATATGCCGCCATTACCATATCTAGCACGCGTTCCAAGCCTGAATGCAAACGACTACCGTGATTGCTATACAGCACCTGAAGTCTGGGATAAGTTCGATCCAAAATTGATGACCTTATGTAGTCCTGACGCCCAAGCCTTTAGACCTCCAGAAGAGGGCGTCAACGTATTGCAGGTGCGTTTACCAACCAACTTTAAAGCTGCTCGTTTTGAGTCTGAAGATCACACCAATATGCTGCGTCAAATAGCCGCTGATATTGAAGCTGTGCGATTTGAAGTGGATGGTGAAAAGATAGAGTTGCCGGTGAAGTTGAAGGTGTTCGATTCTGTATTTGTGCCATTGGCTAAGTGGAGCATGTTGGTTTCCGGAAACTATCGGTGCATCACTGCTGCCGGAATGCGTCCAATCAAAGAAGCGGTTCACTCTGACATCAAACAATCTGAAGCAACCTATGCGTGGGTTAGAGATTTGTGCATTTCTCTTGGTGCTGATCCCAAGGATTTGGTTCCGTTTGAAAAGTATGCTGCTGCAGCAAATGGATTAGGCAGCCCTTCTTCAGCAGCAAGGGCATTGTTTGGTGGCGCAAAGAATATCGAGCGGGTGGATAAATTGGTGCAACTCATTGCCAAGCAGAAGGGCAAAAGCCTGCCCGTTATTGATGAGGTGGTTACGCTGGTCAATGCCCAGCTTGAGAAAAACCGAGCACAGTAAGTCTTACTAAGGGGGTCTTTTGACCCCCTAAAGGCTGTATTGGCAGTCATCAATTTGTCATATATATTTCTATATAATTGGAAATATGAAAAATCCAGATGCTATCTCAGCTTTCCTGGCGCTAGGGCAGGAATCCCGTCTTAACGTCTTTCGTCTGATTGTTCAGCGAGGCGATGTTGGCCTGACCCCAAGTCAAATCATTGAAAAATTGGGCATTCCGAATGCCACCTTGAGCTTTCACTTAAAAGAATTGGTTCAGGCGAACTTACTGCTAGTGGAACGTCAGAGTCGCAATCTCATCTATCGCCCTAATGCCAAGTTGGTTCAAGACCTCAGTGAGTTCTTATTGGATAACTGTTGTGGTGGCAAATCTTGTGCCAATACCAAATCCCTTAAAAAGGTTAAATCACTATGAAGCAATACAACATCCTCTTTTTGTGCACCCATAACTCTGCAAGATCTGTCCTGGGCGAGGCGCTTGCCTCAACTCACGCTAGCGGTAAGTTTGTTGGTTATTCCGCTGGCTCGACACCAGGCGCAACCGTTAACCCTTTTGCTTCTGAGATTGCCAAAGAGTTGGGCTACCCAGAAGAAAATCTCAGAAGTAAGAGTTGGGATGAGTATGGTTTGCCAGGTGCGCCAGAGATGGATTTCATCATCACGGTGTGCGATTACGCGGCAGGTGAGGTTTGTCCATTTTGGCCAGGTAAGCCAGCTACAGCACACTGGGGATTTCCTGATCCATCACAAGTTCAGGGTGGCGATGAAGAAAAGCGTAGGGCATTTAGGGATGTCATGATTGGCCTTAAAAAGCGCATCGATTTGATGGCAGATATGCCATTAGACAAATTAGATTCAATGAGTTTAAAAGAGATCCACATAAAAGCATGAGTTCACTTACTAAAAAACTGTCATTTCTAGATCGTTATTTGACGGTCTGGATCTTCGCCGCCATGGCCTTGGGTATTGGTCTTGGCTACTTCTATCCTGGGGTAGAGGGTTTTATTAATTCCTTTCAGGTCGGCACCACCAATATTCCTATTGCGATTGGTTTGATCTTGATGATGTACCCACCTTTTGCGAAGGTGCGTTACGAAGACTTGCCAGATGTATTTAAAGATAAGCGTATCTTTGGAATTGCCTTCTTGATGAATTGGATTATTGCTCCAGTCCTGATGTTCTTTCTGGCGATTACCTTTGTGCCAGATCGGCCTGAGTACATGGCCGGCCTAATTCTGATTGGCATCGCACCTTGCATTGCCATGGTGATTGTTTGGAATGATCTAGCAAAAGGCTCTACCGAGTATGCGGCTGGCTTGGTAGCCTTTAATGCTATTTTCCAAGTTTTATTTTTTAGCGTTTACGCCTATTTTTTCCTAAACGTCTTACCACCCTATTTTGGTTTGGCTGGCTCCAATGTCAGTGTGAGCATGGGTCAAATTGCCCAAAGCGTCTTTATCTACCTTGGCATACCTTGTATTGCAGGTATCTTGACTCGGGTGGTGATGCTTAAATTTGTTACTAAAGACTGGTATCACGAGCATTTTGTTCCGAGCATTGGCAAAATCACTTTGATCTCTTTGCTATTTACTATTGTGGTGATGTTCAGCCTCAAAGGAAATCTCATACTGTCCTTGCCAATGGATGTAGTGACGATTGCCGTTCCACTCCTAGTCTTTTTCCTCATCATGTTCCTGCTGACTTTCTTTGTCACAGGGAGAATGGGAATTGATTACAAGCGTTGCTGCACCTTATCCTTTACAGCATCAAGCAATAACTTTGAGTTGGCGATTGCCGTAGCAATTGCAGTATTTGGAATCAACTCTGGGGCGGCCTTTGCGGCTGTTATTGGGCCTTTGGTTGAAGTGCCAATCATGATTGGCTTAGTCACTGTAGCGCTGTGGTTTAAAGAAAGCTTCTTTTCAAAGCCGTCAGAAACCCATTAAGGCCGATATTTTCTAACAAGCTCTTCAAGAGAAAAAGCATCATTCTGCTTTCGGAGTTGATTGATGTTTTTTCTAAGAGTGGCAATCTCTTTGTATTTTAGTTTGCCTAACTTCTGTTTATCCATGCCGTAGGTATCCACGAGATACCTGACTCCCGAGCTAGAAACAATGTAGCGAATGACAGCATAAACAGTCAGGAGTAGGGCGGAGAAAAAGGCTAATAACATTTACTTTAGAAATGCGTCGTAGAAGGTTTTGATGGTTAAGGCCGTTACAGAAATAAAGAAGGCTTTACGAATAAAGCTATTGCCATGCTTAATCGCTATCTTGCTGCCAATCTGACCACCGGCAAAATTGGCTATAGCCATGAAGATACCTAGTCTCCAGTCAATAAAACCCATATAGAAGAAGACACACAAAGCACCCAGATTAGATGCGATGTTTAAAAACTTCGAAGGGGCTGCGGAGCGTAAGAAGTCAAAGCCTAAGACTCTTGTGTAAAAGAGCTTATAAAAGGCGCCAGCACCAGGCCCAAGAAAGCCATCATAAAAACCAATGACGCCAGCGCCTGCAGATGCGATCGCATTTTGCTTGTGATGTTTATGGCGAGGCTCATGAATGAGGCCAGCATTGGATTTGATGTTAAAGATGAGCAAGGCGACCAAGAAGAATGGCAGGGCACTGCGTAGCCATTGGTTTGGTATTTGGGTAACGAGGTAGGCGCCGCCAACAGATGCTAAAAAGGCAGCCGTTGAAGAAATCATCACCAGCTTCCATGGGCTCTTATTAGCGCGAGTGTATTGCATTGCTGAGCCAGCGGTACCGATGATCGAGGCAATCTTATTGACCCCTAGAAGGCTGGCTGGCGCCATACCTGGCAATACAGAAAAGAGTGCTGGCACCTGAATCATCCCTCCGCCACCCATGATCGCGTCAATCAGACCCGCAAGCAGGGCGCATGCGGCAAGTAGGCTTAAGTCGAAAAGGGAAAGATCAAACATGAGTGATAAGGCTAGTAAAGCTAGAAGCTTACTACTTTATTCGGTGGGCTGAACAGTAACCGCTACCTTCATGACATGGTCTGCGCCGCCATGAATCACTCCACGCACCGGTGATACGTCTGAGTAATCCCTGCCTTGCGCCAGGTGAATATAGTCCTCACCAGGAGAGCCATAACCCCAGCGATTATTGGTGGGGTCAAGATCGCACCAGAACCCTTGAGATAGAGTGCCATCAGCATTGCTTTGTGGAATATAGATAGATACCCAAGCGTGTGAAGCATCGCTGCCAATCAGGCGGGGCTGACCGGGGGGTGGGTTAGTTAGGATGTAGCCGCTCACGTATTTAGCTGGTAGACCAATACTGCGTAGTGATGCAATGAGGATATGAGCAAAATCTTGGCAGACACCTTCACGCTTAGCGAGCGCCTCATGAGCGGGAGTATCGATATCTGTGCTTTTACTAACGTAATGAAACTCTTTATAGATACGCTCTGTCAGTTCGGCAGCAGCGACTAAGATTGGCTTGTTATTGGTGAAACTGGATCTAGCAAACTCTACAAACTCCTGCCGCAAGGTGACAAACGGAGAGGTGAATAAAAACTCTGAAGCAGGGTCCCAGTGCGTATTGGAGTGATACCGAAAATACTCACGTACATCTTCCCAGCGCTGGGTTTCAGAAGGCTTGGGGCCATACTGTTGGTCTTGACCCGTGTCCACAATAGATTTTGCAGAAATGAATAGTTCACTATGTCGATTTTGTAGTGAGAAGAAGGTGCAAATGTTGCCATAACTATCTACACGCTCTTCTTGCCAAGCGGGTTTGGGATCAATGAGGACATCAGTCCTAATGACTGCCTGCGTTCCCGTGGCAGCTGGCTTGAGATGGGTAAAGTGCTGAGCGATCTCAACATTGGGATCGTAGGAGTAGTGGGTATCGTGAATGATCTCAAGCAACATGATTACAGGACCTTAAGTCTGAACGCTATATTCATTATGGTGAATGAGGTTGAAATAATGCGCACTGATTTCATCAGAAACATTCCATGCTGCCTGCGAGCAATTGGCGAGACAACTTCTTAAATTCTGGAGATCGTTATTTGCATTGACGGCAATCAGGAGGTCTAAAGAGTAATCCTGAAGATTGGTGACGCTACGCGTGAGCTCATCGGGAGCATCACGTTCTGTACCCGCTAGTTTTGAGAGTCTAGACCTCAGTGCTTTACTAACCCAAGCCAAGGAGCGCGGATTTTCATCATCCATGACGAGAAGATCTACTAGTGCACCAATTTCACGGCTCTGTTGGTGCTGCGCATGGAAGGTAATGGTGCTATCAAACAATGTCAGAAGGGCGATATAGCCAGAGTCATCTGCTTTAGGGTTAAAGAGAAGGCCAGAGGTGATCGCTAAATCGAGGGCGGTGGTCAAAAAGGACAGGCGCTCAATATGACGACCAATGGCAAGGAGTTGCCAACCATCATCGCGTGTCATGCGGTCAGTTTGTGCGCCCGTGATAGCAGCCAGAGCCTGACTCGCGCTCGTGAGCGCCTCGATAGCAAGTGAAGAGGAAAAATCTTGGTAGGCAGTAGCTTTATGGCAATCAGCTTGAAAGTTTTCAATACAGTGATTGATAGTGCTCCATTGTTCGGGAGAGAGCCGCTCTCGGACATTTGAGGCGGTACGTTTCATGGCGCTCAGATTAAAGCCAACGCTGGTGGCGTGATCAAGACTACTCAAGCTATCAATCAGTGTTCTTTCATAAATTCTGTGCCGCGCTTCTTCATGATCATGATTGGTGGGTACGCCCTCAGGAACTAAGCCATATTGCTCACAGAGCTTCTCGAGCCAAATCCACATGGCTTTTGATGGGATATATTCGCTATTGATATTTTCAAGATACAACTTAGCAAGTCGCAGAATATTTTCACTGCGCTCGGTATAGCGGCCAAACCAGTACAGGTTTTCCGCAGCGCGGCTGGTCACTAGGCGTTTACGAACTGCATATTTAGAATGCTGAACTTGCTGTGGCGCAGAATCAGTCGTTTGGTTGCTAGCAGTCCTCTGGACCCAAACATCTGCACTGCTCCCGCCCCTTTGCATCGAGGCGATGCCAGAGTCATTTGTGGAGATGCGCGCCAAACCACCTGGTAGAACTTGCCAACTATCAAGGCCATTACTTAAAGCAAAGACACGTAACATATAAGAGTGGGGTTCAATCAATGAAGCGTCATTGATATTAAAAGCATTTAGCCAAGTAGGCATTTGCGCCAATGGAATATAAGTCTGAACCGTATGCTCATCTGGCTGACGGGTGATTTTTCCAACCCATTCATCAAGTTGAGCTTGATTTAAGTTTCCGCCCAATGTGGACTCATAGCTCTCATGACCAAAAGACTGGGGGTAGGTTGGCTTGATAGCACTGTGGCCAAGGTTTGGTATAGCCGCCTCTAATGCTGCACGCTCGCCACACCACCAGGTATCCATTGCTGGTAGTTGGATTTTTTCATCGAGTAGATATTCGCTAATGGCGGGTAAAAATCCCAACAAAGCAGGTGACTCTAAAAATGCTGATCCTGGCGCATTGGCCATAATCACATTGCCTGCACGAATGGCCTGTAGTAGGCCTGGTATGCCCAGCGTTGAATCCGAACGCAGTTCTAGGGGATCTAAGAACTCATCATCTAAACGTTTTAATAAAACATGGACTGGCTCTAAGCCGCGTACAGTTTTGAGAAATACATGTTGATCGCGAACAGTAAGATCGCCACCCTCTACGAGGGTCAGACCCAAGTAGCGAGCAAGATACGCATGCTCAAAGTAGGTTTCGTTATAAGGGCCGGGTGTAAGTAGGGCGATGTGTGTATTACTGCCCACCGGACTTTGTGACTTCAAAGTATCAATTAGGTCTCGGTAGGCATTGGCCAATGGCGCAATGTGCATCGACTCATACGATTTTGGAAATTGCCGCGCAATCAGGTTGCGGTTCTCTAAGAGATAGCCAAGACCAGATGGCGCTTGGGTGCGTTGAGAAATAACTGACCACTTCCCATCTGGCGCTCTTGCCAAATCAAAAGCAATAATGTGTAGATGTTTGTTGCCGGCTAGATTGACACCATGCATGGCACGTAGATAACCCGGATGCCCTTGGACTAGCGCTGGCGGTATCAAACCTTGTTTGAGTAAATTCTGCGGACCATAGGCATCAGTGATGATGGCTTCAAGTAGGCGAGCGCGTTGCAAGATGCCACATTCAATCTCTTGCCAAGCATCAGTTGTGATGATGAGTGGGAATAAGTCTACCGACCAAGGTCTTTGTGGACCGTATTCATCGGCATACACGTTATAAGTAATGCCGTTGTCTCGAACTTGTCGGTTGAGTTCTTGGGTGCGCTGATCTAAGTCGGCAAGACCTGTGGGCTCTAGTTGCTCAAAAAAGGTTTTCCAATGAGCAAGTAGTCCCTCTGCATTACCGCGCAACTCGTCAAAATGACCTTCTTCGGCTTTAGGCGATAAGCGACTGATCTCATCTAAAAGAGATGAGGCTAGGCTAGCATTCAACGGTTCGGCTTGTGATGAGTCCACACCCTATTGTCTCATTGACGCATATCAAGCGTGAATGGGAACTCACGACTTACTTGCAGTCCAATGTTTGGCTGAATATCCTTCATCGGGCCAGGGGTATGGCCCATGCGGAAGAAGCGGGATAAGCGCCTACTTTCAGCCTCAAAGGCATTGATTGGGAAGTTATCGTAGTTGCGACCACCAGGGTGAGCGACGTGGTACTGACAACCTCCAATTGAACGTTTCATCCAAGTATCGACAATGTCGAAAATCAAGGGCACGTGCACGCCAATGCTGGGATGCAAGCTGGATGGCGGGTTCCAGGCTTTGTAGCGCACGCCCGCAATGTATTCACCAGCAATACCAGTTGGCTGCAGAGGTAATGGCTCACCATTACAGGTCACTGTATAGCGACTTTGATTTAAACCCGTTACCCGAATTTCAATTCTTTCCAGTGAGGAATCGACATACCGTGCAGTGCCGCCAACAGAATTTTCTTCGCCCATGACATGCCATGGTTCTAGTGCATTGCGCAAAGTAATTTCTGTACCCATAGTTTGTACTTGACCAATCAATGGAAAGCGGAACTCGAGATGTGGATCAAACCATTCTGCCTTGAACTCATAGCCATGGATTTGCATCTCTTCGATAACATCTGCAAAGTCCATCTTGATAAAAGTTGGCAAGAGGCAGCGGTCATGCAGTTCTGTTCCCCAGCGGGTGGCAGGAGCAAGGTAAGGCTCATCCCAGAAGCGCGCAATCAGCGCCCGAATCAATAACTGCTGCACGATACTCATTTGTGCATGCGGTGGCATTTCAAAGGCGCGCAATTCCAATAAGCCTAAGCGACCTGTTTGACTATCGGGCGAGTACATTTTATCGATACAGAACTCGCTGCGATGGGTATTGCCGGTCACATCAATCAAGATGTTGCGTAAAGTGCGATCCACCAGCCACGGTGGCATGCTTTGACCATACTTCTTGCGATTCTCATGAATCTCTTTGAGGGCAATTTCTAGTTCATAGAGCTGATCATTTCTAGCCTCATCAACCCGCGGAGCCTGGCTAGTAGGGCCAATGAACATACCGCTAAAGAGATAGCTCAAGCTTGGATGGTTATGCCAGTAGAGAATCAGGCTAGCCAATAACTCTGGACGACGTAAGAATGGACTGTCAATTGGTGTGGCACCACCCATCACAAAGTGATTACCACCGCCAGTGCCTGTATGGCGTCCATCAGCCATAAACTTTTCAGCAGATAAGCGAGATTCAAAAGCTGCTTGGTATAAAAACTCGGTGTGGTTCACTAATTCATTCCAGTTATGCGCTGGATGAATGTTGACCTCGATTACACCTGGATCAGGCGTCACTTGTAAGAGTTTGAGTCTTGGATCGCGTGGCGGAGGATATCCCTCAAGAACAATTTGGAACATTAATTCTTCCGCAGTAGCTTCTACCGCATGCAAGAGATTAAGGTAATCTTCAAGACGTGCCAATGGTGGCATGAAGACATAGAGCGCACCATTTTTCCCGCCGTGCTCAGTTTCTGCTTTAGGTCCGTTAGAACGCATTGGATCGCGTGTTTCAACGCACAGTGCAGTTCTGGTAATCCAAGCAGCAGACTCTTGACGTTGAGGCTGACGCACTTCTTGTGATTGGCTCCAGATGGTGCCCTTGCTAGAAGTGGGACTGCTACTAAAGGTAGAGTTAGAACCTCCTTTGCCGACATTCTGATATTGCCTGAGTATCGGGGCGCTACTGGGTAATGGCGCTCTCGGTGCAAAAGGATCTTCTTCAATCAGATAAGGATAGTCAGCCTTATTTGCCCATGGGAGGGAGTCCAGTGGCAAGCGATAGCCCATCGGGGAATCGCCAGGTAAAAGATAGAGACGGTCGTCGCGATAAAGCCATGGACCTGTCTTCCATTGGGTATCTAAGTAGCTTTGGCCATGACTGGCTTCAATTGGGAGCACATAACCAATCACTGAATCCAGTTTTTGTGTGAAGACGCGTTTGAGGCGTGTGCGCTCCATCTCATCTTCGAGATTGGACTTAAACGGATCCACATTGACAGGGAGTTTGGATTCTCGCCAGAGGTAATAAAACACGTCCTCATAAGCAGGCTCAATAAATTTATCTGCTAAGCCTAAATTTCTAGAGAGGGTGTGAATGAACTTGTCAGCATCCTTGCTGGTGTACTGGATAGGGCTAGACTCATTGGCAAACAATGCAGGGTTAGACCAAATGGGATTGCCATCGGCCCTCCAGTAAATCGATAGCGCCCAACGAGGCAATTGCTCTCCTGGATACCACTTGCCTTGCCCAAAGTGGAGGAAACCCCCATCACCATATTCTGTACGAAGCCTATCTACCAAGTCAGTTGCATAAGCACGCTTGGTAGGTCCCAGCGCATCCACATTCCACTCACGCTCATCGCGACCATTAATCGATACAAAGGTAGGCTCGCCACCCATGGTGAGGCGTACATCACCATCTTGCAATTCTTTATCGACCTTATTGCCAAGATCCAAAATGTCTTGCCATTGCTCTTCGGTGTAAGGCTTGGTAACGCGAGGTGATTCATAAATACGCGTTACTTCCATCGTGTGTGCAAATTCCACTTCACACTCATCTACACCACCTTCAATCGGTGCGGCGCCCGATGGTTCAGGTGTGCAAGCCACAGGGATGTGGCCTTCGCCAGCGAATAAACCAGAAGTAGGGTCTAAGCCAATCCAGCCCGCTCCAGGCAAATACACTTCGCACCAGGCATGCAGGTCAGTGAAGTCAACCTCGGTACCGCTAGGACCATCTAATGCTTTGACGTCCGGCTTGAGCTGAATCAAATAACCAGAAACAAAACGCGATGCTAAACCACACAGTCGCAACAAGTTCACCATGAGCCATGCAGAATCTCGGCATGAACCACTGCGCAAATCTAAAGTCTCATCTGGAGTTTGCACGCCAGGTTCCATGCGAATGGTGTAATGAATATCGCTTTGAACTTGTTGGTTGAGTTTGACTAGAAAATCAATCGTGCGCATTTCACTACGATCAATCGTTCTGAAATATTTATTTAAAGTCGCATTGCGCATTCTGCCCAGGTAAGGCCGCAATTCTTTTTTAAGATCAGAGCTATAGGTGAAGGGATAGTTTTCCGCATCGGGCTCTAAGAAGAAATCAAATGGGTTGTACACCGCCATCTCGGTAACCAAATCCACCGTGACCTTGAAATGCGTCGTTGGCTCGTGAAACACCAAGCGCGCTTGGTAGTTGGAGTACGGATCTTGCTGCCAGTTAATAAAGTGACCTTCTGGCTCAATTTTGAGTGAGTAAGAAAGGATATGACTTCGGCAGTGCGGGGCGGGTCGCAGGCGAACCACCTGCGGGCCCAGTTTGACTGGGCGGTCATATTGATATTCGGTAACGTGGTGGAGGGCGGCGTGTATAGACATGCTTCAAAGTCTATGCTTGCGCACCAAATATAGACATTGCGTACGCCCATTAATAGTGCGTAAAACCGGCTTAAGCCCAAATTTGGGTAAAACTGGTCTGAAATAGGGCATGGGGGCAAATTCATCACTTTTAGAAGGAATAAGTTGTAGTTAAGCCAAAGAGAGAGTTGATATGCCCAAGCACACTACCCTGACGATTAGCAGCAAGAACTACTCCTCATGGTCGCTGCGCGGCTGGTTGATGCTCAAATTTTCAGGGCTAGCATTTCAGGAAGTGCAAGTAGCTCCGGACGATGTGGATAACCGCGCAGAACTACTCTTGCTATCCCCGTCGATCTTGGTGCCACGCTTAGATCATGATGGATGCAAGGTCTGGGATACCTTGGCAATTGGCGAATATCTCAACGAACACAAGCCTAAGGCCCACTTATTGCCAAGTGATCCAGTGGCAAGGGCTTACTGCCGCTCGATCTGCGGAGAGATGCATTCGGGCTTCTCTGCCTTAAGAGCCTCATTACCGATGAACATCAAGGCCAAGTTCGAGTCATTCAAAGTGTGGTCAAAAGCCCAAATTGACATCAATCGTATTTTGGTGATTTGGCAAGACTGCCTCAAAACATATGGCGGCCCATTCTTATTTGGCAAATCTCCTACTTTGGCTGACGCCATGTTTTCGCCAGTCGTCACTAGATTCCTGACTTACAACATCGACCTTGATGCTGCTTCACAGAAATATTGCGAGCACATCATGGCGCTGCCAGAGATGAAGGAGTGGGTGATGGGCGCCCTTGAAGAACCCGATGACATTGAAGAACTTGAAGTGGAGTTTTAATCATGAATGCACCCGTAAAATTTGTTAGTGATACTGATTTTTCTCATGTAAAAGCAGGCGACACCCAGTTTCTTCCAGGTGGTCTGCGAGACTTTTTCCTCTACCGTGATCTTGGCGTAGCGAAAGCTACCCGTGGAAAAGTGATTGCCCATTTAGTCAAAGCCAATATGCCTCCTGAAGATGGTACCGGCTGGCACTATCACGTTGCTGAGTTTCAGATTGTCATCATGACCAAAGGTTGGGCGCGCTTTATGTATGAGGATAAGCCAACGCTGGTCGAGGCTGGTGATGTGGTGCATCAAATGCCTGGAATTACTCACTACCTCTTTGACTACTCACCAGATATGGAGTATCTCGAGATTGTGGGTCCAGCAGATTTTGGTACGGTCTCCGTTACAAATGGACCAACAGATGTACCCGGGGTAACGCCATGGAAGTGACCAAAATTAAATTGGATAAGCCATTGGCATCTGATTTTGCCCTGCTGTTTCAAAGAATTATTGGCTTAGCGGATGAAGTTGATGGCATGCGCCAATACTATCGAAAACTGTTCGAGAAAATGGAGTCTGGTGAGATCAATGCTGACGATGAAAGTGCTCAGGATTTATTGAAGATATTCAATGTATCTGGATTTGTGCACCTCTCTATCGTGGCAGCAAGGGCCGCTCAAACGGCTGCCATTGTGGCTAATGATGTTTCTCTCAGTCGAGTATTTGATCCTGCGCTAAAGGACTCAGAACGCGCCTTACGCCATATCGAAAGCAGGGAATCTGAATGATGTATCGGGCATACCAAACCTTTGCCAACTTGCATGATCCAGTACGCCTTTTTGCAAGCGCTTCTGAACGCGTTTCTAAAAACTGGTTTGGTAATTTTTCGCTCAATCCAATGCAACGCTTAGCGGCGCATTACGAGCAGATATCGCTGTTAGGTTTTACGCACTCAAGACCTGATTTTAAAATCAAATCCATTGTTGATTCTCTAGGGGCCGAGCAGCTTGTGCATGAAGAGTTGGTCTACTCGACACATTTTTGTCATTTGGTGAGATTTACAAAAGAGGGCATAGCAGGGCAGCCTAAGATTTTATTGGTTGCCCCGATGTCAGGTCACTTCGCCACGCTCTTGGCTGGCACCATTAAAACATTATTAAAAGACCATGAAGTCTATGTGACGGATTGGCTCAATATTCGTGACATTCCTCTGAGCTGCGGCGACTTTGATTTTGATTCTTATATAGAGCACATCATCAACTTTTTGCAAGTCATTGGTCCGGATACCCATCTCATGGGGGTGTGCCAGCCGACAGTTGCTTGCCTGGCTGCTACAGCGGTAATGTCTGAAGACAAAAGTCCTTACGTGCCGGCTAGCATGACGCTGATGGCGGGACCGCTTGATGTTCGCATGAGTCCAACTAAGGTGAATGAGCTAGCGACCAGCAAGCCCATTACCTGGTTTGAAGAGAAGTTGATTGGTGTCATCCCGAGCCAATTTAATGGCACAGGGCGCAGAGTGTACCCAGGCTTCTTACAGCTGATGGCGTTTATGAGCATGAACCCAGATCGCCATGCTGAGTCATTTAGAAAACTCTATGAGTATCGGGTCAATGGCGACACCGAAAAAGCCGATGCCATTCATCAATTCTATGAAGAGTACTTCGCCATCATGGATTTATCTGCCCCATTCTATTTAGAGACAATTCGAAAAGTATTTCAAGAGTGCGATTTACCCAATGGCACGTTAACGTATCGTGGACGCCCCGTGAACCCTAAAGCCATCAAAAAAACCTTTTTGCTCACGGTAGAAGGTGAGAAGGATGATATTTGTGGCATCGGTCAAACCTTGGCTGCGCAAGACATGTGCAATGGCTTAGCGGGCTATCGAAAATCCCATCACTTACAAGCAGGCGTAGGTCACTACGGCGTATTTAACGGTAAGCGCTGGGAAGCTCAGATTTACCCAGTGGTTCGCAATCATATTCAGTCGGCACTTTAAACATCGGAGGATATATGCAAGTCTATGTCACCAGAAATATCACAGCCAGAATGCGTCGAAATGACGGCACAGATAACGGCAATAAGTCTTTGCTACCCGGTAAGTATGAGGCGAACAAAACCAACGATGGCGCTCTGGAGATCTTGCAATCTCAGGGTGAGTCACTCTATCTTTTGCCCTTTATTTGGTGGGAAAAGATGGAGCTCGGCGACATCATGATCGCCGCATAAAGCATTACCAGGAAAGAGACTTCAATTGAATTATCAATACATCAAAACTGAACAAGCGGATCTGATAGCAACCATTCGCTTTAATCATTATGAGAAGCGTAATGCGCTCAGTGAGTGCCTCATCGAAGAGATGCACCATGCTCTAGAAGTATTTGGAAAAGAGGATGTCCGGGTATTGGTGCTCAGATCAGATCAAAAGAATAAAGTCTGGTCTGCAGGCCATGATGTGATGGAGTTGCCACGCTCTGAGCGTGATCCATTGCCGGCGGATGATCCGGTCATGGTTCTGCTGAAATCTATCCGCGCATTTAGAGCGCCTGTGATTGCGATGGTTGATGGTTCTGTTTGGGGTGCCTCAACCGATCTCATTATGAGTTGCGATATTGCGATTGGTGATCACGACTCTACCTTTGCAATTACCCCTGCAAAACTGGGTCTGCCTTATACGGCCAGTGGGATTTTGCATTTCATGTCCAGAATGCCCCTGAATGTTGTCAAAGAGATGTTCCTTACCGCTGATCCGATTGGTGCCGACCGCGCATTACAAATTGGCATCTTGAATCACCTCTACGTCTCCGGTGAGCTAGAAAACAAAACCTATCAAATGGCCAGAACGATTGCGTCACGTTCACCACAAGCCAATTCGGTCTTAAAAGCCCAAGCGCAAATGCTCTCAGATGCCGCAGTGATGAACCCAGCAGTATTCGAGCACCTGCAATCTTTGCGCAAGAATGTTTACATGGGTAGTGACTACCGCGAGGGAATTACTGCATTTTTAGAGAGGCGTGAGCCGGTATTTGGCCAGGCAGTCAAATAAAACAAGCGCTTGCTTTAAAATAGCCCACTATCAATAGCTAGTCGGTTCGGGGCGCTTTACATGCAAGTTAATTCTGAAGGGGTCTCTTCATCGCGCGTGTATTTGCCGGCTGGCGAGCCTTATCCAACTCTCCTGGATTTCTTTATAGCCAATTTCCCTCATATTGAACCTAGTGAGTGGAGTGCTCGCTTTAGCGAAGGCCTGGTGATGACTGCAGATGGTCAACCAGTAGCAGCTAGCGACGCTTATCAACCCAATGCCCATTTACTCTATTTCAGGCGCTTGGCACGTGAGCCCGAGATTCCTTTCGAAGAGGAGATTCTCTATCAGGACGATCACATTCTGGTGGCTGATAAACCCCACTTCTTACCAGTGACACCGAGTGGCCTGTATTTGCATCAAACCTTACTCAATCGACTAAAGAAAAAGACCGGCCTACAGCACTTAAGTCCGATTCATCGCATTGACCGCGACACTGCTGGACTAGTGATTTTTTGTATCCAACCCAATGATCGGGCGCATTACCAGAATCTTTTTCGGGATCGAGTTGTGACCAAAGTATATGAAGTAGTTGCGCCATATTCAGAAGAGTTGTCTGCAAAACTGCCAATGGTGTATCAGAGTCGACTAGAAGAGTCTGAACACTTCTTGCAGATGAGGGAGGTGGCTGGCGAACCTAATGCAGATACTTATATAGAGTTGATTGAAGTGGTCAAGCCTTGGGCTAAATATCGATTAACTCCCGGAAGCGGTAAGAAACATCAACTGCGCTGCCATCTTAATGCCTTAGGTATTCCGATTAAGTTCGACCAGATTTATCCAGTACTAACCCCTTATCAAGAATATGACTTGGATTTTTCAAAGCCATTACAACTCTTAGCAAAAGAGGCCACCTTTGTTGATCCAGTAACAGGCGAAAACAGGTCTTTTGTCAGCCGAAGAGAAATCCATTTGATTTAGATCATCATACGGCTGAATATGGTCTTTATTAGCACCTAAATGCTGTAATGAGATCAATAAAGGAGTAGGGTGTAAGAACCAACAATAAATATAAAAGGGTTCTTATGTCACTCAATCACGCGGTTATTTGGATCGATCACAAAGAGGCGCATGTCATGTTTCTGAGTCAAGATGCCAGTGAAGCAGAAATCATCAAAACAAAATCGACTCACTCCCATTTGCATCATAAGGCCAATGAAGTGGGCAGTGGCAGGGTTTCGTTGGACGTTAAATACCTGCATTCAGTAATGCAGGCCGTGAAAGAATCAAAAGAAATTCTGATTCTAGGACCTGGCTCAGCAAAGCTAGAGTTGATTAAGCATGCCCATCAACATGATCAACAGATTGCTGCAAATATCGTCGGCGTGGAAACAGTTGATCACCCAAGTGATAAAGAGATTCTGGCTTATGCGCGCAAATTTTTCTACAAAGCAGATCAAATGTTGTGAAGGAGGGTGATAAATGAATCCAGAAAAGAATCGAGAGCCAATCGGACTGAATGGACTTCCCAGTCATGATTATTTCTTGGATGCGGTAAACCATATTGATGAAGCTGTCAGCAGCAAGAGTATTGCTGTGGGCGCAGCCAAAGGAATTATCTATAGCATTACTGAAACGCTAGGAGCGATGATTGGTGATCCTGATTTACCCAGTCATTTGCGATCTGGGTACGAAGGGGTTCTTGAGGTGGCTCATGAGTTACAGGCGAAAATTGCTAAGTTAAATTAGCTTTAGATAGCACTTCAAGAATGAGCAGAGGCAACTTCGCTTGCCTTTTCTTTTGCTCGCTCACAAGTGCAGGACTAAGAAAAAACCATCTATCTGATGGCTCTTACCTCTAAAAGACGCATTTAGGGCTACAAGTTATTCTCATGTTTTAGTTTAAAAAGGTTCCATTTAGGAACTATTTTTTCTACAATGGACCCGAGTTCAAAAATAGGGGGCAACATGTCCATCAACGTCAAATTATCAAATTCCTTGGTGGAGCAGGCTAGGGCATATGGTCATATTGAGCATCGCTCAGTACCTAAGCAGATTGAGTACTGGTCGCAGATCGGCAAGATTGCCCAAGAAAACCCAGACTTACCGTTTTCCATGATTCGTGAGATCTTGATTGCAGATCAAGAAGCTGTCATCGGCGAATACGTATTTAATTGATGCGTTTACTTGTTACAGCCACGTTTGTTAAGGCTACAAAAAAACTTCAACCTTCTCAAAAAACAGAATTAGATACTGCGGTCAAAGTGATCAGCGTTAACCCATCCATTGGGGAGGCTAAGGCAGGGGATTTTTTGGCAGTTAGAGTTTACAAATTCAAACTTTCGCAGCAATTATGCTTGCTAGCGTTTCGAATATTGGATGAGGAAAGCATCAAATTACTGAGCTTTGGGCCTCATGAGAATTTCTATCGTGATTTGAAGCGCCAGGGTGAATGAAGGCATGGAGAATATAAAAAAGAAAAGATTAGCCGTTGCCCCCATGATGGAATGGTGCAAGTAAATACCCAACTTGCTATATAAAATAAGGTCTACAGGGTGATGCTACACCATGTAATACACACTGTCAAAACACAGTTTGAAAAAATGGTCTTGATTTTCATATTTATACTCAGGGTATAAAAAAACTCCAGATCAACTGGAGTTTTTTTCTGCCTGCTTTTAGTGATTAGTACTTTATGACTGTGGCTTTATAAAAAGACCGGGCACCGCAGGAAGGTAGTCTGTATCCGTTCTACACTTATCGAGGTATTCGCCTAAGTCTCTAATATCAACCAGAATGCTCTTGCCTGGTTTTTGGGTTCGCACGGGAAAACGACCATCAGTATTCCAGTTGTAGCCCGTTTGCTTAGAGATTCCCATGCATTTGCAGGCCTCATCAAAGGGGATCAGCAATTCCCCTAAATACTTCATCTTTAAAAAATCAACTGCTCGCAGTTCGCTTTTAGTATCCATATATATCCTTTTTTAGTTCTTATGGGATCTTTGATGGTTGAGGTAATCTAAATAGTCAGCCAAATCCCGAGCGTCTCCCACTAACAAATTACCGATTTTTTTAAGTGGGATAGGAAAAATCTTCTGGGATTTGTAGAAATAGCCAGTGCTAACTTTGATATTAAGCATATGGCAGATCTCTGAAAATGAAAGAACTAGACGCTGACCAAAGGCTCGATGAATCGAGCGAATTGCAAATTGCTGCGGGTTGTTTGGCAAATAAGTGCCCATGCGATTATGAATTAAGGTACCCATCAATACTCCTAAAACGATTAGCAAACTGATTCTTTTAAGTATTTAGCTTGCTAACTGATTGCATTCCAAATCTCGCGCATCCCTGGAATAGGGGACTCTGTTGATGGTTGTATTCGCTTCGTTGCATAAATTATAAAAGTCAAAAATATAAAAAGCAGCGTCTTTTTTTATGCCCCCATGAATAGGGGGACCCCTTATTTATGGGATTGGCATGAGACAAACTCATCCATAAAATTTTTAATTGTCACTAGTCAATTAACTAAACAATTGCCTATACAAAAAACAATAACAAAAAGGAAAAATAAAAATGACAAAGAAAAAAGAAGTGCAAACAGAAACCAAAGAGCCAGCAAATCCATTTGAAAATTTCATAAAGTTGGCCCAAATAAAAAGGGATGAATTAATTGACAAAGCCAAGGAAGAGATAAAAAATTCTTTGGCGGAACAAGAGTTAAAACAAATTACCCAGGCTCAGAAAACATATGATGATCAGGTTAAAAAGACTCAAGATCTTCTGATATATATTCATGAGAGCGGAATTCTTGACCACAAGTTAGAAACTATTAAAGATAAATTAAAGCTATTAACTCCAGCGCATAAGGAGGAGTTAAAGGCTAAAAGATCTGAAAAAATTAAAGACAAGCCCGAAGTCCTAGCTGTTGCCTATAAAGAGCAGCAGACAGAAAAAAGGAAATTAAGGAAAGAAACATCTAAAGATACATCTCTCGATTACCAGGGCGAACCCGAGCCTATTGATCAGGCTTCTCTTGATTTGAGTGGAGAAATTAATAAAGCTGAGGTCAACGATGAATAATAGTCATAATCTAGACCCCAAAGGTATCGATCCTGAATGCTCGGAAAGTTGGCTTGGAGTAATGGATACGGATGGTGTAACTAGTATCCAAATCGCCGACTCTGGTGAAAATTTGGGCAAAATTTCTAAAGTCCAACTCCAAACAGTTAAAGCAAGAGGTGCAATAACAACCAATAATCCCCGTGGAATGGGGTTGCAAAATGAGTTGGTAATAATGGAACTGATCGCGAGATTTGGCTATTCCACTGAGAATATTGCAAGACTATTTATTCGCGATCAGAACGGAAGAGTTGCTAAGAGACTACTTAAATCTGGGGTTTTAAAAAAGATTCGTCTAAAAAATGAGGCCTACACTACTCAATTTGGATCTGTTCATCATATTCTGGTATTGAGTGATGTGGGGTTAAGAAAGCTACAGACGATCTCCCGAAATAACTATTTTTATCCCGAGGAGAACATTGCAGCCATTAAACAAAGTCATGTAAGCCACACGCTAGAGAGGCAAATTGCCCACAAGTTTGTGATGATGTTAGGTCATGTTAATCGTTGTCTCACGCCGCGAGATCCGGGGGCAGACATCAAGACAGCTAAATCATTTGATGATTTAGCGCTAGATCGGCAGGGTAACATTTACCTTTTAGAGACTGAGTTGACAGCAAAGTATAAGAATGATTTTTGTGACACCCGGCATCGAGTGATTAAGTCTTTGCAACAAAAAAATTCCACAGGCGGGTATGTCTTTAAGGAGGTCTGGTATTTTATAGATCCCTCAATACAAAAGCTTTACGAAGATGGCTTTAGAGCGGGGGCTGAAATATTTCACTGGCATCCCCAGACAAAAAATATCTATAAAAAAGGCCCCATTCTCCTAAAGATCCCCCCTGAAATTGCCTCGCGGATTAAATTTTTTCCAATTAAAAAGCGGGATTTTAAGAATGTATAGGCTAAATTCTAGGCAAATTATTATTGTCTTTTTGCTACTTTGCACTAACGTTCATGCTGGTTTTTTATGTGAAGAGGAGCCCGAGAAAAAGATTCAAGCCCTTAAGTTTGACTTGCAAACTAAAAAATATGCACTCCAAAACTGTGAGCAAAAAGTAAGTGATAGCAGTTTTACTCTAGAGCGTTTAAACAAGGATCTTGATCAGTCAAAAGAAAAAATCAAATTACTGAACGACCAGAATGAAGAATTTCGAAGACTCCTAGAAGAAAAATTTAACGTAGAGAGACGCTTAATTATTGCTGGCTCAGGCCACCAGCAGTGGGTCTTTACATGTGATACATATTTGTTAAATTGGAGTCCGCTATGTCGTTATTCAAAAGAAGAGATTAATATTTCGCGTCAATTACTTGAGGGGCAGTCTCTAAATTTTACTTGGTTAAATGGTTTCAAATTACTGTTATCCGCATTAATTCCAGTATTTATGCTCTGCCTGATTACGTTTTGTCTCGCTTGGGCATGGGGTCTATATGCTAAAAAATCTTTAGTTACTGCCAATTTCTTTCGATATAAATTCGATTTGGATTTTAAAAATCAGGTCGACGCCGAGTTTATTTCCAATAAAAAATTACGAGATAGTCAGATAAAAGGCTTGGAAAGTAAGGTAAAGGAGTTGCAGTCGAATATTAATTTACTTGAAAATAAACGAGATAGCTCTCAGACGGCATACAGCAATCTCGATGAAAAAAAGGCGTCACTAGAGCAAGAAATAGTGGTGCTCTATGCAAACATTGAGACGATTATTAAGACTGGAGCAATAGATATTCTTCATATTGTGTCTGAGGAGCAAGATAAGAATCAGGCTATAGAAAGACTGCTAAAAGATAGCCTTAAAAAGATATAGCAGCGACTAGATTTAGTTTTTTATTAAGTTGGCTTATAGTTTTTGATCAACTTAATAGATTGCCTATATCAATCATCAATAATCTTCGCTTAATTCGCTGCTCTACATGGCCTATAAGGGGCATTGCGCTTCAATTGCATGACCATTTAGGGCTGACTATGTCAGAGACTCTAGGGAGCCTTAAACCCCCATTCTAAAAGGAGACGCCGTTTGTTCGGCTTCCTTTTAGTCATGTAATTTCATTGCCTTCGCGTCAATTAGTAAAGCGATTGATTGACTGCAGCGTAATTTAATAATTACTTGCGTGTAGACGCCTTGCGGATGCGCGGCAAAAACCAAAAAAAGCCGAAGTTTCTGCCCATCTTCCCTATATTTAATAAATCGCTAAATTAGGGTCCCTCGATGTTCATCAACTCCGGCTTTTTTTGGTTTTTGCCGCGCCTCTATAGGCGCGGCGTCTAGCGTTCCGCCCAGCTCATCTAATGGTCTCGGCGCGCTGCTATGCAGCTTGCTTGACGCATTAGGCAGGCACTCATCTTCTGCGAATCTGAGTATGGCTGGCACCCTGACTTGTCTTTCTGCTTGGACAGCATCAGACTTAATTCTCTGGACGAGAATTAACCGCTTTGCGGAAGGTTGATGGCAATTCCGTTGAAACTTTTAAGGACGTTTTATGGATAAAACTAACTACACAAGAACAGAAATCTTTGAGCTACTGTGGCTTGAGCCAACCACCAAGGTTGCTAAACGACTGGGCATCTCTGACGTTGGCTTGGCTAAGTGGTGTCGCCAGCATGACATCCCAAAGCCTAAGCTCGGCTATTGGGCTAAGAGGAGTCATGGGGTTGCCGTTCCAGATAAACCAGAGCTTCCAAAGCTCTCGGGACGGCTGCCAGAACCGGCCATTTCAGTTAGAGAAAATATTCAAAGTGCAGCCCCCGTTAGAGACGAACCCATTAAAAGCTTGCCATTGTTTAAGGGCAAAACCTTCGATCAGGAAATTGAGAAAACCTTTAGAACAGAGCATGACGAATGCATGAATAAATACGGCAGGTGGATTGCTGATGCTGGCTTTAGCGTAGAGGTTGCCCCCGCAAGTATTTATAAAGCACGACTTATTCTGCAAACGCTTACCGATGCTTTGCTAGCTAAGGGATTTGAGTTCGGGGACTACAAAGGTCGCTATCGAGAGAGGGTAAGAACTTCTTTCTGCCAGGTTGAAGAGAGGATAGTCCTTAAGCTTTACGAACCATCCAAAAGGCTGGGAAGGCCTATTCAAAAGAAGGAGAGCTGGACTCATTCGGGGAGAGTTCACTCTTATATCCGGGAGATAGAGTTCCAAGGAGCGGGCAGACTGGAGATCCATATTGACCATCCAGATACCTATCCCACCGTGATCATTCGGGAGAACCCAAAGCGGACTTTAGGAGAAACGCTCGGGTTGGTTGTTGAGGTTGTTGATGATCTTTGCGAGGAGGCTAAAGAGATTAGACGGCAGCGAGAGATCGATAGGGCTGAGGCTGAAAAAGAGAGAAAGCGTCTGGCTGATATCAAATGGGCAAAAGATGTTGAGGCATGGAAATGGGGTCAGCTTGAGAAGGCTGCTGGTCGTTGGAATGAGCTATCGGTCATCCGAGAGTTTGTACAAGCAATGAAAACAAGTGCCAAAGTTAGGCGAAAGAATAAAGGCTTAAAGGAGTGGGTTAGCTGGGCAGAAGAACAGATTAATGCCCGTGACCCTGTTTATAAAGTGGCCAGTGGGATGAGCTTACCTGGGCAGGGGGATCCTGTCAGACTGGACCAGTAGTAATGGGAGGTTAGGAATGACAAAGTAACGCAGATGTCTTTAATGAAAATAAGGCGGGATAGTTACTTTTTGGGGCTCTTGCTTTTTCTGCCAGGTGCTTTTACTTCATTACGTAATTTTTTAATGGCATTCGCCGCACTAACTGCTTCATAGTAAGCATCCATTTTTTGCTCCTTAGCGGATGGCCCATCCTTACCCTCGGCGCCATGGGTAAGTAGTATCTCTACGATATCTTTTCTTTCTCGATATTTAGCAATATCTAGTGCGGTATCACCCTCGTTATCTTTTAAGTTGATGTCGATTCCGCTATCCAATAAAAGTGTCGTCCAATCCGGATTAGCCCAATCTTGTTCGATTGCCATCATTAGTGCTGTAGTACCGTTCTCGTCTTGGGCGTTCACATTAGCGCCGGCATCAAGAAGTTCCTTGAGTTCATCTATGTTCCCAAGAATGACAGCCGTTACAACGGGGGCCATCTCTTTGGAGTAGTCAAATTTACCTGCCATTTTTTTATTTTTCACTGATGATCATATGACCCGCTGGAACAACAGCCCAATGCTGCCATTCTTTTACCATCTCCAGTTCGGGCTCAATATAGGATTGAGCTTCATTTGGGTCGGGAATTTGCTTTAGAAGGTCATTGGCATAGTTATTGATAACTGTGGCTATAAGCCAGCCTAGTTCCAGTCTATCCCCTTCTTTCCCTGTATCAATGCATAGCTCATTGAAATTTGCGCATTTCTTTTCTTTGCCTTCAACTTGCCAGGAAACTAACACCCCATTTTCAGATTCTGAAAATGCAAAATTACCAATACCTTTCCAGGCACCTTCAGTATCGGTATTAAATGGGGGAGTTTTCGTCTTTTGTATGTCTTTTCTTAATTGTGAGATTTCATCAGTTGTGGGAGTTTTCATTATTTTTTCTTACTTGTAATTGAGCTTAATGAAGGTCTCAAGCGACATGTCTGTAGTATTTAATTTAATCTATCAACAGACCAAATTTGATTAACCAATGACTTAACTAGCCCGCGACGCTCAAGCTGTTCATTTTTACCATAGGCTGCATATGGTTTAAATGGTAATTGTCTATTTTGAATGAAATTAGTGAACTGAGGTTGATGTTCATAGGCCTGAGGCGTTAAGCTGGCGGCTAACAAATTTTGCTTGGCGTAATGAGGTGATTTATCACTATACGCCTTATCTTGGTAGCTTCTATTGACGTCTGCTGGTAATAGGAGCAGTCCTGCAATGTGATTTCTCCAACGCTGAAATTCTTCACCCGAAGAAAATTCTTCTTTAAAAGGTTCGTAGTTGTCTGCCCAAATATGCTCTATATCAAGAGTATTTTTACCTTCGCGATTAACGTACTTGTCAAAAAGGTCGGGGCGGCCAGCGCCAACCTCTACATAAGCAGTCATGCGGGCTAGGATGTGATAAATGTATCGACGACTAAATTGATTAAGTCGCAAATCGTTGATGCCCTCGCGGTTTTTGGCTTCATGGCCATCAAAATTTACTTCATCGTTAATGAGGCGCTCTTTTAAGATTGCCTTAAGTTCGCCAAGAGGCTTTTGGCGGATTTCTCTGCTAAGAAGGTACATCGCATAATTTGTGGCGCTATATCCAACGCGGATGTAGTTCACAACACGGCGCATGAGCCAGATATCCAAGTATGTTGCAACCGCCTCAAGCTTAGCTTTGACTGTCGCATCGTCATCTGATGGGGTGAGCGGGGCAAGAAGAACTGTATTCTGCCAAGTGAACTCATTGTGAGCGTTATAGAAAACTGATTCTAGGCCCGGCGTATAGTTTTGGCTCGCGTCAAGAATGGTTTGGTAGGCTTTGGCAAAGAACGGGAAGTCTCTGTTAATTAGGACGAGATTATTTTCTTCTTTATCCCAATTCAACCTAGAGCTATTATCCCTAGCCCAACGGTGAAAGGCTGAGCCAATTAGCTCCCAATCTTTATCGGTAGCGCCAGCCTTACGTTCACGGATGGTTTCTGCATATTGGGCTCTTAACCAAGCCTTAATGCATGTTGAATCCCGCTCAGCTTCGTGTTCTCCACCCCAACTGATAAGACTCAAAACTTGTTGCTTCCATAGCTGATTGGAGCTTCGACGTTTATCGGCATCCGTAATTGGGGCTAAAAGGTAGGCTTTGAGCATATCTACGGGGCTTAAAGGCTTGCCGCGGTCATTCATAGTCTCAAAGATGGCATAAGCGTAGTTATCGTTGTCTGTGGCTATCTCAATTAGGCCGACCTTGTTCATTAACCAGTAAATGAAATGGGGGAGAGACTCTCCTAGCTCCTCTGCCAGGTCCTGTTTGGCGATATCCTGGTATCGGGCATACATAGTCTGGATAGACTCTTCCTTACCATCGGGGGTAAATTCAGCATCATTAAATAGAGCCTCAATTACAGGAAGACGCTCTTGAATATCAAGGTTAAAACTAGGTTGCCCAAAGTTATCTGAGTAGATTAGTGGAGCAAGTTGACCATCAAGACCAAGGTTGAGGTCCTTAGCAGTTCTATAGAGATAAATAAGTAGGAGCGTTAAAGATGTTACGCGTTGCTGCCCATCTACTAAGTAACTTTTACCGTTTCTCTTGCTAACAATGATGGAGCCAAGAAAATAACTCTCGTAATTACTGACCTTTTGGGTTGTATCTCCAGCCTGGTAGCAGCTCAGGAACTTTTCCTGCAAGTCCGAGACCAATTCAACGATATTTTTCTCTTCCCATTTATATTCACGTTGGTACTCATCAATCGAGAAGGACTGGCTTTGTAAAAGCTCTTTAACAGTTCGGTAATGGGGGGTAATTGTGCTCATTTTGCTTAATTTAACCATTTATAGTTATTAGTCTAATCCGTTAGTGGTAAGTCAAGCTAAAAAGCCATTATTTAAAGGAATAATTTAAGAGGGCGATATTTTCCGGATTTAATTTTCATGATGTGAAGCTGCAAAGAGTACTATCTTTTTCCTTGAGCGGGGGAGTAGCCAATACGGTTGCCACTATTATCAAAGTAATTTGTAACGCCATTAGGTGCTTGGACTTCATAGCCTAGACGGTTTCCGTTGTTGTCATAAAGCCCATTGGTGGAGTTGTAATTTAATGGACTGTTCTGGTAATTTAATGAACTGTTTTGGTAGTTCAGCGGACTATTTTGATAATTAAGTGGACTATTCTGATAATTCAATGGGCTACTGTCCCAATTCGTTACCTGAGCTTCTGTATAGCGAGCGTAGATGGCTAATTGAGCTAATGCAAATAATGTAATTAGATATTTCACCTCATTCTCCTGTTACCAGCCCTTAACGCTTGGTGTTTGAGGTGCTTGTCTTGGCGTGTTAATGGTTGTGTTGGGTTGTGAATAGATTGGGGCTGTTGATGTCCCTTGATATTGACCCTGCGGACTATAAAAATTGGTTTGCCCGTTATCCGTTTGATATGACTGAACGTTTTGCCCTGCAGCGTTATAAACGTTAGTGACTCCGCTTGGGCTGGTTTGCGTATATCCTCGATAATCCCCGTTGGGCCCGTAGATAGCCTGCCCAAAGGCGGCTTCTGATGCCAAAAGTAAACAAAGGGCTAATTTCATAAAACCTCCTAGCTGTAGCAGATAAGTTCATATTAGGAAGGCAGAAGCTCATTAAATGAGCCTATACTTTTAGAAACTACATCTATTGCTAAAAAGGGATGGTTATGGGCGATATGGAGCGGTTACACCGCATTAAGTACTTAATTCAGGCACGCCAATGCGTTCCGTTACAAGATTTTCTTGGTGAGCTTGAAGTTTCAAAGGCTACATTCAAGCGAGATCTTGAGTATCTACGTGATCGTATGAACGCAAACATCATCTATGACCGGATGATGGGCGGTTATCGTTTTGAGAATAGTAAACAGGTAGGCGAGAAGATTGAGCTACCTGGCCTTTGGTTTTCAGAAGAAGAGGCTACGGCTCTAGTTCTAACTCAATCTTTATTATCGGGACTTGATCAAGGAGGATTGCTTGGTCCACACCTAGAGCCACTTCAAAATATCATTGATGGAATCCTTGGGCGTAGTGAAACCACTACTAAAGAATTGCGTAAGCGCCTTAAGGTTTTCGGAATGTCTGCCCGCAAGAGCTCCATTGAGTCCTTTGAGGTGATGGGTAATGCGCTTCTGAAACGTGAGCGACTTCATATTACCTATTACGCTAAAGGCGTAAATGAGACGACGGAGCGAGACGTATCGCCTCAACGCCTTATCTACTATCGCGATAATTGGTATCTAGACGCCTATTGTCATTTACGTAAAGACTTAAGAAGCTTTGCTATGGATGGCGTTCAAAAAGCAATTTTGCTTAATGAAAAAGCGGAAGAGATTTCAGAGAGGCAGCTAAATGAATACTTTGGCGAAAGTTATGGAATCTTTTCGGGTAAAGCTACGCAAAGAGCTAAGCTTAAGTTCACGCCTGAGCGAGCTCGCTGGGTTTCTACTGAGACCTGGCACAAGCATCAAGAGGCCAGCTTTAATAAAGATGGAAGCTACCTCCTAGAGTTTGATTACAACCAAGATCCCGAGCTGATTATGGATATTTTGAAACATGGTTCAGGGGTGGAAGTTATGGCGCCGGCAAGTCTAAGAAAGAGGGTTAAAGATGAGATGGAAAAGGCCCTAGAAAGGTATTAATTTTTTTTGATGTGGCTCAATTAATGAGCCTCTAACTTCCTATCCTTTAGGCGTGACCTTAAAGGATGGACATGATTCTTAACGCAATTTATTTCAGCATTTTTATTCCGATGTCGATACAAGGTATGTATGCCAGTTCTATAGATGTAAATACGCCAGTGTTTGTTAAGGCGGCAATAGATTCTGCTCGTATTATCGGGCTCCCATCATCTAAGGCGGCAAAAGCTTATGCCAAAAAGATTCAAAGGCCCGATCCTATATTTCAACAGCTTGTAGTTGTTCCAGAACCCATTTCAGACCGTAAATTATTTTTTAGAAATTACTTTAAATGACTACATATGCATATCCAATTACTTTATATGGTTATATATTTGATGAGCTTGAAAATCTCTTAAAGTTGGAATGCCAGCGGTGGGAGAGTGAGGGATATCAGTGTTATAGCCCTGAAACGGGTAGACCTACAGGCACTCCCGCAACCATTTTAGAAATAATGAAAGAAGCAAAAAGAGCATCTTTAGATGATGGGCCGCCCTCTTCAAGAATTACTTTTACTCTGACGGACTACTTGTTTATACCGTTGGAAAACTTACTTAAAGACAAGTGTAAGGAGTACAAAGATAGGTCAGGCAATAATCCCTTTGATCCAATAACTGGTGAGCCTCAGTGTGGGTATGCCTTAATGCTAGAGGGCATGAAGTTGGCAATCAAAAATATGAGCCTTAATAGTTATTCATCTTTTGTTGACGATGAGCCAGTTAAACTTTGGTCTCCAAAATGATCAATAGCTTAGTATCAAGAGCGTAAATGAATATTTCAAATACTATTTCTGTAGAGTGGGGCTATGAACAGCATTGTTGCCCCGTAACTGACGCCGAATGGATTTTAATAGTCCAAGGTAAATCCTTAATAAAGAAAGTTCCTTATAGTTATGAGGGTCAGGAATTCATAAGCGAGTGGCTCTTTAATTCTAAGGCTCGCGGATCCTTATATGTGACTTATGATGACAATGCGGTTGGGTTTGACGGATCTTTAACAGATGCGAGGATTGTTTTAGATGGAGTTGAATCTACTTGGAGTGTTAATCCTTAGATAATTACAGTGTTATTGGGCGGATTTATTCCTACTTGCTATGCCCTGACATTTGTCGAAATAGCTAAATTGGAGGTTATATGATGAGCAATAAAACAATTCACCCCGGCCTTATTCGTGCTTACCGTGAGGCCAAGTATGTAGTGGGGGTTGATAACCCCATCGTTCTGCGTATTGGGCAAGCCAGCCAGCAACTTAAAGGCTTGTTAGATACTCATAAGGCTACTACAGCCGCCTTTATTACAGCTTTCAATCCGTATAGCGAGGTAATGAGCGATGATCAAAATCATGCAGCCCAAAAATCCCTACTTGTAGACGCCCAAAAGTTAGGCCTTTCGGCAATTGAAGGTTATGGGCAAGATATGGCTGAGGAGTGGCCCAGAGAGGCTAGTTTCTTAGTCTTGGGCATAACTGAATCCCAGGCAGAGGGTCTTGCCGATAAGTATGGACAGAATGGTTATGTGTGGATCGGATCAGCTGATGCCTTGCCAGTTTTGAGATTACGACATCCAATTGGACTGCCTACCGCTATTGAGCTGGCTCAATGGTTATCAAGCCTCCGAAATGAGCTATCGATTAAAGCAACGAAATTAAATTCTCTAGACCAGGCTTGGCTTATGTCTGCTTCAGAGGCAGAGCAGGTGCATTGGCTAGATCCTGATTCATGGGATTTAAATAAGCCTTGGCCTCTAGCTAAACCTGATGGAAGTGCTATGGGCGTTGGGACAGAGCTAGATAGAGTATTTAAATTAATCGCAGCAGGCCAATCTGTAATTGTTCGATAGCTCTTAAAGCTAGATGTTCGCTATAACCACTGCTAGCTGTGAACTAAGGCTCTGGGAAATAGTGAACATCTGTTGACTGGACTTCTTGATTGCTTCTATCAATTTTTCCTTGCTGATTCACATGCCTGAATTCAGTGCTTCCTTGGTGAGTAGGTTACACATTCTTTTTGCTTTTTTATTCTTTTTTGGAAAAGTCTTACCGTTAGACCATTTGCGAAAGGTTTTCATCATTTTGTCCCGAGTCCGTTCACTACCGTCAAAATATCTCCTTACGAACTTTTTGGAAGTTTTTATGACTATTCCAGTGTTCATTTAAGAGTCTTTGTAGGTAATACCTGACAACTTCGCTATGGGTATATCCAAGCCCCAGAGACGGTTCATCAAATTTGTTAACAAACTCATCATTAGCTTTAACATCTAATACATAATTAAACTAAAATCACAAACATGAAAACAACTAAATCAGACGCAAAAAAGAAGCCAGTAACCCCTTTGGCTGAAGAGGCTAAAGACTCAAGAATTGGGCTAGAAGTTCGAAAAGGAAAAGAACTTTTACCTAGTGAGCTAGAAAAAATTAAAAGAGCAGAGTTAGATAGTTATGGAAAATTAGAAGCATGGACTGCTTTAGGAACAAATAAGCAGTTGGCTTACTCAACTCATGGTGCTATGAGATTTTTTGGAAAGTTTCCGCCACCTGTAGCCACTTACTTAATTGATCAATATACAACTAAAAATTCATTAGTTATCGATCCAATGGGTGGTAGTGGTTCGACAGCTGTTGAGTGTCTTTTAAAAGGAGTGGCTTGTAAATCTTTTGATGTTAATCCGATGATGCTTATGCTCGCTAGAGTGAAGACAACACACTTAGATCTTGAGGATATAGATAAGCATTTCAAAAAAATTAAAAAAGGCTATAAGCCAATTTCATTCGCCAAGCATGAAAAAGAGTTTTCTGGTCTCAAAGATCCTGCCCATTGGTTTTTGAAAGATACACTGGACTCTTTGCTTGGCATAAGAACACAAATTTTGAAAATTGAAGATATTAAACTTCAAGAGTTTTTTATGGTCTGTTTCTTGTCAATTGTTAGAAGGGTTTCACGAGCAACAACTCAACAAGGAAGGTTGTTCCTAGATGTGGAAACAGCAGAAAAAGAAGCTTTTCCTTTTTTTGAAAAGAAGGTAGAAAACTTTAAATTAGCCGTGGCTGGAATTCCGAAGAATAATAAAAAAATTATCATTGAGGAGCGTAATCTGATGAATTCAGAGTTGGTTTCTCAGGATAAAAATTCTGCTGATTTAGTGATTCTCCATCCCCCGTATTTCAATTCTTACAAATACAGTAATGTCACATCCTTGGAAACTTACTGGATGGGAGTTAATCATGCTGATATTAGAAAGGATGAAATCAGAGAATTTTTTAAAGTTGGGAAACCCGAAAAATACCCATTATTTGTAGAGGACATGAGTCTTGCCTTAATAAATGCTCTTTCAATGCTTAAAAAGGGTGGTCACTTAGGATTGATGATGGGGGATACGGTGATAAAAGGGGAGTACATCCCAGTAATGAAGAAAACACTTGAACATGCTGGTATTAAAAAATCAGATCTAGCCTCCGTAGCAGTCAGGGTGCCAAAATATACTGAGGCTAGTTGGGCCGCAAGCCAGAGAAGAAATACCGGTGAAGTTGGTATAACTCTTAACGATTTCCTTTTGGTCATTAAAAAATGATTGATGTTATTGTTGCGAAAACTCACACATCTGAGTATCTATTACATAAGTATTGGGCCAGAAAGCCTCACAATGTATTAAGAGATTTAATTACAGATTTGGTGAGAAAGAAGGGAACTGTAGTCGACCCGTTTTGCGGAAGTGGTGTATTTTTGCGTGAAGCCAGTAAGCTTGGCCATAAGGCGTATGGATTTGATGTCAATCCAATTGCCTCAATGCTTTCTGATGTTACCTGTAATCCACCTAATTACATTGAATTTCGGAATGTCGTTGAGCCAATACTTGAGAAATTTCGAATTATTTGCGATCGACTTTATTCAACAAGTGATGGTGAAAGTGTTCGATATTATGTACACGACACAATTGTTCAATGTCCTGCCTGTAAAACTAGGCAAACAAAATCAGAAGCTAAGGTTAAGGGATCTAAAAGCATATGCTTTAAGTGCGATGGAGCCTTATCTTTTGCGCTTGCGAACTTAATTGGTACCAATATTACTCATGTAGTTTCAGAGTCCGAAATTCTTACTAGTAAGCCCGAAATTCAGCTTGGCGAAAAACTAGAGAAAACAAAAAAAGCTAAACAAGGCTGCATATATGACTTAGATTTCACCCCAAACAAAAGAATTTTAGCTTTTGAAGGAATGAAAACTAGAGATTTATTTACTGAAAGAAATTTTTATCTCCTGACCAGTTTGGCAGATTTATTTCATGGAATTAAAGATGAAAAAATTAGAGAGGCGGCTCTACTGTTGCTAACTGCTTCTGTCGCTCAATGTAGTAGGTTGATTGCCTATAGAAATAATCTAACGACTGGTGGTCCCGCCTGGAGTGTTCCTGGATTTTGGGTGCCAGCCCAGCATTTAGAAACAAATCCCTATAAACATTTGCTTGCTAGGTATAAGAAGTTTTTAAAGGGAATGGAAGCTTTAAACCAAGTTCAAACAAAATCAGTTCTTATAACAAATACTGATTGTATTAATTTAAAAAGTATCGTTAAAGAGAGGGTGGACCTATTTTTTCTTGATCCACCATATGGAGATAGTGTTCCATATATGGAATTTTCAATGATATGGAATAGCTTTTTGAGCAAGCCTATAGATATTGAGAAAGATATCTCAGTTTCTGATAGAAGCCAAAAAAAGAACGATTCATGGAAAAACTATAAAACATCATTAATAGAAAGAATTCAAATATTAAAAAATTGCCTTGCTAAGGATGGAAAATTTTTAATAACTTTTAACAATCATGACTATCGTGCTTGGGAAGCTCTAATTGAGGCGCTACAAACTAGTAATATGGTCTGTGAATCAACAATGTACCAAATCCCGGCAGTTGTTTCATCTAAAGCACAATTTTCTAAAGATGGCTCTTATGTTAGTGATATTTATTCTCTTTATAAACATGAGCCTAAGCTGTTACCGGCGCAAAATCTAGACAAGGTTCGGAAAGATTTAATTAGGTCAGGAATAGCGAGGTGTGGAAAGATAACTAGATCAGTTTTGTATCGATCCGCTTTTATTTCAATTTTAAAAAATAATATTTCGTCCGAATTGCTTAAGGACTTAGATGCGCTGATTGAAAGCTTGTATGAGATTTCAGGCAATGAGTGCCTACTTTTCGATAAATTTTTAGGGTCATATAAAGTTGTAACACTAGATTCAATCGTGAAAAAAGAGCTAATGAAATTTTCACAATCAGGAAAAGAATTGTGGGATGATTTTTATGCCTTAGTAGCAGGGGCTACAAGAGATATTGGTATTCCAGAGCCTTCAGAAATAATTTTTTCATTAGGGAAAGAAATTGATATCGTAGGTGGAAAAATAATATTTTTATCTAAAAATAAAAAGCAAACACATCAAATAGATTTGTTCTAAAAAACTATTTAAGAGTTTGAATAATATCCTTTGCGATTTCTGATGTGGAGTTTGTGTGATAGTGGAGACTTATCGAGTCCTTATCATCCTTTGTTGATTCAATACCTATTTGGATTGAAGTATCGACAATCGATTTAATTTTTTTTAGTTCGCTACTGTATACCTGAAAAGCATCTGCTACCGATGAGGTAGTCGATAGCTCGCTTGATCCCCACAATAGTCCGTTATATATTTTGTAGGAGTACCTATCCCCCCAGAATGGATTATCTTTTATGGATGCTAGCGTTACTGCCATATCGTTGATTACCTGGCATGACTTGGCAGTTTGACTTTCAACCTTCAACTTCTCAAGTGTATCTTTGGCTTCAAAAATGATTATTGCTTTTAAATCATTGTTAATAATCACGATATCGGGTCTTTTTTCATCCCTATCAAATCTATAAACCTCACCCTTATTTTGATTTTTATCAAATGATTCAATTCGTTTCCAAGGGCCGGCTGTAGGATTAGTAAATGCGATCCACCAAGATTTTTTATCTTTTACATGGATTTCAAATGCCCAGCGAGAGATTTCTTCTGTTAGTTTATATGTATAAGACACTATAGAACCTCTGCCCTTCCATCTTCTTTAAATCTAATAATCACTCCGCCCCCTAAAACTACAAAATCTACTAGCTCCCTCATTAGTACAAAACCTTTATTTGAGATAAGTTTTTTACTAGTGTCCATGAATTGTGAAAATGATTGATGGGGGAAGTACGCAATAACCAATCTTGGATTGAGATCAAACTTTCCAAAGGCTGTGGAATAGGCAGATATTTGTCCAGTGAAGGGGTCTCCAAATATTCTTCCGGGCTTTAGGCTGTTAGAAATATAGACCATTACCTTTTGACTGTTGCTATAGTTATCTAAAACGGACCTTGTTCTTGGATATGTTTTATAGATGATATTTTTAACATCTTCAAACTTATCAAAAAGGTATAGAATATTTTTTGCTGTAGTCAGGTGAAGATTTCCTTTATCGCTAGAGGGAAAGTCTTCTATCTTTAGATCAAGTTTTGTATTCAGGTTAAATTTTTTGGCTGCGTCACTAAAAGACTTATTCTGTTTTTCAATCCAACCCTTTACCTCAGTTTTCTTTTGAGGTCTACTGCCGGCATTAGAGCTAATTACATAACATTTGCCGAGATCAATAGAGTTTTCAAATTCTTCAGCAAGCTTGTCATATTTAATTAATTGCGAGGTCCTTACTCTTGTGCCTCCATCTTTATACCAAGATTTAGAGTCTGGCCAATGTAATAGATCTCCATAATTATTTAGAAAGTCTAATTCCTTTTCAGTTTTTAATCTTGTTGAGATTGATACAAAGTCATTTAGTAGTTGTCGATTATTAAAATGATTAATTCCAGGCAAATGATCAATAATCCCTTGATATTGAGACTTAAGAAATCTGAACATATCCCCATAGTGATCGGTAAGAATTGATGACATTTCATCAAGAGTTTTTTTTCCATCCACAAAATTAGTTAGCATTTTGTATAAAGCATCAAAAAGTGCGTTAACACCTTTTCCAAAATCGTATCCCTCTGGATTTTCTTTATCCGCGTAATGGAGTATCAGAGATGGCGTTCTATTTTTAATAGATAACTTCAGCGCCATAATTGTTGGCCATATCGAATCCCTTCTTATGCCTCCATCTTTATGGGTACCGTATTCTGCCAGAAGGTACCAAAAAGGAATATTTGCGCGCGAGGATCCGTACAGTCTTTCGCACCTCTGGAGAGCTTGATTTCCAGTTGGAATAGCTGCTGTTTCCTCAACTGCAAATAGTATGTCTTTTTTAATGGGGTCATAGGCCAAAAAATCTGGTTTGCCCCAAGAAATAAGGTCATCAATAACTTCTGGCAAAGGCTCCCAGGAACCATATGATCCATAAACCTTTATGCGTAAGGTGTTATCTGGAAACTCATAGTCATAAACAGGTAGAAAACCATTTTCATAAAAATGGCTCGCTTTGAAACCATTTTTCTTATGAAGTGCCATTAGGTTAGAGCATGCCCAGTCTCCCTCATGAAAACTGTCTGACCAAAGTTCGATTAACTTCAAATCTAACCCCTGAGAATTTTTATATTGATTATCAGTGTATCCGTTCTATACGCTGTGTCGAGTATACAGACGTAAAACTCGTCAAAAGACGCTTTTTACTAAATTCGACTTAAGTTTTTGATATGTTTGTCTTTAATTCAAATAGCTAAAGTATGATTTCTTTGTTTATTCTTTCCTACCTCTTTTTGGTTTTTTATAGTCATTAAATAATTCTTCCAATAATCAATGAGATACGCTGTCTAAGTGCGTAAATGTAAGGAAATGTGAATTTCCTTACATTCTTGTATTTATTGAGGTTGTGGCTTATTGACTACAGAACTACGCAGACTTGCGTATAAGCCCTATGCGCTGTTTTATTGAGTCTCTGCTGTATTGCTATTCGCTATAGCGTATCAAGCGTTTGTAGCCTTGATTTGAGCTGTTTACTATGTTTAGTGATGAGAGGTTAAGTTTTGAAGTATGTTATTCAGTCATCTAAATCAAGCCGTTCCCACCATCCACGCTTTCTATTAACACTTCCAAATCTCTTATCGTGCTCATCACTTCTATAAGCAAACCAACTCTCAAAATTTACATAACTTAATTCATCACAGTGATCTATTTCATATTTTTTATCTGAAGCCTTTTTCTCAGTTTCACACCAAAACTCAAAGTATTCATTGTTTTTATTTTTCCAAGTTACTCTAAATATGGTTAAAGGCATAACACTTCCAAATCCATCGTCTACGGCATTATTCCATTGCTCTCTATATTTGTTCACAGTTGGTGACATAAGCGATTACTCCTCTTCCCCTTTATATCCATCAGCATAGTCAATACACCATCCATTAAGTCTTTGCTGACTTTCTTTTATAAATTTCTTAACCCTTTCTTTTTTAATACTAGTAAGCCATTCAGCATTTACAAGTTTGTTTAGGAATGAATTGAAATCTCTTGCTCCCTCATAAAGTAAGATGATCACTTCGCTGTTCTTCCTAACTGCTTCAAAAAAATCTGAAACTATTTGTAGTTCATCAACTTGATTAATTTTTTTTGTGTTTACAAGCTCATTCAATAAATTGGCAATTTCATTTGCTTTTTTTAAGAAGCTAGCTTCACTTCCATAGTTTTTTTGCGGAGAATCTAGCAAATTAAACATTTTCTCTTCTTGTATTGCGGCTATTGAAGAAAAGCTTTGCTCTACTAATTTCATAGCATCATCCAAATCGCTTCTACTTTTAATGTCAATAAAATTTCTTAACGCACTCCATTCTTTGTAAGGAACTTGATTAAGTAATTTTTTAGGGTCTGTGTATTTGGGTAATGTACTAAGATGAATCCTTATAAAATTATTTTTAATGTAAACATTAGCAAAACTCTTATCAATAATCCTATGCTTAAAACCAATGTAATTTTTGGTGTTTTCATAATAGATATTTTTTTTGCTTAAATTTATTATCTTCAGCTTAAGCTGTTCGTATAAGCTGTATTGCTTGAAAAGTTCTAATGTCTTAATTTCTATTGCTTCATTACTTAATTGAAGTATTTTGGCTGGCAAAATGAATGGATTAGTTCTGTTTTTAAACACCCAAACAAGTAGCTCATCGTAACCATTGTAGGTAAAGTTATTTGATAGCCTGCTTAGTAGGCTTGAAACTGGAGTGAGACTACCAAATGTGAACTGATCATCTTTTCCATCCAATACAGTAAACACCCTAATTAAGGCATCTAGCTCAAAGTCATTTATTAAATTTAAAAATTCTTCGTTAAAAGTATTGGTTGTAAAGATGTAATTCCAATTTATTACCTTTTCAAGTGCTATAAGTGTAGCTTTAAAGTCATCATCATTTTTTACTAGGCTAATCAGTTCATCGTAATATCCTTCTTTGACTATTGCTACCAATTTAGCCAGTACAGTATTTACGAGTCGTACATCCTCATTAGGTGCGAGAGCCATAGTTTTTAATTTGTACCACTTCGGCAATTTGTTACAAAAACTGTACCAGCAACACCACCAGTTAAATCATATTGTTGTATGTGTGATGAATAGAGTAAGGTTTTGGTTTGAGTGTTATAAGTCCAAAGTTCAGTGGCGCCATTATTGGTTAAAGTCCAGCTAATAAATTTTTTCTGAAAATTGACTAGATTAGCTGTTTCAGTTGTGACTTGTGACCAGCTATCCATTGTGCTTATTGAAGCAGTTTTGGCACCCATTTTCCAAATTATAGTTGTTGAGCTTTTAGGCGAGAATCCATCTTTATCTTCAGCAGTTTTTCCTTTTCCATCAATGCCGTATCTAATTCCGCTCAACGCATCGCATTGAATTGTTAAAGTAGCACTTTGTGCTGTAACATTAAGTGAGAAAAATATCGATAGAAATGCGACAACTATTTTTTTCAAGTTAATTTCTCCCAAATCCTTATTCACAAGTGTTTAGTCTATCAGTGTTTGATTTAACTATTGTTAGTTTTTATATGTATTTGATTTGATTGATTTTAAGTAAAGCTTCGCTAATTAAAGCTTCATTCAGCTTTAAGTGCTATCAGCAAGAGACAACTTAAGTCAGTAATGCTGTACTACGCTAAATCCCACAGAACATTGTCTGTGTCTTTCATTCCCAATTCTTTTGTTAAGTATTCCATCCAGCCACTATCCACAATATCTACTTTGTGCTGTTCATCTAGTTCTTCTACGTCACTTTCAAACTCGGCTAGCACTTGTGAGGTTGGGTCACAGTAAGTACCAGCACTTCTCACTACAAAAATTACTTTAAATTTCATTTCAATATCCTTTTCCAATGTTTTATTGATTTCATTAAGAGAATTCATTCATCTTTTTTGTATTTTGTAAAACCAAGTACATCTGCTAATTCAACTTCTAAAGTGATTTCATCGATTGGTGGCTTTTCAAAATCAATAATCCACTGCTCCGGCTTTTGGGTAATTCTTGCGATAGTTTTTTTATCGTCCACAATTTCTATTGTGGGATAGATATCCATTCCCTCGGTCGGGCAAGTGCCTGCATTTATCAAATCTATGTGGCGATTTACTTTTTTAAACAATGCTTGAAGCTCACTCTCTGATAGGTAGCTTGCTATAGTTTTTTTAAATGTTTCTATAAATAGAGCGACGTCACGTTTAAAAATTCCAGGCTCAAGTTGTTCTAAAGCGCCATTTAAAAGTTTTAATTTTTTATTCAGCCTTTCTTGCTGATCCATGTGGATGCCCGGTGCTGTTTTATAGATGGGATTGGCAGCAAACTCATCATTATTGTTATCTTTTATTCCCATATTTTTCTCCTTATTTATGGTTTGTATTTCGTTGTTCAATTTTTTGTAGGCTATGGATTTATTTAACTATCCCCAAGGAATGTTTAAGCAATCTCGATAGCCATGGATCGTTGAGATTCATTTGCTAGCATGGGTTTAGTGCCCAAAGCCTTTTGGTGCAATAAATTAAGTGCAGGCTGGACATATCGCGCAAGCATTCGAATGTCTTTATGGCCAGAGCATTTGCTAATTTCAAACTGATTAAAGCCTTCGTCTGACATGCGTGAGCAGGCTTCATGCCTTAAATCATGAAAACGCAGATCTTTTATTTTTAGTGCTTTGCAAGCCCTTGGGAAGAGACTGGATATCGTTCCATCAGCCCAAGGAAAGATCCGCTCGTTAGTTCGTTCTTGCTTTTGAACGATGACAAATGCGTCAATTCCGCAAATGTTCAAAAGCGGGACCCACTGATTATTGCCAATCTTCTTTTGCGGATCTTTTCTATCTCTAATTAATATGCATTTATTGGCAACATCTAAATCAGACCAGCGCAAGTTAATAATTTCTCCTGCTCGCATCGCTGTTGCAATCGCAAATTGAATAATGTCAGACATTGGCATTTTTCCGCCTTTGGCGTCAAAGTATTCGCAGAGTTGTTTAATTTCATCTAAAGTGGGGCGCCTGTCTCGTTGGTTCCCTTTCCCAATAAATCCTCGGTAGCTCAGAGTTGGCCTAGCGCTTGCGATGGGATTGGGAATATTAAGCTTCCAAATCTGCTGGGCGATCTTTAGGACTAGGCCTAAATACGTTAGTTCTACCGTGATGGTTGAAGGTCCTGCCGTTTTAGACCGTTTTTCACAGTATCGAATGACCGCTTGCTCATCAAATTGACCAATTCTCGTGTCTTGAAGATGCTTTTGAAGCATCTTTAATGCGCCAAGCTTAGATCGGCCAAAGTTTTTAGCGCTTTTTTCAGCTATGTAGCGCTCAATTAGCTGGCCAATCGTCAAATTGAGGGCGTCTTTGCTGATATGCAGTTTTAATTCAATATCCCTCTCTTTCTCGTAAGCCCATTTTTCTGCCTCTTTCTTTAGTTCAAATTGTTTAGACATGTGAGGAAAGCCTGTTTTGCGAACCAACGCCTTCCACTTGCCATTTTTCATTTTTGTAACAGTTGCCATTAAAATCTCCTTTAGTTATGGTTTTTTATGTGCTGCTATTAACCAATCTAAAACACACTTCAGAACACACTTGGGTCCTAAAATTGCGGTAAATGACGGTAAATGACAGTAAATAAAAAACTCCCCAGAAAACTCTGTAAGCCAGTATTTATATGGCTTAGAGGGGGATCTACATGACTAAGAGATTAGCCGTGGCACCGATGATGGAGTGGACGGATCGTCATTGCCGTTCTTTTCATCGCACTCTTAGCAAGCAGGCTGTGCTGTATAGCGAGATGGTGACTACCGGGGCACTGCTTCATGGTGATGTGCCACGCCATTTAGACTACTCGCAAGATCAGCACCCAGTGGTATTGCAATTGGGCGGTAGCGAGCCTTCTGATTTAGCAAAGTCTGCACAGCTTGCGCAGCAGTGGGGTTATGACGAGATTGATCTTAATTGCGGCTGTCCATCAGAGCGAGTTCAGCGTGGCGCCTTTGGTGCTTGCTTGATGGCCGAGCCAAACTTAGTGGCCGATTGCGTCAAAGCCATGAAGTCAGCAGTGGATATTCCGATTTCGGTAAAGCATCGTCTCGGATTAGATTCAATGGATGCAGCCAATTCAGAACAAGATTATCAATTCGCGTTGAATTTCATTCTGGCAGTTGCTGATGCGGGCGCTAGCCAAGTCACTATTCATGCACGCAATGCTGTGCTCAAAGGTTTATCTCCTAAAGAGAATCGTAGCAAGCCGCCACTGCGTTATGAAGTTGCCGCTAAGTTACGACTCGATGCGCAAAAGAGATTTCCTCATCTGCGGGTTTTACTCAATGGCGGACTAGAAACGAATGAGCAAATTGCAGGCCATTGGAATGATTTTGATGGTTTTATGATTGGCAGGGCTGCTTATCATTTCCCAGTAATGCTTTTGGGCTGGGATGATTTGATTGATACCGATGGTGAGGCGGCAGGCTATCTCTTTAGCGAGACTGAATGGCATCGCATTCAGATTGGATTGGTAACGCAAGTACAGGCTTGGTTCGATGAGTGCCAGGCTAAACAAAAACCGTTTTACATTGGCGCCTTCACCAGACATATCTTGGGACTAGCCCACGGTAGGGCCGGATCAAGATATTGGCGCCAGCGCCTTTCAGACCACCATGCTTTAGCTAAAGTTCAGAGCAAAGCCGCGATTGCGGATTTCTTCTTGGATGCTAGTCTCACCCTAGGTGATTGGGCTGCTTTTGAGTTTGAAAGTGCCTAAGTTAAAGGCTAGAAACACTGTTTTTGACAGGTTTTTGAGCTAAAAGCTATAATGTGATTTCTACAACGGCGGACGTAGCTCAGTTGGTAGAGTCCCAGATTGTGATTCTGGTTGTCGCGGGTTCGAGCCCCGTCGTTCGCCCCATTTAGCATAAGCATTCTCAGTTTTTTAGAGGTCTTCAAGTCACTCTAAATTTTTTAGTGCTTAATCTGTAGTAATCACTATAAACCCATCAATTTAGAATTGCATTTTATAGAATCATTTTGCGGTTAATGGGTCTACCAACATCTTTGCAATCATCAAAATAGACAGTAGAAAGGGAGCCCCCTTCAATTTTTCTGTGGATAGATGAATCAGGTGTTAAATAATCTAGATGTTGAGCCCGTTCTCGAAGGGCAATTTGGTGAGATGCCCAATGCTTCATTTGGGAGCTTAAATGCAGCCGGTCTCGTATTGGATTCTGCCTATCAAAATATTAGCAAAAAAGAATGGCAAGATTTAATTGAGCTTGCTAAGAATACGAATATTGCTGATCGTATTGATGATATGTTTTCGGGAAAAATCATTAATAGGGGTGAGCAGCGTCCTGTGTTGCACACCGCTTTACGTAATTGTTCAAAAAATCCCATTTTTGTAGACGGTAAAAATGTCATGCCTGAGATTGAGGCGGTATGGCAACGTATTCATTCCCTATGCAATGAATGGGATGGAGTCACTGATGTCATTCACATTGGAATCGGGGGGTCTGTTTTTGGTCCCCAATTAGCAGTACAAGCATTGGCGAATTTACCTGGGATTAATAGTAGGGCAATGCGAATGCATTTTGCTGCCAATGTAGATGGTGAAGAACTTACACAGATTTTTAAGCAAGCAAAGCCGGCTAGTACGCGTGTCATTATCGTTTCAAAGACCTTCGGTACAACGGAGACTTTGATGAATGCCAAGGCAGTAGTGAATTGGCTCAAATCCAATGGTTGTAGTGATAATCAAGTCCAGAAAGCACTACTAGCTGTTACTGCTAACCCTACAGCTGCACAATTATTTGGTGTTACGGATGCTCAGATTTTCCCCTTTTGGAGTTGGGTGGGTGGACGCTTTTCCGTATGGTCAGCGGTAGGTCTTTGCATTGCATTGCAGTATGGGTTTGAGAGATTTATGTCCTTTTTAAAGGGGGCTGAAGCGATTGACCGGCATTTTCAAGCTACCCCAATTGAGAAAAATGTACCGATATTAATGGCCTTAGCATTGCTACACCAGCAAAAAAAGTATTCGTCAACTGCCTATGCAGTCATTCCTTATGCAAATGCACTCAGCCTATTTCCATTTTGGTTACAGCAGCTTGAAATGGAGAGTCATGGGAAGAGCGTGGGGTGTGGTGATACACCTATACAGAACTCTTCTCCCGTTGTATTTGGCAGTGTAGGAACTAACTCTCAACATTCCTATTTTCAACTACTACATCAAGGCGCTGAGATCATCCCAGTAGATTTCATTGCTGTTAGAGAGCCGATGAGCGATATTCCCGAAGCGGTCGATCATCACCGAACGCTATTGGCGAATTGTTTGGCGCAAGCGCAGGCGCTTTCTCGCGGTAAGATTTCTGAAATCCCCAATGAAAGCTACCCTGGTAACAAGCCCAGCAACCTCATTATTCTTCCAAAATTAGATGCTTTTCATCTTGGGGCGCTATTGGCTTTGTATGAAAGTCGTACAGTTGCCTTGGGAATCTTATGGGGAATCAACAGTTTTGATCAGCCCGGAGTTGAATTGGGGAAACAGTTATCTGTTCCAATTGATAGAGCCCTTAAAAATGGTGCTGACATTGATCAGAGTCAGTTTGACTCAATTACATCCGATCGAATTGCTTACCTAAAGCCATATTTCCAATAGTCAAAAAAATGAGATGCAATAGGTTTTAAGTTTAAAGATATAAAAATTGCGTTATTAGGAATGGGATTGCGCTTATTGGGTCTCATTTTTTATAGTTTATTGAAACAATAGTAACTATTTACGAGGGGAAGAAGGCGTGAGTATTGCTAAATATCAGCCAATAACTAAAGCCGTATTTCCGGTTGCTGGCTTAGGGACGCGTTTTTTGCCTGCCACTAAGGCAAGCCCAAAAGAAATGCTGAATGTCGTGGATAAGCCTCTCATTCAATATGCAGTAGAGGAGGCGATTGCCTCTGGTATTACTGAGCTCATTTTTGTGACTGGACGCAATAAGAGGTCAATCGAAGATCACTTTGATAAAGCCTACGAGCTTGAGGCAGAGCTTGAGGCTAAAAATAAGACAGATCTCTTGGTGATGGTACGCAATATAAAGCCTAGCCATGTAGATTGTGTCTATATTCGACAATCTGAGGCGCTTGGTTTAGGGCATGCTGTTTTATGCGCAGAAAAGCTGGTTCGAGATGAGCCTTTTGCAGTTATTTTAGCGGATGATCTTTTAGACGGAAGGCCACCGGTGCTGTGTCAAATGATTCAGGTGCATAAGAAAAATCATACTTCAGTATTGGCTGTCGAAAAAATCAGACCAGAGAAAAGCTCATCCTATGGGGTCATTGCTGGTGTTGAGGAAGGTGATGGCATCTATAAAATCGATCGGATCATTGAAAAACCACAGCCAAAAGATGCGCCATCTAATTTGGGTGTCGTGGGGCGCTATATCTTATCCCCCAATATTTTTAAGCATATTCGTCAATTAAAACCTGGGTCTGGTGGTGAGTTCCAGTTAACGGACGCCATTGAATCCTTATTGCAGGTAGAAAAGGTAATGGCATATGAGTTCAAAGGGATTCGCTACGATTGTGGCGATAAGCTGGGGTACCTAAAGGCAACTGTTGAGTTCGCTTTAAAGCACCCAGAGTTCAGTATGGAATTTAAATCCTACTTAATGGGCTTGGCGAATAAGTCTGAAATGGGGGCAAGATCTATTTAATGGATGCCGTGACTGCTAGCTTAAAAGTTCGAGTGCTTCTTGGAAGGCGTGCCCTAGATAATGCCATCAATACGCTTGGTCAGGGCGTGGTCATCTTAGATGAAAGTGGCATCGTAATTAGTGTGAATGAAGCTTTTACATCAATCACGGGATATGTTCTTAATGACTTTGATGGAAAAAGTTATGGACAATTGCTCAACGGTCCAAAAACCAATAAAAATACTATAGGCCAAATGGATTTGGCCTATATAGATTTGGCTCACTTTGCCGGAGAGATATTGCACTACCGAAAAGGGGGAGCAGCATTTTGGAATGAATTGTCTATTTCCCCAATATTCAATAAGCGAAAGGATATTTGCAACTTCATCATAACAATGCGCGATATATCTGACCGCATCAAAATAGATGATAAAACCAAAAAATTAGCATTTTTTGATCAACTGACAAATCTGCCTAATCGTAATTTATGCTTGGACCGCTTAAATCAGGCGCTTGTTCAAAGTAAACGCAGTGCTCTTTACGGGGCCTTGCTATTTATTGATATCGATAACTTGAAATTCATCAATGATCAATATGGACATGAAGCAGGTGATTTATTGCTGACTGAATTTGCAAAACGCATTTCTAATGGTTTGCGGGCAAGAGATACTTCAAGCCGGTTTGGTGGTGACGAATTTGTTGTGATTTTAAATGAGTTTACAAATAATTATTCTGAAACAGCTTGTCAGGTGAGCGATATTGCAAAGAAAATTCTAGCAAGATTGTCGAGTAAATATATATTCACCATAACGCATCCAACGCTGGGGGATAATCTCATTCAATTTGAAAGTTCTGCCAGCATTGGAGCCACTTTATTTTTAGGCAATCAAATTAAATCAAGCAATATTATCAAGCGGGCGGATATGGCAATGTATGAAGCAAAAAAAATGGGTGGAAACCAGGTGAGATTTTATGCGCCATAAAAGGTATCAGAGTAAGGGTGCCAAGTACAAGCTTGCCGCTATCTGTTGCATTAATATATTTGGGTTTACCGTTACATAATGGAACTGACAAACCAGATAATGTATTTAGGGGCAGCTTTAGTGACATTTGCCCTTGCCATCAACTCATCAGTCGAACTAAAGACTCGAGTATCACTCAATAGCTCTGGAATATATTGGTCCATCGCAGGCTATTTAATGGCACTCTCTTGCTTTTCATTTGTCTTTTTTCCGTGGTCAGGCAAGGCCTTAACTATTGGGGACTTACTTCAGCTAGGCTCTGATATTGCTTTGGGATTGTTGTTTAGGGCAATCTACACGCAAATTACAAAAAAGCAGCTTGTTTATTTTATTTCGGGAACTTTGGCAACTTGCATGTTGTATGTGTGGGTTGTGATTAATGGAAATTATGGCGCTAGGGTGGAATTCATTGCCATATCAACTATTTTATTGTCTTTATGGCAATTATATGAATTGCATGGATGCTTTAAAAAAGATAAATCATATTATTTGCGATTTATATATTTAGCTATCTTTGTGCAAATTGCATTACTGGTTTCTAGAGTAATAGTTACTGGATTGGATCTAAGTGCACACGCATCAATTTTTGATGAACATGAGGATGAATTTTTTATACGGCTCGCATATATTTTTTGTTATATAGCCATCTTTATTTTTTTAGGAAATTATTTTTATAATAATTTATGGAAATTAACGATTAGTCTTCATCAAAAACTAGAAGATAATATTCTGTCTATTCTCAATTCTTTGGCTCTTGCACGAGATAATGAAACTGGTCACCATATACTAAGAACTCAAAAATATGTGCATGCTCTTGCTATACGCTTGAAGTCAATTGGATTTTATGGGGCGCAATTAGAAGAAGCCTATGTGGATATCTTGTATAAGGCGGCACCATTACACGATATTGGAAAAGTAGGCATTCCAGATCAAATATTAAATAAGCCTGGTAGATTGACTGTTGAGGAGCGTAACATTATGATGACCCATGCAGCAATGGGTGCGTCAATACTGGAAGTAGCCAAAGATAATATTGAGAATACAAACGATGTACTTTCTGTCGCATCTACCATCGCTGAAAGTCACCATGAAAAGTGGGATGGCACTGGCTATCCAGCTGGACTCAAGGGGAATGCTATTCCATTGTCAGCTCGAATCATGGCACTAGCCGATGTTTACGACGCCTTAACGTCAGTACGCCCCTATAAAAAAGCGTGGACACATGAGGATGCTTCTGAAGAAATTATTCGTAACAGCGGTATCGCATTTGATCCGGCAGTTGTGGAGGCCTTCATCAGCGAGAAAAGCTACTTCAAGGAAGTAGCAGAAGGTTTTTATCTAGAAGAAAGAGCTGTATCTGCCGCTATAGGGAGTTAATCGTAGTGTGCATGAATTTGGGCGAGATTAAAGCATATTCAGAACATTACCAACGGGCGATCCGAGTGCAGGGTTGCCAAACCAAGTTTTTCCAAAAATACTACCTCTCTTCAACTTATTAATATCTTTGATTGCAATATAAGAATGTGTTTTATTCTTTATGGTTGCTATCGTAATCAGATCGCCCCGTTGACTAATGTGGACTGCTTGGCAAAATTCATTGACTGAATTATCGTCCCAGCTGCCCGTGCTATAAACCGAATCTTTAAATAATTTTTTAATGTGCTCTAAATAGCGATCAATTGATGTTCGCATTTCAAGATCCACTCTTTTGTCAGTCGCCTTATTCATCACTATCTCCCATCTGAAAAGTAGATGCATATAAAAATTAGAATAGGATAAATGTATACCTTTTTTTAAAAAATGGAATACGCATCACTACTAGTTTAATAATCAAAGTCTTATTTAAAGAAAATTTAGTATTTTTATGGGGTGGTTTGGTATTTTTATTAGGTAGTCATTGAATATAGAAATATTAATTACGCATCAATTTTATAAGTGATGCACATACGCTCCGGAATTCAAAAATCATTAGTACACTATCTCATAGCCCATACGGTGACGTATAGGGCTTGACTGGTAATGGCATGAGCTCTGTAATAGGTTCAAAGCTATAACGTAGATATATCCCAGCTCCTAATTGACGATAATTGCTGGCGTTATCTGCTTGGGCACTTGCCCCAAAAAATAGTTTTGGAGCAAACTGATACTCACCTGCTGCAGCTAAGTTATACACCCCACTAGTTGTTGTTTGACTGGGGTAGACGGCTTGATTACTACCGGTTAGGCCTGCTGTCTGTGCATTGGCTAATGCAGAATTTGCTTGGGTTTGTAGATTGCTGTTATTAGGAAAGTAGTTCGACGAATTTTGTGTAAATTGCTGTACACCAACTGCCCCACGTAGTTGATAAGAAAATTTTTCTGAGCGCTGTGACCAGCTTAGCGGCACGGTTAATGCATAGTATTGCTGTGGACTAAAATATCCTCCTTGCCCATAAGTGAAATTACTCAGATTTTTTTGGTAATAAATATTATTGAGATTAAGTCCTGAACTTAGCGTGGAGTCGGCATTACGAATTATGTTCACATATGCGCCACCCATAAATTCTGATCGAGTATTGCTGGCGACATTTTTTCCATTTAAACCATAGTAAGAGACTGCTCCAATAATGCCATATCCCCCAAGATCCTTTGTAATTTGCATACGCCCACCACTGGACATTACGCCACCCCAAGTTTGACCTGTTCTGCTATCTTTAGTTCCGGCAAATGAAAGCAAGCTATCTGTAACAGGGCGACTAGAAACATTGACTTGGTAAGAAACAGTTTTGGCATCATCAAGGGCGCCATTGACTTTTACGCCGCCCGTAAAGTTGCTATATGTAAATCCTACGGGTGTTACCCCAGCATCTACAGCCATATCTTGAGTTTTATATCCTAAGGCCATTCCGACACCGCTTGCTGTCTGTGCCGGATTTGCTGATGATTGACCGGCTATTTGACTGTTAGCAGCTTGGGGTCCACCCCCAAAAGTACTGCTTGAGTAATAGTCAGAACCCAGAGTGCCGGCATTAAGTGATACTGGCGTGATTTGTACTATTGCTTTGCCATCCCCAGCCGGAAGTCGTATTTCCAGTGGGGTTTCCACATCGGTTAGTTGGCTTGTACCTGCATTTCCGTTACGGTTACGTATCTGAGCCCCCAATAAAATTTCTGCACTGCGATCCTGCTTAATTTCATTAAGCTCAGTAATGATCGTACGAGGAGATTGCACACTAGCTACGGGATTTGAGTTAAAGCCTGGATTAATGCCTTTAGCACCCGTTGATGTTTGGTAGTTAGAGTATTGAGAGGCGGGTGCTGGAATAAAGCTGGCTGAATTTGTGTAGTTGCTATTAGAAGCTATGGGGTTATATGAAGCATTTGGATTTTGGGGGCTTGACCCAATAAAGCGAGGGGAGGCATTGGAAGTAACTGCCACTGGTTCCGGGACTCGATTGTTCAATCCAATTTGCCCACCAGTAATCGATGATCCCTGTTGCATATATGTATTTGGGCTAATTATTTCATTGATGGGATTAATAGCAATTTGTCGTTGCGCCTTATAAATTTCCAGACTATTGCTTGTATTTAACCCAGAAAATGGGTTGTTTGACAGTACTGCCCCATAGGCTGGGTATGCTTTTCCGGGGGGCAAACCAAAGGTATTGGAAGTTTCAATAGCAAGAGCTCTTTCATATAGCTCTGTAGCCTTTGTCAATTTCCCCTGTTCGCGATAAATACGTGCTGCAGAGGCTAAAAGCTCGGGATTATTTTGGGATTGAGCAAGCATGTTGTCAAGTAATTTATTGGCATAGTCATAATCTTTAATCTGAGTTGCTAGCTGTACTGCGCTTAGTTTTATTTCAAAATTATCTGGATTATTATTTACAAGCTCTTTATATATACCTAAAGCCTTTTTATTTTCCCCTGCAGCAATATAGAGGCGAGCAAGCGCTCCTATAGCTAATAAATCTTTAGGGCGTTGATTTAGCAATGGCGCTAATCTGTCATAAGCCGCAGCTAGTTGACCACGTTCACGTAATAGGTCTACCTGACGAATTGAATAAGTAAATAAAAGATCATTAAAATTATTGCGAGTTACAGCACTGAGTTGCTCGTTTTGGAGTTGACGCAGAATGGTGGCACATTCATTATCTTGATTCATCTTTAAAAGTATTCCGGCATATTGCAATTTCAGCTCTGGAGTTGGGCGTTTGTTTCGATCCATTAATTGGCTTAATAAATTCAATCCACGTGCAGGGTCGCCTACGTCTACATACGCGCCTGCTAGTACGGACAGCATCTCCGAGTTGTCACCCACTACTTGCTCTGTTTGAGCCAACACAGCTAGGGCTTCAGACTGCCTTCCTTGCTGGCTTAGATTTAATGCACTAGCAATTTGACTTTGTACCCAGGTACTTTTTTGTAACGCCAATATAGGTGCGCTACGGTTTTTTGTAGGAATCTGATCTAGCATATTGAGCGCTGGGACCCATTCTTTTAGATCTACAGCAAACAAGGCGCCAGCATAAAGGGTATCTACTTGCTTTCCGTCTTTATAAGGGTAGCTGTACATTAAATCTTTTGCTTCTTTTGGGTGCCCACTTTTAAGGTACAAGCGCGCAAGCTCTAAGCGAGCCCAAGGATTATTACTATCGATGCTTAAGGACTTCTCTAATTCAGCTCTAGCCATTACCTCATCACCATTAGCCAGGGCTTTCTTAGCGGAATCAAATGCTGAGATCGCTCTTGTATCTTGTGATCCTGAGTTTCCTCTTGCAGCCTTTAGCATTTGATTTTGTTTAATCCCTGCATCGAGTTGCTCACGAATAGCGGCATCATTGGGATACACCTTTAAATAGGCATCAAATAATGACTGCTCTTTTAGGTTGGGCGTGCCCGTCCAGGTCAATGCTTTTTTCCAATTTTGAGTAGCCTCACCTCCGACCGCATCATTTGTTGCTAAACGGGATAGAATTTCTATGCCATCGACTCGGCTCCCGCTTTCAATGATCAATAACTTCCCTAGGGCTAAAGCGATGCGAGGATCATTTGGGGACTCCTTTTGCAATCTTTGTAACCCCTCTTTGGCTGCTGCAAATCCTTTGGTGGTGTAGCCTAGATTGGAGTAATACTCCAAGGAGAGTGCCTCACCCAATGGGGCCTTATCATCTAAGGCTGCATTGTATTTAAGAATTGCCTTATCTGGGTCTCCTGCTTTTGCAAGAGAACGAGCGCTTTCTAGAGAACCTCTTTTTTTATCATCACTCTTTAATGACAATTCCTGGTCTAGTGAGGCAAGTCCATTTAGGGCTTTACTATCTTTTGGGTCAATCAGTAATAACTTCTTCCAGGCTTCTGCAGCGCGAGCATAGTCACCTTTAGATTGCCAGTATTGAGCTCGCTCGATCAGTATTTTGCTAGCAGCATCTTGGCCCTGTCCCATCACGTAATGTGGAATGAGGGCTGCAGCCAATCCCAAAAAGACTAACTTGTTTTTTGTGCGCATACTAAATTCCAATTTAAAATAATTTGACCATTACTTGAAAATCCATAGCGGTTCTCAATCCAACCCATTCCAAATAAACTCAACACATAGTCGTAGTAGTTTGATGTAGGGCGAGAGTGCTCTAAAAGTTTTGCTCGCTCTAGCTGGGACTTCAATGCTTTTTCTTGTCGATTTGATTTGAGGTAGGGTAATAAGGCAGCTGAAAATCCTAATGGAGCAATACCTGAACTAATACCCGTCTCCACATTCACCATCTCTGGTGGAGTCCCTTTCAAGTCAATGATCCTGCCCATTCCATATAGGGCTGTGATCATTTTTTTTGCTAACGGATCCTGCTGTGGGGTCATCCCGGCCCATAAATACACTCGGATTGCATCGTAGCTTCCTTGAGTACCCTTAGTCGAATCAACAATAAATTGCCCCGTATTGCTTGATCCTCCTTTATAGGAAACCCAGTCTGCCACCACACCTTTTGGCGTTACAGCAGCAATCATTTGAGAAGTATTTGTAGCTATTTCCGTCCAAGGGCCCATTTTGTTTTCTAGTGCTAGGCGTCTGAGCACTGGGATTGGTAGGTAACTGGGATTTAGTTCCCATTGGTCAGCCGAAGTGGTAAAGCCCTCTGGACCCGGGAGCAGCATCTTGCCAAGACCAGGCAAGGTAACAACGGATTTATTTTCAATTTGGAGCGCTAAATATTTAGCTTGTTGTGTATAGTCAGTTCTTTGCCATACTCTACCCGCCTCTAAAAGTGCATAGGCAAACCAGAGATCAGCATCTGAGGCGGAGTTGTTGTCAAGCACCTTCCAGCTTCCATCTCCTGCTTTGCCCCATGACCACGCTGGCAGATTGGTTTCAATATTATTTTTTGCTAAATTGACTACACTCCAACTCCATAGTGCCTCGAATGTTTTAGGGTCATTGGCAATCAGGGCAAATACCATCGCGTAAGCCTGACCTTCCGAAAAACTTTCAAACTTAGGTGATCCGGTAGTTAGCACTCGACCATCAGATTGAATAAATTGGGTCTTGAAGTTATCCCATAGTGGCCAGGATCTAGATTCACATTCCAAAGCCGCATTGGCTGAACTTAATTGCAATGTGGCAAAGAAAAATAGTACCGTGTAAAAACAAATGCTAACTTTGAAGAAGCGGCGCTTTGGTTTTGAACTCCAAGCTATACGTGGAAAATGAAATAAAGAATTCACGATTGCAGCCTCTGCCTTTTTTTGGCTTTTAAGCTGGCATAAATCAAGAGTGATAGCAATATGGTTGTGAATGTGCTGATAATGAGAAAGAGGGCTAGGTATCTTGAAATAAGCCAAGGAATATAACTAAGCCATGATAAAGAGCCGTTATAGTATGTTTGCTTATCAGCGATAACATGCATATGTTCATCATTTAAGCTTGTGAGACTCCCAGCTATAGACCCTAAAGAGCCATCTAAAGCATCAGTTAAATCATTCAATTTTTCTGGATCGTTACTAGAAAATAAAACTACACTTCGGCCATTCTTCAATGGAGACTCAAAACCTGCAATATAAGTATTTTTATAGATATCAAATTTTGAACTTAAGCTAAACCAAGTACGAATATCGTTGACCATAGTGGAGAGCTTGAAATCTCTTCGATACTCAGATGGAATGATTTTTTCCCAGCGCGTCAAAATAGGTTGATTTCCACTGCCTGAGGTAATAACGAGGAGATCTTTATCTTTTGCGACATCCAAATTGCTGGCACTAGTTACTGTAAGAGAGATTCCTGGGTATCCAGTTAGGTTGCCAATATGAGCAACAAGAGCTAGATAAGCTGAGTAATCATTTGTATTTGGCGTATCCGGGAGAACTACTGCTGTTTCAGAGAGATCAGCAAGGCGTGAGAATGGAAAGCCGCTATCACTAAATGCAGATAAATTGGGCATTTCAAGAAAGTGCTGTAGGCCTGATATATTGATAGTGGAGTTTGGACTAATACTCGCTTGTATATTCTCTTTGATAAGGCTACTAGGACAGTCAGAAAGTTGCGAGCCGATCTTATGGGATTGATTTATAGCAAAACTCAATTGCAATAGGGGCTTTGGTTTTATCTTTAAATTTGGGTAAGCAACAGCCATCGGAATAAGTACGGTGGTTTGATTGTTTAATAAGTTATCGGTATTTTTTGTTAAACCTAGGCTCCTTGCTAAGAGCCCATCCCCAAAATCTAAATGAGATAGCCACTCATTACGCATGGGTAGGGGGATAGATTTTACGAATTGATTTTTATAATCAATTGTTAATGTTGAATTGAGATTCTGGTATTGATTTGTGTAGATGTAATCTAGATTTAACGGAATGCCTTTATTTTTGCTGTCGTATAAAGCGGGGGGAAATTGAACTTTAAGTGCAATGGGGGCTTGCTCAATTCCGGATGCATTTAGCATCATTGGATTTGATGTGAGAGCGCTTAATTTGATGGGCCCATTCTCGCTAAGCCAGTTAGGAGCATCATATGGTTTTCTACTAGGCAGGGGGGCTGTTGGTGTTATGAAAGCGATTTGCCCTAATAAATTCTGACTACCTAGAGCGATGGCTAATGCAGCCTGTTTTATTTCCCGCCCATTTCTTCCTGCGACAAATAATAATTTTCCGTAGGGGTCTTTGGGATTTCCTGCGATAAAAATCATTGGCCCAGAAATTTTAGGCAAATTGATACTAGTAAGATTGGCTGATGGATCAATGAAGATGATGGCATTACCAGTTTCAGGAATGTTACTGATCGTGACCGGGAATTGAGATCCAGTTTGACTTGAATTTACTCCAAACCAAGATGAAAGAATACCAGCGGCCTCAAGTGAGGCATTGCTAGGTGAGTCCATAAATACAAAAGGCAAATAGAGTTTTCGTGAATTATTCTTGCTTGCAAACGGCATCGGTAAATTCGCAAGATCATTCGGTAATACAAGGGGTATGGCACTTAATTTAATGCTGCTTGAGTTGCTAATCGTAGCCCAAAGCTTGCTGCTTTTTGGGTCCTCACAACCTGAGGAGTAATGCCCAATTAACTGAAATGTCAATTGATTGGTTTCTGAAAAAAGTTCAGGCGGTATTGATATAAGGACCTCTAAATCTTTATTGCCATCTTCCTTTGGTGTTTCTATGCTTTTTATAACTTCGCCATTGAGATAAACATTAATTTGAGATAAGTTACTCACTAAATCAGGGGAGTATTTGTATCTCATATTGAATGTGGCCTGAGATATCACCTCATCTGCACGCACGTTAAAATCGATAAAATTTCTAGCGTCTACCCCCACTAAATCAATTGAGTTGAGAACACCTAGCTGCTTCAAGTTTAAAGTGTATGAATTTTGTTTCTCAGTAACTGTCTGAGCTATCACTTTTAAGCTCTTACCAGAAGTGCTGGGGCTTGCTAAGCTTATATCTAACGGTAGCGAAGAACACAGCATCATCACGACAAGTGCCATAGCTGGCAGACGTTTTCTGGGCGGGAGCTTTTGTGACCCTGCAATTGGATTAAGCATGGGTTCTTTCACTAAGCTTTGAGTTTGATGCGAGTTGACCTTGCGCGTATCGCTAGATAAATGTCTCTACTGGCATCTCTTAACAATGGCGCTAAATTAAAGACGCCATAGGTCAACACTTCTCTTAAAGAGCGCAAAGGGGCATCTTTTGCGGCTTGTCCCCAGGCGTTTACCCAGTTATCTGCCCGACAAAATGTCATTTGGGTGAGCTCGCGTTGCTGCTCTACTGATAGGTTTTCAAATAAGACCCCAATAGACTTGCCCCCTTTGGAAACGGTCCCAGGGAGCACAGCCTCTTTATCCCCCCTGAAAATAGAAACCCATATTTGCTCGCCTACCGGAATTTCTACGGCTGATAGTGGCTTTAAGCCAAGGCCGTTTCGCGAGAAGTCGCTCGTTTCGCAAACAATGGTCTTGCCATTGGCAAGCAAAATGGTGGCCGGCAAGCTGGCATTAACTCTAGGCGTGGAGCGTAGTTGCCGTGTTTCTTTAGCAACGTTAGCGCTAGCACTAATAACAATAATGTTGTAAGTTACCCACACCAAATTAATAATGAGGGTGCTAGTGCTGCCGTCATCTGTGGCTAGCTTAATTAAGCCAGCCAAAAATCCAACCAGATTGAGTGCAAGCAATAATATATAAGGCCGGGCTAATTTCCAGTCAACATACTCTTTCTCAACGATACCGCCTTTAGAGGTTGCGTTGAATGCGCCAAATTTAGGATTAATCATTGCCAAAGTAACGGGGAGGAAAATATACCAAGCTAGAGCGGTTTCATAAACCTCGCTCCAGAAGGAATGTCTAAATCGCCCCTGGATTTTTGAGTTGGTCATACTCGCAACAGCAATGTGCGGCAAAGCATAAGCCACCACCATAATGGCAGTTGAGCTAAATACTTCGGCGCCCATCAGTAAATAGGCTAAAGGTGCCGTTAAAAACACGAGACGGGGTAAGCCATAGAAAAAATGCAGCATGGCATTGGTGTAACAAAGGCGTTGCCAAATAGTTAAGCCCCGACCTAGCAAAGGGTTATCTACCCGAAATATTTGAGCCATACCACGCGCCCAACGAATTCGTTGAACAACATGTCGTGAAAGACTCTCTGTTGCTAATCCTGCAGCTTGGGGAACTGCTAAATACGCTAAGTTGTATCCCTTACGACTTAACTTTAAAGCGGTATGGGCATCCTCAGTCACGGTTTCAATCGCAATACCACCAACTTCCATGAGGGGTTCACGCTTCAGAACAGCGCAAGACCCACAGAAGAATGAGGCATTCCATAAATCATTGCCATCTTGTACTAAGCCATAAAACAGTTCGCCTTCATTAGGAACGATGCGATAGGTGTCGAGATTTTTCTCAAAGGGATCGGGTGAAAAGAAGAAGTGGGGCGTCTGAACCATTGCCAACTTCGGATCTTTGAGGAACCAGCCCATTGAGAGCTGTAAAAAAGATCGAGTGGGAATGTGATCACAATCAAAAATGGCCACATATTCACCATTGATCTGACTTAATGCAGCATTGAGATTGCCCGCTTTATTATGATGATTGTTTTCGCGTGTCAGGTAAATTGCACCCACTTCATGACAAAATTCACGAAACTCTTCACGGCGACCGTCATCCAAAAGATAAATTCGCAGCTTGTCAGCTGGCCAATCCATCGATAGTGCGGCCAAAATAGTCAGCCGCACTACGTCTAGATCTTCGTTATACGTCGGAATCAACACATCAACAGTGGGCCAGTGGGTTTGATCGGTTGGCATCATCACTGCATTGCGTTTTAAGGGCATTGCAGTTTGTACATAACCCAATATCAAAACAATCAAGGCATAGATTTCTGCTAATACCAAGCCCCAACCTAAAAATGCATCGAGTACTGTATCAAAATCGACGGAACTGGTTAAGCGCCAGTACATATAACGCAGAGACATCATTAGAGAGATGACAATCATGAGGATGATGCCTGCCTGCCCCCAAGGTAAGGTGCGAATCACTAATGCGATGCCAAATGCGAGAATTGCAAAAACGGCTTGCTCAGATAGGGTGAGGGGTGTGCTAATGACGATATAAATAGCAAATGCGCCAAACAAGGCAATGCTATAAGTGGCTATCCGATATTTCCAAAGTCGTAACTCTAAAACATGATTGCCGAGTCTTTTTAGAATAGAGGATGAATTGACAAAATTATTCAAGATAATTTCTCATTCTTTGGTGCGCGATATCCGTCATTTAGAATGGTATTGATTAGCATGGCAAAATCAATGAGGTCATGTGCACCTTGACTCTCAGGCGCATAAGCTAATGCATCTCGATTGCAAGCAAGCGCCTCTGGTATAGATTGATCTTGGTGGACAATGGAAATATTTTTATTGGAAAACTGTAGAGCCATGATTTCTGCAACATCACTGGAAAGTTGCCGTGAGCGATTGAGTTGATTAATAACATACAGATAGTCAATAAAGTCGGCACGATTGAAGCAGTACTGCTCAATCAAACTATCAATCATGGGAATAGTTGCATAACTAGCTGCATCTGCCAAAGTGACCACAATGGCAATATTGGCGACTGATAAGGCTTGCTTTAAGTAAACTGAAGGCCCTGGCGGCGTATCGATAATGACAATGGCATCTTGAGGTAAACCGAGCGACCTCAATTGTTGGTCAAGTAGGAGGGGGTCTTTAGAAAGCGCACTCTCAAAAGTAATACGCTCACTTTCGCTAACGTGACCAAAGGGCAGAACAACGCACCCTTCATTGCCCTGAACCATTGCCTTGGCCCAATTGCTAGCACTAAGCGTGCTTAATGCTACCCCCGCATGATGCGATGGAGTAATGCCAAAATGTAAGCGCAAGGAATTTTGAGGATCTAAATCGAGGGCAAACACTGTATGACCCTTACTTCGTAGTGCTGAACAGAGATTGGCGCTGATGGTTGTTTTTCCAACGCCACCCTTAGCAGAGACAATAGATAATATTTTCACGAACGTTTCAACCTTTCAAATAGAGAGCTAATGCTTTCAGATGAGGCTGATTTAATATGGGCGGTATTCACTACTAAGGCATTCAGTGCCTTATTCAATTGGACCGGCTTAATCGCTTGAGTCTCTAAAATTGGGCTTACTGGTAGAAGCTGAGTAGCTAACGGCTCAACGGCCATCACTTCTTCATCCGTAGTCACCTCAATCTCTTCTTTTATAGTCGAAACTGATTGTGTAATGATTTGCTCCACTACACGTTGGTGTACTTGTGCAGACTTTATAGCCGCTTTGGGATGGATTGTGTAGGCTTCCTTAGAATTATCCATTTCGTGAATTGCGGAGATTAGGGGCCAGCGCCCAAGAGACAGATTGGCTTGTTCAGTCTTAACTATCTCCTGATAGCCTTCTGGATTTTGTTCAATCGTCTTATATAAACTCTCAACATCACTTATTTGTTTCATGGGTAATTCCTTTTGCGGGGCTCAAATATCTTCGATGTATCCGTGGAAAACTACATGCTGAGTTGGTATTCCGTACTTCCAAATTCATCGGTTTCTGAGATTTGACGAACGCACAAAGAGTCATTAGCGCCCATTGCGGCAAGCCATTTTTGATAAGTACCTTCTAAAAATGCTGTGACCCACAAGGGGGTTTCAGAACCAAATGCACCGTTGCGTAAATTGCCATTAGTTGAGCTGTGATGGGTAATTCTTAAAGTGCCATCGTTTTCCTCAAGCTCCACCCAACCCCAATCCATGTCCTGCCAAACTGAACACATTGCTGTCTGTAAATCACCTAATGTTTCGCAGGCGGGTAATGTAGTTTGCGAGCCAAATTGCATGCCAATACCATGCATTACAGCGTGGGGATTTTTTAATTCTGTCAAGCTGGATAAACCATGGGCTGTAGCAGCCAATAGGCTACGCCATTGCCTTGCAGATTGACGCTGAATTCGATAATCAATTTTTTTTGGGGATACCATAATTTATTTCTCCAAGTGGGCAAACATTATTTTTCAAATGGACTTCAGTTTCTTAAGAACGACCCTTTTTAGCGACCTTAAAAATGCAGTACATGTCTAAAAAATGCAAAACTACTTTTACTTAATACCTATAAGAAGCTTCATTTCTATGCCAGATCAGTAACGACGATCTCTTTCATTTTGTTGAAGATGGATTTTTAGTAATACCTAATAAATGAAAAAGAGAGGCTAATAATGCAGATTTGCTCTGTAATCTCTATCGGGCAAGCGCGCGCGCCAAGGTGGTTGAAGGCAGTTCACCAAAATGCTGTTGGTAATAAGCAGCAAATGCGGCCGGCTTGGTAAATCCACAGGAAAGGGCGATAGCAGTAACGGTAGTACCTGGTGGGGCACTGCTGAGGTGGTTATTCGCCATCATCAAGCGCTCCGTACGAACCCATCTCATGGGCGTAGTGTTATAGCGTTTTAAAAATGCGTAGTGCAGGTTGCGAGCGGACATGTTGCTTACACGCTCTAATGCGCTCAGAGTAATGGGTTGGTTTAAGTGGGCTTGCACGTAATCACAGACCCGATCGAGTAAGCGCCTTGCATATTTTCGGCTTGGGGTGCTACTTAACTCATCTAGAAATAATTTGGGTTGTAACATGACTATCAAATTACGATAAAAGTTGTCATCTATTGCTGTTTGATTCAGTAATTCTGGCTGCAGTGAAAATTGGTCTAGTAAGTTAGCCAATTGCCTAAAAACCGTTTCAAAAGATAATCGACCAACCTGCAGACTGAGTTTTCGGGGGGCATGTAAATCCAATATATTTTGAGAATGTTGGTTCATGCCTAGCATGCTGCGCGCAATTGACTCTAATTTTTGGGGGTTAATATCGAGCATGAGTACTGATTGCAAAGCGCTTTCACCGCTCCCAGTGCTATTAGGCAGTAATAATGCGTTTACACCAGACTGCCAATGGATTAGCCGCCCATCAATGATGAAGTTTCCTTGCCCGTAAAATGGAATCATGAGGGTGGTGTCCTCATTCGGATTGATCTTAAATCTGACAGGGGTGCTTGCTGTTGCGACCATTTTCATGCCGTTGATATTGAGCAAGCAGGATTGATGTTGAAATACCCCATGATCGGCAATGGACTCACACTCCTTCAAACCAGAAATCACTTTGTGAAGACGATCCTGCATCTCATTTACAGAGTCATCAATTTGTGCAGAGCGCCCTCCAAAGACTAGGGGCGGCAATAAACCAGATAATTTTTTCCTATGCATTAAATTGGCAATATGCTTTACAGAATAGAAATTGGCTATCAATCCAGGAAAAGATATTCTTGATTGAGCTTTAAAAACTAGCCTTGATTCTGATGGGAAGCTTGAGGGGGGGGCGACCTTAAAAGCGCAAGGATGCGCTTAAAAATGCAAAACGCTGGGTACTGGAATTAGCGTGCTTGGGCGCGCGCAAGCGTTGCCGATGGCATCTCGCCAAATCGTGTGTTGTAGTAATCTGCAAAAGCGGCTGGCTTATTAAAGCCGCAGTCTAAAGCAATGGTAGTTACCTTATCGCCCGGGATGCCACGGTTCAGCTGGTTGTGTACTAGTGTCAAGCGTTCAGCTCTAACCCACTGCATGGGTGTGCAGTTGTAACGCTTAAGGAAGGCGTAGTGCAATTTACGCCTAGACATACAACTGACCCGCTCTAGATCAGTGAGGTTAATGGGTTGATTTAAGTGCGCTTGAATATACTGACAGACTCGATCGAGTAAGCGCCTAGCATATTTGCGGTTCGGCGTAGAGGTGGACGCATCTAGAAACAGGCCTGGCTGCAATAACATGGCGATGTTTCTATAAAAAGCATCATCAATGCCAGATTGATTTAGTAATTCTGGCTGTAAAGAGAACTGATCAAGCAAGTTGGCCAATTGCCGAAAGACTGCTTCAAAGGAGACGCGACCAACCTGCAAGTCGATTTCTCGTGGAATATCTAAATTCATCAAGGATATAGAGTCAGGACTGACCCCCAGCATGGTGTGAGCAACCTTCTCAAGTCTGATGGGATCAAGATCGACCATGAGAACAGATCGGTTTGTACTCTCTGAGCTTCCCCCGCAATTGGGTAAAAAAACTGCTTTACTGCTGGCGCGCCATTGAAGAGTACGGCCATTTGCAATCAGGTCGCCTTGCCCTGAGAGGGGGAGGATGAGGGTAGTTTTATTTGTTTTTCCTACCTTAGAGCGTATGGGGGTGCTGGCAGTAGCAGCGATTTTCATCCCATTGATAGTGAGCAGGGATGAGTGATGACGAAATAATTTATCGTCAATGAGGGATTCATACTCTATAAGCCCAGTGACAATAAACTTTAATCGCTCGCGCATATCGTAAACAGATTCATCGATGTGCGTTGAGCGATCACCAAAAGCTAAAGCGGATAAATGGGATTTTGAGTTTTGGATAAGCTGCATTAGTAAATTCGAATGGTCTTTATATTCATGTCAGACACATTAAGATAGGGGTCATCGCATTCGAATAAAAAAGATGCACTTAGATTTTTTGGCATAGAAATCATCAGGTTAATTTTCCTGCGCCAGCTTTTCTTCTAAGAATTTAACTTCTTCTATGAGCACTTGTAAGGCCTTTTTAATGGATTTGGCTGTGTTGATAAATTCTTCTTGTTTGGCGAGGGCGCTACCTTTCAATTCGGCATCTCTCTTTTCCGCCGCCTCAACGCTGGGCATGCCCAGCGCATTTAAGTTCAGATCTAACCAGGATCTCAGCACCAATAGCTTATCCAGTTCAGGGATTGCTAGACCTCTAAGCCAGCGTCGGGCTGACTCTTGGGTGATTGAATCTGATGTAGATGTGCGTAGATTAAACTCTTTGGCTACAAAAGCAGCTGAAGGTATTTCTTGGTATCGCAAGGCAAGGGCCTTCACGAGGGACAGTGAAAAAGAATCTCGCAACGCTTTTTTCGGGGGCATAAAAAATTCGGATTTTTAAGTGTTCTGAACTATTGGAAGCGTCATTAACTCTAACTATTTTTTATGCGAGCAGCTCTGGTTACATCATTAGCTAGGTTTGACAATTTAACGGCTTCAGCCGCTGCCTCTGTCGCAATTTTCGTCGCTTCTGCAGCTTGAGCTGAGGCTAATAGGGAGGATTCCTCGGCTTGTTCGGCCACACTAGCTGCTGCTGCTGCACTTGCCGCCGCCGCTGCTGCAGCTGCTTCGATCGCAGATTCGGCGGCGCTTGCCGCTGCATCTGCCGCTGCATCTGCCGCTTTAAAAACCGATAGAGCCGCCGCTTCAGTGGCCGCAGTAGATGCATTTTTGGCTGCATTTGCCGCTTTGATAGCTGCATTAGCTGATCGTTTGGCTGATTCCGAGGCATGGCCAGTGAGCTCTTTTAGGGTCATTAGCGCATTGGAATAACGCCGATTAATAATGACGTAGCCTTGACGTAAGTCACTCACTTCAGTTTCAAGTGAAAGCAGCTTGGATTGAATTAGTTTAATTTCTGAGGTCATGGCTACTTTCACTAAAGGAATCTACATTCATTGTGGATATTAGTATTATTTCATATGAAAAAAGGCTTTTTCTATAGCATACTCGCCCAAAGTGTAACTATCTGAATTATTGCACCTTAAAGGTGTGGATTTACACCACTATTCAGAGTGCATCCAAAATCAAGGTGAGATAGATGAGCGGGTAACTTGTCCCCAATAAAATTGGTCGAAAGATGACCCCTCTAATTACATTAATTAAGCCATTTTTGCAGTATTCGGATAGCTAATCCATGGGAATGCATTAAATATTGAGTCAAATTTTAATCTAAGCAAGTTAGGCGCGCTCAATGGATATGCTGTCAACTGCCCACCTTGGGATGCGTTGCTCCACTTGCGTACTTGCACAATTTTGTTTGCCGGCAGGCATTGCAATTGTAGATTTTCCTCGAGTTGATGCTATGGTTAAAGAACGCATTCATTTAAAAAAGGGGGAATATCTCCATCGGCAAGGGGAGGAATTTACTTCCATTTTTAGCGTGCGATTTGGGTCAATCAAGACGGAGTATTCCTTAGTAAACGGTCGGCATCAAGTGATGGGATTTCGTCTTCCAGGAGAGGTGCTTGGTTTAGATGGTATTGATGAGGGATACTACCAATCAAACGCCATCACGCTTGAGGATAGTGAAATTTGCATGATTCCATTTGCAGAGTTTCAGGCCCTCACTACTCAAATTCCCCCTTTACAAGGTCAACTTCATCGAATTTTAAGTCATGGACTAACTCAAGATCAGCGCCACTTCCTTAATTTGGGTAGTCTGTATGCAATAGAGCGATTAGCGGGATTTTTAATCCATTTGTCATTAAAGCTTGCAGAGCGGGGATATCAAGACAGGCAATTTGTTTTGCCAATGGGTCGTGAAGAGATTGCTAGCTATCTTGGGGTCAAGATTGAAACAATTAGCCGAGCACTTACCAGATTCTCAGAGGCAGGCTTAATTCAAATTAAACAGAGGTACATTACTTTAATCGACATGGGCGGACTATATGATATTGCCGGTCAAGCAAAACCCGGCTACCTTTGTCTATCTGAAGCAGCTTAAGTCAGGCAAATAGGTCTAAATGAGTGAACTGATCCGCATTTGCTTGATTCCCCTCCAAAGTTGTAATTTTATTATGTGATTCCACTTTCCAAGAGGATGGCAGGGGCTTGAATTAGATACAGTGAGCCATGGACTGTAGAGGAGGCTATTTTAGTTTCCCCATCCTATATTAAAGATTGCACTTTTCAGCATTGATTAGCAGGATTTAGCTTGGCCTTATCTAAATCATTATTCATGATTATCTAATTAGATTGTTAACTTAACTTAAATTCACCTTTTCATTTAGGCCACTTATGGATGATCTTCAGCATAATCAATTAGCTCATAGGTTGGCTCTACAGGTAATCAATTCTTCCAGCGACATTATTGTAATTAGTGAAGCTAGTCCTATCGGGCTACCAGGACCCAGAATTATGTATGTCAATGAGGCCTTTGTCAGAGAAACGGGGTATAGCGTAGAAGAGGTAATTGGAAAAACCCCGCGAATTTTGCAGGGGCCTAAAACAGATCAAGCTACTTTAAGGCGGATTCGCGCTGCTTTAGAAAAGTGGCAACCCATTTGTGAAGATGTACTCAATTATAAAAAAAATGGAGAGACATTTTGGCAGTCCCTCAATATTTTCCCGGTAGCGGATGATAGTGGGTACTTTACCCATTGGGTAGCTATCCAGCACAATATTACTGAGCGTAAATTGGCTGAATTAGCTAACTTAAATTTGCAACAGTCCATTCAGACGGCCATGAAAGCAGGCGGTATTGGAATTTGGGAATGGGACATAGTAAATAACTTTTTGACCTGGGACCCTGGGATGTATCTGCTCTATGGAATATCGGAGCAAAATTTTCCCAATGCTTATGAGTCGTGGGAAAATGCAGTCCATCCCGAAGATCGCATAAGAGCTGATCAAGAAATTCGTGAGGCCATCAAGCTTGGAGTATTTGATTCTGAATTTAGGGTAGTTTTGCCAAATCAAACCATTCGAGATATTCGTGCACATGCCATTGTGATTAAAGATACTTTAGGTGTAGCTCAAAGGATGATTGGAACCAATTGGGATATATCCGAAATTAAAGAACGTCAAGTTAGCGTTGAAAAAATGGCTTTTTTTGATCATTTGACTACATTGCCTAATCAGCGCCTGTTTAACGATCGCTTGAGCCAAGCGCTGCTGATGAGTCAGCGTACGAAAAATTATGGAGCCCTGATATTTATTGATCTAGATAAATTTAAATTGATTAATGATGAATATGGTCATTTAGCAGGAGATTGGCTGCTGATAGAGGCCGCTAAACGGATTAAAAAATGTTTGCGCAAAACGGATACGGCATCGCGTTACGCTGGGGATGAGTTTATTGTATTGTTAGGAGATCTCAGCGCTAACAAAGGCGACGCTAAATTGGAATTACAAAAGATAGCGGAAAATATCAAAAATTCTCTAGGTTCTCCCTACAGTATTCCCATTTTCGATGCTAAGCCTGAGGGTAAATCACTTCTGTGTCACTGTAGTGCAAGCATAGGCTCGAGCTTATTCTTCGGTCTACAGTCTAATTCACTAGAGCTAATACACGAGGCTGATGTGGCAATGTATGAAGCTAAGGCTGACGGTGGAAATCGAGTTAAGCTTAGTAAGAAATACTTAGATATGGCCATTGGGGATGCGGGGTTAGAAAAAGATGAATCAGCAGCAGAAAAACTGAAACTGATTCAAGCCAATATTTATTTTAAGTTTTCTGATAGAAAATATAAGAAGCTGGAAAATAAAATTGATGATAGCCAATATGAAGTTATTAACTTGCTAGTTGCTTAAACTGCATCTCGTGATGATGAGACTGGTGAGCACCTCATTAGAACCCAAAAATATAACTTTGCTATAGGAACTCGCTTATTACAGTTGGGATTTTATGTGGATCAACTGGATAATAATTTGATTGAGCTGATATGCCGAGCTGCGCCATTGCATGATATTGGAAAAGTGGCTATATCCGATTCCATACTTAGAAAACCAAGTCATCTAACGGAGGTAGAGTGGGAAATCATGAGGACGCATACGTCACTTGGCGCGAGCATTTTGCAGTCAACCAAGAAAAATGGGAAATTTCAGAATGAGGTTATTCGCATTGCAGCGGATATCGCAGCTAGTCATCATGAGAAGTGGAATGGGACAGGCTATCCCGCGGGATTATCAGGCGAGGACATCCCACTTTCTGCTCGAATTATGGCGCTTTCCGATATGTATGATGCATTAGTGTCTGTTCGTCCCTATAAAAAATCTTGGACACATGAACAAGCAGCAGAAGAAATCATTAGAAATAAAAATATTGCTTTTGATCCGCTAATCGTAGAGGCATTTGTATTGGAGAAAGACAATTTCAAAGAAATTAAAAATAAGTTTCGAGATAGATCTAATCTAGAGAAATTTAAGTCTTAATGGATTGCATTTAGCATGCCCATTTTGCAGTATTCAGGTCGTCATTCCACCATAGACGAGTCATTATGCGATGAGATAGCAACGTAGTTTAAATCGTGATATGAAAAAAATTTGTTTTAACTTCTTTGTAGTAAACATTTTATGTACTCCATTCTTGACCTATGGTGAATGTATCGGAGATAAAACAGCCAAGAAGTTATACTCGGTTTATATTGTTCCTCAAACGGCAATATCACAGCTCTACAGTCACTGGGTGCCGCTATTAGAGCATTTAGGTAAAAGATCAAACCAGTGTTTTGAGTTGATTGTGCCTGCAACTATTCCTGTATTCGAAAAACAGTTGCTCAATGGAAAAGCGGATTTTGCTTTTGTTAACCCATACCATGCGGTCATGGCATTTAAAGCCCATCAATATATCCCCTTGATTGCTGATGGAAAAAATAAATTAGATGGCTTAATTGTTGTGAGGGCGGATAGCAATATAAATAAATTGAAGGATTTAAATCATTCGAAAATAGCATTTCCCGCACCCAATGCCTTTGCTGCTTCCTTATTAATTAGGTCTTTCTTAATGCAAGAGGGCATTGTGTTTGAGCCAATATACGTTAAGTCACATAAAAATGTGTACTGGTCAGTCATGACTGGAGATGTTCCTGCAGGAGGCGGAGTCAACAACACCTTTTTTAGGGAGCCAGATGAGATAAAAAATCAGTTGAGAATTTTATATAAAACGCCCATGTTTATGCCTCATCCATTTATTGCTAATCCCCGAGTGCCACCCAATGTCCAACGCGCTGTTCAGGATGCATTTCTTTCAATGAAAAAGGATCCGGCTTTAGCGGAGTTATTAAATAATGTGCAAATTCCAGAGCCTATAGCAGTCGATTACCGTAAAGACTATATGCCGATTGATAGATTGAGATTAGAAAAATTTGCCGTTAGCAGTGAAAACCAGTAATCAGAATACTCAGCCACCTCCTTACCCTAAATTATTTATTTGGCTGGGCTTGTGCGTTCTTACATTAATCCTTGCCAGTAGTTTTTGGACTTCAATGAGCATTAATCAGGTTATTGAAAGTTCATTTAGGGAGTCTGGACTAAATATTTCTGAGGGGCTGGCGAATGCCGTAGCAGAAAATCTGATTACCAAAGATTATGCTGCTCTTGAGGTTAACCTTAATTATGCCCTATCTAATAACAATCTCCTATCTGCTGCAATAACAGATAAGAATGGAAATGCGATTATTAATTTGAAAAGGGCGGGGATTGGAATGCGGCCCAATCTAGACTTTAGCAGTAAGTTTACCGCCCTAGAGGGTATAGCAGTCAAGCCATTTAATGAGAGCGAGGTAATTGGTTTAGTTTCTTGGTACCCCATTATTCGAGGAATTCATATTGGATGGGTGAGGGTGGAAGCCTCCAAAATAGACTTACAGAAAATTTTAAGCACTTTATCATTGAATGCACTCCTTACGCTTTTCTTATCACTTGGTCTAATTGTTTTATTTAGCTTCTGGAAACTACGAAATTATTTTTCTGATGTTGGTAGATGGAATGAAAATATAATAGACACAAATAAAATCAAAGAGCGAGAAGTAATTCACTCCCATATCTTGATGATGGAAGCGCTTGGGCAAATGGTCGCCAAAAGGGATTCTGAAACTGGTGCGCATAACTACCGCGTGACCTATGTCGCCATTCGAATTGCCGAAGTGATGGGCTATGAAAAGGCTGCAATGCAATCTCTCATTGCGGGAAGCTTCTTACATGATATTGGCAAAGTTGCTATTCCAGATTCAATCTTGCTCAAACCAGGCGCATTGTCAGATGCGGAGTGGGAAATCATGAAAACGCATGTTGCTCATGGCGAGCAAATGGTAATGCATATCGGATGGCTCTCTAAAGCCCATGAAATCGTTGCTAATCATCATGAAAAATGGGATGGAACTGGATATCCTAAGAGAGTTACCGGTTCCGATATTCCGATGTCTCCTAGGATATTTATGGTGGCCGATTCCTTTGATGCGCTTTGCTCTGAGAGGCCTTACAAAAAAGCCTTTGATTATGAAACATCAATGAACATAATTTATCAAGAAACCGAAACACATTTTGATCCTCAAGTCGTTCATATTTTTTCCTCGATCTCAAAAGAAATTTATGAAGATCTGGCTAGGTTAAGTCAAGCTGAAATAAAGGAATTGGTAGCTAGCAGAGTAGATTTATTTTTTTATAATGACTAAGGTGCTTTTTCACTATTTGAACTCTCGTTAGGATTAAGTTATCGCTATGACCTGCATCGATCTATATTAATGCAGCCGGTCTTTTCCCATCGTATACTCTAATTTAAGACTCTTAGCACGGAGTTTTTTTATATCTGAGGTGTTGTTGATGAAAAAGTTTGATATCGTTTCAATTTTCTTTGGTCTTATACTGACAGCGATTGCGGCGTATTTCATGTTGAGGTCTTCACCTAGCCAAAGTGCTCCTGCAACATCTATACCAACAGTGCAGATTGGTAATCTCCTCTGGGATCAAACGGAGATGACGATTGGTGACGTCAAAGGATTTGCTGCTACTGGATTTGTGAGTGTTGCAGAAAGCAAGGGCGGGGGCCTTTCTTATGAAGCGGGCTTTGTGCAAAAGAAAGGGTGGACCTGGAAAATGCCTTATGGCGTTCCCGCTAATGATTCTGAACCCGCAGTACACCTCAATCAGAAAGAAGCAGAATCGATTTGTCGTTACTACGGAAAGCGTTTGCCTACGGATGCTGAATGGACTTCTGCTGCATTCTTAGAACAAAGGTCTATTCCACCTGGTGGGTTTGACAAAGGTCAACGTTATCCTTTTCCGGGAGGCAGCACTCCCCAAGCTTCTCATTGCTTAAGTGGCTGTGGTGATTACAAAGGGCTTGCGCCACCAGGCGCTCTCAATCGCGGAACTGGTCATGTACTGGCTGGCAGCACAAAGCCAGGTGTTAATGGAATGTATGACATGGGTGGGAATGTCTGGGAATGGACAGCTACCGAAAGAAACGGTGGTTATATTACTAGGGGCGCTTCCTGGTGGTACGGGCCTGAAAGGCAGCAAGAATCCGATCTGGAATCTAAACCAGGAGAGATTGCTGTGGTTTATATCGGATTTCGGTGCGTAACCGATGCCGTGAAACAATAGGGGATGACTAGTCCCGTAGTAGATTCTTCCGAGATCGAAGTTACCGCTGATTACCAGGCAGTAATTGATGCCATTGAGCGTCATGACCCTTATATATTTGTTAGCGGCAAAGCGGGAACTGGCAAGACTACTTTAATTGGTTATTTACGCGAGCTCATCCCTGGCAACGTAGTAGTCGTTGCCCCAACAGGTGTAGCTGCATTGCAGGTGAAGGGTGTCACCATTCACTCTTTCTTTAGATTGCCGCCGCGCTTGATCTTCCCCGAGGAAGATATCAAGCCTTTAAAAGACAAGCGCCTCTACAAAGATATTCGCTTGCTCATCATTGATGAGATCTCGATGGTCAGAGCAGATGTAGTCGATGCAATGGATTTGTTCTTGCGTGAGAATGGTCCGCAAAAAGGGAAACCCTTTGGTGGTATTCAGGTGATGTTTGTGGGTGATCTCTTTCAGTTGCCGCCCGTTGTATCCCGAGGGGATATGGAGGTATTAGCAGAGCGTGGGTATGAGGGGCCTTATTTCTTTTGCGCTATGGCGCTGCACCGCAAAGATGTCACGATGGTGGAGCTTTCCAAAATCTTCCGCCAAAAAGATGAGCACTTTGCTAGCCTGTTAAATCGTATTCGGATTAACCAAGATATTGATGAAGCGTTGGATACTTTAAATGCCCAATGTTATGAAACAAAAAAAGAAATCGATGAACAAACGATTACCTTAACCACTACCAATGCTAGGGCGGACCAGATTAATGGCGCCGGTCTGCGCGCTTTAACGACCGATCCGAAAACTTACGCAGGTAAAACGACTGGTAAGTTCAATATCGACGAACGCAATTTGCCATCTTCTGCAAATCTCGTTTTAAAGGTGGGCGCCAAGGTCATGTTTACGGCAACGGATAGTGGCTTTCCGAAACGTTGGGTCAATGGCACGATCGGCGTGGTGCGTGAGTTGCTCGGCGATAAGGTGAAGGTGTTAGTCAAGAATGGACCTTACTCCAATACGGTTGAGGTAATGGGTCACCAGTGGGAATCCTATCGATACGACCACGACATGATGTCAGGCAAGATCTCGCCAAGCATCATCGGTACTTATGTGCAGATCCCCTTAATGCTGGCTTGGGGCGTTACCATTCATAAAAGCCAAGGCAAGACCTTGGAGAAGGTGAAGGTAGATCTTTCTTCTGGGGCATTTGCATCAGGGCAGGTCTATGTTGCCCTCAGTCGTTGCACCTCAATAGAGGGCATTTCCCTGGAGCGACCCATTGAACCAAAGGATGTGCGCTGTGACCCAGAAATCAAACGTTTCTATATGAACTGCCTACCCAATTCATAGGCCAAAGCAAACCTAGCAGCCTTAATCCATATACAATTACTGCTATTCATTCACCCAGTTGGAATCAGCCCACATTCTTCCGTATATGAAAATCTATTCTCAAATTTTGAAGTCTTTTATTGCCGCATTGTTTATTGGTGCTGCAGTCTGCGCACAGGCCCAGACAATTAATCCAATGCCTAAGGTGAGCGATGATTGGCGCTACTCCGGAACCATCAGCATGTGGGCTCCAGCTACCTGGGCCACTGAAACAATAGGTAACCGTTCCATCACCTCCGACAGTTCTATCAGTCAAAATGTGAATGGCGCAGGTCCCATGGCCATGTTTACGCTCGAAGCCCATAAAGGCAATTGGGGTGTGATGGGTGACCTGGTGTATTGGCAGTCAACGGGGAGTGGCAGTTCAGTGCATACGTTGCGTGGTAAAGATAATTCTTTCTATGCTGGGTATAACGCAACCATGAAGCAGACGATGTTTACGGCAGCAGCAACTTATACAGCCCTCAACACTCCTTCTGTTTACCTGGACGGATTGCTAGGCGCTAGATATATTTCATCAACAACTTCCGTCGTTGATGCTCAACAACTCAATCTCAATGGCGTTGTCGTCGCATCTCGCGTTGGCAATCCTTCGCGCGTGAACCAAACAACTGATCCTGTGATTGGCTTTAAAGGTCGCGCACGCATTTACGATACGTCTTGGTTTATACCGTTCTATGCTGATGCTGGTAAGGGTCCTGGCTCCAATAATGGCACTTGGCAAGCTTTGCTAGGTATCGGTGATGCATTTTCTTGGGGTGATGTCACCTTGGCTTATCGCGCGATGGGCTTTCATTTGAAAGATAACGCAGGGTCAACCAATTGGACCAATGCTGGACCACAACTCTCAGCCACGATTAATTTCTAAGATATTAAGACCCCTTTCTGGGGCTTGACTTAAGCTTGGGTTAGTAATAACATTGTTATTACTATGAGCAAGCCCCTTCAAATTAACATTCGCCAAATTGGCAACTCTAAAGGAGTGGTCATTCCAAAGGCTATCCTAGAGCAAGTCGGCCTAGATGAGGCTGTGGAATTGTCTGTTGAAGGTGATAGCTTGGTGTTAAGAAAACCCAAAAATCAAGTGCGCATTCACTGGGCGGAAGACGCTAGATTAATTGCGCTATCTGGGGAAGACAGGCTTGTATTGGGTGATTTTGCTAATAAAGATGATGGGGATTGGGTTTGGTAAAAAGTATTGTTTCGCGCGGAGAAATTTGGCTTATTAATTTAAATCCAACGCTTGGAAGTGAAATCAAGAAAACTCGCCCCTGCGTTGTAGTCTCTCCGCAAGATATGAATGATTACCTCAGGACGGTCATCATTGCACCCATGACTACCAAAGGTAGAGCTGCAGGCTTTCGAGTTCCCATTACTCATGACGGAAAAAAAGGCTTAATTCTATTAGATCAAATGAGAGCTATTGACAAGACTCGTTTGGTAAAAAAACTAGGCACTATAGGCGCAAAAACATTGTATTCCACGTTGAATACCCTACAAGAAACTTTTGCTCTCTAGCAACCCTTAAAACCCAGCCGCCAATCCATCTCTACGGTGATCACTTCCAGCAATATATCCAGAGCTGGTATCTTCACCTAACAATGCAATGGCTTGAGCGCTACCGAAGTCCAAGCTATTGGCTGGCATGACAGTCACCTCATGACCAAAACTCTTTAAACCCTCAAGCACTGCGGTGGGCATAGACGCCTCTACAGTCAATTTACCTAGGTCATCAATGCGCCAGCGTGGGGCGTCTGAACAACCTTGGGGATTGAGATATTCATCTACGAAGCGCATGACTACTTGGATGTGACCTTGAGGCTGCATATTGCCGCCCATCACCCCAAAAGCCATCGTCGGCTGATTACCTTTAGTCAGAAAGGCGGGAAGGATCGTGTGGAAAGGGCGTTTACCTGGAGCGACCTGATTAGGGTGGCCATCCTCCAAATTAAAACTCATGCCGCGGTTATGAAACGCAATGCCGCCCGGTGCAACGACACCTGAACCAAAGCCTTTGAAGTTTGACTGGATGTAAGAAATCATCATGCCGGACTCATCGGCGGCGCAAAGGTAGACGGTGCCACCTGAGTGTGGATCACCGGCTGCATATGTGCCTGCCTTTTGATGATCAATCAGCGCTGCGCGACTGGCTAAATATTGTCGATCTAGTAATGCATGCGTCGTGACATTCATGGTGCTGCATTCAGAGACATGGGCATACGCATCAGCAAAAGCCATACGCATCGCCTCTACTTGCAAGTGAATGCGCTGCGCAGAGTTCGCAGGATATTGTTTGGCATTAGCGGCTTCCAATATACCCAAAGCCATTTGGGCAGCGATGCCAGAACCATTAGGCGGAATCTCATGCAAGGTGTAATCACCGTAATCGAAGGCTAGAGGTTCAACCCACTCTGGTTTGTTGGCAGCAAAATCAGCCATAGTGAAGCAACCACCGGTAGCCTGCGCAAACTCCACCATGCTTTTAGCAAGAGCGCCGGTATAAAAAGATTCACCTTCAGTTTTTGCAATCTCTTTAAGCGTGTTGGCTTGCGCAGGATAGCGCCAGAATTCTCCAGCGGCAGGGGATTTACCATCAATGCAAAATGATTCTAAAAATCCGGGCTGTTTGCGAAGCACCGGAATAGCCTCGCGCCATTGACGTGCAATGACAGGTGAAACTGGAAAACCATTTTCAGCGTAATCAATTGCGCGTTTAAATAGTTGCGCGAATGGCAGCTTGCCAAACTGACGGGAGAGTTCAATCCATCCTGCAACCATGCCGGGTACCGTGACGGTATTCCAACCAATCAGATCCATTGCAGTTTTGCCAGCAAAGAACTCTGGGGTCCAAGCGCCGGGCGCGCGACCAGAAGCATTTAAGCCATGAAGTTTCTTACCATCCCAGACCAGTGCAAAGCCATCACCACCAATCCCATTCATGGTCGGCTCAACAACGGTGAGCGTAATAGCTGTCGCTAGGGCGGCATCAACAGCATTGCCACCGTTTTGTAAGGCTTCAATCCCTGCTTGGGTTGCCAGCGGTTGTGAGCTGGCTACGGCATTTCTGGCTAATACTGGGGCGCGACCGCCACCAAATGGGGGTGAAATAAGCATCAGGTAAGGTACTTTTCTAGTTGGTTGAATCTAGTCAACTTTAACATTGGCTGACTTCACTATTTTTTCCCATTTATTGTGTTCTGCAGTCGTGATCTCCGCTAGGCGATCAGCATTCTCAAACTGAGGATGAATACCTTGGTTAGCCATACGCGCTTTAAAGTCAGGATTGGTCAAAATCTTCCGAATTTCTCTCTCTAGACGCGCTACAACATAAGAGGGGGTGCCCTTAGGTACATACACTGCGTAGAGATTTTCCACGTCAAATGATTTCATGCCATCCTGCCCAAGAGTGGGGACGGTTGGCATGAGTGGTGTACGCTCTGAGGCAGCAATCGCAATCGGGCGTAACTTGCCACTCTGAATATGCGGCAATGAAGCAGTTACGCTATCAAACATCATTAAGGTATTGCCGGCAATCAAGTCAGGCAAGGCAAAGCTGCTACCTTTATACGGGATATGTGTTCCAGTAGCGCCAATACGCTGCATAAATAAGATGGCCTCAAGATGGGAGAGGCTACCGTTGCCTTGGGAGGCGTAATTGAAGTTCCCATTCTTAGATTTAATAAAAGCAATTAACTCTGTTAAGTTTTTGGCTGGAACTGTTGGATTAACTTCTAGCAAGTGTGGAATAGAACCCAGTTGTGCTACCGGTGCAAAGTCTTTACGCAGATCTGCTGGAGGATTGGTAAAGAGTGCTTGAGAAATGGTTTGATTGGTCAGCGCACTAATGTGAATGGTGTAACCATCAGGCGCCGCTTTAGCCGCTGCTTGCAAGCCAATCATGCCGCCGGCACCAGGCTTGTTCTCAATAATCACTGATTGTCCAAGCGCTTCACCCAATGGTGCAGCTACTGCACGCGCAAACACATCGGTTGAGCCACCAGCTGGAAACGTCAAAATTGCCACGATTGGCTTTTTAGGCCAGTCAGAGTCTGCCGCATAGACTTGACTGGAAAATCCCGCCGTTAAAGAAAGGCTGAGCATGAGGCAACTCAGTAAGTGATTGCGTAAAAAGCTAAAACGGTGTTTCAGAGTGTTCATTTCGATATCCAAGGGGTGATGGGTAATATAGTATTGGAAAAGCAAGCGAAGTAAAAATTTACATAAAAACGAGATATCCATGACTGCAGCTTTAAAGATTCCAGCTTCGATTGACATGTCTGCCTATTGGCTGCCATACACGCCGAACCGTTATTTTCATCAGCATCCTAAGGTGATGCAATCAGCTAAAGGAGCTTACTACTACGATGATCATGGCCGTAAGCTGTTTGATGGCCTTTCTGGGCTTTGGTGCTCGCCATTGGGGCATGCCGATCCACGTATTGGTGCAGCCATTGCCAAGCAGTATGAAACCATGGATTACTGCCCGGCATTTCAGATGGCGAGTGAGGCCACATTTACTTTAGCAAGTCGTATTGTGAAGATGGCTCCTAAAGGCTTAGATAAAGTATTTTTTACCAACTCTGGGTCAGAAGCGGTTGATACCGCACTCAAGATTGCGATTGGCTATCACCGCGTGATGGGTAATGCATCTCGCATTCGGATGATTGGGCGCGATCGTTCTTACCATGGTGTTGGGATTGGCGGTATCTCTGTTGGCGGCATGGTTGCCAATCGCAAAATGTTTGCGAGCATGATGATGTCTGGTGTTGATCATTTACCGCATACCTATAATCTTTCGCAAATGGCTTTCTCAAGAGGGCAACCGACTTGGGGCGCACACTTGGCCGATGAGTTAGAAAAAATTGTAGCCTTACATGATGCCAATACGATTGCAGCAGTAATCTTAGAGCCAGTGCAAGGCTCCACTGGAGTGCTTGTTCCACCAGACGGATATTTACAAAAGATTCGTGAGATATGTACTAAGCACGGCATCTTATTAATCTTTGATGAAGTGATTACGGGCTTTGGTCGACTGGGTGCAAACTTCGGTGCTGATCGCTTTGGTGTTACACCAGACATGATTACCTTTGCTAAAGCGATTACCAACGGTGTGATTCCAATGGGTGGTGTCTTAGTGAGGGGCGATATCTATGACGCCATCATGGGTGCAGGCGGGCAAGAGCAAATGATTGAGTTCTTCCACGGCTACACCTATTCAGGCCATCCTATTCCAACAGCGGCTGCGCATGCAGTCTTGGATATTTTTGAATCTGATGATTTGATTAATCGCGCCAGAGCGCTTGAACCCGTATTAGAAAATGCCTTGCACGCATTAAAAGGAAAATCCGGAATTTTGGATATTCGTAATTTTGGTTTATCTGGCGCCATTGAGCTTGATCCTGTTGCTGGAAAACCAGGCTTGCGTTCCATGAAAGTGCTTGAAGCTTGCATTGAAAGAGGTGCACTTGTTCGTGTGGCCGGGGATGCCATCGCAGTAGGGCCTCCATTTATCTCCACGCCAGCCGAAGTAGAAAACCTCATCAGCGTATTGAGTGAAGCAGTTGATGCTGCAATGAAAATCAATTAACCCCTTTTATCAAACCAAAAGTAAAGCATGTACTCATACCGGAATTACTTGCCGCGTAAAGAGATTTGCTAATTAAATAAGTGATAGATGATCGGAATGGCAACGGCGCTAATCACGCCGTTCATTCCCATGGCTAAGCTGGCGTAAGTTCCCGCTTCTGGATGAATGCTAAAGGCGCGTGAGGTACCTATACCGTGCGCGCCGATGCCAATCGCAAACCCTCTTTGCCACCACTCTTTCATGCCAAGTGCATTGAGAACGAAGGGTGCCAGAATGGCCCCCAAGATCCCAGTAGCTACTGCAAAAATAGCGGTGAGGGTTGGTGATACGCCAATGCGCTCGGCAATACCCATCGCAATGGGCGCAGTGACGGATTTGGGATACATTGCACCAGTAATACTAGAACCAGCACCCAGAAGACTAGCAATATTGACTGCGCTAAAAATCGAGACTAGGCCGCCAGCAATCAAAGAAAAGATCAGTGGAATGGACCTGCCTTTGAGGCTGCTCAGTCCGCGATAAATAGGAATAGCCAAGGAGACTGTTGCCGAACCTAATAAGAAGTGAATAAATTGCGCCCCTTCAAAGTAGCTCGAATAGGGCATATCAATTGACTGTATGACAGTGGCCACTAGGATGATGGCAATCGCTACTGGATTGGCTAATGGATTTTGTTTGGTCGACTTATAAACCCATAGACCAATTTGATATGCTGCCAAGGTAATAAAGAGCGCAAAGAGTGGGCTACCCGATAGGTAAACCCAAATCTCAACGATAGAATGTTTTTCACTCATCGGAGACCTTACTGCTTAAAAAGCGCACAACGATCGCGCTTGAGCCAATGGTGAGGACTACGCTACCCACTAGGGCGCAAATGATTGCCAGAGCATTGGCTTTAAGTTGGGGTAGAAATAAGACGACCCCAACAGCGGCTGGCACAAATAAGAGGCCGAAGTATTGGCTAAAGCCATCAGCTACCGTCGCAAGATGTTCGTTTACTTCTTTGCGTAAAACCAGCCAAAGGACGAGTAATACCAAGCCAATGACTGGACCTGGGAGGGTGGGTAAAACAAACTTGGAAATGACTTCCCCAAGGCTTTGAAATAACAGTATTTGTACGAGTCCAGAAATCATTCAAGAATCTTACTGCCCATCGATATATGTTGCAATGCAATAACTTAATTCTTGGTTAAGATAAGGACACGAAAAGTAGGGGCATTCATGAAGATTGCCCCAATATAAAAATCTTTAGGAGATCACGCATGGCTGAGTTAAACGTCAATGGTAAAAAATATAAGGTGGATGTTGATCCAGATACCCCGTTGCTGTGGGTTATTCGTGAACAAGTTGGCTTAACTGGTACCAAGTATGGCTGTGGTGTGGGTCAATGTGGCGCCTGTACTGTTTTGTTTGAAGGTCAAGCAGTCCGTAGCTGCTCTTTGCCGGTGTCTGCCGCAGAAGGCAAGAAAATTGAAACTATTGAAAGTCTTGAGAAGAGCGGTCAACTCTCCAAAGTTCAAAAAGCCTGGGTTGATAACCAAGTGCCACAGTGTGGCTACTGCCAATCCGGCATGGTGATGGCAACCACCGCCTTGTTACGCAATAACCCCAAGCCTACTGATGCGCAGATTGATGAGTCCATCACCAATATCTGCCGTTGTGGCACTTTCCAACAAGTGCGTGCAGCGATTCATGCTGCTAGTAAGGCTTAAGGGGATCAAGATGACTACAACAATTAAAAACGACATGACAAATTCTTCCCGCAGAAACTTTATCGTTGGTTCCGCAGCAGTGGGTACCGGCTTAGCGATTGGTTTTGATCTTTCCTTTATTTCAGCTGCAAATGCTGCAATGGGTTCTGGCCTTTCTTCAACAACGCCTTTGGCAACTCCAGAAATCGGTGTTTGGGTAGTTGTAAAACCAAATGATGATGTCGTGGTGCGTATCGTTCGCTCAGAAATGGGTCAGGGCACGATCACTGGTTTGGCACAAATGGTTGCCGAAGAACTTCAGTGTGATTGGAAAAAAGTTTCGTATGAGTACCCGTCTCCTGGCGAAAGCTTAAAGCGGAAGCAAGCGTGGGGCAGTTACTCAACAGGCGGTAGTCGTGGTATTCGTACTTCTGAGCAGTATGTACGTCAAGGCGGCGCTGTTGCACGCGTAATGCTGATTCAGGCGGCCGCTAATACTTGGGGTGTTCCAGCTTCAGAGTGCGTAGCGCTGAATAGCGTCATTACCCATACGCCATCTGGCCGTAAGACTAGCTTCGGTAAGGTTTCTGTTGCTGCTTCACAATTGCCAGTTCCAGCCTTGACTAGCGTGACCTTAAAAGATCCTAAAGAGTGGACCCTAATCGGTAAGCCAGTCAATCGTATTGATGGTGTAGCTGACAAGGTGACTGGTAAGCAAATCTACGCAATCGATTTGAAGATGCCTGGAATGTTGGTTGCCAATATTAAAGAGTGCCCAGTCTTTGGTGGCAAGGTGAAGAGCTTTGATGCTACTAAGGCGCAAAGCATGAAGGGTGTTAAGAAAGTTTTGCCAGTAGGTGAGACGGCTGTAGCGGTAGTGGCTGAAACATTCTGGCAGGCTAAGACAGCTTTGGATGCAGTCAATATCGTTTGGGATAACGGTGCTAATGGCAATGTGTCTAGCGCTTCGATTAAGAAGATGCTTGAAGCAGGTCTTACAGCGGATGACGCATTTGCACACAATACTAACGGTGATGTGAAGGCGGCTTTATCAGGCGCATCCAAAACCATTGAGGCAACGTATTTCTATCCATTCTTGAACCACGCAACCTTGGAGCCACAAACAGCAACTGCTAAGTGGACGCCAACGAGTTGTGAGGCTTGGGTACCAACCCAAGACGGTGAGGCTTCTTTGGCAGCGGTGATCGCTGCTTCTGGCTTGCCTGCTGAAAACTGCAACGTTTATAAGGTGAACCTTGGCGGCGGCTTTGGTCGTAGGGGTGCATTCCAAGATTACACAACCCAAGCAGTCAACATTGCTAAGCAATTACCTGGTACGCCGATTAAGTTGATCTGGACTCGCGAAGAGGATATGACGCAAGGTCGCTATCACCCCGTGATGATGTGCAAAATGACTGCTGCTATCGATGATAAGAAGGATGTGACTGGCTTGAACATGCGTTTATCTGGCCAATCCATTTTGGCAGCTGTGCGTCCTGCGGTGGTTGCTGCTAATAAAGGTAAAGATCCATTGAGCTTTCAAGGTCTTGAGCCTAGTGGCGAGCATGGCATCACTTACAGTTTTCCAAACTTAAATATCGATCATGCGATGCGCAATACGCACGTGCCGCCAGGTTTTTGGCGTGGCGTGAACGTGAACCAAAATGCAGTCTTTATCGAAACCTTTATGGATGAGTTGGCTGAAGCTACTGGTATGGATGCAGTGGAGTTCCGTCGCAAGCATATGCAAGAGTTCCCACGTGCAGTAGCAGTTCTCAATGCGGTTGCTGATGGCATTGGCTGGACTAAGCCTGCTGCTCCAGGAGTCTTCCGGGGCGTAGCCCAGATGCGTTCTTTTGGTAGCTATGTCGCTGCTGCTTGTGAGCTGTCTGTGAAGAATGGGAATGAAGTGAAGATTCATCGCATTGTTGCGGCAACGGATCCTGGCTATGCAGTAAACCCAGCGCAGATCTCCCGTCAGGTTTCAGGTTCATTTGTGTACGGTCTATCCGCCCTCTTTGAAGAAGAAATTACTCTCGAGAATGGCGCCGTTGTTCAAAAGAACTTTGACACCTTCAACTCAATTCGACTCGCTCAGATGCCAAAAGTAGAAACCATCATCATTCAGGGTGGCGGCAAAGAGTGGGGCGGTGTTGGTGAGCCAACGATTGCTGTAGCAGCGCCAGCCGTGTTGAACGCAATCTATCGCGCTACTGGCAAACGTTTGCGTACAGTACCGTTGAAAAACAGTGGCATCAAGTTGGTTTAATTAAACCTACTTGAAATTGGCTCGATGGGAATGAGGTATGCGCCAGCAGCTTTTTTGCTCAGCATCCTCAGTTTCATTGCTCCAGTACACGCACAGGTTTTGGTAAGGGATTCGCAAGTCGAGTCCCTTACTGCTTCTGCAGGCGACCCAGTAAGAGGTAGAGCGATCGTTGCCAGCCGACAAACAGGTTTATGTTTGCTATGCCACAGCGGCCCTTTTCCAGAAGAGCGTTTTCAGGGAAACTTGGCGCCAGAGCTTGGAGAGAGTGCCGCTAAATTATCTGCAGGTCAATTGCGCGCGCGCATTGTGGACCCAAGCCGCTTTGATCGTGACACCATCATGCCTGCGTATTACAAAACCGAGAATCTGAATCGTGTGGCAGCAAAGTTTGCCGGACAAACGATTTTGAGTGCCCAAGAAATCGAGGATGTTGTGGCCTTTCTGGTCAATTTAAATCAAAAGAATGTTCAGTGAATGTATCAATCATGAATAAGCACACGTATCCTCGCCGTCGCTGGCTATCGGTATTTAGTCTTCTCGGTATTGGGACTTGGTTAAATCCAGTCTTGGTGTTTGCCAAGAAGCCCGAGGCCATGGAAGCAATTACAAAAATTGTGGGTTCACAAGTACCAAAAGATGGACGCGTCAAGTTGGTCATTCCACCCTTGGTGGAAAACGGTAATCTTGTAGTCTTAAAGGTGAGCGTAGAGAGTCCAATGACAGCTCAGGATTATGTTAAAGCCATTCATGTGATTGCGGAAGGTAATCCTCTGCCTAATATCTTTAGCGCCTTTTTGACGCCACGCTCTGGAACGGCCAATATCACGACGCGTGTGCGCCTGGCAGAGACTCAGAGGGTATGGGCGATTGCTCAAATGAGTGATGGCAGTTTTTGGCAGGGATACGCAGAGACTTTGGTGACACTCTCAGCTTGTACGGAGGCAATATGAGTAAGACTTCCCGTACATCGATCACGATGCCTGCACAAGCAAAGAAAGATTCCGTTATTGAAATCCGCGCGATTGCTCAGCATGATATGGAAACAGGTTTTCGGTATACGGAGGCTGGCAAACTTGTGCCACGTGACATTATTCATTTCTTCACTTGCCGCTATAACGGAGTAGAAGTGTTTAAAGCAGAGTTTCATCCGGGCACTGGAGCTAATCCTTTGATCGTCTTCACCACCATTGCTACAGAGTCTGGCACCTTGCAATTTGAGTGGCAAGGTGACGGAGCTTATGAGGCAGTGAATCAAAGCCAAATCACTGTTACGTGAAATTACTTTCAGTATTTGCACTCCTGCTGGCGATCCTATGCCCAGCTACGAGCTTTGCCGCTCGGCAATCTAGCTATGAACTGATGACGCCAGAGAATCAGGCGATGCAAGATGACCCAAACTTAAATCCAGCTCAATTTTGGGTGATGGATGGTCAAAGTCTTTGGCAGGAGAGGGTTGGTAAGCGCAATATTTCTTGCGCCTCTTGCCATGGCGAGTCAAAGACTGCAATGCGTGGGGTTGCAGTCCAATTTCCTAAGATGGTTCAAGGAAAACTCCAAACACTTGAGGGCCAAATCAATCAGTGTCGGGTTACGAGGCAACATGCCCCTCGATTGGCATATGAGAGTAAAGAGTTATTAGCTTTAACTGTATTTGTAGCAACCCAATCAAAGGGCATGCCAATTGCCGTTGAAGAAACACCAACAAATAAAGCCTCTTTGCAAAAAGGCCGTCAGTGGTTTGATACCAGAATGGGCCAACTCAATCTGTCTTGTGCACAGTGCCATGAGGATCGGGCTGGATTGAAGTTGGGTGGGAGCTCCATACCGCAGGGTCACCCTACGGCATATCCTATTTATCGCCTTGAATGGCAAAACCTAGGTTCCTTGCAACGCAGATTACGCAACTGTATGAGCGGAGTTAGGGCACAACAGTTTGAGTACGGCTCTCCAGAGATGGCGCAGCTAGAGTTGTTTCTGATGTGGCGCGCTAGAGGCATGCCCCTGGAAACTCCAGGGGTCCGGCCTTAAATCTCTAATGGGTAACTTGCTTAGTCTGAGAAGACAACAGAAGTCGTACCATTAATCAAGACGCGATCATACAAGTAGTAGCGTAGGGCACGAGATAAAACAGTGCGCTCTAAGTCACGACCTTTACGAACTAAATCTTCCGGTGTATCGCCATGGGTGACGCGGGTGACGTCTTGTTCAATGATTGGACCCTCATCTAAATCGCTCGTGACAAAGTGCGCTGTCGCACCAATCAGCTTGATGCCACGTGCATGGGCCTGATGATATGGTTTGGCACCCTTAAAGCTGGGCAAGAAAGAGTGGTGTACGTTAATGCAGCGACCAGATAATTTGGTAGATAAGTCGTCAGACAAAATCTGCATATAGCGTGCCAAGATCACCATATCCACTTTGGAGTCAGCGACGATATCTAATAGCTTGGCTTCTTGTGCTGGTTTAGTCTCTGGTGTCACTGGCAGGTGATAAAACGGAATGTCAGCAAAGTCGATGCTCGAGTAAACTTCGCGTGGATGATTGGAGACGATTCCACAAATAATCATCGGTAATTCGCCAATGCGCCAGCGGTAGAGTAGATCAACTAGGCAATGATCCAATTTAGAGGCCATGATCAAAACGCGCTTGAGATCTTTTACAGCACGAAGATCCCAATTGAGTTCGAAGCGCTTGGCAATTTCTACAAAACCTTTTCTTAAAGTTTGTGCATCGACTGAGCAGCTAAAGCTAACGCGCATAAAGAAGCGCTTGGAATCTTTGTCATCAAACTGTTGTGCTTCCTCAATATCACCGCCTGCTTGATAGATATAAGTGGATACAGCGGCAACAATCCCTGGGCGATTGGGGCAAGTCAGGGTGAGGTAATAGTTTTCTGGGTTCATGTCTTAAATTCAAAAGGATTGCGTGTAAATACTGATTTTAGACTGACGACAGATATCTTCAGTTAACCAGCTCCTTTGAAGTGGATTCTCTGGTAGCTAAAGCTTTTTCAGTAAATTGATGGTTGCCTAATGATAACATATTTGTTATCATGGAAGAATGGCATATTTAATCGAGTACTACAGCAAAGGAATTTAAGACGATATCTTAAATTTGCCAGTAACACTCCAAGCTCGCTATATTGGTTTGACTGATCGAATGATGGAGCATGGCCCACATTTGGGTCTGCCACATACCGATGCTTTTGGTGGCGGCTTATTTGAATTAAGGCTAAAGGGTGCCGAGGGAATTGCGAGAGTCTTTTTTTGTACGATGTTAGGTCAAAAAATTGTAATGCTTCATAGTTTTATTAAGAAGACTCAAAAGACGCCAGAAAAAGAACTGAAGATTGCCAAGCAACGCATGAAGGAAATAAAAAATGACAACAAAAACTAACAAAACATTGAACCATAAACAGATGGTCGCCAAGATGCTGAGGAACTCTGCCGTTAAGGCCGAGGTGGATAAGCTCAATCGTGAAGAGTTCGCGATTTTAGATGAAATTCTTGCTGCAAGGAAAGAGGCAGGCCTATCACAGGCTCAAATTGCTAAGCGTATGGGGACTCAAGCTCCTGCGATTGCAAGACTCGAAAGTGCGCTGGCCACAGGAAAGCACTCTCCAAGTCTGAATACCCTAAGAAAGTATGCGGCGGCCTTGGGTAAAAGAGTCGAACTTCATTTGGTGTAAAAAATATCCAAAGGGAGTATTCATAAAGGACCTCTATTTAATGGGTGCATCAGTCTTATCAGCTGGCCCTATATAAACCTCACTCTTATCGTTAATCGTCGGAATGGGAATATCTTCGCAGATGGGTTTTGGACCAACAACATTGATAAAGCTACATTCCTTTTTAGTTGCTGCCGACGCTGCGTGCTCCAAAGGGGATTTGCCTGTCGTGGCTGTTGAAACAATGCTGGTCGCTGTCATAGGGTTGGCAACTGCAACTGTGGTGGCGGTAGTGCCAACAGAACTTGCTGCTGCGGTACCTGAGGCGCCTAGTGCTGCAAGTGGTGCAGCACAGCTAGATAAAAGCAGTGGACAAAAAATAAGAGGCCAAACCCAAAGGCTTGACCTCTTAAAGAGTGGGGCGAACTTATTTAGCTTTGCAGGCAATGTTGAAAACTCCAGCTGCCCATGAGCCATCAGGAATCGCTTCAAAAATACTGTCCGGCGTTTTTTGATCAACCAGTACTTTGCCCTTACCCTTATTGCCAGTAAAGACTTTGAACTCAATAGGGCGATATTTTCCAGTGCTGCAATCAAACTCGTTAAGACCAATAATGGAGTTCACCGCTTCTTTTGTCTTGGGGTCTTCGCCGGGCTTCTTAAAGTCTAGCATTGACATGATTTGAGCCTTACCACCGCTAGATTGTAATGTCGCTGCATCAACAGAAATGGTCGACTGTTCGTTTTGTCCAATTTCATTCCAAGCTGCCAACGCATTCGTTGCTGGAAGAGCCATCAGGCCGACTGTGATTGTGATCAGGGCGGAGAGTTTTTTCATTGGTACTGTATTCCTATTGGTATCTATAGCTAATGTACTGGTAAATCATTCTAAACGGCTTGAGCCTATTTTTGTTTGGTAGTGAGCTCGAGTTGACGATTGATATTTTCGGGCTTCATTTGTAGTGGCAAGTACTCGTTTTTTGCCCATAAAGGCAGCATGTTCCGGTAGAGCTTGCTTTGGACCCAACCAGATTGACCAGACTGATAGATGAAGACGGATTTTTCGAGGTCGGATAGGTCGTAAACCGTGCGCAGGCTTGGTGCTTGTTTGGTTTCAAAAGGATTGCCGGCTTGGAGTAATTCAAGCCTTCCTACATTGACAGTGAAGCTATCCCCTGGGAAAGGAGCCTCTAAATTGAAGAAGCTCCCTAGCAGGGGTACCTTACTCAACGGGCGATGTTCTGAAATAGCCACATGCCCTTTGCCCCAAGACCATTTACTTGGCTCGTTGCCATAGCGCGAGCTTAATTCGTCAAGAGCTTTTGCATAAGCTTCATTTGAAGATTCTGCGCAAGTTTCTACTTTTTCTGTTCCGGGGTTATCGCACCAAGGACTATTGGGGTTGGTTAACTGCAAAATCAGTGGAGACCTAAAATTTCTAGCGCCATAGTTTTCGGTAAATAAATAGCTCAGACGTGAGAAAAGAGTGCGCGTCAGTTGATCAGCCCAAGCATTAAAGATGAGTGCTGCTGCACTATCTACACGCATATCGCCATCAAAGTCTTTGGAAACTTCCACGGCTTGTGGACCGAGTTTATGGTTTGGTACGCTTGCCTTAAAAAGTTCTAGTAAGGGCTTCGCTCCAAGCGATAAGGTATCGCCTTGCATAGTTTTCATGGAGTTGAAATCATGCTGGCCCTTTGCCTGTATGAGATCCACAATGCGGTCGTAGCGGGTTGGCAGGTCCCAGTCAGCTGTGAGTGGATTGGGGTCATTACTGGCGATGATGGGTTGGTTTGCTGTTGCTATCCAACCCTGCTCAGGATTATTACTCGCTGGCAGTTGTTCAAAAGGCACGTATCCCGTCCAGTCATACTGCTTCTCCCAGCCTAGAGCCGGGGCGACGCCATACAGACCTTGATGCAGAATTCTCTTAGGTGCCATACCAGCAGCTTGGTATGAGATGTTGCCTTCTATATCAGCCATCACTACGTTTTGCATGGGCGCATAGTTTTTACGCAGCGCCTTTTTAAAACCATCTAGATCCTCTGCGCGATTCATTTCTAATAGGCCTGCTACTGATTGATTTTCAATATCAAGAGCGGTCCAGCGTAATGCTAGAGCGTATTTCTCAGTATTGATCGCGCGTTTTGCACGTGAGTAGGCATCTGATATTACTGGACCATGCCTCGTCTCTTTTACCAAGAAGCGCAATGGTGCAGCATCTTTGATGTCGATGATTTCTTGGCGAACTTTAAAGGGTAGCGGGCCATCCGGTCCGCGATACATGCCTGGAGATTTGCTATCTAGTTGCTCGATATATAAATCTTGTACATCAGGATTGGTGTTGGTGAAGGACCAGGCGTATTTATCTGTTCTACCTAAAACAACTGCTGGTATTCCAGGGAGTGTTCCCCCAATGACGTTCATTCCTGGCGCCTCTAGGTGTGCAAAGTACCAAAGGGCTGGGGCAGATAAGCCTAGGTGAGGATCATTTGCCAGTAAAGGTTTCCCGCTGACGGTACGCTTACCGCCGAGCGCCCAATTGTTTGAGCCAATACCATCTTTACCGCCTGGAAGGTCATTGGTAGACAGTTCAGATAGCTCATTAGCTGGCAGCTTATTTGATTTGCTTTCGCCTGCAGACGGTGCCGTATTAAATACTTTGTTATCCCGATACATTTTTGCAAAGTCCATCCGCGTTACTGGATCACCAGCAACAAATGGCGGTAGCACTTGCCAAACTTGTTCGGTCGTTAAGAATTGAGATAACTCTAAGCGTTGTAATTCTTTTTGCCAGTTACCACCCAAATCTAAGGCCATCATCAACATCCAAGCTACGCTGTCTGATGGTGACCAGTAGCCAGGTTTTGAGCCGGTGAGGAAGTATTCAACAGGTAGCGCCCAACCCAAGTGTTGATTACCGGCATTCACGCCATCTGCATAAGATTGCAGCAAGCGTTTGGCAGCAATGGGATAGTGATCAAACTGATTTTCAGCGGCATGTTTAATGCCAAGTGTGCGCATAAAGCGATCAATCGCAACTGTTTCCGAACCGAGGATTTCTGAAAGTCGTCCACTGGCTAGGCGACGATTGACTTCCATCTGCCAAGAACGTTCACTAGCGTGTAAATAACCTAGAGCGAAGAGGGCGTCAGTAGGGCTCTTGGCTTTAATGTGGGGGATGCCACTCTCATCAAAAGTGATCACCACGGCATCACCAAGACTTTGAATGGTTTGCTTGCCTGAGAGCGTAGTCTTTGCAGAGAGTAGATAGATTAAGCAGGTGATGCCAATGACCAGCGAAAGACCGCCGCCAATCCAGAGGATGCCCCGTATCACTGGGCGCAGCCCTTGGATTTTGCTTATAAACTTCATGGGAATATTTTAGCCGTTTTGGACATTTCCCTCTTGGCGCCCCGATGGACCGAGTTCCAGGGCAATAATGCCCTCACATGTTAAAATTTCGCTTGTCTTGATTTATATAGCGCGGCAGTTACTGTTAGTGCGAGCCCGAGTGGTGAAATCGGTAGACACAGCAGATTTAAAATCTGCCGACTCAAAAAAGTCGTGCCGGTTCGATTCCGGCCTCGGGCACCAAGTTTTAATGATATTTACACATCCATTCCACTCATCGCGCCGGTTAATGTCCTTTGTGGGCTTAGCCATTTTCTCGACTGCTATCAGCGCTGAAACGCTTTCTTTCAATTGCATTCGAGCTGAAAGAGACATGACTGAAGAGTATGTCTTAAAAGTAGCCTCGCCAACAGAGGGCTCTAAAAGCACAAAAGGCAAAGTATATTTTGATGAACGTGATTTAGATCAGGTGAGCAGTGGAGGCCTTCAAGAAATTAAAAATGTCTCGATCACCAAAGATAAGATTTCGTTTTTGACGGACACTTCATTTCCGCCTGAAGAATTCGATGGTGTGCGCTATGGCGTTGGGACTGTAGTGTCAGTAACCACGATTAATCGAGTAACGGGTGAATTGAAAAAGATTGAAACGATTAAAGGTGGCATCTTGGCTTCCACCATGGGTGAGGGCACGAAGTCTTATACCGAGAAGTGCTCGGCGATCAAGGGCAATTAGACCGCCCCCAATTTAGTCTGGCTCAGTGACAAACCCTAACTTAGTAAGACCAGCACGGCGTGATGCTGCAAGCACTTGCGCGACATATTCATACTTCACAGACTTGTCGGCACGTAAATTAATTTCAGGCTGAGGATCTTTCTCTGCTGCTTTTTGAGCATAGCCATCAAAAGTCTTTAAGTCGATCGCCGAGCTATTCCAAAAGATTTGACCTTTGGCATCAATCGAGAGCTGCACTGATTCAGGTTTAACTTCATTGCGTACGCTATTGGCTTTAGGTAATTCCACCTTCACTGCTTGCTGGATCACCGGCAGGGTAATCATAAAAATAATTAGCAAGACCAACATGACATCCACCATGGGCGTCATGTTGATTTCGGCCATAATGCCGTCGTCGCTCTGGTCGTCTTGAATATGAAAAGACATGCTTATTCTCCGGAATCTACGCGAGCACCAGTCACAAAATACGCCAATAGATCATTGCCAAAGCGATTGAGATCGGCCACAAACAATTTATTAGCGCGATTGATGGCGTTAAAACCAAGCACTGCTGGAATAGCCACGGCCAAACCTAAGGCAGTCATGATTAAGGCCTCTCCAATTGGGCCGGCCACTTGGTCAAGCTGTGCGCTGCCAGAGCTACTGATAGAAATCAAAGCATGGTAGATGCCCCAAACTGTCCCAAACAAACCAATAAATGGGGCGGTAGCGCCAGTTGAGCCGAGGAAGGTCAACCCTTTTTGTAATTTGGCGGCGACCCCATCAATGCTGTACTTGAGACTTCTGGCCATCCACTCTGAGTAGTTCAATGTTTGCAAAAGCTCGCGATGATTGGTGGATTGGCTTTGGTGATGCGCGGATGCATCCAAGGCTGATTTTGCAATGTGATAGTAAGGATTCGTTCCATGATTTGTCAGGGAGTAGAGGCCTTGATCAAACGAAGTAGCGCGCCAAAACTTGTCTAGTTCTGGGCTGAGCTTACGCAGATTGCGCAGATCCCAAAAACGGGAAAGCAAAATCACCCAGGTAACGATTGAGCAGAGTAAGAGCGCCAGCGCTACAAAGCGGGTGATTGAATCCCCCTCGAGCCACAAATTTGCTAAGCCAAATGGTGTATTCATTTTATTGGGTCTTTAGATTAAATTTAATTAACAGGTTGGTTGAAATTCGAGCGGGCGAACCGTTCACTAAAAATGGCTTGAAGCGATAACGTCTGCCAATGTCGGAGGCAGCGCGATCTAGTCGCGGGAATGTGCTCGATTTTAATAAAGCAATATCCTCAACGTTGCCACCTTCATCAATAATCAATCGCACTACTACTTCACCTTGCTCGCCTGATCTCTTGGAGAATGAGGGGTAATAGGCATCGGCATCCGGTTGGTATACGACGACCAGTTTACCAATATCGGTCTGAATGGGTGTGCCGCTAGCTCCCCCATTGGTGGCAGGGGCAACAGCAGCATTTGGGGTGGGTGCATCAGATTTGCTGGGCTGCTGACTAGGCGGTGTAGCGGCTTGTTGTTGAGACTGCGGGGGTATTGGTACTTGAGTGGATTTCTCGTTGACGGTCTTCTTTTTCTCTTCTTGCTTTGGCTTGGGTGGTGGTGGCGCTGGAGGCTGAGCTGGTTTTGCTGCTTCAGGGCTCACTAGATTGGCCATCACGCGGGAATCGTCTAGATTGTCAGGGGTGTTAGGCTGCATGCTCTTATGAAAGCCAATAAAAAAGATGGCATGCATTAGTAGAACAATACCAATGATGGTACGTTCGGTTTTATCAAACGGAAGGTAGTGATCTAGACGAGATACAAAAGTGTTCACTGGAGATCACCTAGATATTTAGCTGATATAGCATGCGCACTTAAATCGCTAGACATCAGTTCTTGAGCCATGCGCAAGAGTGTAACTTCATCTTTGCTGCTCATGAAGAGCACGGAGCCACAAGCATCTTCAGAATGTGTAGTCTCGTTATCCTCTAACTGGCGCTTGAGTTGTCGTACTACAGCCTCGCTCGTATCAATTAAGGTAATACTGTCACCTAGTAACTTTCGTATCGCTTTACGAAGAAAAGGGTAGTGAGTGCAACCCAAAACTAAGGTGTCAGCACCCGCATCCTGAATCGGCTCTAAATGCTTGGCCAATAACTCTAGCGTATCTTCACCGTCTGCTTCTCCTGATTCAATTAATGGCACTAAGCCAGCACCCGCTTGCTTGATAAATTGGCAGTTGGCAGGAAGCGTTGCTAGTAGGGCATTGAACTTATCACTATTGAGTGTGGCTTCGGTGGCGAGTACACCCACAATCCCGTTCTGCGTTTGCATTGCTGCTGGCTTGATCCCTGGCTCAACGCCAATAATTGGAATATTCAATTTCTGGCGAATATCTTTAATCGCTTCTGCCGTGGCAGTGTTGCAAGCCACCACAATCGCGTCGCAACCTTCTTCGGCAAGGTATTGGCACAAAGCAAGACTGCGAGCGGCAATCCATTCGCTCGACTTTTCGCCATAGGGGGCATTTGCAGAGTCCGCAAGATAGATGTAATCGTGCTCGGGAAGTTGGTCTAGGGCCTCATCCAAGATGGATAAGCCCCCAATGCCAGAATCAAAAACCCCGATCAGTGCCAAGTAGTCAGCTGCGCTTAAACAATCTTGACCGGAATATTTCCGATCTTAGCTTGCCATTCTTTAGGGCCGGTCTCATGCATTGAGATGCCTTCAGAGTTCACTGCTACTGTGACTGGCATGTCTTTGACATCAAACTCATAAATCGCTTCCATGCCTAAGTCAGCAAAGCCAACCACTTTAGAAGTTTGGATCGCTTTAGAGACCAAGTAAGCAGCGCCACCAACAGCCATTAAGTAAGCAGACTTATGTTTCTTAATTGCTTCAATCGCAACGGGACCACGCTCTGCTTTACCAATCATGGAAATCAAACCCGTTTTTGCCAACATCATCTCAGTAAACTTATCCATCCGAGTAGAAGTAGTTGGACCTGCTGGACCAACAACTTCATTACGCACTGGATCGACTGGACCGACGTAATAGATCACACGATTCTTAAAGCTCACCGGTAACTCTTCACCTTTAGCGAGCATGTCCTGAATGCGCTTATGAGCAGCATCACGACCAGTCAGAATTTTGCCGTTGAGCAACAGTGTTTCGCCTGGTTTCCAGCTCGCGACTTCTGCGGCAGTCAAGGTATCCAAATTGATCCGCTTGGATTTTTTGGTGTCTGGGGTCCAAGTGACATCTGGCCAGTCAGCTAGGGAAGGGATTTCTAATTTGGCTGGACCATCGCCGTGCAAATGGAAGTGGATGTGGCGAGTTGCAGCGCAGTTCGGGATCATTGCGACAGGGAGCGAGGCTGCATGGGTTGGGTAATCCAAAATCTTGACGTCCAGGACAGTGGCTAAGCCACCAAGGCCTTGGGCACCAATCCCCAATTGATTCACCTTTTCATAGAGCTCAAGGCGCAATTCTTCCACTTTGTTTTTTGGTCCACGAGCAATGAGTTCCTGAATATCTACAGGACCCATTAAAGACTCTTTAGCCATCAACATGGCTTTTTCAGGAGTACCACCGATACCAATCCCGAGGATGCCGGGTGGACACCAGCCTGCACCCATGGTGGGAACAGTTTTGAGAACCCAGTCGACGATGGAGTCAGAAGGGTTGAGCATGACCATCTTGGCCTTGTTCTCTGAACCACCACCTTTGGCGGCGCAGATCACTTCAACATCATCACCAGGGACGATTTCATAATGAATGACAGCAGGAGTGTTATCACCAGTATTTTTACGTTTACCTGCTGGATCAGTCAACACGGAAGCGCGGAGCATATTTTCTGGGTTGAGATAAGCACGGCGCACGCCTTCATTGACCATCTCGCTCACGCTCATCGTGGCATCCGACCATTGCACGTTCATGCCAATTTTGAGGAAAACGACTGCAATACCAGTGTCTTGGCAAAGAGGGCGATGTCCCTCGGCACACATGCGGCTATTGGTCAGAATTTGGGCGATCGAATCCTTGGCGGCTACGCCTTGTTCTAGCTCATAAGCCTTGCCCATCGCATCAATAAAATCCTTGGGATGGTAGTAGGAGATGAACTGGAAGGCATCCGCTACGCTTTGAATCAGGTCATTTTGTTTAATGTTTGTCATGTTTTTGGACTTAATTAGTAAAGGTTTGCCCTATTTTAAGGGTTTGCCATAGAGCAAATCCCCCGTGTTTTCACTTATCTTATTAGCTCTTGAGGGTGTAACCCCGTCATTCTGTGTTCATTATGCAGAAAATGAGTGGCTGATTATTAAAAAGAGGGCTGTAAAGCATGGAACCATTAAAGCAAGAAAACCGCGTATTTAACCCACCCGCAGACTTTGTTAAGGGTGCCGCTATTCCTGGAATGGAAGCCTATAACAAGCTTTGCGCAGAAGCCGAAAAGGACTATGAGGGTTTTTGGGGGCGCCTTGCTAGAGAGAATATCTATTGGAAGAAGCCTTTCACTAAGGTTCTTGATGAATCTAAGGCGCCTTTCTATAAGTGGTTTGAAGATGGTTTAACCAATGCTTCATACAACTGCTTAGACCGCCAAATTGAAAATGGCTTGGGTGATAAGGTCGCTATCATTTTTGAAGCTGACGACGGTCAGGTGACCAACGTTACTTACAAAGACATGCTTGATCGTGTTTGCAAAATGGCAAATGCATTGCGCAAGATGGGCATCAAGTCTGGTGACCGCGTCATTATTTACATGTCAATGTCCGTTGAAGGTATTGTTGCCATGCAAGCTTGTGCTCGTATTGGTGCAACACACTCAGTAGTATTCGGTGGCTTCTCTGCTAAATCATTACAAGAGAGAATTGTTGACGTTGGCGCAGTAGCGGTGATTACTGCTGATGAACAAATGCGCGGTGGCAAAGCACTACCACTGAAAGTAATTGTTGATGAGGCGCTTGCTTTAGGTGAATGTGAAAAAATCAAAAATGTCGTTGTGTACAAGCGTACCGGCGGCAATATTCCCATGACTGCTGGTCGCGATTCTTGGATGCACGATGTTGTTGCTAATGAATCTTCCACTTGCGAGCCGGAGTGGGTGAGTGCAGAACATCCACTCTTTGTTCTCTATACCTCAGGTTCTACAGGCAAGCCAAAGGGTGTTCAGCACTCTACCGGCGGTTACCTGTTGTGGGCTATTTTGACCATGAAGTGGACATTTGACATTAAGCCAAACGATGTGTTTTGGTGTACTGCCGATATTGGTTGGGTCACTGGACATTCCTATATTACTTATGGCCCGCTCGCAGTGGGCGCGACTGAGATTGTGTTTGAAGGCGTACCTACCTATCCAAATGCAGGCCGTTTCTGGGACATGATCCAAAAACACAAAGCAACGATTTTCTATACAGCACCCACAGCGATTCGTTCCTTGATCAAAGCATCAAGTAATGATCAAGCTATTCATCCTAAGAGCTACGACTTATCTTCTTTGCGTCTCTTGGGTTCAGTAGGCGAGCCAATTAATCCTGAAGCTTGGATGTGGTACTACGAAAACGTAGGCGGTTCACGTTGCCCAATTGCAGATACATTCTGGCAAACCGAAACTGGCGGCCATATGATTTCTCCATTGCCGGGTGCAACACCAATGATTCCTGGTTCATGCACCTTGCCATTGCCAGGCATCATGGCGGCGATTGTGGATGAAGTTGGCCATGATGTACCAAATGGTCAAGGTGGTATCTTGGTAGTGAAGCGTCCATGGCCTTCGATGATTCGTAATATTTGGAACGATAGCGATCGTTTTGTGAAGTCTTATTTCCCAGAAGAATTGGGCGGCACCTTGTATCTTGCTGGTGATGGCGCGATTCGTAATAAAGAGACTGGTTATTTCACCATCACTGGTCGTATCGACGACGTCTTGAACGTTTCCGGTCACCGTATGGGCACTATGGAAATCGAATCCTGCTTAGTGGCCAACCCATTGGTTGCTGAAGCTGCCGTAGTGGGTCGTCCAGACGATATGACGGGTGAAGCTATTTGCGTATTCGTAGTTCTTAAGGGTGGGCGCCCAACGGGCGATGAAGCCAAGAGGATTGCTACCGAGTTGCGCAACTGGGTTGGCAAAGAGATCGGCCCAATTGCCAAGCCAAAAGACGTTCGCTTTGGTGATAACTTGCCTAAAACGCGCTCTGGCAAGATCATGCGTCGCTTGTTGCGTGTGATCGCTAAAGGCGAAGAGGTTACTCAAGATACCTCTACTCTAGAAAATCCAGCGATTTTGGATCAACTCAAAGAGGCGCTCTAAGCAAATCCACTTACACCCTTTTGTTAACCGTATAATCGATGGTTTCCGGAAGGGTGGATGAGCGGTTTAAGTCATACGCCTGGAAAGCGTACGTAGGTTAATAGCCTACCGCGGGTTCGAATCCCGCCCCTTCCGCCAACTAACCCGTAGTTCGAATCCTTGACGAGTTTGAACCTTAAAACCCTTCTAATGCTATTTGGAAGGGTTTTTTCATAGAAGGGCACCCATTTCTTTTTGCAAATGCCCTTAGCGAGTGTTTTTTACTATAAAAGTTACCATAAAAATTTTTGATGTTTTTAATCCCATTAAAGTACAAATAACTTAATGCCGTAAGTGGATGAAGTTAGAATAGAACTATTATATTTATTAGCACTTTTATGAGTTTGATATGAAATCATTTGCTGGATTCGCTCTTCTTGGTTTATTGACTGCATGTGCTGGCGGTGGAGGAGGGGGTGGCTCATCAAGTGGTGGAGTAGTCATTACTCCGTTTACTAGCTGGGCAGCAATTCAGCCAAACTCAACTGTTCAGGCTTCTGGGGGCTCAACTGGGGCATCTTATACTGCCAACCCAATAACCGGACAAGTATTAACCGTTAGCTCTGCATCCCAAGCATCCAGCGGCGCGACGGTGAACTTTACTTATGGGCCAACAAGTCTTACCGGTATAGCAATTCAATCGGCGCAAGGCGCCTCCGCATCTCTTAATACTAATAATGGTGATGTAATTAGCACCACTAGCAGCGGTTCTGTTCTTTATGGATATAACGCTGCAAGAACAACTACCTTGTTGGCACCAAGTGTTGATTACTTTGGTTGGAATTATCAATCCTACGGCGTATGGGTTACTGGGCAAGGTACTGGTTCGGGAACTGTAGGTGCCGCTAGCGTTGGTAGTATTACTCCAACTGCCAGCATTCCAGCAACTGGAACTGGGTCCTTTAGCGGAAATTCTATAGGCATGTATGTAAATTCTTCTGGTCAAGCTTTTTACACTGTTGCCAACATGACTGCTAATGCAAATTTTGCTACTCAAGCTGTTACATTCGCGACTACAGGAACAACTACTGTAAATTTGGCTACAGGCGTAAGTGCCTCTGCCCCAACTCTGAATTTGTCTAGCAATATGACCTATACAGGTGGCACGCTTAGTGGTGCTATAACATCCGGTAGCGGCATGTCTGGCTCCGCGACTGGTAAATTTTACGGGCCTACTGCACAAGAAATTGGTGGTACCTACGCCCTATCTGGTGGTGGCTCGTCCATGTTTGGTGGATTCGGCGGCAAACGGTAAAAATTTATGTATCATTTAATGAGGGTGCTTTTATTGGCACCCTTTTTATTTGTAGGATTAGCTCAATCGGCACCACTCTCAGAAGAGGCTATTCAAAGGCGTTTTGAAGAGGGTGTTGCCTTAATGTCTTCGAGCCCAAAAGAAGCTGTTGAAGTATTCAAAATTCTTTATCAAATTACTGGGCAAACCAGAATAGAGCTTGAGCTTGCTAGAAGTCTATTTCTAGCTGGTAATTTAGCGGATGCCAGGGCGCAATTTATTGATGTTCTCAGTAAGCCAATTCCCATTACCGTTCGAGATAAGGTTGAGTACTACCTTAGTGAAATCCAAAAGCGTCAATCATTAAAATTCACTATTGGCTTATATCAGGACTCGAACCCGGGATATGTCACAAGTGCTAGGACAGTTAGTATTTTTGGTCAAACATTGAGTTACCAGCCTGCGCAAAATACTAACCCAGAGTTTGGGTTAGCTGTTGCGCTTGCTGCTGAGAGGGAAATAGTTCCGGAATCGGGGTATTTTGCTCAAATAAATGCAAATACCTCGACCTTTCAAACAAGTGCGTTTAATAAGCAAGATATTGATGCAAGCCTTACAAAGCGATGGCAGGGTTATGATTACAAAGATTTGAAGGCTGGGTATGAAACTATGTACTACGGTGGATATGTTTTATATAACTTTCCATATCTTGCTACCCGTTTTGTTTTCAATCAGCCAAATCAGGACTATTACGGTTTTATGGTTAAAGGTGGAACACTTAATTACCCTCAGTACACCTACCTAAATGGAACTCAAACTCAGGCTAATGTTTTTTACAATTACAACATTACAAGAAATTTATCTGCTTATGTTGAATTAGGCGGAGATAGTACGATTGCTACACAGGCAGCGTATAGCTCAAGAGGGGCTTATGGCACGCTTGGCACTCAAATTGCTGAAGATTCAACCCAACTGCAGGCCACATTAAAAGCTTCGAGATTGCAGAGAAACTACTGGCAATCAGACCCGTTTTGGGGTCAAGTTAGGCAGGATTCAGGCCAAATTTATTTTTTCTCAGTCACTAAAAGGGATTTTTATATCTTAGGTCTTAGGCCAAGCATTGACATAACCTATCAAACCAACAATTCCTCAATCCCATACTTTTCTTACAACAAAGTATTTGGTGGGATATTTTTTACTAATGTTTACTGAGAACTTATTGGGCACGCTATTAGGCGCCGTAGTCATTTTTTTATTTATTTTATCGAAGGCTGTATATGCGCAGTCATATGGCCCATTTGAGATTATTGAGCCATCAAAAAAAAGTGAGCTATGGCTTAATCCCGGGATGTATTCGTATCACTACGATAAAAGTCAAAGCTTTAATAACAATAATCTAGGCTTTGGTGCCGAATATCGCTTTTCAACTGTTGCATCGGTGACGGTTGGTGGATTTAAAAATAGCGACAGCACTCATTCGAATTACGCAGGGATATATTGGCAGCCAATTGCCATCGGACCTATAAATATTGGGTTAGTAGGAGGTGGCTTCAATGGGTATCCTGCAACCAATAATGGCGGATGGTTTCCGGCTGTATTTCCAGCTGCCACAGTTGAATATAGGTGGATTGGGGCCAATATATTTTTAATCCCTACCGTCGGAGATAGGGTTCATGGAGCTATTTCAGCACAGCTTAAGCTAAAGGTGCTTGATTAAGGCTGAGTTATATCCATTTAAAATAAACTTTTACTACAAAATTACTAAAAGTTCCTCTACAGGCCCTATCTAGTATGGAAGTAAAAATCCCGCCCCTTCCGCCAAAGTCAATAAGTATTACAAGGCTTTGTGGCAATTTGACAGTATATAATAATATTTCCCGATCGGGAATATATGCCTATAAATTAAGCAATTAATCAATAAATTTCCCGATCAGGAAATTATGTTGAAAAAGTAGGCAAATTACAATAAAATTTCCCGATCAGGAAATATTTATGAGCGCACAAATTCAAAACTCTACAGATCTGGGCCGCTTGGTTCGCGAGACTCGCAAGCGCCTCAAGTTGACTCAGCCCCAATTGGCATTAGCCGCTAATGTGGGAGTAAGGTTCATTGTTGAGCTGGAGGCTGGTAAAGCTACTCTTAGGCTAGAAAATATTCTAAGAGTGCTCCAAGCCTTGGGTGGCGTATTGAGTGTGGAGGGAATGGATCCCTTCATTGGCAGTAAACAAGCAGGGGCGCGCTAAATGGTTCGAGAATTAAACGTCTGGTTTTTTGGTGAGTGCGTTGGTGTGCTAACTCAAGACGAAGGCTATCTATCTTTTCGATATTTGCCCCAATGGCTGGAATCAAAAAACGCTAAGCCTCTTTCCCAATCTTTGCCTTTAAGTGCCGAACCATTTGGTGACAAGATTGCAAAACCATTTTTTGCTGGCCTATTGCCGGAGGGCAATAAACGCGCGGAAATCGCGAACATCTTAAAGGTATCGAGTAAAAATGATTTCGCGTTGCTAGATGGTATTGGGGGTGAGTGTGCTGGGGCATTGATTTTGTTGGAACCCGGTCAAACACCTCCAGTAGAAGCGCACGCAAGTAAGTCTATAGAGTGGCTAGAAGAAGATCAGCTAATTGGAGTACTGGAGAGGCTACCTAAGAGACCGTTGCTTGCTGGAGAGTCTGGATTAAGACTTTCGCTTGCTGGAGCTCAAGAGAAGTTACCGGTAGTTGTTAGGGAAGTGCAGGGTAAGGATGGTCAAGGTAACCATTTTGAAATTGGCCTACCAAAGAACAATGTTCCTAGCTCGTTCATTCTAAAGCCTGAGATATCAGGCGTTGATGGCAGTGTCTATAACGAAGCATTTTGTCTTGCTTTGGCTAAGGAGTTAAAGCTAAGTGCTGCTGCCGCCAAGATTGGCCGCACAAAAGATAAAACGTATCTATTGGTTGAGCGTTATGACCGTTTTCTTGATAGCAATGGGCAACTAAAAAGATTGCACCAAGAGGATTTCTGTCAGGCCTTAGGTGTAGCGCCTGAGATTAAATACCAGAATGAAGGTGGGCCAACTATTGGTGACGGATTTGCATTGGTGCGTAGAGTAACTAACCCAAGCGCCCCCAATCTTTTGCGACTATTGGACTACATTATTTTTAATTTATTGGTAGGTAACAATGATGCTCACGCAAAGAACTTTTCATTGCTTTATAGTCAAAATGGAATTCAACTAGCACCACTCTATGATGTGTTGTCAACGGCGGTCTACCCTGATCTTAGCGATAGAATGGCAATGAAGATTGGTAGCAAGTATCGATTTGATGAATTGCATGCACGCCATTGGGGGCAGATGGCTGAAGTAGCCCAGTTAGGTGCGCCTCAATTAAAGAGAAGAGTGCTTGAGATTGCCGGTGTATTGCCAACACTTGCACAAAATCTGCATATTCAATTTAAAGCCAAGGGCTGGGATCACCCTATTCTTAATGAAATTACCTCATTGATTAAGGCGCGTTGCAAATTAACGATTGATCGCTTTTCTCTTGCCAAGTAATTTGAGTTAAAAGTGCTCAAAAGGGGTGGTAAATAAACCCTTGAGGAGCATAAAAAAGATAAAAGAAAGACGGATTAAATTTCTAAATAGTTCTATAACACATTATTTATAAAGAGCTTTATTTATAAATTTACTTTGTTATTGACATAAGATTTACTTTGTTTTTATCCCATACTTGCTGGAAAAATTATGCAGTCCAGTAGAGGGCTTATTTGGACTATGGGCATCCATTCCGTCAAGGGCACCCCAAAGGGGTGGCTTTTTATTTTCAGGGCACACTTCATTTTGCAAGCTAGGCTAGTATTTACTATGTTTAATGCGGCACTTTTGTTTTTACGTAACCAAGAGGAATCAATATGATTTTTGTATTCTGGCTAATGGACCGTCCTGGAACGGCCCAATTAAGAGATGAAGTGCGACCTATCCATCGTGAATATCTCGCCAAGTTATCTGATCGCATGGCTTTCTGTGGACCGCTTACTTCTGAAGATGGTCAAACCACTGTCGGAAGTTTATTGGCCATTGATTTTCCGAGCCGTGCTGCAGCTGAGGCTTGGATAGCAGCAGAGCCGTTCACGATGGCAGGGGTTTATGAAAAACCCATCATTCATGTTTTCCATAATAAGTGGCCGCAAAAGGTTGGGTTTCCTCCTGCTTGAATTTCAATAAATTAAGGGCTAGAAAATCTAGCCCTTAATTTAGTGTTGCAGAGAATATTTAAATTGGTTTAATTTCTAGCTTTCTAAACTTGATAGTGCCACCAGCAGATTGAAGGCCAATAAGACCTTCTGAGAATTTACTGTCTTCACCATCTGCTACCGTCACAACACCGTTCATCGTTACTTTGAAGTGGCTGCCATTAGCAACGATTTCCATCGTATTCCAGCGTCCGCCAGCCTTATGAATCGGATTCACTTTAGCGACATCGACGATGGCACCAGTTGAATATTCTTGTCCAGGGCGTGTATCCCAGATATTGACTTCATAAGCATTGCCGGCGGTGACAAGGTTCGGGTTTTGGCAGCGAATAAAAATACCGCTATTGGTATTTGACTCAGCCCAAAATTCAGCGCGAATAATAAAGTTCTTATATTTTGCGGAGCTGACTAAAAAGCCCATGGGCTTGTCGCTCACAATCATACCGTTGCCTATCTGCCAATTAGCATTGCCAATAATGTTCCAGCCAGAAAGGCTGACGCCGTCGATCAGGGGGGTAAAGCCATCTTGATTTTGAGCGCTAGCAGAATTGCCAACTAGCAAAACGCTTAGCAAAAAGCCTAGTGCGGCAATTTTTTTGATAAATAACTTCATTGTTGTCTCCGGTTTTATTGATTTCTTGTTATTGAATGGGTAGTTATTTTTACTGGTAAACCCAAAGTTACACAAGTGGCTGTTTTCCCTCGAGTTCTCCCTAAATCAAGTAGACTTACGGGATGAATTCACCTAAATTGCGCTCACTTCTCTTGGTTTCCATTTTTTCCGCCTTGGCCTTATCTGGCTGTGGAAGTATCGAGTCAGCAGCGCAACAGGATTGCACCTCGATTGGTTGGAATATTGGCAGCCAAGGCTATAACGACTGCTATAAGGCCCGGCTTTATGAGCGCAAGCTTGACTACTCACTTCCGCCCGGCGACAAGCCATCCCCATCCCTGCTATAGATTAGGGTAAACCCTAGTTTTAATCCCTTGAGCGCCGTCAAGGACTTAGAGGTCGAAATAACCCAAAATCACACGATGATTTTGCAGGTCGCTATATATGGCTAAATGCTTAAGAATCAACAATTCAATCGGCGCGACTAGAAATTAGAGACTACAAAATATGAATCACCCAAAACCCTCAGGAGAAGTCAAAGCCGTTGCTGTAGCAACTGCAGATGACTTAAGGGAAACCATTCGTCGCAAAAGTAAGCTGAAGGGCCGTCAAGCAGATGACGTTTCTTTGTCCGAAGTGCGTCAGTTGATTGGGGAAGCACCACACCGCCGTGATTTATTGATCGAAAATTTACATAAATTGAATGATGAATATCGTGCTTTGCATGATCGTCATTTAGTTGCTTTGGCAAAAGAAATGAATTTGCCTATGGCTGAAGTTTATGAAGTTGCTACCTTCTACCATCACTTTGAAGTAGTGCGCGGTAATGATCCAGTAGCTGATATCACTGTGCGCGTATGCGATGGCTTGTCCTGCGAATTGGCTGGCGCAAAAAATCTCTTGGAAAAATTACCTGCGATCTTGGGTAATCCCAATGTCAAGGTAATTGCAGCCCCTTGCGTAGGTCGTTGCGAACAGGCACCAGTAGCGGTAGTGCATCAGTATCCCGTCCTATTTGCTACAACAGATAAAGTCGCTGCAGCAGTCAATAACAAGATGACCACTCAGCCATTGGCAAAAGATGATGCGAGTTTTGATCCTGTGGCATTAGCTGAGAAGGGTATTTCTCCTCAAGGCGAAAACCAAGCAGTTTCACCAAGCTATGTTGGTTACGAAGCCTATCGCGCTAAAGGCGGCTATGCCTTAGCAACAGACATTGCCCAAGGTAAGATTGATGGCGAAAGCATCATTAAGGCTATGGAAAATTCCGGCTTGCGCGGTTTAGGCGGAGCTGGTTTCCCAGCAGGGCGCAAGTGGCGCATTGTTAAAGATCAAATCGCCCCTAAGCTGATGGCGGTCAATATTGACGAAGGCGAGCCGGGAACGTTTAAAGACCGCACGTATTTAGAGCGTGACCCGCATCGCTTCTTAGAAGGTTTGCTGATTGCGGCGAACGTTGTTGGAATTGATGCTTGCTACATTTACTTGCGTGACGAATATCACGGTTGCCGTGAGTTGCTTGAAAAAGAATTAGCCAAGCTCAAAGCCAATCCCCCATTCAAATTACCTTCAATTGAATTACGTCGTGGCGCCGGTGCTTACATCTGCGGTGAAGAATCCGCCATGATTGAGAGTATCGAAGGCAAACGTGGTGAGCCACGCATGCGTCCTCCCTACATTGCACAGGTTGGCCTGTTCGGACGCCCAACACTTGAGCATAACTTTGAAACTTTGTATTGGGTGCGCGATATTGTGCAGCGCGGACCAGAGTGGTTTAGCTCTTATGGTCGTCATGATCGCAAAGGCTTGCGTAGCTATAGCGTCAGTGGTCGTGTGAAGAACCCTGGTGTGAAATTAGCTCCAGCAGGTATTACTATTCAAGAACTCATTGATGAATATTGTGGCGGCATGCAAGACGGTCACCAGTTCTACGGCTATTTACCGGGTGGTGCATCGGGCGGCATCTTGCCAGCTACGATGAATGACATTCCTTTGGACTTTGATACCTTACAGCCTTATGGTTGCTTCATTGGCTCTGCTGCAGTGATGGTGTTTAGTGATCAAGACAAAGCTAGAGATATGGCATTAAATGTCATGCATTTCTTTGAACATGAAAGCTGCGGTCAGTGCACACCGTGCCGCGTTGGCACGGGTAAGGCTGCTAAGTTGATGCAAGCTAAATCCTGGGATCAAGAAACCTTAGAAGATCTAGCGACGGTGATGGTCGATGCTTCGATCTGCGGTCTAGGTCAAGCCGCACCCAATCCGATTCGTTGTATCCATAAATATTTCCCGCAAGAAGTTGCTTGATAGAACTTAGGGAAAAATAAGATAAATATGAACGCACCAACCAATCCTAAAGAGCTCGAACTGCAAACAGTCGAGTTCAAGCTTGACGGCAAAACCATCGTTTCGTACGAAGGTGAAACTATTCTCAAGGCTGCCAAACGCCATGGTGTGGATATTCCGCATCTGTGCTTTAAAGACGGATATCGTCCCGATGGTAATTGCCGTGCATGCGTAGTTGAAATCAATGGTGAGCGCACCCTGGCACCTAGCTGCTGTCGTAGTGCTACACCTGGCATGGAAGTCAAAGCTAATAGCGAACGCGCTGTTAAGAGTCAAAAGCTAGTGTTAGAGATGTTGCTCTCCGATATGCCGGATGAGGGCTTCAAGTGGGTAGGCGATAGTAAGGAAGAAGAGCAACAGAATCAACATGGTGAGCTAAGCACTTGGGCTGCCCGTATGGACGTGACTGTTCGACCAGAGCTCAAAGCATTACGCCGCGAGAAGGTTGCTAGCGATATCTCCCATCCAGCGATGGCAGTGAACTTAGATGCCTGCATTCAATGTAATCGTTGTGTGCGTGCTTGTCGTGAAGAGCAGGTTAATGATGTGATCGGCTACGCCATGCGTGGCGGCCATAGTGAGATCGTATTTGATCTCAATGATCCAATGGGTGATAGCACCTGCGTTGCATGTGGTGAGTGCGTGCAAGCTTGCCCAACTGGCGCTTTGATGCCAAAAGGTTTGATCGGTTCACAAACCGTCGACCGTAAGGTGGATTCAGTTTGCCCATTCTGTGGCGTAGGCTGTCAAATTACCTATAACGTAAAAGATGAAAAGATTGTTAGCGTAGAGGGCCGTGATGGACCCGCTAATCACAACCGCCTTTGCGTTAAGGGCCGCTTTGGGATGGATTACATTCATAACCCACAGCGCTTAACAAAACCTTTGATTCGTAAGGCTGGTGTTCCCAAAGATGAGAATGCTATTCAGAATCCACAAGACTGGTCAAGCGTCTTCCGTGAAGCGACTTGGGAAGAGGCTTTGGAAGTTGCTGGTGGTGGACTTAAAAAACTCAAAGACAAGCATGGTTTAAAAGTATTGGCTGGCTTTGGTTCAGCCAAGGGTAGTAACGAAGAGGCCTATTTATTCCAAAAGTTGGTCCGCACTGGTTTTGGTAGTAACAACGTTGACCATTGCACGCGTCTTTGCCATGCATCTTCTGTCGCAGCATTACTTGAAGGCGTTGGCTCTGGCGCAGTAAGTAATCAAGTCAATGATGTTGAGCACTCCAGCATGATTTTCTTGATTGGCTCAAATCCAACTGCCAATCATCCAGTAGCGGCAACTTGGTTTAAAAATGCCGCTAAACGCGGCGCAAAAATTGTGCTGTGCGATCCTCGTAGCACTGAGATTAGTAAGCATGCTTGGCGCACCATGCAGTTCAAGCCTGATACTGATGTGGCAATGCTCAATGCCATGATCTATACGATTATTGAAGAAGGTTTGGTTGATCAAGACTTCATTGAAAATCGCGCTAATAACTTTGAAGCCCTTAAAGAAAATATTAAAGGCTATAGTCCTGAGGCAATGGCTCCTGTCTGCGGCATTCCAGCGGAAACTTTGCGTGAAGTTGCTCGTGAATTTGCTACCACTAAGTCGGCGATGGTGTTGTGGGGCATGGGCGTTAGCCAGCACGTGCACGGCACAGATAATGCACGTTGCTTAATTGCCTTAGTGAGTATTACCGGTCAAATTGGTAAGCCTGGTTCTGGCTTACATCCATTACGTGGTCAGAACAACGTACAGGGCGCCAGTGATGCAGGATTGATTCCGATGATGTTCCCGAACTATCAACGGGTTGATAATCCTGCAGCACATGCATGGTTTGAAAAATTCTGGGATACCCCATTAGATCAGAAACCTGGCTACACAGTAGTTGAGATCATGCATAAGATCACGGCACCCGATAGCGATCCCGATAAGATTCGTGGCATGTATGTCGAGGGTGAAAATCCTGCAATGAGCGATCCTGATTTGAATCATGCGCGTCATGCACTGGCTTCTTTAGAGCATCTTGTTGTGCAAGACATCTTCATGACAGAAACTGCGCTTCTAGCGGACGTCGTTTTACCAGCAAGCGCTTGGCCTGAGAAAGTTGGCACCGCCAGTAACACTGACCGTATGGTGCAGATGGGCAAGAAGGCGATCAATCCTCCTGGCGATGCAAAGCCTGATCTTTGGATCATTCAGCAGATCGCTAAACGGATGGGCTTGAACTGGAACTATCAAGGTCCTGATGATGGGGTTGCAGAGGTCTATGACGAAATGCGTCAAGCCATGCATGCAGCGATCAATGGTATTACTTGGGAGCGTCTCGAAAAAGAATCTAGCGTGACCTATCCCTGTTTATCTGCTGAAGATCCTGGTCGCCCAATTGTCTTTAATGACAAATTTGATACCAAGGATGGCAAAGTCAAACTCGTGCCTGCTGACATCATTCCGGCTAATGAGCGTCCAGATGCAGATTACCCATTTGTATTGATTACAGGCCGTCAGCTAGAGCATTGGCATACTGGTAGTATGACGCGCCGTGCAACCGTCTTAGATGCAATCGAGCCAATGGCTACTGTCTCTATGAATGGTGAGGATATGACCCAGCTAGGCGTTTCTGCTGGCGATGTGATTACCGTTCAATCAAGACGTGGCGAGGTGGGGATTCATGTGCGTAGAGATGATGGCACTCCGCGTGGCGTAATCTTTATTCCGTTTGCTTACTATGAAGCTGCGGCAAACTTGATTACCAATGCTGCCTTAGATCCATTTGGCAAGATTCCAGAGTTCAAGTACTGCGCAGTCAAGCTCGCCAAAGGCGGTCATGCTGCCCCAGTAATGGGCTACGGCACTAATGATCCTAAGAGGCAGAAAGTAACATCTGTTTCGTAAAAGATAGCATCTCACCTAAACCCTGCCTTTAAGGTGGGGTTTTTATTTTAGGTTTGCCCATCTGCAAAATTGTAGATACAATGTAGATACATTTTAAGCAAAGGGGCATCTATGCAAACTATCATTAAAAAGTGGGGTAATAGTCCTGCATTGCGTTTAAATACTGCTGTCATGAAGTCTGCTCACTTGAATATTGATCAGCTTGTTTCGGTTAAGGTGCAGAGGGGTCGAATAGTGATTGAGCCAATCGTTCAGAGGGAATACCAGCTTGATGAATTACTTGCTGGAATAACTGCCAAAAATCTTCATCATGAAAATGATTTTGGTGGGCCCGTAGGCAAAGAATTGCTCTGATGGTTAAGACTTATATTCCAAACGCTGGGGATATTGTTTGGTTGGAGTTTGATCCTCAAGCTGGACACGAGCAAGCAGGGCGTCGCCCCGCCGTGGTTTTAACACCAGAAGCCTATAACAAAAAAACAAGTTTGATGATTTGCTGTCCCTTGACTACAAAAATCAAAGGCTATCCATTTGAGGTCTTGGTAGAAATTGATGGCGTTCAATCTGCGATTCTTTCTGATCAAGTCAAATCTCTGGATTGGAAGACTCGCAAGGCAAAATATAAGGGTGCAGTCAGCGCTTTTGCTCTTACCGAGGTGCGAAGTAAGGCCAAAGCGCTTCTTTCAATAACGTAAATATGTCGCAATTAATTCATTTGGTGAATTTAAGCTAGCATATGCAAATATTGCTTGGCAAGGAAAGCAATTTTCATGTTGTTGATGAGCAAATTAATTTCTGGGCAAGTTTGGGTAAGGCTTGCATAGACAATTCAGAATTGCCAACCAGCATTGTAGCTGACTGTTTGGCGTCCCTTAGCGGGGCTAAAAGTCAGGGATTTGCACCTTTTATTCCTCGAACGACTGCTTAATGGGGTGAAAAATACCAAGAATCCTATTGCCATTTAGAATTAACACTCCATGGCCAGTTCAAAACCCCAAACTTCAACAGTTAATCCCAAAGGAGAGTTACCCGTCCTGATTATCGGAGCAGGCCTAGCAGGCTTAACGGTGGCTTTGCACATGGCTGAGACTCAGCCGGTCATTATTATGGCCAAGCGTGCTCTCGGTGAGGGTGCCACAGCGTGGGCGCAAGGCGGCATTGTTGGGGTCGTTGATAAAGAGCATGACAGTATTGACGCTCACGTAGAGGACACCTTAAATGCGGGGGCTGGACTCGTAGTCGAGTTAACGGCTCGGTATATTGCGGAAGAAAGCTCTGATGCAATCCAATGGCTGGTCGATCAAGGCGTGCCATTTACCCCCGATGAGACTGGTCCAATGGGTTTGCACTTAACCCGTGAGGGTGGTCATAGCCAGCGTCGCATTGCGCATGCAGCTGATTCAACCGGTAAGGCTATCCATGAAGTGCTGCTCGATAAAGCGCGCGCGCATAAAAATATTCAACTACTTGAGCATTGGATTGCTCTAGATCTCATTACCAATCGTCATTTAGATGTTAAGACTGCGCGCACTAAGCCAAATCGTTGCTATGGCGTGTATGCACTGGATATTAAAAATAATCGCGTTGAAACCATTGAGGCGAAGTCTGTAGTTCTAGCTACTGGTGGTGTTGGTAAGGTGTATCGCTACACCAGTAATCCTGACACCGCTACTGGTGACGGTATTGCCATGGCTTGGCGAGCGGGTTGTCGCATTGGCAATATGGAATTTATTCAGTTTCATCCGACATGCCTGTATCACCCCAGCGATCGCACCTTCCTCATTACTGAGGCAATGCGCGGTGAGGGCGGTTTACTCAAGTTGCCTGATGGCACTCGTTTTATGCCAGAGCATGATGAGCGTAATGAATTAGCTCCGCGCGATATTGTTGCTAGAGCCATTGACTTTGAGATGAAAAAGCATGGCCTCGACTATGTGCACCTAGACGCTACTCATCTAGGTGAAGCGTTTATTAAAGAACACTTTCCAATGATCTATGCGCGTTGCATGAGTTTGGGTCTAGATATCACTAAAGAGCCTATACCAGTTGTGCCAGCAGCGCATTACGCTTGTGGTGGTGTGGTCACCGATCTCAAAGGCCGCACCGATTTAGCGGGCCTCTATGCAGTGGGTGAGGCAACCTACACCGGTTTGCATGGCGCCAATCGTTTGGCCAGCAATTCCTTGTTAGAGTGCATCGTGATTGGTAAAGCTGCCGCTGCTGATATAGCAGAGCTTAAAACACCAATTCTGCCAAAACTTCCTCTATGGGATGAGAGTCAGGTAGAGGATGCTGATGAACAAGTGGTGATTGCCCATAACTGGGATGAGTTACGTTCTTTGATGTGGAACTATGTCGGTATTGTGAGAACCAACCGTCGATTAGAGCGGGCATTGCATCGCATCAAGCTATTAAGGTATGAGGTGCAAGAGTATTACGCTAACTTTAAAGTCACGCGAGATCTGATTGAGCTACGTAACTTACTAGAGTGTGCAGAGTTGATCGTACGTTCAGCTTTAATGCGCAGAGAAAGTAGGGGGCTGCACTATAGCCGTGACTACCCAGGCACTTGGGCGGTTTCTTATCCTACGATTTTGACCCCTCAGGCAGAAGGAACTTCTGAAGCCCCCGAGACCTAAATCGATTTACAGAGAGCCTTTTAGAACTGCCTCTTTTATATGTTTGCTTAAGCGGGTTTGCCATCCCTTACCACTTGCACGTAATTTTTCTAACACATCAGAATCTAATCTAAGGCTAAGCATTTCCTTTGCATTTTTAATTGGTGGGCGACCAACACCTCTTTTGATGAGGGTGTCACCAATATAGACGTGGGCATTTTTGAACCACTCTTCATCTGCTTCTGGTGCGTCATCTGGATCAACCCATTCTTCTTTCATATTTTTTGATTTCACGTTCATTTGCTCTCCTCATACTAATGATTCGTTTGATTGCACCCCTGTATGTCCAGACAATAAATACTGGTCGATCATCTAAATATCCAAAGGTTCTGATTCGTACTTCCCCATAATCTTTTCTGTAATCAATTTGATCCATATGAGACCCATCGAATACCTCATTTGCCCTGGCCATATTCAGTCCACGTGCCAATAAGGTAATTTCTCGCTTCACATCATCAAACTCAATCACGCATTCACCCAATTAATGTATATACAAAAATAATTAATGTCAATACAAAAATTGAGAAAGAGAAGGCTAGCCCAATAGATGAATGGGCTTTAGTCTAGAAATGAAAAACCCTACTGAATATCAGTAGGGTTTGAAGAGTTAGTCAGTCAAAGACTAACGAAGGGGGTTGTTACAAAATACGCATTGAGAAATCCACCGCATTGACATCCTTGGTGAGCTTACCAAGGGAGATGCGATCAACACCCGTAGCAGCAATTGCTCGCATTTGATCTAAGTTAATTCCGCCGGAAGCTTCTAGCAGAGCGCGGCCAGCAGTAAAGGTAACAGCCTCTTTCATTTGCTCGGTAGTGAAGTTATCAATCAAGATGCTTTTTGCACCTGCAGCTAGAGCTTCTTGTAGCTCCGCAAAGCTTTCTACTTCAATCTGAATATCCACCCCAGAATGTAATTCTGCTGCAGCTTTGAGTGCAGCAGCAATGCCACCGGCAGCAGCAATATGATTCTCCTTAATCAGAATGCCGTGCCATAAGGCAAGGCGTTGATTTTGGCCACCGCCAACTCGCACTGCATACTTTTGCGCCTGACGTAATCCAGGAATAGTTTTGCGCGTATCTAATACAGCGCAACCCTGAGGATTTGGGCTTGCCCCTGCAATCGCATCAACATGTTGGCGGGTAATGCTGGCAGTCCAAGATAAGGTTTGCAGAAAGTTAATACAAGGGCGTTCAGCAGAGAGTAGGGCTCTTGAATCAGCTGTAATGTCGCAGACTTTGGTATCGGGCGCCATCATATCGCCCTCCATGTAGTGCCAAGTGACGGTTGCATTCGGATCTAATTTCTTGAGCGTACCCTCGAACCAATCGACACCACAGAGTACCGCTGCTTGACGCACGGTCAATTGCGCATGTACTGACTTGCTAGGTACCAGCTTCGCCGTCCAGTCATTAATCCCAATATCTTCCATGAGCGCATCATGAATATTGCGCTGACGGGCTTGCTCTAAGGTTTCGTTGTGATCAAACATATTTTCTTATTATCTAAGCTGCACCAATATTCTTCACAAAGCCGTGCTGGGCTTTTGCTAGAAGTTCGGGATGGTTTGTTGTGAAGTCCAGCATACGCTCAATACAGCCCAGTGCCTTGATTCGAGTGGGTTCTTTGATGAAGATTTCACCAGAAGCGTTTTCTAGGCAAGCCAAGATCCCTTGTAAACCATTCATGGCCATCCAAGGACAGTGGGCGCAACTTTTGCAGGTCGCGCTATTGCCTGCAGTAGGAGCTTCAATCAGTTTCTTATTGGGGGCAAGTTGGCGCATGCGATGCAAGATGCCCTTGTCGGTGGCTACGATGTATTCAGTAGCAGAGCCTTCAACCACCGCTTTAATCATGGCAGAGGTAGAACCCACAACATCGGCAAGATCTACGACTGCTTGCGGTGATTCTGGGTGAACCAAAATCTTGGCTTTTGGATGGGCAGCCTTCAAAAGTTGTAACTCGACTGCTTTAAATTCATCATGAACAATGCAAGCGCCATTCCATAACAACATATCGGCACCAGTTTGCTCTTGGATATAGCGGCCCAAATGACGATCAGGTGCCCACAGAATTTTCTTACCCTCAAGCTTGAGTTGATGAACGATCGCTAATGCACATGAACTGGTGACCATCCAATCAGCTTGTGCTTTGACTGCTGCGCTGGTGTTGGCATAGACAACTACTACGCGATCAGGATGTAAAGATCTAAACGCAGCAAAGTCAGTAGCATCACAACCTAAATCTAAAGAGCAAGTCGCATCTAAATCTGGCATGAACACGTGCTTCTCGGGACTGAGAATCTTGGCGGACTCTCCCATGAAGCGTACGCCCGCAACAATCAGGTTCTTGGCAGGATGGTTTTTACCAAAGCGTGCCATTTCTAAAGAGTCAGCAACATAGCCACCAGTCTCCATTGCGAGATCCTGAATATCCCCATCGACATAGTAGTGGGCAATGAGCGCAGCATCTTTCTCGACCAATAATTGCTTAATGCGAGTAATCACAGAGGCTTTATCAGGGGCAGATAAGTGTGGTGGAGTCTTGGCCCAGGCTTGGGCAGTGCAGGTTGCCCCTTCAGCATTTTGCTGGGGGTAGTCAAAGGCAATAGATTGGGTGTTTTCTGGCATTTGGATAGAGCTCATAGCCAATTTTAGCTTAGTAAAAGAGGTTTAAAACCCGTGAAAGAGTCTATCAATAGCAGCTCTCCATTTAGACTTCCAACCTCCTTCTTCAGAATTTTGGTCGGAACCGCAGCCATCTTTGGTGTCTCTAAAGTCAATTCCGTACCCTTGATTGTGAAGCTTGGCATCAAGTCATTTGGCAGTTTTATATTTTTGTATAAGCTAGCTTTTCTAAGGGGGATAACTACCCGTGTATCCAATCCGCTTAATAAATCAGTTTGCACATCCAGTAGGAATGGGGTAGTTTTCGAGTGATCACCACTATTTTCATAAATACTAAATCTAGCCATTAGAAGCTTCTCCACTGGTCCAATGGCAAGCCTTCATCTTCAGTAATTTGGTTATAGGCGCTAATGAAATCAGCATTGTCCAGCTTCCAGCGCCGTTCTTTTTCTTGTTTCACTAGAGATTCTAAAAAGGCATCACACACCTTGGATATGTTGATACCCAACTTTTTTGCCTCTTCAAGTACCTCAGAAGTCAGGGTGAGATTGGTCGCCTTTTTAAGTGGTCGATCGCTAATGCGGGAGGAGTCATGAATGATCATGACTTCATTATATGGGTTATTTATGCGCAGTCAATATGCGCATAAATTATGGGGGTATTTAGAACGGCAGCTTTGCCCCTGGCTTCGCAGCCAAAAGCACAGCCTTGAATTCCGCCTGGATTCTCTTAATTGCCTCCTCACTATCTGCCTCAAAACGCATGACTACCACTGGAGTGGTATTGGATGGTCTAGCTAGGCCAAAGCCATCGGCGTACTCCACACGTACTCCATCAATCGTATTAATAGACTCAGAAGTGGGGAACTTGGCATTGGCTTTAATGGTTTCTAGCAATGCAAATGGTTCACCTTCAGCGCACGCGAGTTGTAATTCAGGGGTGCAAATTGCGTTAGGTAGATTGTTGAGAGTATCGCTCGGATTCTTTTCTTTGCTGAGGATTTCTAACAAGCGAGCACCAGTGTAGAGGCCATCATCAAATCCAAACCAACGGTCTTTGAAGAAGATATGACCACTCATCTCACCAGCGAGTGGAGCGCCAGTTTCTTTTAACTTAGCTTTGACTAAGGAATGACCGGTTTTCCACATCAGTGGCACGCCACCATGTTCTTTAACAAAGGTAGCCAGGTTACGGGTGCACTTCACATCATAAATAATCTGGCCGCCAGGATTTCTGGACAGAACATCTTTAGCAAAGAGCATCATCTGACGGTCCGGGAAAATCACTTGACCATCCTTAGTGACAACACCCAAACGATCGGCATCACCATCAAAGGCGAGACCTAATTCATTATCGGTAGTCTGTAGGTTCTGAATGAGATCTTGTAAGTTCTCAATATGGGCTGGGTCTGGATGGTGATTCGGAAAATGACCATCGACTTCACAGAACAACTCCTGGACTTCACAGCCTAAGGCTCTAAATAACTTACCGGCAAATGCACCACCAACACCATTCCCGCAATCGACTGCTATTTTCATCGGGCGATCGAGCTTGATATCGCCAACGATGTACTTGAGGTACATCGGAAAAATATCGAAAGTGCTGCGGGTTCCTTGGCCTACAGCAAATTTTTTGGCTTCGATGCGTTTGCGTAGATCTTGAATCTGCTCTCCATAAATAGCAGCAGTACCCAAGACCATCTTGAAGCCGTTGTAATTAGGCGGGTTATGGCTACCGGTAATCATGATCCCAGACTGAGGGGTCTTGCCATCAATCGTGTGGTTGGCAGCAAAGTAAACCATCGGTGTTGCCACCATCCCCAAATCAATGACGTTAATACCAGTGGAAAGCAATCCTTCAGTTAATGCTTCAATCAGGCTAGGGCCAGATAAGCGTCCGTCACGACCAATCACGATGTCGGTCTCACCCAGTTCACGCATTTCAGTGCCAAAAGCTTGGCCGATCAGTTTGGCGATTGAGGGATCTAAAGTCTCATCAATAATGCCGCGGATATCGTAAGCCTTAAAAATCGATGGAGACAATTGCATTACAAATCCTTCAGGAAAAATGCTTGGGGGTTTTATTAATTAATTCTTTGCGTTTAAGAAGTTGATTCTGGCAGCAGTTACCGCATCAATATTGTCGCTGGCGGCAATGTCAGCTTGGTTGCTGGCTAAGGCTTGTTCAATTGGTTTGGCTAGAACTTTGCCGTACTCAACGCCAGGCTGATCAAAACTATTAATATTCCAGAGCGCACCGAGAGTAGCGGCGCGATTTTCATAAAGGGCAAGAAGAGTGCCTAGGTAAAATGCATTGAGCTCTGGCAGGAGCAGGAGATTGCTCGGACGCTTGCCTGGGTAAACATTGTTAGGGTTGGCATCATCTTTCCCATTGGCTAGTGCTTGAGCTTGAGCCAAGCAGTTCGAAAGCAAGATGCGGTGATGTGCAACAGCCTCTGGCCGATCACTCATGGGTTCACGCACAGCAATGAAGTCAATGGGGATGATTTCTGTACCTTGATGCAGGAGTTGGAAGTAAGAATGCTGAGCATTACTGCCGGCGCTGCCAAAGACAATTGGAGAAGAGTGCTTTACCGGCTTACCATCCCGATCTACGCTCTTGCCGTTACTTTCCATATCGAGTTGTTGTAACCACCTAGGGAAGCCATCTAAGGCATCTGCATATGGAACGACAGCATAGGATGTGATCTTATTTTTCTCCTGCTGATAGAGCAGGGTCAAGGCCATGATGACAGGTAGATTTTCTTCTGGAGGTGCATTCTTAAAATGCAAGTCCATCGCATGTGCACCTGCTAAGAAGTCTTGGAAAGTTTTAAAGCCATATTGCAGAGCAATCGGCAGTCCTACCGCAGACCATACAGAGTAACGGCCACCAACCCAATCCCAGAAGGGGTAGATATTCTCTTCCTCAATGCCAAAATCTTTAGCCGCAGGAGTATTGGCCGTGACTGCAAAGAGTGAGCGGGCAATTTGTCCTTTTGTGCAGCCGCTATTCTGAAGCCAAGTTACAACAGCCTTGGCATTCATGATGGTCTCTATGGTGGTGAATGACTTAGAAACAATAATGACTCGGGTGCTATTGGGCTGCGCACGCGCCAAAATGCGTGCTAACTCAGCGGTATCAATGTTGGCTAAGAAGTGCATGCGCATGCCGCGATTCTCAATACCAGGGACATGAGCCAGTGCTTCAATGGCTAAGCGTGGACCAAAATCAGAGCCGCCAATACCAATATGAATCACATCAGTAACGCCAATCCATTTATTGCAGAGTGCATCAATCCGTTGCCATACTTCGGAGACGGCAGGCATCACATCTTGCCCATCTACTAAAACTGGTGACTTAGAGAGATTGCGTAATGCCGAATGTAGGGCGGGGCGATCTTCGCTTTGATTGACATGTTTACCAGCAAACATATCGGCAATGAATTCTTTTACCTTGGATTTACTCGCAGTAGCAAATAGCTCAGCCCATTCTGATGCATTGATATTTTGGTAGGCGGTATCGAGCACTACATCAACTGCCGTATGGGTGCTATTGGGCGAATAATCTGAGTTTTGCAAAGGTCTAGAAGACATTTCTAGATTTTATCAATAAGGGCTGACAAAACCTCTAAAACACTGAAAATGTTAGGATTTCAGTATATTCATACTAATAAATACTGGGTGAGACAAATAGATGGAGCAAGTTGACTGTGTCGTCGTAGGGGCTGGGGTAGTCGGGCTGGCCGTTGCACGAGAAATGGCCTTGCAAGGCCGTGAGACGATTCTGCTCGAGCGTGAGGCAGCTTTTGGCACCATTAGTAGCGCTCGCAATAGTGAAGTGATTCATGCTGGCATCTATTACCCCAAAGATTCTCTCAAGGCAAAGCTTTGCGTTCAAGGTAATCGACTCTTGTATGAGTACTGCCGCAGTCATCAAGTAGCTACTCAAGCCTACGGCAAGCTCATCGTAGCTGCCGATGAAACGCAAATCGATGACCTGCAAGCGATTCTCTATAAAGCTCAAAATAATGGCGTACCTGAGATCAAAATGATTTCCGGGGATGCCGCTAAAGCATTAGAGCCAAACCTGCAATGTTCAGCCGCCATGCTGTCTTCATCCACTGGCATTGTGGATAGTCACGGTTATATGCTGTCTTTATTGGGTGGCTTTGAAGATGCAGGCGGCATGGTTGCCTATCAATCCCCATTAATCAGTGCAAAGCCCATTGGCAATGATGCAGAGGGTGGTTTTGAGTTGGAAATTGGTGGCGCCGATGGGATGCAAATTCAGACAAAGTTACTCATTAATTGTGCAGGCATGAGTGCGCCAGCGC